>Ga0307515_10001017_pt1 | contig 64033 bp, 60 predicted proteins | sample 17_EM_MG_FD_194513 | JGI IMG/M metagenome (GOLD analysis project Ga0307515, IMG submission 194513) | Populus trichocarpa ectomycorrhiza microbial communities from riparian zone in the Pacific Northwest, United States - 17_EM | ecosystem: Host-associated > Plants > Roots > Unclassified | place... | reverse complement strand
GGTCGGCACTGCGTGTCCCCCCTGCCCCCCGAGGGGGCCGCCGGCCTGCTTGGGGCGGCCCGGCGCTGGCCGGGCCGCTACGTTGTTGGAGTTTGTCATGTCAGTGTTGATGCCGAATACGTGGATTGATGATGCCGTAGGTCAGGTCGACCAGCAGGTTCACCGCCATCACCACCGTGCCCAGCAGCAGCATGCCGCCCTGCAGCACGGGGTAGTCACGCCGGCTGATGGCTTCGATCAGCCACTTGCCCACACCAGGCCAGGAGAAAATGGTTTCGGTGAGGATGGCGCCGGTGAACAACACGCCGACCTGCAGGCCGATCACCGTCACCACCGGAATCAGCGCGTTGCGCAGGCCGTGCAGCGCCACCACGCGCAGTTGCGACAAGCCCTTGGCGCGCGCGGTGCGGATGTAGTCTTCGCCCAGCACTTCGAGCATGGCCGAACGTGTCATGCGCGCGATCACCGCCAGCGGATTGGTGCCGAGCACGATGGTGGGCAGGATCAGATGCGACAACGCCGACCAGAACGCCCCCTTGTCCTCGGACAGCAGCGAATCGATCAAGAGAAAGCCGGTGGTGGGCTCGATGTAGTACTTGACCGCGATGCGGCCCGACACCGGCGTCCAGCCAAGCTGCACCGAGAACAGCAGGATCAAGAGCAGACCCCACCAGAAGATCGGCATCGAATAACCGGTGAGCGACACGCCCATCACCCCGTGGTCGAGCAACGAATTGCGCTTCACCGCCGCCAGGATGCCGGCCGGTATGCCGATCAGCAGTGCGAACAAAATGGCGCAGAGGGCCAGCTCGATGGTGGCCGGGAACAGGGCGGCGAATTCGCGCAGCACCGGCTCCTGGGTGACGATGGACTTGCCCAGGTCGCCCTGCAGCACGCGGCCGATGTAGATGCCGTATTGCACCAGCACGGGCTTGTCGAGACCGTATTCGACGAGCAGGGCGGCATGGCGCGCGGGGTCGATGCCGCGCTCGCCGGCCATGGTCTCGATGGGGTCGCCGGGGACGAGCCGGATCAGGAAAAACGCCAACAGCGTCATGCCCAGGAAGGTGGGGATGACCAGGCTCAGGCGCGTCAACAGGAAACGCAGCATGGGATGTTGTTCAGAACTAAAGTAATTATTAAATCAGTCTAGCAAGCGTTCGGGGCTTAAAGCGCTCGGCGACGCGGGCCGCGGCTCCCGAAAAACCCGTATTGCGTCGTGACTGGATTGGTGCATGAAATCATGCGGATTGCCATGCAGGAAGCGTGCCTGTATGTACAGCACGGCTTTTGAATTGCGGTCTTGGTGCCCATAAAAAAAGCCGCATCGCTGCGGCTTTTGGGGAAGAACCGGCGCGGCCGGATTACTTCAGGTGCTTGCCGATCAGGCCGGCCATTTCGAACATCGACACCTGGGCCTTGCCGAAGACTTCCTTCAGCTTGGCGTCGGCGTTGATCAGGCGCTTGTTCACAGCGTCTTGCAGCTTGTTCTTCTTGATGTAGACCCACAGCTTGCTGACCACTTCGGTACGCGGCAGCGGCGCTGCGCCGACCACGGCGCCCAAGGCGGCGCTGGGCGTGAGGGCCTTCATGAAGGCTGCGTTGACGGTGCGCTTGACAGCCGGTTTCTTGGCTGCGGCCTTCTTGGCGGGCGCTGCCTTTTTAGCAGGTGCCGCCTTCTTCGCGGGTGCAGCTGCCTTCGCAGCTACTTTGGTCGCCGGAGCTGCTTTTTTTGCGGGTGCAGCTTTCTTGGCGGGAGCGGCTTTCGCCGCGGGTTTTTTTGCAGTTGCCATGATTGAATGTGTCCTTGTTGGAGTTGACTAATCACCAGCGAAAAACTGCTTCTCCACCGGCAAGGGCGATGCTACTGGAGAAAAAACCCGTTTCCAAGGGGAAATGCGTTTTTTTCACTCTGAAGAGGCCCTGTTTTCTCTCTGAAAGCAACGCTTTTGCGATGCGCTTTACCCTGGAGACGGTTTTCGGGGCGCCAGGAGGATCAAAACCACGCCCAGAAGGACCACGCCGGAGGCGCCCCATTCGGCGGCTGTGACCACCTCGCCGCCGATGCCCACACCGAGCAGCAACGCGATCAACGGGTTCACGAAGGCATAACTCGTGGCCAGGGCCGGCGAGGCATGTGCCAGCAGGTACAGGTAGGCGCTGAAGCCGATCAGCGAGCCGAACACCACCAGGTAGACCCATGCCGTGGCCGCCAGCGGTGTGGGCGGCCAGGCGAATCTTTCACCCATGCCGAACGAGGCCAGCATCAAGGCCGCGCTGCCGCACAGCATCTCGCTGGCGAAACCGGCCGGCCCCGGGGCCAGCGGCAGCCGGGTGGTCGACAGCACCGAGCCGAGCGACCAGGCCGCGCTGGCACCTACCAGGCAGGCCACGCCCACCGGCGCCGCGCCGAAGCTTGCGCCGCGCGCGAGCAGGCCCACGCCAAGCAGGCCTACCGCCATGCCGGCCACTTCCAGCTTGCGTGGGCGCAGGCCGAACAGCAGGCCCCAGCCGCAGACCATCATCGGCACTACCGCGATGAAGGTGGCCACCAGGCCCGAGCCCACATGGGCCGAGGCCACGGCCGTGAGGCCCATGCCGCCGCCCAGCATCAGCGCGCCGATGACCAACGCGTTGCGCCATTCCCGGGGGCTGGGCAGGCGATGGCCGCGCGCCATCGACCAGGCCATCAGCAGGCTGCCGGCGATGAGAAAACGCGTGCCCATCTGGAAGAAGGGTGGAAAGCTCTCGAGCGCGGCACGCAGCGCGAGGTAGGTCGAGCCCCAGATCAGGTAGCAGGCCAGGAGTGCCGGGATCAGCAGCGGTGCCGCGCGCGTCGAAGTGCTTGGGCTGGATGGAGCGAGAGTGCTTGTCATAGGCCATGATGTTAGGTAGACAGGCGGTTTTGATCCATGGATGATTCATGGTCTTGCCGCCCTTGGACCTTGACTTTCATCCTCCATTGCCATGTTGACCGAAATTTCTGAATTCGACGCCTGTGACGACCGCATCCTGGCCGAACTGCAGCGCGACGCCCGCATCACCATGGCCGAACTCGGCCGGCGCGTGCACCTGAGCCAGCCCGCCGTGACGGAGCGGGTGCGCAAGATGGAGCTCAGCGGCGTCATCAAGGGCTACCGCGCCGAGATCGACCTGGCGCGGCTGGGTTATGGCATCCGCGCCATCATCCGCGTGGCCAGGGCCGAATACGCGCGCGTGGTCAAGCTCATCGAGCAGACGCCCGAGGTGCTGAACGCCTACAACGTGACCGGCGACGACAGCTGGATCCTGGAGATCGCGGTGATCGACGTGGCCCATCTCGACGCGGTGGTCACCAAGTTCTGCATCCTCACCGAGACCTCGACCTGCATCGTGCTGAACGCGCCGCGCGAGAACGCGCTGGTGCTGCCCGCGCGGCGCGAGAACATCAAACCCTCCATCCAGAAAGTGACCGGCAAATGAATGCTTCCGCAACCCCATCCACAGCGGGCTTCGCCACCTGCGACCTTTGCGACGCCCACAAGAACGACATCAGCGGCGGCTTCCGGGTGCTGCCGCCGGTGTTCCGCGACTTCGGCGCGGTGCGCCAGTTCAGCGGCCCGGTGGCCACGGTGAAGTGTTTCGAAGACAACTCGCTGGTCAAGGCCGCCGTGGACTCGCCCGGCCATGGCCGGGTGCTGGTGGTCGATGGCGGCGGCTCGTTGCGCCGGGCCCTGCTGGGCGGCAACCTGGGCGCGGCCGCGGCCCGCAACGGCTGGGCCGGCGTGGTGATCGACGGCTGTGTGCGCGACGTGGCCGAACTGGCCGGGCACCAGGTGGGCATCCGTGCGCTGGCCGCCATGCCGCTGCCCACCGAAAAGCGCAACGAGGGCCAGTCCGACGTGGCGGTGCACATCCAGGGTGTGTGGGTCATGCCCGGCGAATGGCTCTATGCCGATGCGGATGGCATCGTGGTGTCGTCCAGGGAGCTGACCTGACGCGGACCCCGTTCAGCGTTGCCGGCGTTCCGGCAGCGTGGCCAGCACCACCCCGGCCATGGCGATGGCGAAAGCCAGCAACTGCGTGCCGCTGAAGGACTCGCCCAGCACCAGCACCCCCACCAGTGCCGCCGAGACCGGCAGCAGCACCATGAACACACCGGCCTGCGCGGCCGGCACGGTGCGCAGGCCGGTCATCCACAGCCACACCGTCCACATGCTGGCCGCCAGCCCGTAGAACACCAGCAGCGGCCAGATGCCCAGGGGCACGGCGGCGAAGTCGAAGGACAAGGCCAGGTAGAAGCCCATGGGCGTCATCAGCGCCAGGCCCCAGAGGTTGATGACGGCGCTGATGCGTTTGGGCGCGAGCGAGCCGGTGAGCTTCTTGCCGAGCACCGCGTAGATGGCTTCGCAGAACACCGAGCCCAGCACCAGCAGGTTGCCCAGCATCTCGTTCCTGGCCGGCGAGCCGTTGCCGGGTGTGGCCATGGCGTGTCCGGCATGCTCTGATCTGGACAACGCCAGCAGGGCGATGCCCAAGGCACCGCAGCCGATGGCGGCCCAGATGCGCAGGCTGATGCGTTCGCGCAGCAGCACCCAGCTCATGAGGGCGACCACGGCGGGTATCGTGGCCATGATCACGCCGGCCGAGACGGCGCTGGTCATGCTCACCCCGGTCACCATGCAGAGGGTGAACAGGAAGTTGCCGAAGAAGGATTCAAGAAACACCAGCCGCTTGATCTTGCCAGTCATCGGCGCCTCGGCAGGGCCGCGTTTGAGCCAGGGCAGCATGGCCAGGGCGGCGATGCCGAAGCGCATCCAGGCCAGCAGGAAGACCGGCAGCGCGGCCGCCAGGGGTTTGGACAGGGCGACGTAGCTGCCAGTGAGCGTCATGCTCAGCGCCAGGCAGGTGTAGGCCATGCCGCGGCTTTGCAGCGCAGGAACCGCCGAGGCGGGGTTGACTAGACTCATGGATATCGACTTGGAAAAACAGCCGCCGATCATGCCCCAAACGTCTGAGCCCGCCACCATCGCACCGGCCGCCCATGCGGACCATCACCGCCATGATCTCCGCCATGTGTTCGTCTACGGCACCTTGCGCCGAGGTGGCGTCAACGACATCACCCGGCTGGTGCCCACGCCGCTTTTCATCGGCGATGCGCAAATTCAGGGCGTGATGCACCATCTGGGCGCGTACCCCGGCGTGCGGCTGCAGCCCGGCGGCTGGGTGAGGGGCGAGGTCTATGCCATCTCGGCCGAGCTAGAGCGGCGGCTGGATGAAATCGAGATGATCCTGCCCGAGCCCAGCGGCGAATACCTGAAGCGCGAACTGCGGGTGCAGGTTGGGGCCGCGCACGACACGGGTGGCCCACGGCAGCTGCGCTGTATCGTTTATGAAATCAGCCCCGCCCATGCGGCCGGCAAGCCCGTCATTGTCAACGGCGACTGGATTGCCGGTAAAGATGGTTGAGGGCGCCGTCTTTTCTTACAATGCCCGGCTGAATGCCTTGGAACGTTCTTGGCGCAGGCACGTGTCTTGCGGCATTTCATCGGCTTATTTGCGTCCACTCGACTGTTATTTTTAAGGAGTAGTCGGCTTTATGAAGAAGTATCTTTGGGTTTTCGCTCTGTCCGCCATGACCCTGGCCGCATGCGGAAAGAAAGAAGAGCCGCCGGCGCCCGCCGCTGCTCCCGCTCCCGCCCCGGTCGCCTCGGCCCCCGCGCCGGCCCCGGAACCGGCCGAGGAGAAGGTGCTCAACATCTACCATTGGCCTGACTACATCGCCAAGGACATGGTCGCCAACTTCGAGAAGGAAAGCGGCATCAAGGTCAACTACCAGACCTTCGAGAACAACGAAGCCCTGCAGGCCAAGCTGGTGGCGGGCAACAGCGGTTATGACCTGGTCGTGCCCGGCGCCGTGTTCGTCAAGGGCCAGATCGATGGCGGCCTGCTGGCCAAGCTCGACAAGAGCAAGATCCCGAACTACAGCAACCTCGACCCCGAGCTGATGTCCAAGCTGACCATGGTCGACCCGGGCAACGAATACGTCGTGCCATGGGCCTGGAGCTACACCACGGTGGGCATCAACAAGACCAAGGTCGCCAAGGCGCTGGGCTCCACGCCGATGCCGACCAATGTCTGGGACCTGGTGTTCAACCCCACCTACACGGCCAAGCTGAAGTCCTGCGGCATCGCCTACCTGGATTCGCCGACCGAGGTGATTCCGCCGGCCATGCATTACCTGGGCAAGAACCCGTACTCGAACGACCCGGCCGACCACAAGGCCGCCGGCGCGATGCTGGCCAAGGTGCGTCCGCACATCCGCCTGTTCTCCAGCGCCATGATCGATGACCTGGCCGGCGGCAAGGCCTGCGTGGCGCTCGGCTGGGCCGGCGACATGAACATCGCCAAGGCGCGCGCCATCGAGAACAAGAACGGCAACGACATCCAGGTGCTGCTGCCTGAAAACGGCGGGCTGATCTTCATGGACAACCTGGCGATTCCGAAGGACGCGAAGCACCCGAACAACGCCTTGGCCTTCATCAACTACTTCCTGAAGCCCGAAGTCTCGGCCTCGCTGACCAACGAGCTCAGCTACCCGACAGCCAACAAGGCCAGCCTGGCCAACGTGACGCCTGAGGTGGCGGCCGACAAGACGGTGTTCGTCGATGCGGAGAACATGAAGAAGATGGTCTCGCCGGCCAGCTTCACCAATGAAGCCCGCGAGTCGATGAGCAACATCTACACGCAATTCAAGAAGGGCAAGTAAGCCCGCTGTTCGGCCATTTGTCTTGTGGCCGTTTTCTTGTCAAGCGTCCCATCAAGCTGCGCCAGCCTCGTGTTGGCGCGGCTTTTTCATGTGTGAAATGAATTCCAGGATTTCTTCTCGATGACTGCCCCTGATATGCCCGACGATGGTTTTCTGCGCACCGAGCGCGTCGTCAAGCGGTTTGACGACGTGGTGGCCGTCGACCATGTTTCGATCTCGGTCCGGCGCGGCGAAATTTTTGCCCTGCTGGGCAGTTCCGGCTGCGGCAAGTCGACCTTGCTGCGCATGCTCGCCGGCTTCGAGAAGCCGAGCGCCGGCACGGTGATTCTGAACGGCGTGGACATCGCCGCGCTGCCGCCCTACGAGCGGCCGATCAACATGATGTTCCAGTCGTATGCGCTGTTTCCGCACCTGAGCGTGTGGGACAACATCGCCTTCGGCCTGAAGCGCGAAGGCATGGCACGCGGCCTGGTGCAGGAACGCGTCGACGAAATGTTGAAGCTGGTGCAGCTCACCGACTTCGCCAAACGCAAGCCGCACCAGTTGTCGGGCGGGCAGCAGCAGCGCGTGGCGTTGGCGCGCAGCCTGGCCAAGAAGCCGCAGCTGCTGCTGCTCGACGAGCCGCTGGGCGCACTCGACAAGAAGCTGCGCGAACGCACGCAGTTCGAACTGGTGAACATCATCGAGTCGGTCGGTGTGACCTGCGTGATGGTGACACACGACCAGGAAGAGGCCATGACCATGGCCTCGCGCATCGCGGTGATGAGCAAGGGCCGGGTGCTGCAGGTCGGCACGCCCAAGGAAATCTACGAATACCCGAACTGCCGCTTCGTGGCCGACTTCATCGGCAACATCAATCTGTTCGACGGCCGCCTGAGCGTGGACGAGGCCGAGCGCTGCGAAGTGAGTACGCCCGAAGGCGTGCTGCACGTGGGCCACGGCGTCACCGGCGCGGTGGGCATGGCGCTGTCGGTGGCGGTGCGCCCCGAGAAGATCCACATTGCCAAGACCCGGCCCATGGGCGTGATGCAGAACCTCTTTACCGGCACGGTGCGCGAGATCGCCTACCTGGGCAGCTACAGCACCTATGTGATCGACATGCCGAACGGCCACCGCATCAAGGTCACCGGCACCAACGCCACCCGCGAAGGCGGCGTTGCCGGCGACATCACCTGGGGCGACGCGGTGTTCTTCTGGTGGGACGGCGCGGCACCCGTGGTGCTGACGCAATAAGGGGAGAGACACGCATGAAGAACCCGACCCGCTTCGAATGGCGCCCCGGCAGGCGCTTCGTGATCGGCTTGCCCATGGTCTGGCTGGCGCTGTTTTTCCTGGTGCCCTTCCTGATCCTGATGCGCATCAGCGTGACCGACATGGCCGGCGGCGTGGACCCGTTCGCGCCGCTGTTCGCCGTGGCCAATGGCAGCTGGCATGTGATCATGAAGATCGGCAACTACGGGTCGCTGTTCATCGACGCCGCCGGCGGCAGCCCGTTCGGCGACACCATCTACATGGACGCGTTCCGCACCTCGCTGTACTACGCCTTCGGCACCACCTTGCTGTGCCTTTTGATCGGCTACCCGTTTGCCTATTTCATGGCGCGCGCGCGGCCCGGCGTGCGGCCGGCCTTGCTGATGCTGGTGATGCTGCCGTTCTGGACCTCGCTCCTGCTGCGCGTCTATGCCTGGAAAGGCATCCTGGCCGACCAGGGCATCGTCAACCAGTTGCTGATGGCCACCGGCCTGGTGCAGGAGCCGATCCAGATGCTCTACACCGACTTTTCGATGCTGGTCGGCATGACCTATGTGTATTGCCCATTCATGATCCTGCCGCTGTACGCCACGCTGGTGAAGATGGACCTGCGCCTGCTCGAGGCCGCGCATGACCTGGGCGCGAGCCCCTGGAAGGCCTTCTGGCTGGTGACCGTGCCGCTGAGCAAGGCCGGCATCATCTCCGGCTCGATGCTGGTGTTCATTCCGGCGCTCGGCGAGTTCGTGATTCCTTCGCTGCTGGGTGGCGCGGAAAACATCGTCATCGGCCGCGTGGTGTGGGACGAGATGTTCAGCAGCAACAACTGGCCGCGCGCATCGGCGCTGGCCATCGTGCTGATCCTGCTGATCCTGGTGCCGCTGGCGCTGTACCACCACTACAGCGCCGAACGCGACGCGCCGGCGGGGAACTGAGATGAAAGGCCTGACCCATTGGCTTGAGCAACATCTCGGCCGTTTCTGGATGCTGGCGGTGTATTTGTTCCTGTACGCGCCGCTCGTCTTCCTGGTGATCTTTTCCTTCAACAGCACGCGGCAGGACGGCGTGTTCACTGGCTTTTCGCTGCGCTGGTACCAGGCGCTGGTGGATGATTCTCGGCTGGTTGACGGCTTCTTCCTGTCGCTCAAGGTGGCGCTGATCACCGGCACGCTGTCGGTGGTGCTGGGCACGTTCTCGGCCTTCGTGCTGGTGCGTTATGCGCGCTTTCGAGGGCGCACGCTGTTCTCGGGCATGGTGAGCGCGCCGCTGGTGATGCCCGAGGTGATCATCGGCCTGTCGCTGCTGCTGATGATGGTGGCGGTGCAGCGCCTGCTCGGCTGGCCCGAGCGCGGCATGCTGACCATTGTGCTGGGCCACACGCTTTTGGGCATGGCCTATGCCACGGTGGTGGTGCAGTCGCGCCTGCGCGAGATGGACCGCTCCATCGAGGAAGCGGCCATGGACCTGGGCTGCCGGCCGGCACAGGTGTTCTTTCTGGTGACGTTGCCCAACATCGCGCCGGCGCTGGTGGCCGCATGGCTGTTGTCCTTCACGCTGTCTTTCGACGACGTGGTGATTTCCGAGTTTCTGTCCGGCCCCGGCGTGACCACCTTGCCACAGGTGATCTTCAGCTACGCGCGCCGCGGCGTGAACCCATCGATCTACGCGGCTGCCACGCTGCTGATTGCCACCGTGACGCTGGGCATCGTGGCCTACAGCCTGACCGTGTTGCGCCGCCAGCGCCGCGCTGGCTAGACCTTCCCTGCTACTTTTTGCCAAGCCGCCCGGCCTGCGCTCCGCGGACTGGGCGGCTTGGCCGTGTGCGTTTCATCGAGCTGAATTTTCATCCCACAATGTGGGATTGTGGATTGGTGCACTGCACGATTTTTTCTCAATATGAGAATTTACTTTTCATATTGAGGAATATTGTTGATAAGTTATTGAATTTATTAAGAAAAATATTTGTCTTATATAAGACATAAGATGTTTTCATGGTCTTGTATAAGACTAGAATTTATTCACCGGCCACGAAGCTGAAGCAGTCATGCCAAGCCACCCAGCCGCTCCCTTTCAACAACCCAGGAGTACCGTCATGCCCCAATCGATCACCGAACAACTGAGCCGAGAGCAACAAGCCGCAGCCCTTGAAAAGGACTGGGCCACCAACCCACGCTGGAAAGGCATCAAGCGCGGCTACAGCGCGGCCGACGTGGTGCGTCTGCGCGGTTCTTTCCAGGTCGAACACACGCTGGCCCAACGCGGTGCCGAGAAGCTGTGGAACCTGGTGAACAACGAGCCTTATGTCAACTGCCTCGGCGCGCTGACCGGTGGCCAGGCCATGCAACAGGTCAAGGCCGGCATCAAGGCCATCTACCTGTCGGGCTGGCAGGTCGCCGCCGACAACAACGAATACTCGGCCATGTACCCCGACCAGTCGTTGTACCCGGTGGACTCGGTGCCGAAGGTGGTCGAACGCATCAACAATTCCTTCACCCGTGCGGACGAGATCCAGTGGTCCAAGGGCATCAACCCCGGCGACGCGGGTTATATCGACTACCACGCTCCCATCGTGGCCGATGCCGAAGCGGGCTTTGGCGGCGTGCTCAACGCCTATGAACTGATGAAGGCCATGATCCGTGCCGGCGCTGGTGGCGTGCACTTCGAAGACCAACTGGCTTCGGTCAAGAAATGCGGCCACATGGGTGGCAAGGTGCTGGTGCCCACCACCGAAGCCGTGCAAAAGCTGATCGCCGCCCGCATGGCTGCCGACGTCTACGGCGTGCCGACCCTGGTGATCGCCCGCACCGACGCCGAAGCCGCCGACCTGCTGACCAGCGACTACGACGAGAACGACAAACCCTTCATCACCGGCGAACGCACGGCCGAAGGTTTCTACAAGACGAAGAAGGGCATCGACCAGGCCATCTCGCGTGCCATTGCCTACGCCCACTACGCCGATCTGGTGTGGTGCGAAACCGGCACGCCCGACCTGGCCTTCGCCAAGAAGTTCGCCGACGCCGTGCACAAGGTGCATCCCGGCAAGATGCTGGCCTACAACTGCTCGCCGTCGTTCAACTGGAAGAAGAACCTGGACGACGCGACCATTGCCAAGTTCCAGAAAGAGCTCGGCGCCATGGGCTACAAGTACCAGTTCATCACGCTGGCCGGCATCCACAACATGTGGTTCCACATGTTCGATCTGGCGCAGGACTACGTGGCGCGCGGCATGTCGGCCTATGTTGACAAGGTGCAAGAGCCCGAGTTCGCGGCCCGCGAACGCGGCTACAGCTTCGTGTCGCACCAGCAGGAGGTGGGCACCGGTTACTTCGACGAAGTGACCACCGTGATCCAGGGCGGCAAGTCCAGCGTGACGGCGCTGACAGGCTCGACCGAAGAAGAACAGTTTCACTGAACTGCCGAAAGCCAGGCCCGCGTCTCCAGCGCCGGCCTCTTCAAGCCCGGGGCCTGCGCCTCGGGCTTTTTTATTTCAGCGGATGGCGGGTGGCGCGGCGACCGGCTCGATGCGCACCGTGTCCGCGCCGCGCTGGACCAGGCCGATCTTGGCAGCGGCCGCGCGGCTGATGTCGATCAGTCGGTTTGCGATGTGCGGGCCGCGGTCGGTGATGCGCACCACCACGCTGCGGCCGGTGCTGAGCAGCGTCACCTGCACCCAGGTGCCGAAAGGCAATGTAGGGTGGGCGGCCGTGAGTGCCTTGGCATCGAAGGTTTCGCCGGACGCGGTGCGCTTGCGGTGGAAGGTGTTGCCGTACCAGCTGGCGATGCCGGTCTCTGCGTTCTGAACCAGGCTTGCCGCCGCCGATGGCGCCACGACCGACTCCGCGGCGGTTTCGGCGGGCGCTTCGATCGTCGTCGCCGCGGTCGTCGATCCGATCGACGTTATAGAGGCGGGCTCCGCGTCACTGGCGTGCACTGGCGCCGCACCCATGGCCAACAGCAGGGCGAGGACGGCAAAAAGTAGCGCGGAAGGGGCGGGGCGAACCACGGGCATGGCCCGCATCCTAAACGCAACGGCCTGCGGCCCTGCAACAGCGCGTAACGGCGCCGCGCCAGGCTTGCCGCCATCGGGTTAAAATCAAGGCCTGTTTCCAACCCACAGACAAGAGCGAGAAAGGCACACCCGGTTATGACACCGCGAACTACACCGTCGAAGTTTTCACAACGAACGAGGCCGTAGTCCGCGCGCCTTGGGCGTGTTCAGTTATCCAATCCAAAACAAGCGCGGCCTTCAGTCCGCGCTTTTTTCTTGTCTCTTCGAAAATCAAAATCATGATCCAGATTACGCTTCCCGATGGTTCCCAACGTGAATTCCCCGGCCCGGTGACAGTAGCCGAGGTGGCGGCGTCGATCGGCTCCGGCCTGGCCAAGGCTGCGCTGGCCGGCAAGATCGACGGGAAGGTGGTCGACACCAGCTACCAGATCACGGTGAACAGCCCGCTGGCCATCATCACCGCCAAGGACGCGGATGGTCTGGATGTGATCCGCCACTCCACGGCCCACTTGCTGGCCTATGCGGTGAAAGAGTTGTTCCCCGACGCCCAGGTGACGATCGGCCCGGTCATCGAAAACGGCTTCTACTACGACTTCTCGTACAAGCGCCCGTTCACGCCCGAGGACCTGACGGCCATCGAGAAGAAGATGGCCGAGCTCGCCGCCAAGGACGAGCCGGTGACGCGCCGCGTGCTGCCGCGCGACGAAGCCGTGGCTTATTTCAAAAGCATCGGCGAACACTACAAGGCCGAGATCATCGCCAGCATCCCGGCGAACGAAGATGTCTCGCTGTACCGCGAAGGCAAGTTCGAAGACTTGTGCCGCGGCCCGCACGTGCCCAGCACGGGCAAGCTGAAGTTCTTCAAGCTCATGAAGCTGGCTGGCGCCTACTGGCGCGGCGACCACAACAACGAGATGCTGCAGCGGGTCTACGGCACGGCTTGGGCCACCAAGGACGAACTGCAGCAGTACCTGACGATGCTCGAAGAGGCCGAGAAGCGCGACCACCGCAAGCTCGGCCGCGAGCTCGACCTGTTCCACATCGACGACCACGCGCCCGGCCTGGTGTTCTGGCACCCCAAGGGCTGGACGGTGTGGCAGGGCGTGGAGCAGTACATGCGCCAGGTCTACCAGGGCAACGGCTACCAGGAAGTCAAGGGCCCGCAGGTCATCGACAAGACGCTGTGGGAGAAGACGGGCCACTGGGACAAGTACCGCGAGAACATGTTCACGACCGAGTCGGAAAAGCGCGAATACGCGCTCAAGCCGATGAACTGCCCTGGCCACATCCTGATCTTCAAGCAAGGCATCAAGAGCTACCGCGACCTGCCGCTGCGCTACGGTGAATTCGGCCAATGCCACCGCAACGAGCCTTCGGGCGGCCTGCACGGCATCATGCGCGTGCGCGGCTTCACGCAGGACGACGGCCATATCTTCTGTACCGAAGACCAGATCCTGGAAGAGTGCGTGAACTACACGACGCTGTTGCAGAAGGTCTACACCGATTTCGGCTTCAAGAACATCATCTACAAGGTGGCCACGCGGCCCGAGAAGCGCATCGGCTCCGACGAGGTCTGGGACAAGGCCGAACACGCGCTGATGGAAAGCCTGCGCGCCTCGGGCGTGGAGTTCGAGATCGCCCCCGGCGACGGTGCCTTCTACGGCCCGAAGATCGAATACACGTTAAAGGACGCCATCGGCCGGCAATGGCAGTGCGGCACGATGCAGGTCGATTTCTCGATGCCCGAGCGGCTGGACGCCGAATACGTGGGCGAAGACGGCGCGCGCCATCGCCCGGTGATGCTGCACCGCGCGATCGTCGGCAGTCTGGAGCGCTTCATCGGCATTCTGATCGAGGAACACGCCGGCGCACTGCCGACCTGGCTCGCGCCGGTGCAGGTTTCCATCCTGAATATCACTGACGCGCAGGATGATTACTGTCGCGAAATTGCCAAAACGCTGACGAATCAAGGGCTTAGGGTTCAGCTCGATCTGCGCAATGAGAAGATTACGCGTAAAATACGAGAGCATTCGATGCAAAAGCTCCCTTTTATTCTGGTCGTGGGCGACAAAGAGAAGGAAGCTGGGGCCGTCGCGGTGCGCGCCCGGGGCAACCTTGACCTCGGTGTAATGCCTCTCCAAGACTTCCAGTCAAGAATTGCGAGTGACATTGCTTCTAAAGTTTAGTTCTTACCAAACACAGCTTTAGCGTACGCGCTGCTTGCGGTAATCGCTATATTTTTAATAGCATCTTGATTGAAGGATTTGAGCCATCGCTACTGAATTTCGTGACCGCCGTCACCGCGAAGAACGTAAACACCGTCTGAACCGTGAAATCATGGCGCCGGAAGTGAGACTTTCCGGCCCCGAGAACGAGCCATTGGGCATTGTCAGCCTGATGGACGCTTTGCGTATGGCCGGTGAGTACGACGTTGACCTGGTTGAGATTGTTGCCACGGCGAACCCGCCGGTCTGTCGCTTGATGGATTACGGCAAGTTCAAGTACCAGGAGCAGAAGAAGGCGGCCGACGCGAAAGCCAAGCAGACGGTCATCGAGATCAAGGAAGTCAAATTCCGTCCCGGTACCGACGATGGTGATTACAACATCAAGATGCGCAACATTCGGCGATTCCTGGCCGAAGGCGACAAGTGCAAGATCACCTTGCGCTTCCGCGGCCGGGAAATCACCCACCAGGAAATCGGCATGGCGCTGTTGCAGCGCATCCGCAATGACCTGCAGGATCTGATTGTGGTCGAGCAGTTTCCGAAGCTCGAAGGCCGCCAGATGATCATGATGATCGCGCCGGGCAAGAAGAAGCCGGCGCCGGCAGCCAAGGCGACCCCCGTGGATGCGGCGGTGCCTGCACAGCCAGCGGCTTGATGAAGGATTCGGTGTTCGGTGGCGCAAGCTGCCGAACCCGCGGTGAGGACGAAAGTTCTTTCCGAGATGGTGCTGTCAAAGGCGCCGTCTGAAAAAGTGGCGACTTAAACCTCGCCGCTTCAAAAGTGGCGAACTAAAAAGCGCCACATAAGTGGCTCGGGGCCAACAAGTCTGGGATCGGTTTCCAGCGCCTCACGAGCACAATGAATAGGAGCATTCACATGCCCAAAATGAAGACCAAGAGCAGCGCCAAAAAGCGCTTCCGCGTCCGTCCAGGTGGCACCGTCAAGCGCGGTCAAGCCTTCAAACGTCACATCTTGACCAAGAAGACCACCAAAAATAAACGCCAACTGCGTGGTGCCGTCGCGGTGCATGAGACCAATATGGGTCACATGGCACAGATGCTGCCCGGCCGTGGCATTTGATTAACGACGAACAAGGAGTAAACACATGCCTCGCGTCAAACGTGGTGTAACGGCTCGCGCCCGCCACAAAAAAGTTCTTGCCCTTGCAAAGGGTTTCCGCGGTCGCCGCGGTAACGTATACCGTGTCGCCAAAGAAGCGGTGATGAAGGCTGGGCAATATGCCTACCGTGATCGCCGTACCAAGAAGCGCGTTTTCCGTCAGTTGTGGATCGCCCGTATCAACGCCGCTGCGCGTGAAAACGGTTTGACCTACAGCCAGTTCGCCAACGGCCTGAAGAAGGCTGCCATCGAAATCGACCGCAAGGTGCTGTCCGATATCGCTGTGCATGACAAGGCGGCTTTTGCCAGTATCGTGGAGCAAGTCAAGGCCAAGCTGGCTGCTTGATTTTCACGTCGGAACGCTATTCTCTGAATAGCTTCCTGTGCAAATAATACAAGGGCTAGGGCTTTCAAAAGCACTAGCCCTTTGTCATTTCCTCTGACACTTTTGTCCTTCACAAGAGATTTTGTATGAACGAGTTGGATGCCATCGCCCAGGCGGCCCAGGCCAGTTTCGCGCAAGCCGCAACCCCTGCCGATCTGGAAAACGCGAAGGCCCTGTACCTGGGTAAATCGGGTCGCATCACCGAACTGATGAAGGGCATGGGCTCGCTCAGCGTCGAAGAAAAGAAGTCGCGCGGCGCAGCCATCAACATTGCCAAGCAGGCCATCGAAGCTGCCCTCACCGCGCGCCGCCAGGCCCTGGCCGATGCCGAGCTCGAACTCCAACTCAAGGCCGAGGCGCTCGACGTGACGCTGCCCGGCCGCCAGCGCGGGCAGGGGGGTCTGCACCCGGTGTCGCTCACGCTCGAGCGCATCGAAGCCATCTTCGGCTCGATGGGCTTCGAAGTCGCGCAGGGCCCCGAGATTGAAACCGACTGGTTCAACTTCACCGCGCTCAACACGCCGGAAGACCATCCCGCGCGTTCCATGCACGACACCTTCTACGTCGAGGGCGGCACTGCCACCGCCCCCAACCTGCTGCGCACCCACACCAGCCCGATGCAGATCCGCCACGCGGTGCAGCACGTCAAGAAGCACCGCGCCACCATCGACGCCGGGAAGGCGATGCCCGAGATCCGCGTGATCGCGCCGGGCCGCACCTACCGTGTCGACAGCGACGCTACGCATTCGCCGATGTTCCACCAGTGCGAAGGCCTGTGGATCGGCGAGAACGTGTCCTTCAAGGACCTGAAGGTCGTCTTCACCGATTTCTGCCGTACCTTCTTCGAGTCGGACGATCTGGTGCTGCGGTTCCGTCCCAGCTTCTTCCCGTTCACCGAGCCCAGCGCCGAGATCGACATCCAGTTCCAGAGCGGCCCGCTGGCCGGCCGTTGGCTGGAGGTGGCCGGCTCCGGCCAGGTGCATCCGAACGTGGTGCGCAACATGGGGCTCGACCCGGAGAAATACATCGGCTTCGCCTTCGGCATGGGCCCCGACCGGTTGACCATGCTGCGGTACGGCGTGAACGACCTGCGCCTGTTCTTCGACGGCGACATCCGTTTCCTGTCGCAGTTCCAGTAACCCGCAAGGCCCGACAAGAAGCAAGCCGTCCATCCGCCCAGAGCGGTGCGCGGCGCCTTCGTTTTTGCAGCAAAGAAGACATCCATGCAGTTCCCCGAATCCTGGCTCCGAGAATTCTGTAACCCGCCGCTCTCCACCGCCGAACTGGCCGAGACCCTGACCATGGCCGGCCTCGAGGTCGAAGAGCTCAAGCCCGTGGCGCCGCCGTTCACCAAGATCGTGGTCGGTGAAATCAAGGAGGCCGTGCAGCATCCCAACGCCGACCGCCTGCGTGTGTGCCAGGTGGACGTGGGGCAGGATGGCGCCCTGCTCAACATCGTTTGCGGCGCGCCGAACGCGCGTGTCGGCATCCGTGTGCCGGTGGCGCTGGTGGGCGCAGAGTTGCCGCCAGGCGACGATGGCAAACCCTTTCTCATCAAGACCGGCCAGTTACGCGGCGTCGAAAGCCAGGGCATGTTGTGCTCGGCGCGTGAACTCAAGCTGTCGGAAGACCACGGCGGCCTGCTCGAACTCGCTGCCGACGCGCCGATCGGTGAAGACATCCGCAAGCATCTCGCGCTGGATGACACCCTGTTCACCCTCAAGCTCACGCCGAACCTGGCGCATTGCCTGAGCGTCTACGGCGTGGCCCGCGAAGTGTCCGCGCTCACCGGCGTGCCCTTGAAGGCGCCGAGCTTTCCGGCCGTGCCGACCAAACATGCGCAGAAGCTGCCGGTCAAGATCAGCGCGCCCGACCTGTGCGGCCGTTTCTCCGGCCGCATCGTGCGCGGCGTCAACCCGAAGGCGGCCACACCGCAATGGATGGTCGACCGCCTCGCGCGCTGCGGCCAGCGCAGCGTGACCGCGCTGGTCGACATCTCGAACTACGTGATGTTCGAGCTCGGCCGCCCATCGCACATCTTCGACCTCGACAAGATCCACGGTGGCCTGGACGTGCGCTGGGGCAAGCCGGGCGAGCAGCTCAAGCTCTTGAACGGCAACACCGTCACCGTCGATGAAAAAGTCGGCGTGATTGCCGACGACCGCGAGGTCGAATCGCTCGCCGGCATCATGGGCGGCGACGCCACCGCGGTGTCCGACGACACGCACAACATCTACGCCGAAGCCGCATTCTGGTGGCCCAAGTCGATCGCCGGGCGTTCGCGCCGCTACAACTTCTCGACCGATGCCGGCCACCGCTTCGAGCGTGGTGTCGACCCGGGCCAGACTGTCGAACACCTGGAACGCATCACCCAGTTGATCATCGACATCTGCGGTGGTGAAGCTGGCCCGATGGACGACATGGTGGCCCATCTGCCCAAGGCCGAACCGGTGAGCCTGCGCGTGGCGCGCGCCGCCAAGGTCATCGGCATGCCGCTCACGCAGGCGCAGTGTGTCGACGCACTCACGCGCCTGGGGCTGCCGCTGACGGAGGGTGACGGCCTCATCACCGTGCAGCCGCCGTCCTACCGCTTCGACCTGACGATCGAGGAAGACCTGATCGAGGAAGTGGTGCGCATGGTCGGCTACAACCAGCTGCCGACCACGCCGCCCCTGGCACCGATTACGGCCAAGATCCGCACCGAAGCCGAGCGCAGTCCGTTTGCCGTGCGCCGCGCGCTGGCCGGGCTGGGCTACCAGGAAACCATCAACTTCAGCTTTGTCGAAGCCCGCTGGGAGCATGAGCTGGCCGGCAACCCCGATCCGATCAAGCTGCTGAACCCCATCGCCAGCCAGATGAGCGTGATGCGTTCGTCGCTGCTCGGCTCCTTGCTGCAGGTGCTGAAGTTCAACCTCGACCGCCGCGCCGAATGCGTGCGGGTGTTCGAACTCGGTCGTGTGTTCCTGCGCGACGCCAGTGTGCAGAACACCGACACCACGGTGGCTGGTTTCCATCAGCCCATGCGCGTGGCCGGCGTGGCCTATGGCCGCGGCGACCTGCTGCAATGGGGCCGCAAGGACAACGGCGTCGACTTCTTCGACGTGAAGGGCGACATCGAGTCGCTGCTCGCGCCGCTGAAGGCCAGCTTCGAAGTCGGCGAACACCCGGCCATGCACCCTGGCCGCTGTGCGCGGGTGCTGGTCGACGGCCGTGCCATCGGTTTCGTCGGTGAACTGCACCCCAAATGGCGGCAGGGCTATGAGTTGGCGCAGGCGCCGGTGCTGTTCGAGCTCGAACTCGACGCCGTGCTGCAGCGGCCCGTGCCGGCGTTCACGGCTGTGACCAAGCACCAGGCCGTGGAGCGCGACATCGCCGTGATCGTGGCCGAGAGCGTGAGCCACGCCCGGCTGATGGCCGCCATCCACGCCGCGCCCACCCAGGGCCTGCTGCGTGGCGCCACGCTGTTCGACGTTTATCGGCCCAAGCCCGCGAAGGCGGGTGAGGCAAACACCTCGAGCTGGCTGGCCGCCGACGAAAAAAGTCTTGCTGTGCGCTTGACACTGAACAGCGACGAGGCCACGCTTACCGAGGCGCAGATCGAGGCATCGGTGCAGGTCGTGCTCGCGCAGCTCGCGCAGGACGTGGGCGCGCGGTTGCGGGCATGATCATGTCCGTTTCCGTCATCGCACCAACATTACATTGAGCCACCGGAGGACGTCGTGGAAATTACGGTTGAAAGTCTGGAAACGCCCGCGCTGACCAAGGCGCAGCTGGCCGACCTGTTGTTCGAACAGATTGGCTTGAACAAACGCGAGTCGAAGGACATGGTGGACGCGTTTTTCGACCTTGTGACCAACAGCCTGGTCGACGGTACCGACGTCAAGATCTCGGGCTTCGGCAACTTCCAGATCCGCGTCAAGGCGCCGCGGCCGGGCCGCAACCCACGCACCGGTGAAGCCGTGCCGATCGAAGCCCGCCGGGTGGTGACCTTTCACGCCAGCCACAAGCTCAAAGAGCAGATACAAGGCTGAAGGCGCCTGTCCGCAGCATCTTCGCGGGGTACGGGTCGCAGCGCAGCAGTTTTTGCATCTGCCTTGTGCATATGCACGAGGCTTCTTTTTACATCGTCGTGCCGCTTGCGCTTTGCGCCGTAGGCCACTTGGAGTAACCTCAAAGGTTCCGCCAAAACAACATTGATTTCAATGGGAAATTCTCTCCCTTCGATTCCGGCCAAACGCTACTTCACCATCGGCGAAGTAGGCGATCTGTGCGGCGTCAAGCCTCACGTGCTCAGGTATTGGGAGCAGGAATTCACACAGCTGCGGCCGATGAAGCGCCGCGGTAACCGGCGTTATTACCAGCACCACGAAGTGCTGATGATCCGGCGCATCCGCGATCTGCTGTACGACCAGGGCTTCACCATCAGCGGTGCGCGCAACAAGCTGCAAGAGATTGTGCAGGGTGAACGCGACAAACGCCGCAATGGCGAAGTCATGCTCGACGGCGTGGGCCTGGTAAGCCTGGGCGCCGACGACGAGCTGATCGAAGACACCTTCCCCGACCCCGAGGCCCTGACCGAAGACGACGGCGGCATTGCCAGCCAGCAGGTGCTGTGGCTGCGCCGCGAACTCATCGAAATTCGCGACATGCTGCTGGAAGCCTACTAGCCAAGGCTATAATACGAGGCTTGATCGGTGTGTGGCGCAGCCTGGTAGCGCACTTGCATGGGGTGCAAGGGGTCGAAGGTTCGAATCCTTTCACACCGACCATCAAATTTTTTAGATCGACGGGTTATGGCCACAAGCTGTAGCCCGTTTTTCTTTGGGGCTGGTACAACGGTAGTAGTGGCGGTGGTAGGGCGGGCCGGCGTAAAAAAGCCCGCTGTGTGCGGGCTTTGGTGTTTGGTCGTGGGCTCTTACGCGACCCACGTTTACGGACACTCTCGTGCAGGAGCTCTTTGTTGTTTTTCTCGTCGCAAAAAGCTCTACTCGACGTGCCGCCGTGAGATTCGGCTTTGCCTGGCCAGGCCACCAGCAGAGCGCGGATGGCTTGCTGGAGCGCGGATTATAGCGGAGTGCCCGGATTCGAGGCCGCTTATCCGACTTATCCGAACAGCCGGCCCAGCGCATGCGCTACGGCGAACACCATCGCTCCGAAGCCGGAGTAGGTCTTGGGGGCATCGGCTGGCCCGGCTGCGCGCACTAGGCTGAAGCCTCCAGGCGAAAGCGCGACACGGCCACGACGAGCTGCTGCGCCTGGTCGTTCAGGCTCGCGGCCGCGGCGGCGGTCTGTTCCACCAGCGCCGCATTCTGCTGCGTGGTCTGGTCGAGCTGGCTGACGGCCCCACCGACCTGGGACACGGCCGCACTCTGCTCATGGCTGGCCGCGCTGATCTGGCCCATGATGCCGGCCGCGCGCTGAATGGCTTGTACCGTGCCGGTCATGGAGGCGCCGGCCTTGTCGACCAGCAGGCTGCCGCGTTCGACGCGCTGCACGCTTTCCGTGATCAAGGCCTTGATCTGTTTCGCCGCGTCGGCGCTGCGCTGCGCCAGGCTACGGACCTCACTTGCCACCACGGCAAATCCTCGGCCCTGTTCACCGGCACGGGCGGCTTCGACCGCGGCATTCAGGGCCAGGATGTTGGTCTGAAATGCGATGCCGTCGATAACGCCGATGATGTCGGCGATTTGTGTGGAGCTGTCGTTGATGCTCCGCATGGTGGCGACGACCTGTTCCACCACTGCGCCGCCGCGTGCGGCCATGTCCGAGGCTTCGGTCGCGAGCAGGTTGCCTTCGCGTGCGCTGTCGGCGTTGTGCCGAACCGTGCCACTCAGTTCCTCCATCGACGCCGCGGTTTCCTGCAATGCACTGGCTTGGGATTCGGTGCGCGTGCTCAGGTCGTTGTTGGCTGTAGCGATCTCCGCGGAGGCCAGGGACACCTGCCCGATACCGGCCCTCACGGACGTCACCAGCTCGCGCAGTCCCTGCTGCATCGTGGCCATCGAGTGCAGCATCTGCCCGGTTTCGTCCTGGCCATGAACTGCCACTGCATGGCTGAGGTCGCCGCGCGCAATCAGGTCTGCGGATGCCGCGGCAGCCGAGACCGGGCCGACGATCGAGTGTGTGATGCGCCAGGCGAGCAGCACACCTGTCGCCAGGCATACCAGGCCCAGGCCGATCACCCAGCGAATCGCTGCGGAAATCTGGCTTTGCACCGCAGTGCCGTTGTCGTGGGCATGCCGACGCTGCAGCGCGTTGAGCGCATCGACGTGGCCTTGCAGCATATCGATGGCCGGCAGGGTTTCGGTTTTCAGCGTCTGTGCGGCGACGTCGCGTTGTCCTTCGGCCAACTGCTGGGCCACGCGGGTGAAAGAGGCGACGTAGCGCCCGCGAGCCGCTTTCAACTCCGCGAGAACCGCTTTGTCGGCATCTGCGTCAACCAGTTTGTCGAGGTCATTCAGCGCGTTGGTGATGGTGGTTTTGTTCTGGTCGATGAAGCCCAGGATGCGGCTTCTTTCCTCTGCGTTCGACACGAAGAACAGCTCCATGGTGCGCCGCGCGTTGGCGCGCGTCGTGCCATTGATCACGGCCGCCGCATCGGCCCTGACCCAGGCGCGGTTGATGATGTCGTCGGTGTTTGCGCCGGTCTGTCTCATGTCGCGGATCGACACCAGGACGATGCCGCCGAGCAGCAGGAGGATGAGTGCAAAGGCAAGCCGCAGCCGCGTGCCGATGCGCATGTGGTTGAGAGAAAAAGTCATGGGGCTCCAAGGCCGTCAACAACGCGTTGACAGCGAACACACAGCGTTGCACCAGGCGCGTACCGGGCGCAATGCAAATAAAAAAAGGCGTCCTCAAGCTGCCTCCACGTCGAACGGGAAACAGTTGAGGACGCCTTTGTCCAGTCAATCGGCCAAGACCTTCGTCGGTTGAGCCGATGGCCGCCCCTTCTGGACGGCATGGGAATGACAAGCAACGCCCATGCCACCCGGGCGTGTGTGGACGTATGGTCCCTTGACTGAACCTGTGGCGGCGCCGGTAAGCGACGCAGATTTCAGTGGCGGATAGCCTGACCCATGCACGGGCGGCGGGCGTCTGTGCATGAATGTGAGGCGGCATGCACCAGCATTGCGCGGGATTTGCCCTCGCGCGGTGCGTGGGCTGGATGCACGAAACAGTCTGCTTGCCGACCGTCGCCTGCGGGTCGACGGCGCCTTTGCGCGGTTCCGCCAGTATCGCGTCGATGCGGCATCAGCTACATAAAGAAAGCCCCTGACCATGACAGCCAGGGGCTTTTTAACTGTGGTGCCGGAGAGATGAATCGAACACCCGACCTTCTCATTACGAATGAGCTGCTCTACCGACTGAGCTACACCGGCACAGCCTCGAATTATAGCGTGGTGTGATAGCCGGTTGCGCGCTCGACTTCGTTTTTTGAGCCCAATATCACGCTGACGCGTTCGTGGAGCTTGCTCGGCGGGATGTCGAGGATGCGTTCGCGGCCGTTGGTGGCGGCGCCGCCGGCCTGCTCGATGAGCCAGCTCATGGGGTTGGCCTCGTACATCAGGCGCAGCTTGCCTGGCTTTTCGGGCTCGCGTTTGTCCCAGGGGTAGAGGAACACGCCGCCGCGCGTCAGGATGCGGTGCACGTCGGCCACCATGCTGGCGATCCAGCGCATGTTGAAGTCCTTGCCACGCGGGCCTTCCTTGCCTTCGAGGCATTCGTCGATGTAGCGCTTCACCGGCGCGTCCCAATGCCGCATGTTGCTCATGTTGATGGCGAATTCCTTGGTGTCTTCGGGGACCCGCACGTTTTCTTGCGTGAGCACGAAGGAGCCTTGTTCGCGGTCCAGCGTGAACATGGCGACGCCGTTGCCGACGGTCAGCACCAGCGTGGTTTGGGGGCCATACACGCAGTAACCCGCGGCGACCTGTTTGGTGCCGGCCTGCAGGAAGTCTTGTTCGGTCACTTCGGTCTGCGCCTGGCCAGCAGCCGTTTCGGGCTTTTTCAGGACGCTGAAGATGGTGCCGATGCTGACGTTCACGTCGATGTTGCTCGAACCATCGAGCGGATCGAACAGCAGCAGGTATTCGCCCTGCGGATAACGGTTCGGCACCACGTAGATGCTGTCCATTTCCTCCGAGGCCATGGCCGCGAGGTGGCCGCCCCATTCGTTGGCTTCGATCAGCACTTCGTTGGCGATGATGTCCAGTTTTTTCTGGATTTCGCCCTGCACGTTTTCGCTTTCCGCGGCACCGAGCACGCCACCGAGCGCGCCCTTGTTGACGGCCTGGCTGATGCTCTTGCAGGCGCGCGCCACCACTTCGAGCAGCAGGCGCAACTGCGACGGGATCAGGCCGTCGGCGCGTTGCTGCTCAACCAGGTAGCGCGTGAGTGATATTTTTTGAGACATGGGGGTCCGTTTCCAAAGTTGAATTCAGTCGGCCAGCGCGCGTGTGACGACTTCGCGCACGTCGTTGCTCAGGTCGGCCTTGGCGGCGACGCGCACCAGCGCCTCGCGGGCCGCGCTGCGGTAGGGTTCGGTGAGCTTCTTCCAGCGGTCAAGGGCGCGGGCCAGCCGGGCGGCCACCTGCGGGTTGATGCCGTCGAGCTCGATCACGCGGTCGCTCCAGAACACATAACCCGCGGCGTCCGGCCGGTGGAAGGCCCCGGGATTGGCGCTGCAGTAGCTGAAGATCACGCTGCGTGCCCGGTTCGGGTTGCGCAGGTTGAAGTCGGGGTGCTTCATCAACTGGCGCACGGCCGGCAGGATGTTGCCCGCGCGGTCGGGCGCGCCGGCCTGCAGCGCAAACCATTTGTCGAGCACCAGGGCCTCGTCCTTGAACATGGCGTGGAAGCGGTGCAGGGCCTGGGCCGCGAGCGGGTGGTCGCTGGCCACCAGCGCGGACAGCGCGTTGAAGCGGTCGGTCATGTTGCCCGCATCCTTGAAGCGCTGGTAGGCCTTGCCGGGCCAAATATCCGATGGTCCTGAGCCCGTCGAAGCGGCGTTCGTTTGGGCTGCGAGGCACAGGTGGGTGAGCGCCATGCCGGCCAGCGCACGGCGGCCGCTGGATAGCGGGTCGGGCTGGTAGGCGCCGTTGTCCGCATGGGCCTCGAAGGCCCAGGCCCAGTCATCCGCCAGCGCCACGGCCAACTGGCCGCGCATGGCTTCGCGCACGGCGTGGATACGCTGCGGGTCGACCACGTCGAGCTGTTCGGCGATATAGGTTTCCGACGGCAGGGTCAGCACCAGTTCCTTGAAGGCCGCGTCCAGCTCCGGGTGGCGCAGCACGCTGCGCATGGCCTCGATGTAGGCCTGGTTCAGCGGCTGCAGCGGGGCCGGGTCGGCCACGGCGGCGATGGCCTTGATGGCCGAACGCACGGCCAGGCGTTGGCCGGCTTCCCAGCGGTTGAAGGGGTCGATGTCGTTGGCCAGCAATGCGAGCAACTGTTCGTCGGCATAGTCGAATTCGAGCACCACCGGCGCGCTGAAGCCGCGCAGGATCGACGGCACCGGCTCGGCGTCGATGTTGACGAAGCTCAGCGTTTCGCTGGCCTGGGTCATCACGAAGGTGTAGGGCGATGCGAGCGTGGCGCCATCGGCGGTTTGCAGCACGAGTTCAGTGCCGTCGGCGCCCACCAGGCCGAGGCTGATCGGGATCACGAAGGCTTCCTTCACCGTCTGGCCCGGCGTGGGCGCGCAGCTTTGGCCGAGCGTCAGCGTGTAGCTGCGCGCCGCGGCGTCATAACTTCCGCTCGCATGCACACGCGGCGTGCCAGCCTGGCTGTACCAGCGCTTGAACTGCGGCAGCAGGCGCGCCAGGTCGGAGGCCGGATTGGCGTCGGCGATGGCCTGCGCGAAGTCGTCGCAAGTCACGGCCTGGCCGTCGAAGCGCTCGAAATACAGCGTCATGCCCTTGGCGAAACCGTCGCGCCCCACCAGCGTCTGCATCATGCGCACGACTTCGGCGCCCTTTTCGTAGATGGTGACGGTGTAGAAGTTGTTGATCTCGATGTAGCTGTCGGGCCGCACCGGGTGGGCCATCGGGCCGGCGTCTTCGGGGAACTGCGCGGTGCGCAGCACCCGCACGTCTTCGATGCGCTTCACGGCGCGGGCCGAGGGTTCGCGGCACAGGTCCTGGCTGAATTCCTGGTCGCGGAAGACCGTCAGGCCTTCCTTCAGGCTCAGCTGGAACCAGTCGCGGCAGGTGACGCGGTTGCCGGTCCAGTTATGGAAGTATTCATGGCCCACGACCGACTCGATGTTGGCGTAGTCGGTGTCGGTGGCGGTGGCCTGGTTCGCCAACACGTATTTGGTGTTGAAGATGTTCAGGCCCTTGTTTTCCATCGCGCCCATGTTGAAGTCGCTGGTGGCGACGATCATGAAGCGTTCCAGGTCGAGCGGCAGGCCGAAGCGGGCTTCGTCCCAGGCGACCGAGGCCATCAGCGAATTCATCGCGTGTTCGGTTTTGTCGAGGTCGCCGGGCCGCACATAGACCTGCAGCAGGTGGTCACGGCCGGCGCGCGAGGTGATGCGCTGCTCGCGGCCCACCAGCTTGCCGGCCACCAGGGCGAACAGGTAGCTGGGCTTGCGGTGCGGGTCGACCCATTTGGCGAAGTGGCGGCCGTCTTCTAGAGGGCCGTGTTCGACCAGGTTGCCGTTGGACAGCAGCACCGGGTACTTGGCCTTGTCGGCGCGCAGGGTCACGGTGTAGCTGGCCATCACGTCGGGCCGGTCGAGGAAATAGGTGATGCGGCGGAAACCCTCGGCTTCACACTGGGTGAAGAACGAGTCGTTGCTCACATACAGGCCCATCAGCTTGGTGTTCTTCGCCGGGCAGCAGGTGGTGAAGATCTCCAGGTCGAAGGCGCCGTCTTCCGCGGAGGGCAGGTTTTCCAGCACCAGCTGGTTGCCGTCCATCTTGAACGAAGCGCCCTGGCCGTTGACCAGCACGCGGGCCAGATTCAGCTCTTCGCCGTCCAGGCGCAGCGGCTGAACGGGCACGTCGCCGTTGCGCCGCAGCCGCATCTTGTTGAGCACGCGGGTCTTGGCCGGGTCCAGGTCGAAGCAGAGTTCGACGGTGTCGATCCAGAAGGCCGGCGCGGTGTAGTCCGCCCGGTGGATGGCCGAGTGTTGTCCTTCACGCGTCATTGAGATGCTCCAGAAAGTTCGATTGGATGAGTTCGTTGTAGTCGCGCACGCTGGCGATCACGTGCGGGCCGGCCAGCTCGGCCGCGCTGTGGGTGCTGCAGACGGCCACCGCACGCATGCCGCCACGGCGTGCGGCCTCGATGCCGAAGGGCGCATCTTCAAAAACGATGCAGCGCGTGGGGTCTACCGCGATGCGACGTGCGGCCTCGAGAAAGATGGCCGGCGTGGGCTTGCCGGTCAGGCCTTCGTCGCCGCCGACGATGGCCAGCGGCAGCGGGTCCATCTTCAGGCGCGACATGGCGAATGCGATGTTGTGCCTGTCGCCGGCCGTGCCCACCGCGATCTTCAGCCCACTGCCTGCCGCCGCCCGGGCAAAGACCTTGAAGCCGGCCACCTCGGTGAAGATGTCACCGAACAGCGCGCGGTAGATGTCTTCCTTCTCATGCACCAGGGCCAGGCATTCGGCGTCGCTCATGTCGCGCTGGAACAGCTCGCGCATGCATTCGATGCCGGTGCGGCCGGTGGTGCGGGCGAGCAGGTCAGCCACCTCGATGTTGATGCCGTGCCTTTCGGTGAAGTGCACCCATGACTTCGCATGCCAGGGCATGGAGTCGATCATGGTGCCGTCCATGTCGAAGATCAGCGCTTCGACCGGTGGCTGGGACAAATTCTTCAGCAGGGACATCAGACGCCTTGTTTGAGCGAGGCTTCGATGAACACGTCGAGGTCGCCGTCCAGCACCTTCTGCGTGGCCGAGACTTCGACATTGGTGCGCAGATCCTTGATGCGGCTGTTGTCCAGCACATAGCTGCGGATCTGGTGGCCCCAGCCGACGTCGGTCTTGGTGTCTTCCAGCTTCTGCTGAGCTTCTTGCTGCTTGCGCAGTTCGAAGTCGTACAGGCGCGAGCGCAGGCGCTTCCAGGCCACGTCGCGGTTGCTGTGCTGGCTGCGCCCGTCCTGGCATTGCACCACGATGCCGGTCGGGATGTGCGTCAGGCGCACGGCCGAATCGGTCTTGTTGATGTGCTGGCCGCCGGCGCCGCTGGCGCGGAACGTGTCGGTGCGCACGTCGCTCGGGTTGATCTCGATCTCGATCGAGTCGTCGATTTCCGGGTAGACGAAGACGCTGGCAAAGCTGGTGTGGCGTCCGCCCGAGCTGTCGAACGGGCTCTTGCGCACCAGGCGGTGCACGCCGGTCTCGGTGCGCAGCAGTCCGAACGCGTACTCGCCCTCGACCTTGATCGTGGCGCCCTTGATGCCGGCGGTGTCGCCGTCGGAGATGTCTTCCACCGTGGCGGTGAAGCCCTTGCGCTCGGCATAACGCAGGTACTGGCGCAGCAGCATGCTGGCCCAGTCGCAGGCTTCGGTGCCGCCGGCGCCGGCCTGGATGTCCAGGAAGGCGTTCAGCGGATCGGCCTGCTGGCTGAACATGCGGCGGAACTCCAGGGCTTCGACCTCGGTGGCGAGCTTGGCGGTCTCGGTCTCGATGGTGATCAGGCTTTCATCGTCGCCTTCTTCTTTCGACATCTCGAACAGCTCGGTGTTGTCGGCCAGCTCGGTGCCGAGCTTGGTCAGCGTCAGCACCACGGCGTCGAGCGACTTCTTTTCCTTGCCCAGTTCCTGGGCTTTCTTGGGATCGTTCCAGACGCCCGGGTCTTCCAGCGAGGCGTTGACGGTCCTCAGGCGTTCGGCTTTGGCATCGTAGTCAAAGATACCTCCGTAAGTCTTCCGTGCGCGCGCTCAGCGAGGACAGTTGATTGCCGATGGTGTTGACGCGTTCTGCTTCCATGATGTGCTTTCTGAAGAGGTTGCCCCGAGAGGCGAATGGCTTATTTTCTCATGCCCTTCGCCCGTCTTTACATCCGCAGGAAATCCTCGATCAGGCGGGCCAGCGCGGCCGGCTGGTCGTGGTGCAGCATGTGCCCGGCCTCGGCGAGGGTGGTGGTGCGCACATTGGGCACCTGCTTGAGCCGCTCGTGGAATTCCGCCAGGGTGTACTGGCCGGGCCAATAGCGCACAAAGGTGTCGTCGGCCGCGTCCACCGCCAGCGTCGGCACGGTGATGCGCTGGTAGAGCGCCAGCACCTCGTCCAGCCGGGTCAACTGGGCGAAGACGATCTTGTGTGCCGGGTCGCCGAGGATGTGCCAGCGGCCTTCTGCATCCGGCCGGGCCCAGTGCCGGGCCAGCCAGGCCGCCTGGCCTGGTGCCAGCCGCGGGTTGGTCTTCATGAGGCGGCGGGCCACGCTGTCGGCATCGGGGTAGCTGCTGAGCGCCTTGTCGCCGCGGTGGAAGGCCTTGAGCTCGTCCATCCAGCGCGCATAACGGCTCGGCGCTTGTGCCGCGCGGGTCTGCGGGCCGCCGAAGCCTTCGAGGTTGACGAGCCGCCGGATGCGCTCGGGCCGGATGCCGGCGTACTGCATCACCACGTTGCCGCCCATGCTGTGGCCGATCAGGTCGACCGGCGTGTCTCCCGCATAGTGGTCGAGCAGGATGTCGAGGTCGGCCAGGTAGTCGGGAAACCAGTAGTTGTCGACCGCGGGGCCGGTGGTCAGGCCGAAACCGCGCCAGTCGGGGGCAATCACATGCCGGTCGTCCTGCAGGGCATCGACCACGAACTGGTAGCTGGCGCCGACGTCCATCCAGCCGTGCACCATGACCAGCGGCGCGACGCCGGGCCGGGGCTTGCCCCACACGTAGACGTGGTAGCTGTGCTGGCGCACGGGAATGTATTCACTGCGGAAATTTCTGAGGGCTTGGTACATGGCCGAGATCATACGAAGCCGGGCGGGTTTCCGCGCCAAACCGTAAACTCGATGCTTTCTCACGGGAGTGTTTTTGCAATGAACCAAATTCAGCTGGGCCAAAGCGAGCTGCGCGTGACGCCGATCTGCCTGGGCACCATGACCTTCGGCGAACAGGTGGACCAAGCCACCTCGCATGCCATCCTCGACCGCTCGCTGGAGCGCGGCGTGAACTTCCTGGACACGGCCGAGATGTATTCGGTGCCAGCCAAGGCCGAGACCTTCGGCGCCACCGAAACCATCCTCGGCAACTGGTTTGCCAAACGGCCCGGCGCGCGCCAGAAGCTGGTGCTGGCCACCAAGGTGGCCGGACCCTCGCGCGGCATGAACTGGATCCGCGGCGGCAGCACCGACCTGACCGGTGCCGACATCATCGGCGCCTGCAACGACAGCCTCAAGCGGCTGCAGACCGACGTCATCGATCTCTACCAGATCCACTGGCCGGTGCGCCATGTGCCGGCATTCGGCAACGTGTATTTCGATCCGGAAAAAGACCTGCCGGTGGCGCCGATCCACGAGCAGCTCGACGCCATGGCCACGCTGGTCAAGGCCGGCAAGGTCCGCGCGATCGGCCTGTCGAACGAGACGCCCTACGGCGTGCACGAGTTCGTGCGCCTGGCCGAGCAGCACGGCCTGCCGCGCGTGGCCACGGTGCAGAACCCGTATTGCCTGATCAACCGCACGGTGGAAAACGGCCTGGACGAAACCATGTACCGGCTCGGCGTGTCGTTGCTGGCCTATTCGCCGCTGGGCTTCGGCCTGTTGACCGGCAAATACGACAGCAGTGGCACCACCGGCCCGAGTGCGCCCAAGGGCGCGCGCATCGCCACCTACGAGTCGGTGCGCAAGCAGCGCTGGGGCCGCGCCGAGGCTCTGGCCGCCGCGCGCCGCTACAACGCCCTGGCACGCGACAGCGGCCTCACGCCGACGCAGCTGGCCCTGGCCTTCTGCTACACCAAATGGCAGGTGGCCAGCACCATCATCGGTGTCACCAGCGTGGCCCAGCTCGACGAAAACCTCGACGCCTGGGGCCAGACGCTGTCGCCCGAGGTGCTGGCGGCTGTCGACGCGATCCGCTGGGAAACGCGGGACCCGGCGCTTTGATGTCTGGGCGGATGGACCCGCGGCATGGCTAAACACCAGGACCACGTTTCCGAGACCCCGGCCACGCAGTTCCTGAAGGCCAGCGGCGTGGCCTTCACCGAGCACCCTTATGCCTATGTGGCGCACGGCGGCGCGCAGCACAGTGCCGAGGTGCTGGGGCTCGATCCGTTCAGCGTGGTCAAGACATTGGTGATGGAAGACGAGCGCGCCCGGCCGCTGATCGTGCTGATGCATGGCAACCGTGCGGTGTCGGTGAAGAACCTGGCCCGGCAGATCGGCTGCAAGTCGGTCGCGCCCTGCAAGCCCGAGGTGGCCAACCGGCACAGTGGTTACCTGGTCGGCGGCACCTCGCCGTTTGCAACGCGTAAGGCCATGCCGGTGTATGTGGAGGCGGCGATCCTGGCGCTGCCGCGTATCGCCATCAACGGCGGCCGGCGCGGTTATCTCGTCGGCATCGACCCCGCTGTGCTGGTGACTTTGCTCGATGCCAAACCGGTAGATTGCGCCTTGCCGCTGTAGCCCACAAAAATCCGCCTCCGCGGCTGGCAAAATGCCCCACCGTTTGGAGACATTTCTTGGACACCATCTATCCCGTTCTGGCCACACTGGCCGCCTACCTGCTGGGCTCTTTGTCGTTTGCCGTGATCGTGAGCCGCGTCATGGGCCTGAGCGACCCGCGCACCTTCGGCAGCAAGAACCCCGGCGCGACCAATGTGCTGCGCTCGGGCAGCAAGAAGGCCGCCATCATCACCCTGCTGCTCGACGCGCTCAAGGGCTGGCTGCCGGTGGCGCTGGTGGGCTGGTATGGCAAACCCTGGGGGCTGGAGGAGGGCACGATGGCCCTGGTCGGGCTGGCGGCTTTTCTCGGTCACCTGTACCCGGTGTTCTTTCGCTTCGTCGGCGGCAAGGGCGTGGCCACGGCGCTGGGCGTGCTGTTCGGGGTGCACTGGCTGCTGGGTTTGGCCACGGTGCTGACCTGGGTGATCATCGCGGTGTTTTTTCGTTACTCGTCGCTGGCTTCGCTGGTCTCGGCGGTGTTCGCGCCGTTGTTCTATGTGCTGGGCAACCAGCTGGCGTGGTACACGGACAAGAGCATCGTCGTGTCGATTGGCGTGATGAGCCTGCTGCTGTTCTACCGCCACCGCGAAAACATCGTGCGCCTGCTGGCCGGCAAGGAGTCTCGGTTGGGCGGGTCGAAGAAGCCGGTTTGATCGGCTAACGCTTTGCCGGGCAGTCGGCGATCTTGAACTCGACGCGGCGGTCGATGGCGTCGCGGGCGTCGTCGCTGCCGCTGCCCACGATGTTTTCCGACCAGCCCTTGCCGCTGGCCAGCAGGCGCCCGCTCAGCCCGGGCTGAGCGGCCTGCATGATCTGCCGCACCCGCTCGCTGCGCGCCAGCGACAAGCCCTGGTTAAAGGCCTTTTCGCCGGTGTGGCTGGTGTGCCCCGCAATCTCCAGGCAGGCCGGCGCCGCGGCGGCCTGCGCCGAAATCTCCTGCAGCCAGAAGCCATAGGCACCGCTGACCTCGGGGTCGGCCCAGAACGTGGTCTCACCGGGCGTGAACAACAGCTTGACCGCGAGCCGGCGGCTGGCGATACCCGCGCCCACCACACGTTTGAAAGCTTGCCGTGCAGCCTCGGGCTGGCCCAGCTTGAGGTAGCTGAGGTATTCGCCGTTGGCGGCCCGCAGCGCCAGGGCAGGCGATTGCTTGCTCACATCCTGGAAGAGGGCAAGCGCCTTGGTGTATTGGCCCGTGGCATAGGCCTCCTGGGCCTGGTTGAGCTGCGCCAGGCCGATGGTGCCGCGGATGGTGTCGGCGTCGATGCCGGTGTTGACCGGGGCGCCGAACAGGCGGGTGTCGGTCTCGGTGGGCGTCTGGTTGAACAGCACCGGGCTCTCCGCGTCGAATGGCGTCGGATTGGCGTCGGTCGGCTGGCTGCGCAGCGGGCTTTGCCAGCGGGCCACGATGCGGCTCGTCTTCAGGTCGAGCAGCACCAGGGTCAGCATCAGCGTGCGCTGCGTGGAGGCCGACTCTTTGGGTTGCCCTGCCGGCGTGACGAAGGGGATCAGGCTCGCGCTCAGCAGCAGGTCCGCCTGTGTTGCCGTTGACTCCGCCGGCACGAGTTTGAATTCGGGCAAGGCAGTTTCAAGGTACCTGGCCACGGTCTGCCGGGTCTTGGCCGCGGCCACGGTCTGGGGGCGGGCGAAGCCCGAGCCTTGCCCGCTACTGGCCGCGGAAAGATCGATGAAGGGGCCCAGGGCCAGCGGGCTGGCTGGCCAGCGCAGCCGGCCGGGTGTGTTGCTGCGCCACTGCCCGACCAGGCCCTCGGTGGCCTCGATCACATCCTGTTCGAAGGGGCTCGAAGGCGGGCTGGGCGGCGGGGTGGCGCAGGCGGCCAACAGCAGCAACAGCGCGGCCGATGCCAGTCGGTGGCACCAGGTGGGGGGATTTTTCATCTGCATGTGGACTCCAGCGTGTGTTTTTGATGTGCGGTCAAGGGTTCGCCCAACGACAGCTGGGCCAGCAGCGGGGCGCAGGCCGGGCTGGCGGCGTGTGCTGGACGGGTGGCCGCCGATTTGGTGTTCGCCGTCAGGCGAGGGGGTGGCGATGAGGTTTGGGGCGGTGCCAGATCAGCGGCTGTGTTTGCGTTTGCCGTTGCATCTGCCTGCGCAGGTGCGAGGGGCAAGCTGGATGTCTCCGGGGCCTTGCCCGGCGAGGGTTCGACCGGCAACGCAGGTGCAACCTCTGCCGGTTTGGTGGTCGAGGCCGGTTCATTCGGCGGAGCCGGCCGGGAGTAAAAAAATACCCCTGCGGCCGTGGCGATGAGGGCCAGCAGCATCAGGGCCGGTACAGCCCTCGACTTGGGGGGCGGTGGTGCTGTGCTTGCCTCCACGTGTGCGTCAACTGTCGGCGTCGGAGCGTTTTCAATCGCAGGCGCCGCGTCGAAGCCGAGTTCATCGGCCAAGGCCGCCACCATGGACACCGTGATGGACACGCTGCTTTCCTGCAGGATCGCGCGGTGCAGCAGCTGTTGGCACAGGGTGTTGATGTGACCCGGCAGGCCTTGTGCGCGACGGTGGATTTCCGCCGTCGCGGCCTGGGAAAAAGCGGGAAGGCTGGCATCGGTGAGTTGCGACAGCCGGTCGGTGATGTAGGCGGCGGATTCCTGAGCCTGAAAAGGTGGTGCAACAAACGTCTGGCCTATGGCGGAGGCCTGGGCTTTCAGCTCGGGCGCCGCCAACAGTTCCGACAACGCAGGATGGCCGGCCAGGATCATGCGCAACGGTGCTTGTTCGGCGGCTGGCCCCTGGCTCAGCGCCAGCAGAGGCCGCAGGGCGTCGATCGGCAGGTTGTGGGCTTCGTCGATCACCAGCAGGCTGGTTTCGCCACGGGCCGCCCAGTGGCGCAACTGGGCTTCGGTCCACGCGATGGGCGAGGGCGCGTCTGCCGGCTGGCCGGGCGCCATGCCGAAGGCGTAGGCCATGGAGCGCAGGATCTCGGCGCCGCTCATCGAGGTGTAGCCCAGCTGCGCCACATGCGCCCACCGTGGGGGCAGGTCTTGCAGGGCGGCCTGCAGCAAAAGGGTCTTACCCGAACCGGCCGGGCCGATCAGTACCGAGATGCCACGGCCATCTTCCAGGCCCTGGCGCAAGCCGGTGCGCACCGATTCGGTTGCGGGGACGGCAAAGTAGCGAGAGGGGTCTGGCTGCCCATCAAAAATGCGCCCCGAGGCGGTCAGGAGATCCACATTCAGGCTCATGGCGGCCCGGGTACAAAAGCAGTGTGGCTTGGCAAATCAGCGTCTGGAGATCGAGTCGAAAATAGGCGACCAGCCAGGCCGGTGCTTTGTGTTGCATACAGTTTAACGGCTTCGGTGTCTCAATGCCGAAGGTACACAAACACTTTCACATCTTCACCGACGTGGCGAGGCCGTTCAGTTCTTGTCGGCCTGGATGCCCTGGCGCAGCAGGCTTTGGTGGTTGATGCGGATCTTGATCGCATCCTGTGTGAGCGCGGCCTGGATCAGGGGGCTGCTGGTCGCGGTACGGTGCAGCCGGGGCGGGCTGAAGGCTTCACCCACGCGGTTGAGCACGGTGGCTACCAGGGGGTGGTTGGGGGTGGCGCTACGGCGCAGCACCACGGCGGTGTCGCCGTTGTCCATGCGCACATAGGTGCCGGGCGGGCACAGGCCGGTGGCACGCACCAGGGCAAAACCCACGGGGTCGCGGGTGGCGGGCGTGCCTTCGGGGCGGGTCATGATCGAGCGGATGGACTCCGTGGCGGTGCGGCCGGCGCGGGTCTTGCGCGGGCTGATCATCGCGGCGTAGCGGTCCACGGTGCGCAGGATGTGGGCCAGCCGGTCGACCGGGGTCCACTGCGCCAACTCGGTTTCGACCGGCGTCACCAGGTCATGGTGCGCGGCCACGACGTTGACCCACAGCATGTCTTCCACGCCCATGTCGAGCAGCATCAGCCGGCCCGAAAAAGCATGCGCCTGGATGCTGGCCTGCTGCTGCGGGGAAGGTTTGTCGAGTTGCGCGGCCAGTTCGTCCTGCAGCCGCGTCATGGCGATGTTCATCGTCATCGCGGCGAACACCAGGCTGTCGCGCTCCTCCTGGGGCAGCTTGAGTTCTGTGGCCGTGAGGTGGCAGATCACCGCGCTGATGAGGGCGTGCAGCGCGCTGTAGCCGACCGAGGCATTGGTCGCCAACTGGAACAGCAGGTACAGCGCGGTGTCGGTGTCCTGGCGCAGCAGGTCCTGCATCCAGCGGTCGTATTGGCGCAGCTTGCGTTCGAAGTCGGGAATGATCAGCGGATTGCCGAGCACCATGGCCAGGCCGGATTCGAGGTCGGCCCACAGGCTCAACAAGTCTTCGTAGTCTGCGTCCTGCGGGTGCGGCAAAGTCGTGGGCTGCATGGATGAATCGGCGCTCTTCTAGTTCGGCGGGTCAGGTCTTGTCGGGACGTTGGCGGCTATGGGGCAGGGGTATAAATGTAACAAAACGCACTTGCTTCCGGGGCGCCCATTTTCCGCTAATTCAGTAGCGCCGTTCGAGCACCATCTGGTCGTTCAGCCGCGTCATCTGAAATTGTGTGAGAAAGTTGTTGCCGAGCAGCACAAACGGCATGGATGCCGGCGTCACCACCGCGTCGAGTTCGGTCAGCTGCACGTCGCCGATCCGCACCGCCGACAGCCGCACACGCCAGCCCCGCACGCTGCCGTTGGCCGTGCCCATGTTGATCGGTTGGCCCTTCTTGTAGTCGAGGCCGATGCGCTCGGCCTCCGCCACGCTCATGCTGATGTAGCTCGCGCCGGTGTCCACCATGAACTGCATGGCCTGGTCGTTGATGCGGCCGGGGGTGAAAAAATGCCCTTGGCCATCGGCGGTGATCACGATGCGGTTGCCGCCGGCCGGGCCTTTGGCGCCCACCTGTGTCGGCGACTCGCCCATCCTCAGTGTGACGCGCCGCCCGTCCACGTCCACCACCGCGGAATCACCCGCGACCGACAGCACCTTGACGCCCAGATAAGTCTCGCCCGCGCCGACGCTGCGCGGCGGTTTACCGTCGACCAGCAGCAAGGCCTTGCTGCCGAGCACGCCGGTGAGCACCACGCTCTGGGCCTGGGCGGCGCAGCACAGCGCCAGCAGGATGGCCGCCAACAGGCTGCGGGTGAGCGCGGTCACTGGCGGGCTCTCAGTCGCGGAAGTTGTCGAAGCTCAGCGGGAGTTCGGTCATTTCCTTGCGGATCAGCGCCATCGCGGCCTGCAGGTCGTCGCGCTTGGCGCCGGTCACACGCACGGCGTCGCCCTGGATCGCGGCCTGCACTTTGAGTTTGCTTTCCTTGATGGCCTTCTGGATCTTCTTGGCGGCCTCGGTCTCGATGCCGTTGCGCACCTTGAAGACCTGCTTGACCTTGTCGCCGCCCATCTTCTGGACGTCGCCCTTGTCGAGGAACTTCACGTCGACGTTGCGCTTGGTGAGCTTGCTGTGCAGCACGTCCTCGATCTGGGTGAGCTGGAATTCGGCCTCGCCGATCAGCGTGATTTCCTTGTCCTTCAGTTCCACGGCGGCGGCCGTGCCCTTGAAGTCGAAGCGGGTGGCGATTTCTTTCTGGGTGTTTTCGACGGCGTTCTTGACCTCGACGAGGTTGGCTTCGCAGACGGTATCAAAGCTTGGCATATGGGAGATTCTTTCGTTCGGCAGCCCTGGCCTGTGGACGGCTGCGCTGGGCAAGGTTGCGTGGGCCGTGGCAGGCTCGGCCCGACCGGGACACGGCGTGTCGAGAGAACCCGGTGCGACAATCCGACCATGTTAATCGAGAAAAATGTCCCGCTGCGGCCATACAACAGCTTTGGCATCGTGGCGCGCGCGCAAACCCTGCTGCGCGTGACCGGCGAGGCCGATCTGCGGCAGCTGGCCGAAGACGCGGAGTTGGCCGCCGCGCCGAAATTCGTGCTCGGTGGGGGCAGCAACATCGTGCTCACCGGCGACGTGAAGCCGGTGGTGCTGAAGGTCGAGGTGATGGGCCGGCGGCTGGTGTCCGAGGACGACAAGGCCTGGGTGGTGGAGGCCGGCGGCGGAGAAAACTGGCACGAGCTGGTGCGCTGGACGCTGGAGCAAGCTTATCCCGGGCTGGAAAACCTGGCCTTGATCCCCGGCACCGTGGGGGCATCTCCGGTGCAGAACATCGGCGCCTATGGCGTCGAGCTGCAGGACCGCTTCGACGCGCTGGACGCGGTGGAGCTGGCCACCGGCCGGGTGTTCACGCTGAATGCGGCGCAGTGCGCGTTCGGCTACCGCGACTCGGTGTTCAAGCATGCGTCGGCCGCGCCGGGCAAGGGCAAGGGGGTGGGCCAAGGGATGGGACTGGCCGGCAAGGCGCTGATCCTGCGCGTGCGCCTGCGGCTGCCCAAGGCGTGGAAGCCGGTGCTGGGCTATCTCGATCTCGAAAAGAAGATGGCTGCGATGGGCGAGCCCCATCCTTCGGCGCAGCAGATCTTCGACTGGATCTGCGAGATCCGCCGCGCCAAGCTGCCCGATCCGCAGGTTATCGGCAACGCCGGCAGCTTCTTCAAGAACCCCACGGTCAGCGCCGAGCAATGCGCCGACATCATCGCGCGCGATCCGAAGGTGGTGCACTACCTGCTGGCCGACGGCACGGTGAAGCTGGCGGCCGGCTGGCTGATCGACGCCTGCGGCTGGAAGGGCAAGTCGGTCGGCAACGCCGGTGTGTTCGAGAAGCAGGCGCTGGTGCTGGTCAACCGCGGTGGCGATGCCAGCCCGGCGACCGGTGGCGAGGTGATGACCCTGGCGCGGGCCATTCAGACCAGCGTCTACGAGCGCTTCGGCATCCGGCTCGAGCCGGAACCAGTGGTGGTTTAGAGTTTTGATGAAACTGCCTGTGTCGCTGAGCATTCGCTGGCACCTGCTGCTGTTGCTGCTGGCGCTGAGCGTGCCGTTCCTGCTGTTCCTGCTGATCTCCTCGACCCGGCAAGCCGTCAGCGACAAGGAGCGAGCCGGCCAGCAGATGCTGGCGGTGGCGCGGCTGACGGCGGCCCGGCTGGACGACCACATCGGCGACATCCGCCAGGTGCTGGTGGTGCTCAGCGGCGTGGTGACACCCACGCTGGACCAGCGCGACAAGAACGATGCATTGCTGCGCAGTCTGGCGGCCCGCATGCCAGCGCAGATCAGCAATCTCAGCGTCTGGACCGCGGCCGGCGAGAACGTCGGTGCGATCGATGCACGGGTGCGCAGCAGCGAGATCACCCCGGAGCGGCACAAGTTCTTCGACGCCGTGCTGCAGAGTCCGGACATGGCGGTGGATGCACCGGTGAAGGCGCTCTCGAACGGCCGCCTGGTCGGGATTTTTGCGATGCGCATCGAGCGCAAGGGGCGGGTGGTTGGCGTGGTCGCGGTCACCGCCCAACTGACACAGTTGCAAGACCTGCTCGCGCCTGAGGGAACCTTGCCCAAGGGCAGCCTGATCACCGTGAGCGACCAGAACGGCACTGTGTTGGCGCGCTCCATCGATTCCGAGAAATGGATCGGCAAAAAATTGTCGATCGGCGGCGCGGCGGCACAAAACCCGCAGCAGCGCGAGGGCATCCGTGATGGCCCGAGCGCCGACGGCATCAATCGCATTGCCGGCTTCACCATGGCCCGCGGCATGCCCTGGCGGGTCTACGTGGCCGTGCCGGTGGAAGTCGCGTTGATGCCGGTCCGGACACGGCTGAATGAAAACCTGGCGGCCGGTGCCGCCATGCTGGGCATCGGGCTGCTGCTGGCCTTATGGGTCGCGCACCGCATCTCCTTCCGGCTGCGCCAGCTCGGCGCCGACGCGGCGATGCTCGAAGCGGGTGACCTGACGCACCGCAGCAAGGTGCATCCTGGCGGCGAAATCGGCGCCCTGGCCAGCACGCTGAACCGCATGGCCGAGGCGCTGCAGCAGCGTAATGCCTTGCTAGAGGCCAGCCAGGAGCGGCTGAAACAGCAGGCCGAGCACGACCATCTCACCGGCCTGCCGAACCGCGCGCTGTTCCTGGACCGGCTGAACCAGGCCATCGCCCGTGCGCGGCGCAGCCGGGAGCCGCTGGCCATGCTGTTTCTGGACATCGACCACTTCAAGACCGTGAACGACGCATTGGGCCACCGGGCCGGTGACGACCTGCTGCGCAGTTTCTCGCGGCGGCTGAAGGCATCGGTGCGCGGCATCGATACCGTGGCGCGTTTTGCGGGCGACGAGTTCACCGTGATTCTCGAATCCCTGGGGGGGGCGGAAGATGCCTGCCGCATCGCGCAGGCCATCGTCGAGCGTTCACGCCGGGTGCTGACCTCGGGCGACCGAAGCCTGCCGGTGTCGGTGAGCATCGGCATTGCGATGTTCGAGCCCGGCGACTCGCCCGACGCCTTCATTCACCATGCCGACCAGGCCCTGTACGAGGCCAAGCGGCAGGGGCGCGACCGCTTCCATTGTGCCGCTGCGGGTGCGCAGCAGGCATCGGCCACTGTGTGAAGGTGGCCGCTCGGCTTATGGATTGTCCTTGTTGCCGATCTTGGCCAGCGCCGAGCCGCCGCCCAGGGACAGCAGGCCGCTCTGGGCGTAGATCGCCAGCTTTTCGCGGGTGTCGACGATGTCCAGGTTGCGCATGGTGAGCTGGCCGATGCGGTCCAGCGGCGTGAACGCGCCTTCGACCTTTTCCATGCTCAGCCGCTCGGGCTGGTAGGTGAGGTTGGGGCTTTCGGTGTTGAGCAGCGAATAGTCGTTGCCGCGGCGCAGTTCCAGCGTCACCTCGCCGGTGACGGCGCGCGCCACCCAGCGCTGGGCGGTTTCGCGCAGCATGATGGCCTGCGGGTCGAACCAGCGGCCCTGGTAGAGCAGGCGGCCGAGCTTCAGGCCGTTCATGCGGTACTGCTCGATGGTGTCTTCGTTGTGGATGCCGGTCACCAGCCGTTCGTAGGCAATGTGCAGCAGGGCCAGGCCCGGGGCTTCGTAGATGCCGCGGCTCTTGGCCTCGATGATGCGGTTCTCGATCTGGTCGCTCATGCCCAGGCCGTGGCGGCCGCCGATGCGGTTGGCTTCCAGGATCAGCGCCACCGGGTCGTTGAAGCTCACGCCGTTCAGTGCCACGGGTTGGCCTTCTTCGAAGCGCACGCTCACCTCTTCGGCCTTGACCGCGACTTCTTCCTTCCAGAAGGCCACGCCCATGATCGGGTTCACGATCTTGATGCCGCTGTTCAGGTGTTCCAGGTCCTTGGCTTCATGCGTGGCGCCGAGCATGTTGGAGTCGGTGGAATAAGCCTTCTCGGCCGACATCTTGTAGCCGAAGCCGGCCTTGGTCATGAAGGCCGACATTTCGGCACGGCCGCCGAGTTCGTCGATGAACAGCTGGTCGAGCCAGGGCTTGTAGATCTTCAGCGCCGGGTTGGTCAGCAGGCCGTAGCGGTAGAAGCGCTCGATGTCGTTGCCCTTGTAGGTGCTGCCGTCGCCCCAGATGTTGACGTCGTCTTCCTTCATGGCCGCCACCAGCATGGTGCCGGTCACGGCGCGGCCCAGCGGGGTGGTGTTGAAGTAGGTGATGCCACCGGTGGAGATGTGGAAGGCGCCGGCTTGCAGCGCGGCGATGCCCTCGGTGGCGAGTTGTGAGCGGCAGTCGATCAGGCGGGCCTGCTCGGCGCCGTATTGCATGGCCTTGCGCGGGATCTCGTCGTAGTCGGGCTCGTCCGGCTGGCCGAGGTTGGCGGTGTAGGCATAGGGCAGGGCGCCTTTGAGCTTCATCCAGTGCAGGGCCGCGCTGGTGTCGAGGCCGCCGGAGAAGGCGATGCCGACTTTTTGGCCGGCGGGAACGTGCTGGAGGATGGTGGCGGACATGGAGTTTCCTGATGAACGGGGCTTTGGGGGCCCGAAGACTGGACGGCTGCGCGCGGATGGGCGTCAGCGTCGCACAAGACAAACACGGGACAACCCGCGATTTTAGTGCCGCATTCGGCCGCGCTTGTGCGTGCTCATGCGTGTGTTCATGCGCGCGCCCGCCAGGCCTCGGCGTCGAAGCCCACGGTGGTGTCCCGGCCGGCCTTGTCGCTCCAGTCGACCACCGGCCGCTTCACCACGCTCGGCTGCGCCAGCATCAGGGCTTTGGCGCTGGCCGCGTCCTGCACGGCGGCCTGGGTGGCGGGGTCGAGCTTGCGCCAGGTCGTGCCCTTGCGGTTCACGAGTTTTTCCCAGCCGACGGCCGCGATCCAGGCGTCGATGGCGTCGACCGGCACGCCGGATTTCTTGAAGTCGTGGAAGGTGTAGGCGATGTGCTGGCCGTCGAGCCAGGTGCGGGCCTTCTTCACCGTGTCGCAGTTGGGGATGCCGTAGAGGATGGTCATGCGGGAATTATCGCAAGCCCTCGTGTCGGTGCCGACCGTTTGCGACAATACACCGATGCAAACCCTGAACGACTGGCTGGCGCACTGCGAGCAACTGCACTCCAAAAACATCGACATGGGGCTGGACCGCGTGCGCGCCGTGGCCGACCGCATGGGCCTGGCCTTCGCATGCCCGGTGATCACCGTGGCCGGCACCAACGGCAAGGGTTCGACCTGCGCCATGCTGGAGGCGGTGCTGCTGCAGGCCGGCTACCGCACCGGCGTCTACACCTCGCCGCATCTGGTGCATTTCGAGGAACGCTGCCGCATCCACGGCGAGATCGTCGCGGCGCACGATCTGGTCGCGCACTTCGAGGCGGTCGAAAAGGCGCGGGGTGAGATTTCGCTCACCTATTTTGAATTTTCGACCTTGGCCATCATGCACCTGATGGCGGCCTCGAAGCTGGACGTGGCGATTTTGGAAATCGGCCTCGGCGGCCGGCTGGACGCGGTCAACATCATCGACCCCGACTGCGCCGTCATCACCAGCATCGACCTGGACCACATGGAGCTGCTCGGCCCGGACCGCGAGAGCATCGGCTTCGAGAAGGCCGGCATCATGCGCAAGGGCCGGCCGGTGGTGGTGAGCGACCCGGTGCCACCGAAAAGCGTGGTCGCACACGCCCAGAAACTCGGCGCCGACCTGTGGCGGCTGGGCGATGACTTCAATTTCTCGGGTGACCAGCAGCAGTGGAACTGGGCCGGAAGAGGGCGCCGGTACAGCGGCCTGGCCTACCCGGGCCTGCGCGGCGCGAACCAGTTGGTGAACGCCGCCGGCGTGCTGGCGGCGTTGACGGCACTGCGCGAACTGCTGCCGGTGACGGCCCAGGCCGTGCGCAACGGCATGGCCATGGTCGAGCTGCCGGGGCGGTTCCAGATCGTGCCGGGCCAGCCCACGCTGGTGCTCGACGTGGCGCACAACGCCCATGCGGTGGCCGCGCTCACCGTGAACCTGGACGCGATGGGCTTTTTCCCGACCACCCATGCCGTGTTCGGCGCCATGGCCGACAAGGACCTGGCGCCGATGTTCGAGCGCATCGGCCCGCTCATCGACCGCTGGTATTTCACCGACCTGCCCACGCCGCGCGCCGAATCCGCCGAGCGGCTGCAGGAGCGCTGGGAGGCGCAAAACAAGCGCAAGGACGCATCAAGCACGGTGGCCGCAAGGCCCGCACAGGCGCTGCAGGCGGCGGTGGCCGCGGCCGACCCCGCTGATAGAATCGTGGTCTTTGGCTCGTTCTTCACAGTCGGTGGCGTCCTCCAGGACGGCATTCCCCGGCTAGACGCCAAGCATTTGGCCAAACATCTGGGCCCCTGAGTCTTTACCGCATGGCTTTCTTCAAGTTTCGTTCTCGTGGTCAGAAGGGTGACGAGCAGTCCGCCGGCCCTGCCGAGACCATCGAGGGCATGCGCCGTCGCGCCAAGCATCGCCTGATCGGCGCGGCCATTCTGGTGCTGTTGGGCGTGATCGGCTTCCCGTTGTTGTTCGACAGCCAGCCGCGGCCGATCCCGGTCGACATCGCCATCGACATCCCCGACAAGGGCAAGGCCAAGCCGATCGGCATCGGCGCCGCCGGCCCGGTCGTCAAGCTCGACAAAGCAGCCGAAACCACCGATCCGGCCCCGGTGGCTGCTACGGCTGTGGCACCTGCGGCACCCGCGGCGCCCGCCCCTTCACCATCTACAGCCAACAGCCGCGTGCCGGCTGCGGCCAGCCTCGGCGCCAAGGAAGAGTTCGTCGCCAAGTCCGAGCCGGCCGCCGCACCCGCCGCGCCACCCGCGCCCAAACCGGAAAAGCCAGAGAAACCGGCGCCGGTCAAACCCGAGCCGCATCCCGAACCCAAGCCAGAGCCCAAACCCGTGGCCAAGGCCGACGACAGCGGTGCGCGCGCCAAGGCCTTGCTCGAAGGCAAGGTGGCAGCAGCCGGCGATGCCCGCTTCGTCGTTCAGGTCGGTGCTTTTTCCGATACGGCCAAGGCCCGCGAAGCCCGGCTGAAGCTCGAGCACGCCGGTCTCAAGACCTACACCCAGGTGGTCGACACCAAGGATGGCCAGCGTACACGGGTGCGCGTGGGGCCGTTTGCCAACAAGGCGGAGGCTGACAAGGCGGCTTCCAGGATCAAGGGGCTGGAGTTGTCGGCATCCGTCCTCACCTTGTGAACAGGGTTTGAGAGGCTGAGGCATGGCGGCATTGGACTGGATATTACTGGCGGCACTGCTTGCGTCGACCCTGCTCGGGGCCTGGCGCGGCCTGGTGTTCGAGGTGTTGTCGGTGCTGGGTTGGCTGGCGGCGTTCGTGCTGGCCCAGTGGTTTGCGCCCGATGTGGCGAACCGCTTGCCGATGGGGCAGGCGTCGGAGACGATGCGTTTCGCCGCCGGTTTTGTATTGGTGTTCGTCGTCGCGGCTTTTGCCGGGGGACTGATCGCCGCGTTGATCAAAAGGCTGGTGCAGGCGGTGGGCCTGCGGCCGGTGGACCGGGTACTGGGCATGGTATTCGGTGCCCTGCGTGGCGTGATCCTGCTGCTGGTGGCGGCAGCGGTGGTGCGCCTGATGTCGATGAACACCAGCGAATGGTGGCGTGAATCCAGAGGTGCGGCGGTCCTGACCGAGGCGCTGCACACCGTGCAGCCCATGTTGCCCGAGAAATTTGCCAAGTTTTTGTAACCCAGGATAAGACTATGTGTGGAATCGTTGGTGTTGTCAGCAACGCCCCTGTGAACCAGCTGATCTACGACGCCTTGCTGCTGCTGCAGCACCGTGGCCAGGATGCGGCCGGCATCGTGACGCAGCAGGAGCGCAAGTTCTTCATGCACAAGGCCAAGGGCATGGTGCGCGACGTGTTTCGCACGCGCAACATGCGCGCCTTGCCCGGCCATTGCGGCCTCGGCCAGGTGCGCTACCCCACGGCGGGCAACGCCTACAGCGAGGAAGAAGCGCAACCGTTCTACGTGAACGCGCCCTTCGGCATCGTGCTGGTGCACAACGGCAACCTCACCAATGCGCATGCGCTCAAGAGCGAGCTGTTCACCACCGACCACCGCCACATCAACACCGAGAGCGACTCCGAAGTGCTGCTCAACGTGCTGGCGCATGAGTTGGAGAAATCCACCCGCGGCCTGCCGCTGGCACCGACGGACGTGTTCGCGGCCGTGCGCAACGTGCACCGCCGCGTCAAGGGCTCGTATGCCGTGATCGCCTCGATCGCCGGCCACGGCCTGCTGGCCTTCCGCGATCCGTTCGGCATCCGCCCGCTGTGCATCGGCCGTGGCAATGGCACGGTGATGCTGGCCAGCGAATCGGTGGTGCTCGAAGGCACGGCCCATACGCTGGACCGCAACCTGGCGCCGGGTGAGGCCGTGTTCGTCGACCTCGAAGGCAATGTGCACACCGAGCAATGCGCCGATGCGCCGACGCTCAACCCCTGCATCTTCGAATACGTCTACCTGGCGCGTCCCGATTCGGTGATGGACGGCATTTCCGTCTACCAGGCGCGGCTGAACCTGGGCGAGACCCTGGCCAAGCGCGTGATCTCCACCGTGCCGCCGAAAGACATCGACGTGGTGATCCCGATCCCCGAGTCGAGCCGCCCGAGCGCCATGCAGCTCGCGCAGCTGCTGGGCCTGCCCTACCGCGAAGGCTTCGTGAAGAACCGCTACGTCGGCCGTACCTTCATCATGCCGGGCCACGAGGTGCGCAAGAAATCGGTGCGCCAGAAGCTCAACGTGATCGGCAGCGAATTCAAGGGCCGCAACGTGCTGCTGGTGGACGACTCCATCGTGCGCGGCACCACTTCGAAGGAAATCGTGCAGATGGCGCGCGATGCGGGCGCCCGCAAGGTGTATCTCGCCAGCGCCGCGCCACCCGTGCGGTACCCCAACGTCTATGGCATCGACATGCCGACCAAGGACGAGCTGGTGGCGCATGGCCGCACGGTGGAGGAAATCCGCGAACTCATCGGCTGCGACGCGCTGATCTACCAGGACGTCGAAGGCATGAAGCGTGCGATCTCGGCCGCTGCGACCAGCACCGGATCGTCGGGCGTGCCCATCAGCGGCTTCGATGCGTCCTGCTTCGACGGCGTGTACGTCACCGGCGACATCACCTTCGACGACATCCAGCGCCTCAACGAAGGCCGCTCCAGCGCCGGCGAGCCCGAGGAAGACACTTCCCGCCTGGCCTTGCCCAATGCACAGACCGTCTGAAGTTCGTTGCCCCGCTGTCCCAAGATTTCCCATGACTGTTAAAACCCGCACCCGCTTCGCCCCTTCGCCCACCGGCTTCATCCACCTGGGCAATATCCGCTCGGCCTTGTACCCGTGGGCCTTCGCGCGCTCGACCGGCGGCGACTTCATCCTGCGTATCGAAGACACCGATGTGGAGCGCTCGAGCCAGATCGCCGTCGACGTGATCCTCGAAGGCATGGCCTGGCTCGGCCTGGACCATGACGAAGGCCCGTTCTACCAGATGCAGCGCATGGACCGCTACAAGACGGTGCTGGCCGACCTGCAGGCCGCAGGCCAGGTCTACCCTTGCTACATGTCGATGGCCGAGCTCGACGCGCTGCGCGAAAAGCAGATGGCCGCCAAGGAAAAACCGCGCTACGACGGCACCTGGCGCCCCGCGCCCGGCAAGACCTTGCCCAAGGTGCCCGAAGGCGTGCAGCCGGTGCTGCGCTTCATGAACCCGCAAGGCGGCGTCGTGGCCTGGGACGACAAGGTCAAGGGCCACATCGAAATCGCCAACGACGAGCTCGACGACCTGGTGATCGCCCGGCCCGACGGTACGCCCACCTACAACTTCTGCGTGGTGGTGGACGACATCGACATGGCCATCACCCATGTGATCCGCGGCGACGACCACGTCAACAACACGCCGCGCCAGATCAACATCTTCAAGGCGCTCGGTAAGGAACCGCCGGTCTATGCCCATTTGCCCACCGTGCTCAACGAGCAGGGTGAAAAGATGAGCAAGCGCAACGGCGCCAAGCCCGTCACGCAATACCGCGAAGAAGGTTATCTGCCCGAAGCCATGGTGAACTACCTGGCCCGCCTGGGCTGGAGCCATGGCGACGACGAGATCTTCAGCCGCGAACAATTTCTGCAATGGTTCAACCTCGACCACCTGGGCCGCAGCGCTGCCCAGTTCGACGAGGCCAAGCTGCGCTGGGTGAATGCCCAGCACCTGAAGGCCATGCCGGACGAGATACTGGCGCCCCTGGTGGCCGCCCAGCTCGACAAGCGCGGCATCACCAGCGACGAACGCCTGGTGCCCATCTGCGGCCTGCTGAAAGACCGTTGCGACACCACGGTGATGCTGGCCGACTGGGCCGCGCGTTTCTACACGGCAGTCGATGCCCCTGCGGAAGAGCGTACCCAGCACCTGGTGCCGGCCGTGCTGCCCGCGCTCGACACCCTGGCCGACAAGCTTGCCGCCTGCGAATGGAGCAAGCCCGCGATCGCCGCCGCCATCAAGGAAACCTTGACCGCCCACGGCCTGAAGATGCCGCAACTGGCCATGCCGGTGCGGGTTTTGACGGTGGGCACGGCCCACACACCATCGGTCGACGCGGTGCTCGAGTTGATCGGCAGAGAAAAAGTTTTGGCCAGATTGCGAAACCGCTGAAAACCTGTCTATAATTCGAGGCTCAGCAGTTGACGACATGAAGACAGCGCCAAGCATTAAGTAAGGCGCAGAAACATGTTGAAGACCGTGGGGGGTATAGCTCAGCTGGGAGAGCGCTTGCATGGCATGCAAGAGGTCAGCGGTTCGATCCCGCTTACCTCCACCACGAAAACTGAACGGTAACAAAAGTTGGCAGCGCGAGTTGTCACGAAGTTCCAAGGTCATGACCCTATCGTCTAGAGGCCTAGGACACTACCCTTTCACGGTAGGTACCGGGGTTCGAATCCCCGTAGGGTCGCCAAGTTTGTAGCGCTTGGGTGTTGGGCACAACAGTGCACGATGCCAGAAGCTATCTACCAGGAGTGGTAGTTCAGTTGGTTAGAATACCGGCCTGTCACGCCGGGGGTCGCGGGTTCGAGTCCCGTCCACTCCGCCAGATCGAAGCCCATGCAGTCTCTTAGGTTGCGTGGGCTTTTCTCTTTCCGGCGCCATTCTCAGCGCAAAAATCACCCGAGGCTGCGCGTTGCCGCAACTCTTCGGTCGTGTCGCCCGGCCCGTCGGGCTTCCAGCCCGGTGGCTTGACGAGGTAGCCGGCAAGGGCGCGCAACGAGCGGGCCGAGGCCAGGTCGCGCAGCAGTGCGCGCCATTGGCCGAACTCGACCTCGAACAGCTTGTGCGAGGTGAGTGGGTTCACCAGTCCGTAGCGGCAGGGTAGGCCGGCGCGCTCGGGAATGTAGGTGCCGAACAGCCGGTCGAACACGATGAGCACGCCGCCGTAGTTGCCGTCGAGGTATTCGAGGTTCGATGCATGGTGCACGCGGTGGGCCGAGGGGGTGTTCAGCACCCATTCCAGCAGCCCGAGGCGCGGGATCCAGGTCGCGTGGATCCAGAACTGGTACAGCAGGTTCAGCGTGAGCATCAGCAGGATCACCCTGGGCGGCATGCCCAGCAGCGGCGCCAGCATGAAGAAGGCCAGCGTGCCGGTGAGGCGGCCGGTCCAGCCGAAGCGGTAGGCGGCCGACAGGTTCAGTTGGTTCGGCGAATGGTGGACGGCATGGGTGCACCAGAACCAGCGCACCCGGTGGGCCGCGCGGTGGTACCAGTAGTAGCAGAACTCCTGGCCGAGGAAGCACGCAGCCCAGCCGCTCCAGTGGTCCATCGGCAGGGTGAAGAGGCGGTGCGCATAGAACCAGTCCATCATGCCGGGCCAGAAGGCCAGCGGCAGCAGCCAGCGCAGGGGGTATTCGCGCAGCATGAAGTCGAACACCGAGATGCCGGCCGCCTTCCAGTCGTAGCTGCGCCAGCCGTTGCGCCAGGACAGCACGAGCGCCTCGGTGATGGAGGCGGTGAGCACCACCGCCACGGAGATCTTGAGGATCAGCAGGAGGACATACATGGCGGCGCTTTCCTGGTGGTACCTGGGAGATACCTGGCCAGGGAATCTTAGGCTGTGCTCGCTGCCACCGCCAGGGTGTCAGTACGGATGGCCAGCTTCCACAGCCGCACCGCGCGGGCTGCGAACACGCCGCTGAACGCGCCGTACAGCACTGGCACCACGAGGCCGAAGACGGCCTGCTGGCGCAGTTCGGGGTGCATGGCCAGGGCCGCGCCCACCACGTACTTGGTCAGGAAGATGCCCATCATCAGCACCAGGGGCACCGGGCTGCCGGGCAGGTGGAACTGGCGCTGCGCGGCGTCGTAGCGGGTGGTGGCGGGCAGCGGGTACTGCAGCACCAGCGCCAGCATGGCCACTGCCGCAGCGGCCCAGCCCCCTAACGCGCCAAGCGAATCGCCGAAGACGGACACCACGCCGTAGACCGACAGGGCACCCATGGCAACGGGTATCAGAGTGATGCGGTTCAGGCTCACCTTGCTGGTGAGCAACTGCCTGGTGCCCAGCCACAGCAGCAGCAAGAAGACGGCGAAAACCCACTTCGGGGTATGGAGGATGACTTGCAGCAGCATGGCGGGACTCCGTTCAAAGTTGAAAGAATCTGGAAAGAAGGCAGGGCGTGAATCGATGGCGCGGACGGTACCGGCGCCGGGGCGCACCCGCCACCGGCATGCGACGGAATGCGCGCTAGCGGCGCGAATTGCAGCCACGCGGCGCGAATCACTTGTTGCTTCCGCCTGAAGCCGAGGCGGCCGAGAAATTGGCGGGCTCTCGAAGGCCTGCGTTGCCGGCTCAGTCCTTCATGTTGGCGAACTTCACCAGGCCGGCGAACTTGGTGGCATCGTCGCGCATCAGCTTCGCGAGGTCTTCGTTGCCGTTGGCGGGGTTCGAGCCACCGGCTTCAAGCCGCTTGCGGACGGCCGGGTCTTTCAGGCCCGCGACCAGCGCGGCACGCAGGCGTTGCGTCACCTCCGGTGGCAGGTTGGCCGGGCCGGCGAGCGCAAACCAGCCCGACAATTCGTAGCCCTTGAGCAGCGGGTGTTCCCCCAGCGGGGGCACGTTGGGCAGGCTGGGCATGCGCGTGGCCGAGGTGATGCCCAGCGGCACGATGCGCCCGCTCTGGATGAAGGGGGCGGCAGCGGTCGGGGAGATGATCGCGAAATCCAGCGTGCCGCCAACCAGGTCGGTCGTGAGCGACGAAGTGCTGCGGTACGGGATGTGCGCCATAAAAATGCCTGCGCGCTGCTTGATGAGCTCGCCCGCGAAGTGCAGCGTCGAGCCCACGCCCGAGCTGCCATAGCTGAACTTGCCCGGGTTGCGCTTGGTCGCCTCGATGAACTCGGCCAGTGACTTCACGCCGGTGCGCGGGCTCGCTACCAGCAGCAGCGGCGCGGTTGAAATCAGGCCGATGGGTGTCATGTCCTTGAGCGGGTCGTACTTCTGCGCCGGGTTGACCTGGGCGGTGGCGGCCATCTCGTTGCTCGATCCGGTGAGCAGCGTGTAGCCGTCGGCCGGACTGTTCACGAGGCGTTGTGCCGCCACCGTGCCGGCAGCGCCGGACTGGTTGTCGATCACCACGGTGGCGCCGATCTGCGCGGCGATCACGTCGGCCGCGACGCGGGCGGCCATGTCGACCGAGCCGCCTGGCGCATAACCGACCACCATCCTGATCGGCTTGGCAGGGTAGCCCTGGGCCTGTGCCGGGGTGGTCGACAGCACGGCGAGCGACGCGGCGAGTGTGATGGCGGACAGCAGGCGGCGGCGTGCAGCGTGCGCGGAATGGGTGATTCGGGTGTTCATTGAGGCAACAATCAAAGAGGGTGAAGAAGCTGAAGATGTCGAAAATCGTTCACGCGGTCGGTGCGAGGAAGCGGCGCACCAGTTGCACCCAGTAGCTCGCCGAGGTCGGCAGGATGGCGTCGTTGAAGTCGTAGCCTGGGTTGTGGACCATGCAGCCGCCGGTGCGATGGCCTTCGCCTTCGCCGTTGCCCACGATCAGGTAGCTGCCGGGGCAGCACTGCAACATGAAGGAGAAGTCTTCGCTGCCGGTCAGCGGTTCAAGCTCGTCCAGCAGGCCCTCTTCGCCGAGCCAGTCGAGTGCGACCTGGCGCGCGAACTTCGTGCTGGCGTCGTCGTTGACGAGTGCGGGGTAGCGCCAGTGGTAGTCGACTTCGGCCTTCACGCCCAGCGTGGCGGCCTGTGACTGCACCAGTTGCGTGATGCGCTCGCGCAGCAGCGCGCGGGTCTCGGGGCGGTAGGCGCGCACCGTGAGGCGCAGCTTCACTTCGTCGGGAATCACATTGGGTGCGTCGCCGCCGTGGATGGCGCCGACCGACACCACCGCCATGTCGCGTGGGTCGACGTTGCGCGAGACGATGGTCTGCAGCGCCACGATGATGTGTGCCGCCGCCACCACCGGGTCGGCCGACAGATGCGGCGCCGAGCCGTGGCCACCGCGGCCGGTGACGGTGATCATCACCGAGTCCGATGACGCCATGAACGACCCCGACTTGAAGCCGAACTTGCCGGCCGGGAAGCCTGGCATGTTGTGCAGCGCGAAGATGGCGTCGCACGGGAACTTCTCGAACAGGCCTTCTTCCACCATGCGACGGCCGCCGCCCAGGCCTTCTTCGGCGGGCTGGAAGATCAGGTTGAGTGTGCCGTCGAAGCTGCGCTCCTTCGCGATGCAGCGCGCGGCGGCCAGCAGGATCGCGGTGTGCCCGTCGTGACCGCAGGCGTGCATCTTGCCCGCGTGGCGGCTGGCGTAGGGCAGTTGGGTGGCTTCCTGGATGGGCAGGGCATCCATGTCGGCGCGCAGGCCCAGGCGGCGCTCGCTGGTGCCCAGCTTCAGGGTACCGACCACGCCGGTTCCACCGAGGCCGCGATGCACTTCGTAGCCCCAGTCGGCCAGGCGTTCGGCGACAAGGTCCGCGGTCGCAAATTCCTCGAAGGCCAGTTCCGGATGTGCATGGATGTGGCGGCGCAACTGCACCATTTCGGTGGCGATGGCGCTGACTGCGGGCAGCACGGTGCCGGCGTGTTGAACGGGGGGATCGAGTTCGGTGGTGAGCGTCATTGTGCGGAATGGGGTGCGGAGTTGGGGGGCGGAGTGGGGTGCGTAGGTTGTGAGTGCGTATTCAGTCTAGGCACGAAGCTTGCGCAGGGGCAGACAGGCAAAATCGTGCACTACAGGGCCGTCCCTGTCTTTCTGACTTTCAGATTTTTAGTGAACCTGGCCCAGATTCATTTCCGACCACCCCAAGCCATGAAGCTCCAGCAACTCCGCTACCTCGTTGCCGTCGCTTCCGAAGGGAGCATCCGCGCGGCGGCCCGCGCCCTGGGCCTGACGCAGGCCACGGTCACGCAGGGGCTGCGCGAGCTCGAGTGCCATGCGCAAGTGCCGCTCTTCCATCGGCACAGCAGCGGCGTGCTGCTCACCGCGGCCGGGCAGGAACTGCTGGACCACGCCCAGCGCGCGCTCGCGCAGATCCGCCAGGCTGAAGAGGCGGTGGCGCGGCATCGCGACGGTGCTTCACCGCAGCGGCTGTCGGTCGGTGTCACGCCGTGGGTGGCGCAGACGCTCATCTCGCGTGTGTTGCCCAGATTCCGCGCCGAGCTGCCGCACATGCAGCTGGAACTGTTCGATGGCCTGTCGGCGCTGGCCTACCCGCGGCTGCGCGCGGGCACGCTCGACTTCATGATCGGCCGCATCGCCTCCGCCGACCTGATGGAGGGCCTGCATGCCCAGCCACTGTTCAGCTACGAGATGACCGTGGTGGCCCGCACCGGTCACCCGGCGGCCAACGCGAGGTCCATCGCCGAGCTGGTCGACCATGACTGGGTGCTCAACTTCACGCCCGGCGAATCGGCTTCGTTCATGCACAACCTTTTTGGCCAGCATGGCGTGAAGGCGCCCAGCCAGCGCATCCACCTTGCACACTCGGCCATGCTCATGCTCACCCTGGTGCGGCAAGTCGGCATGCTCACCTTCTGCCCGTGGCCGCTGATCGAGACGAGCAGCATGCGCGAAGGGATGGTCGCCCTGCCGCTGCGGGAACGCTTCAACACGCACGAAGTGGGCGTGGTCCGCCGCAGCAACGAGTCGCTGTCGCATGCCGCGCAGCGTTTCCTTGCGCTGTTCATGGAAGAGGTCCGGGCTTGCGTCGCGTCCCGCGATCCGGAGCTCAAGCGGGTGTTCTATTCGGTTGAGTTGATCGGCGAGGCGCAAGCGGCCAACGGTGAAAACGGGGAGTTCAGGGCGCGGTGAATCTCGATGCGCCACTGTCTGCGCCACTATGTTGCCTGCGCTACGGCTTTTTTGTGGGAGCGGCGGTCTCGTTGAAGATGTACCGCGCAAACAGCCACTGTCCCTTTTCGTTCTTGTGCAGAACGAACAATTCCTGGTTGGCTTCCGGCACCAGGGCGCCATTGCTCTGAAGCTTCATGGACCCTGTGGAACGGGTTCGTGCAAAGGCCCAGCTGGGCGAGACAGTTTGAATCTCGTCAATCTCAAACTTGATGTTCGGATGAAGAGCGGTGAAAAGAGATTCGTATGCGGCACGCACAGCGGCGTGCCCTACGACAGGCAAGCCGTTTTGTGGCATGAATACGGCGTCTTCGGCGTACAGCTTCATCACAGCATTGGCATCTGTTGTGTTGAGGGCCTGCTCATATCTCTGCAATTGCTGACGAACGGCTTGTGATTCGGCGCTCTCGGTGGCGGTCGCGGTGAGTGGAATTAACGCGGCTATTACTGCGGTTGAAATTGCGGCGGCTGAAATACTGGCGCGAACAAGAGATTTCATGGCAGTGATCACTTCAGATAGGGAAAACATATCGGGGCTCCAGGTAGGTTGGGATGTGTTGCAAGGGCAGCGGATGAGGTAATTGTTGTCTAATCAAATATGAAAGAGAATGCATGAAATTGACATTAAATCTCTCATAAATGATAGGAGCGACGTGGACCTGAATGCCGTTCAAATGTTTGTCGGCGTGGTCCAGGCCGGCAGTCTTTCCGCTGCCGCCGACCGCCTGGACATGCCGTTGCCTACGCTCAGCCGGCGTATCCGTGAACTCGAAAAACAATTGAAAGTGCAGTTGCTGGAGCGCTCGGTGCGTGGCACCAAGCTCACCGACGCCGGGGCACGGCTTTATGAGCATGCAAGCCGTGGTATCGAAATGTTGGTCGAAGGGCAACAGGCGGTAGCCAGCGATCAGGCGCGGCTCAAGGGAAGATTGCGGCTATCGCTTCCGCCGACCTACAGCCTATGGTGGATGCTGCTCTCGGCCTTTCAGCAGCGCTACCCCGATATTCGGCTGCACGTCTACACGACTGAGCGACGCGTGGATCCCATCGAAGACGGTATCGATGTAGCTCTGCGGGTGGGGGCAATTACCCATGAGGCCATGGTGGCACGGCGTATGCTGGCGTATCGCCACGTACTGGTGGCCAGCCCGCTGCTCATCGAGCGTATGGGTGTGCCAGATTCACCAGACGACTTGCACCGTTTTCCCTGCGCAACATGGAGTTTGGGGCCCAATTCCGACACCATATGGCGGCTGGGCACGCAGGTGGTCGAGCCGGACGCAGTGCTGTCCACGAATGACTATGCACATCTGCACAGTTGCGCGTGCGCAGGCGAAGTGGTCACAGAGCTTCCGCCATTTCTTGCCGCTGAATCAATCCAGAACGGGCAGTTGGTTGCCTTGCTCCCCGGGCATCCATTGCCCGAGCAGCAGGTCAACCTGCTTTACCCCTTGCATCGCCATCCTTCGGCCATTGTTCGAACCTATCTGGATTTCTGCCAGTCACGCATTTCCTGGCTCACTGAAGCATGTGGCGCAAGCTGACCCAGGTCCAGCTGCAGCGGCTCGCTCCAGCTTTTTGAGTTGCCAGGAGCGAATGCCGATCACCTCTAGATCACCTCTACTTTGGCATCGTTTCGCGTGAGCGAGATGGCGTAGCCGCCCATATCGCACACCAGTCCAAGTCGCTGGCCACTTGGCTGCTTGGAGAGTACAGCGCGGCGAAGTCCGGCAAAAGTAAAGGCCTAAGTCCGGGCCTAGGTTCGTTCGGCCTTGTATCCCGCTATACATCGGCAAAACCAGTGTGGCCGCAACAATCGGTCCTCCCGCCTAAAGGAAGCCCGCCGAACACACACCGGCGAGGTACCTGGTGCAACCAACACACGTATCGCACATGAACAAGACATTCGCATCCCGGGCCGATCTGGTCGACAAGAAAATTAGCTTCGAGCAGCTCAGCCCGCATTGCTGGGCCTACACCGCCGAGGGTGACCCCAACTCCGGCGTCATCATCGGCGAGAAGTTCATCCTGGTCAGCGACGCCACCGCGACTCCTGCCATGGCGCAGGATTTGATCGCCCGCATCCGCGAGGTCAGCGACAAGCCGATCAAGTACGTGCTGCTGACGCACTACCACGCGGTGCGCGTGCTGGGCGCCAGCGCCTATGCGGCCGAGGGCGCGACCGAGGTGATCGCCAGCCAGGGAACGCTGGAGCTGATCATCGAGCGCGGCAAGGAAGACATGCAGTCCGAGATGGAGCGCTTCCCGCGCCTGTTCCGCAGCGCTGAAAGCGTGCCGGGCCTGACCTGGCCGACGCTGGTGATCGGCGGTGGCGACCCGGTCCAGGGCGAGGTGCCCGGCAAGCTGACGGTGGACCTGGGCGGCGTGAAGGTCCAGATCTGGTCACCCGGCCACGGCCACACGCACGGCGACACCATCGCCTGGGTGGAAGAGGAGAAGGTGCTGTTCTCCGGTGACCTGGTGGAGTACGAGGCCGGTGTCTATACCGGCGACGCACAACTGCAAGAGTGGCCAGCCACGCTGGAGGTGCTGCGCGCGCTCAAGGCCGAAGCCATCGTGCCCGGCCGCGGCGAGGCCATGAAGGGCCAGGCCGACGTGAACAAGGCGCTTGACTACACCAGGCGCTGGGTCGAGACCTTGTTCGCCGCTGCCAAGGAAGCCGCCGCCGCCGACATGGACCTGAAGGCCGCCATGGCGCACACCCGCAAGACCATGGACCCGGTGTTCGGCCATGTCTTCATCTACGAGCACTGCCTGCCTTTCGACGTCAGCCGCGCCTACGACGAGGCCAAGGGCATCAAGAACCCGCGCATCTGGACGGCGGAGCGCGACCAGGAAATGTGGAACGCCTTGCAGTCCTGAAGCGCGTATGGCCTGGCTTCGGCTATTTGCATTCGGTCATATCTTTCATCGTCAAATAAACAATAGGAATCGTCATGAAAAAAGCTGTCACTGAAGGCTTTGCCTTCGTGGAGTTCGTCTGTCCCGTCGCGAGCGACCTGGTCCATCTGTTTGAAAAGTTCGGCTTCCGTGCCGTTGCCAGGTCTGCACGCACCGAGGCAGTTTTGATGCAGCAAGGCGATGCACGGTTTGTGGTCAATCCCGCCGCGAACGCGTTCCGTGACATTCACGGCAACTCGGTCAGGGCCATCGGAATCAAGGTGGACGACGCATCGCTGGCACTGGCCCAAGCGATCCAAGGCGGTGCCAGGCGCGCCGAGGAACACGAGACGGGCGCGTTTGTCGTCAAGGCGCCGGCCGTCGTCGGCATCGGCGGAAGTCTGCTTTACTTCGTGGAGCCTGGCTGGGAGGCGGCGTTTTCCTGGGCGTCGGACGTCTCGAAAGGCGGTGCCAACACCGATGCGGCCATCTTCGCAGTGGACCACACCTCCAACATCGTGCACCCGGAAAACCTCGACTTGTGGGCTGACTTCTATAGAGACACTTTCGGCTTCACGCAGAAGCAGTATCTCGACGTCAAGGGCAAGATGACGGGCATGCGTGCGCGCTCCATGGTCAGCCCGTGTGGCAAGGTCTCGATCCCGATCGCGGCAGCAGCCCATGACCAACCAGGCGTGTTGAACCAGAACGACGAGTTCATCCGCGACTACAAGGGCGAAGGTATTCAGCACATCGCCCTGCTTTCCTCGAATCTACCCAAGACGGTCGACGCTCTTGGCGAGGCTGGGATCGAGTTCATGGACGCTCCGCATGACAGCTACTACAGCCATCTGGGTGTGCGTGTTCCCGGCCATGGCCAGGACGTCGAGTTGCTCAAGGCCCGAGGCATCCTGCTCGACGGCAAGGCGGACGGCAAGATCCTGTTGCAGCGCTTCACGCGTCGCCAGATCGGCCCGGTGTTCTTCGAGATCATTGAGCGCCGCGGCGAAGACGGTTTCGGCGAGGGCAACTTCAAGGCCTTGTTCGAGAGCCAAGAGAGCGATCAAGTCAAACGTGGCGCCCTGGTCGTGAGCGCTTGCGAACAGTCTCAATAAGACGGGCCAGATATCTTCAGCACATCCCACAAAAGGAAAACATGAGCGAAATACAACGCCTGCGACTGCCGGAAACACATCCGGTCTTCGGCAGCACCAAAGTCTTCGATACGTTCCAGTACGCACCGGCCGTCACCGCTGGCGGGCTGGTCTTCATTGCTGGCCAGATCGGCCTGCGACCCGACGGCACGATCCCCGAAACCCCGAAGGAACAGATCAACTGCGCCTTCGATCGGCTCGGCGCAATTCTCGAGAGCCTCGGCCTGGACTTCACGAACCTTGTCGAGTTGGTGTCGTACCACGTCGATCTGCCCTCTCAACTGGCAGGCTTTCGCGAAGTCAAAGAGCAGTACATCAAGAGCGATTTCCCCGCGTGGACCATTCTGGGAATCACCTCGCTGGCCCGTCCAGAACTGGTGATCGAAATCAAGGCGGTTGCTGCGGCCAGGAAATGAGTCCATGGCCGACTGGCCGCTTCTTGGGATCAGAAGATCGAGAACTCGTGCAGCTTCTGCGTGTCCAGAATCTGAATCGAACTACCCTCGACCTTCAGGATCCCGGCGGCCGTGAGATCCTGCATCGCCCGCGTGACCGTCACCCGCGTGACCCCGACAAGAGCGGCGATCTGCTCGTGGCTCAAACGTGTCTCGATCACGATATGGCTGCCCTGTTGCACGCCGTAGCTGCCGCTGAGCCGAAACAACATTTCGGCGATTCGAGACTTGGGCGAGGCCATGGTCAATGCAAGAAGGCGATTCGCCAGGTTCCGCTGCTTGGCTGCCGTGACCGACAAAAGCGCCGGCGCGAGTTCAGGGTTGCGCTCGATAGCCGCTGGCAGGTCACCGACGGCGAAACGTAGTAATTCAGAATCTTCCGTTGCGACCGAGGAGGCAAACCGTGGCCCGCCATCCAGCGCGGGGCCTTCGCCCATCAGTGCGCCGGGCCCCATGATTTCCAGCAGAAACTCGAATCCGTCAGTGCGCGCCATTGACACGCGAAGGCGACCCGAAAGCACCACGTAGAGGTATTTGGAGCGTTCGCCTTGCGCGTAGACCTGTTCGCCTTTGCGAAAACGAATTCGGGTCGCAGCAGGATCCTTCTCCAGCGCCTTGCCAACCTTGTCTTCAAGAAGGCGCCAAGTCTCGGCATTTTTCATTACTGCCTCCTTCAGGTGTCATAGGTATCGATCAAGCCGCAATTATCGTGGTTGCCCTTAGCGACGCGTTTTGCCGATGCAGATGCGGTGGATGCACTTTTCGGGTCGTTATTGAGCCGACACCAAGAAACTTGAATCAAGCGGCATATCGAACTGGCCCATGCTCGAAGTATTTACGAATCCGCTCAGGCTGACGCTGCGCAGATGGCGTGCGGTGGCCTTGACCAACTGCAGCTTCGTACGGGCCGGCGCCAATGTAGTAATCGCCTGCTTGATGTCGACGTTGGCCATCTCGTCGGGATTGAGCTCGGTGCTGCACCAAGCTGAGCAGTGTTCCGTCAACGATATCCGTAGTGCAGTTTGTTCAAATACCCTCGTTCCTGGAACTATAGGGTGCTTGGCGCTTCTCCTCAATATTGACGATCTGCGTCTTTGACTCTGCCTTGTGCACGGTGGACACTCCCACTCGCGTAGGCGTGCTGTTTTAAGGAGTGGGTATGACGGTTCAAATCATCATGATTGATGGTCAACAGGTTCTGGTCGAAGTTGAGCCCAACGAAGCTGGTGATGCACCTACGGCGCCGGCCGGCGATGGAATGCAAAACACAAGTGTGCTGGAGGATACCGGCCTCCAAATGCAGAACACTGTGCAAGCCGTGTTGGCGCCGGTATCGCGTGCGTTGTCGCAGGCTCAGCCCGAGGAGTGGAGCGTGGAACTAACGCTCGGTTTTAAGGGAAGCGCCGGGATTCCCTTCCTAACCAGCGGTGAAGCAAATGGTTCGTTGAAGGTCACCGCGAAGTGGAAACGCGCAGTGACGCACCAATGAAGCCTGCCGTCGTCTCGGTGCTTGGACGGGCAGGAGGTAACTGGAAGTTCGTCGGCTCGGGCACCCTGCTGGACAAGGTTCATGTGCTGACTGCAGCGCATGTTTGGGACGACGCATTGAAAATCGGTGACGGCTGTGGCATCGGCTTGCTGGCCGGCCGACTTGAGCCTGTGTTTGCCACTCTAAAAGGGCGCTTTGACGGGCGCGATGCGGCGATTCTGCGGTTGGTCGACTGGGAGGCAGATGACGGCGAACCTCCTCCTTCTGTACAAGGCGATTTCTTGGGACTAGATGGGCAGGCTGTATGTATGCATGCGGTTTCGCCAATCAGCTTTAACGTTAGCCGTGCATCATCTTTCAGCGTCTCAACGTACGACTCAGCGAACTGCGCCTACGAAATCATGCCTCATGTGGCTCGCGGAAATAGCGGAGGCGTCATTACACACGGAGACATCATTGCTGGTCTTATCGTGCAACGTGCCGTCAATGACCCAATAGCACGTGCGCTCGCGATGCACACATTGTCTGCATGGATCCTCCAAGTTACCGGTGCGGCTAGACACTCCGTTCCGGATGCGGCGACCACGTCGGCAGCGCTGGGGCGACGGCCTGATCCTCTTATGCTTGCACCAACGTTACCCGGCGTTTCGCATCGGTTGGGATCGATCCATCTTCATGTCGACGGTGCTCATGCGGAGCATGTGGTTGACCGCATCGTAGATGACCACCGCAACGACGGCTTCGTAGTCGAGATTGCCGCGGTTACAGAAGCTTGGCGAGGACCCCAGCGCGACCACCGGCGTAGCGACTACGATCTGCACACACCTGGCCCCCCCGGTGACGAACAACTCGACTTCTTCTCTACGACTCAGTTCTATGCCGGACCAGATACGCCGGACGCACAAAGTCGCCGCACAATCGCGTTGGCTGTGCACAGCGTATTAACTGAGTTGTCGGCCTGGGGCAATGACGTGCGGCACGTGGTCGTCGAAGTTGAGCGTGTCGTCGGTGCTGTCGACGATACGGGTCAGGTAGACGTTGTGCCACAGCAATCGCTAAGTGAGCAGCCCGGCGCCATCGAATCGTTGCTAGGCCCGCAGGTTTTTGCGCCGTTTAATACGCGAGATGTGCGCTCACCCGGATCGGCCGGTTACGAGTTGCATTTTTCCCTCGACATCGCGCCGCGGGAAGGTCGTAATCCGCCGGTCGAATTGGCATACCTCGGCGACCTAGCCATGCGTGCAAGCCTCAGCATTGGTGGCTGGTTCCTTTTCAGCGACGCCGCGCGCTGGGCGTACCGGTCCAATGCGTTTATGCCCACTACGTCTGCCACCAGTCTTAAGCAGCAGTGGATGGCGCTGCGTCGTCAACTGGACGTTGACCCCAATCCGCTGCTGCAAACTGCCCGGTTACGCTTGCTCGCCGAAGAAACCATTGGGGTCTGGAAGACACCGTTGTTGATGGCCAGTGACGACATGCTTACCGTGCATCAGTTGGCCAACTGGGAAAGCAGTGTCGAAAGGTTAACTGAGTTTTGGGTGTCGCTGCCGAATTTCCTTGGCGATCAAAATCCGTTGGTCGAAGAGGCGATGCGTCGCAACTTTGACAACGAGGTACGTTATGTCTACTTCTTGCGATCTGACGCCGATGCGAAACGCTGGCTCGACTTTCGCCGCCGAATGCAGGACAAACATCCTCGTTCCGAAGCGCTGATGACAGCGTACGTGGTGGGCTTCAGGAACGCTTCAGGTTGGGATCATGCCGCGGCTTTCATAGCCAACCCACGTGATTCGGCTGCTTGCAGCGGCTACAGCCTGCGCATCGATATCGGTACAAATCGAGTGCTGGCTGGTATCCGGCTTTCGCAGTCCCGCATCAGAGAGTTGGTTGAAACGTTGTCTCCAGCGCTCGGGGGCGGGGCCATCACGCATTGGCACCTGGTACGACCTGATGGCGAAGAAGTTCGAGTTATAGCGGTCTGTGTCAATCTGTTTAAGATGCCCACCGAGGAGCTATTCGAACGCCTTGACAGTAGGTTGGCCTTGCTTGCGAGTACAACTAGTGGGGAGGTTGCGCTGTACGGAAATAAGTCGATTACAGTAATTTTCGAAGCCCAGCGTAGGGGAATGGAACGGGCTCTAACATTTGCGGGCCGAGTGCTAATTGAATGTGCTGGTATGCCGGATCAGGCGCCAGTTACTTTACGGGTAGGGCTTGATTTTGGGGATGCGCGGCAGGTAATGCGCGCCTGTGGGCCGCTGTGGGTTGGACCAGCGGTTCGCGCATGCCGCGCCGTGTTACACGAAGCACCCCCGCGCAACGGACTGTTTTTGACAACAGGGGCCACAACGCCCGAAGTTCGTCGGCAATGCGAAGCACTGTTTGACGTTGAGGAATTTGCCGGCGGTCTGGCATGCTGGGGACGGCGTTATTGATCCGGTACCAACAAACTTGAATCAAGCGGCATATCGAACTGGCCCATGCTCAAAGTATTTACGAATCCGCTCAGGATGACGCTGCACGCTGCGCAGATGGCGTGCGGTGGCCTTGACCAACTGCAGCTTCGTACGGGCCGACGCCAATGTAGTAATCGCCTGCTTGGTATCGGCGTTGGCCATCTCGTCGGGATTGAGCTCGGGACTGTAGCCTGGGTAGGTAGAAGACCTCGATCGCATCGGCGTGCTCGGCCAGCCAAGCCTTCACGGGCTTGGCGTGGCGCACGCGCAGGTTGTCCAGGATCAAGGACAGCTTCTTGCTCGCTCCCTTGATCAAGCGGCGCAGAAAGTCAATCAGGATGTCGGTGTTGAGCGCGCCATCGAAGATGCGCCAGCGCATCTGGCCCTTGTTGGTCACGGTGGAGATCACCGACAGCCCGTGGCGCTTGTTGTTCACCCGGATCACCGGCGTTTGCCCTTTGGGCGCAAAGCCGCGACCCCGCACGTCATCGCTGCGCAGCCCGCTCTCGTCGCCCCAGTGAATCTGCGCGCCCTCCGCCTTGGCCCGCGCAGCGATGATGGGGTAGTCCTCTTCGAGCCACTTCTTCACTGCAGCAGGCGATTGCTCATACGCCTTCTTCATCGGCTTTTGCGGCGTGAAGCCCCAGCGCGCCAGATACAGTCCCATCGTTCGCACCGGCAGTCGGATGCCAAATTGCTGCTCAATGAGCTGGGCCACCGCCGCCCGCGTCCACAACGCGTAGGGCAGTTTCAGCTGGTCGGGCGTCTTGTCCATGATGAGCTTGTGCACCCACGCTTCCTGTGTTGCGTCCAGCAGCCTGCCGTCGCCGCTCTGGCGTCCACTGGGTGCGTCGCGCAAGGCCTGCGCACCCGCAGCGGCATGGCGCTTGCAGATATCGAACACGCCAGTGCGGCTCAGCCCGGTCTGCGCCGCGATCTCCTCATAGGTCTGACCCGCTTTGCGCAGTCGGATGACCTGCACACGCCTTTCATGCCGCGCGTCGCGCGACAGCGATCTCATGTCGGTTGCTTCCAACGTTTCCATATGATGGCGCATATGTATTATTCAAGTTAAATACTTCCGGATCAATAAAGGTCGAGCGGCTGCATGGGTCATGCTTCAAAACCAGACGCGAGGCCAAGGACGAAACCATTGCATGGCTGTAACCAGGTGCCGCGATTTGCCCGGAATCTGGCACAGTCCTTCCCGGTTTTACCATCTAGTGCGCGGGTCGGTCTGCCGTTACATTCCGCGCGGAGGGTTCGCGCGCGAACCCGGTCGCACACTGAATAAAGGCTCACCATGGTTACCCCCGGCACCACATTTCCTGTTTATTTCGTCTCGCACGGCGGTGGGCCGTGGCCCTGGGTCGATGGCATGCGCCAGGCCTTCGCCAAGACCGAGCATGAATTCCGGCAGATGCCGCAACGCCTGCCGGCCAAGCCCCGTGCCGTGCTGGTGATCACCGGGCATTGGGAGTCGAGCGAGTTCACGGTCTCCACCAGTGCGCACCCGCCGATGGAATACGACTACTACGGCTTTCCCGAACACACCTACCACATCAAGTACCCCGCGCCCGGTGCGCCGGTGCTGGCCGCGCGGGTGCGCGAACTGCTTGGGCAGGCCGGCATAACCAGCCGCGAGGATGCGCAGCGCGGCTTCGACCACGGCACCTTCGTGCCACTGGCGTTGATGTATCCCGATGCCGACGTGCCGGTGGTCATGCTGTCGATGAAGTCCGGCTACGACCCGGCGGAGCACATCCGGCTCGGGCAGGCGCTGGCACCGCTGCGCGACGAAGGCGTGCTCATCATGGGCAGTGGCCTGACCTACCACAACATGCGTGGCTTCGGCCAGGCTTCGTCGACGCCGGTGGCCAGCGCCTTCGAGGCTTACCTGAACGAGGCCGTCACCATGCCCGATACCGCCGAGCGCAACGACCGGCTGGTGCATTGGCAAAGCGCCCCCGGCGCGCGCCTGGCCCATCCACAAGAAGACCACCTGATTCCGCTGATGGTGGTGGCTGGTGCCGCGGGCGCCGATGTGGGGCGCCGGGTGTTCGTCGACCAGGTCATGCATGTGGCCATGGCCTCTTACGAATTTGGCGAAGCGCGGAGCGTGTCGGCTTGATGAAGGGGTGTAACGAAAATGAGATCGTTGTGAGTGTCTTCAAAATGGAAACAGTGTGATTCGTTTTGAGGTGCTTTAAAAGATGAACTAGCGGGACAACTTGAAGCTCACAGAGAGTGCAAGGTTGCAAACCCTGTACATGCAAAGAACTTCTCGCCGACATTGCCTGGCAATGGCAGAGAGGCTCCTTTCATGTAGTGGCTGTTCTTAACTTTTAGAGGAAACTTACATCATGAACACTTCGACCAAGATTTTTTCGTCCGCCCTGATCGCCATCGCATCCCTGTCGACTGCCAGCGCTTTTGCCAACGACAGCGACTACCCCGGTGTGCAAACCAACACCGTGAGCACCACGACCCGCGCCCAGGTGCGTGCCGAGTTGATGCAAGCCAAGCGCCAAGGCAGCTTGAACCAGA
>Ga0307515_10001016_pt1 | contig 64080 bp, 56 predicted proteins | sample 17_EM_MG_FD_194513 | JGI IMG/M metagenome (GOLD analysis project Ga0307515, IMG submission 194513) | Populus trichocarpa ectomycorrhiza microbial communities from riparian zone in the Pacific Northwest, United States - 17_EM | ecosystem: Host-associated > Plants > Roots > Unclassified | place... | reverse complement strand
CGAACAACACCACATCGTGGCCGCGCTCGCGGGCCACGCGGGCGGCTTCCAGCCCGGCCGGGCCTGCACCCACCACCACCACTTTGCGGCGCACGCCCGTGGTCTTTTCGATCACATGGGGCATGGTTTCTTCGCGGCTGGTGGCGGCGTTCTGGATGCACAACACGTCGAGGCCGTTGTACTGGCGGTCGATGCAGTAGTTGGCACCCACGCATTGCTTGATCTGGTCTTCGCGCCCGTCGCGGATCTTGATGACCATGTGCGGATCGGCGATCTGCGCGCGGGTCATGCCCACCATGTCGACCATGCCGGTGGCCAAAATGCGCTCGGCCTGCGAGGCGTCGCGGATGCTCTGCGCATGCATCACCGGCACCTTGGACACCGATTTGATGCCGGCGGCCAGGTGCACAAACGGCTCGGGCGGCAGTGCCATCGGCGGCATGCAGTTGACCAGGGTGTTGTGGGTGTCGGCACCGGAGCCGACCACGCTCAGGAAGTCGATCAGGCCGCTTTCGCTCATGGCCTGGGCGATTTCCTTGGCCATCTCGTGGCTGATGCCGTCTTCATGGAATTCGTCGCCGCACATGCGCATGCCGACGCAGAAGTCGGCGCCCACCTGTTCGCGCACGGCCTGCAGCACTTCCATGCCGAAGCGCAGGCGGTTCTCCAGGCTGCCGCCGTATTCGTCGGTGCGGTGGTTGACGCGGGGGCTCCAGAACTGGTCGATCAGTTGCTGGTGCGCGGCCGAGATCTCGATGCCGTCCAGGCCCGCATCTTTCACGCGTTTGGCGGCGCGGCCATAGTCGGCCGCGATGCGGCGGATCTCTTCGATCTCAATGGTTTTGGCGTTGCCGCGGTGCACCGGCTCGCGGATGCCCGAGGGGCTGACCAGGTGCGGCCAGTCGAAGCCGTGCCAGGCATTGCGCCGGCCCATGTGGGTGGCCTGGATCATCAGCTTGGCGCCATGCTTGTGCATGGTCTCGGCCAAGCTGGCCAGCGGCTCGATGACCTTGTTGGTGGCCAGGTTCACCGAGCTCCACCAGGACCAGGGGCTGTCGCGCGACACCGGGCTCGAGCCGCCGCAGATCGCCAGGCCCACGCCGCCCCTGGCCTTTTCCTCGTAGTAGCGGATGTAGCGTTCGTTCGGGTTGCCGCCCTCGGCATAGACTTCGGCATGGGCGGTGCTGACGATGCGGTTGCGCAGCAAGACCTGGTTCAGGCGAATGGGCTCGAACAAATGCGGGTAGCGCATGGGAAGACTCTAGAGTGGGCTGACGGTGAAGATGCAGTGGCCGTGGCCTTCGGCCGCGCATTGGGTCTCAAGGCTGGTGGTGCGCACGGTAGAGCCGCTGGTTTCCAGCACCCAGTCCATCGCGCCCGAGAACCAGCCTGCGAACAGGTAGCAGACCTTGCTGTGGTCCACCGGCACGCCGGCAATGCCCTGGGCCAGCACGAACACCGAGTGCTCCAGCTTGACCTGGGCGTGGCCGCTGGTGGCATCGGCTTCGGCGAAGGAGAACAGGCCCCAGCCGCGCTGCGACAGGCGCTTCAGGTAGTGCTCATACACCGCCATGCCGGTCAGGCCGTGGGTGGCGGCCTCTTGCTGGCACCAGAAGTAGGCAGAACGGTGCCCGGCCTTGTACAGTGCCGGGGCATAAACTTCGCGGCCCACCACGGCTTCGGTCTCGACGTGGTTGTTCACGAAGAAGTGCCGCGGCACATAGATCATCGGCAGGCCGTCCGTGGTCCAGACGCCGGTTCGGGCATCGACATCGATGGGGAGTTGGGGTTGCATGGGGCTCTCGGTCAATTGGGAGGAAATGCGCAGTGCGCAGTGCGCGGCCTACTGGATCTGGTCCGGCTTGACCACGATCCAGTTGCGGTCGGCCGTCACGGGCAGGCCCTGGGCTTTTTGCGCCTCGGCGTTGGTCTTCTGCATGGCCTCGATCTGGGCCAGGTATTTGTCCTTGCGGTTCACCCAGACGCGCAGGCCGCCGCGCTCCACATCGGTGCCGCGGAACAACATCGGGCCGTCACTGACCGGTGTGTCGCCGGCCACCAGGATCGGTTTCTTCCAGGCGTCGATGTAGGTGTAGATGGCGGCCTGCTTGCCTTCGAACCAGGTCATCGGGGCCCACAGGGCGGTCGTCAGCTCGTGGTCGAGCAGGGCCGCCTGGTCGTAGGTTTTTGCCGCGATCAGCTTGCGCGAATTGGTGACCGCACCGGTCTTGCGGTCCTTCAGCAGCAGGCCTACGCCGATCACGTTCTGCGGCTTGACGTTGTAGCCGTTCTTCGGGTCGGCCAGCACCATGCGCACCAGTTCCTCGCTGGCGGCGCTCATCACGTACACCTCGATGCCGTTCTCCATCAGCTTGTTGTAGAGCTCCTGCATGCCGGTGTAGAACTTCGGCGGCTTGACCGCGATCGTCTTGACCGTCGTGCCTTCGTAGTAGGTGGCGGGGATGGCTTGCCCGGCGGCCAGCATTTCGTCGATCCAGCCCTTGAGCTCACGCAGCGTGAAGCCCGAGAAGATCTGCGCCACCCAGGGGTAACACACCTGGTCGTCGATCTCGCAGAGCCGGTAGTAGTAGCTGTTGAGGCTCTCCTGGTGGCCATCGATGTCCTTGAACGGAATCGGCTTCAGCTCGGCGGCGAGCTTGTCGCGGCTCAGGATGCCCTTCTTTTCGAGGAAGGGCAGCAGCGACTCTTCAAGGTCGTTGTTGTAGCTGGTGTTGTCCGCGTCGAACACGGCGAACGCCCCTCGGTTGGCGTTGTCCCGGATCATGGTCTCCAGCTGGGCCGCCGCCGCGGGTGGCCAGTGCTTCAGTGCCGTGTCGGCCTGGGCGGACAGCAGCAGACCCATGCCGAGCGCCAACGGGGCCAGGCACCTGGACAGAAAAGTTTTCTTCAACATGGCGGTTCAACCTTGATTAGTCGATGGAGGGAAAGAAAGTGATAGGCCTGTCAGGCGAGCCAGCTCGCTACCCGCGCGGGGTTGTCGGCGATCCATTTCTCGGCGGCCGCGTCGGGCTTGGCGCCACCTTCGACGGCCAGCATCACGGCGCCGATTTCTTCGGGCTTCCATGACAGCTTCTTGAGGAAGGCCACCACGGCCGGGGCCTTGGTGTTCAGGCCGGGGTTGATCACGCTGTCCACATGTTCCTCGGCGCCGTAGATGCTCTTCGGGTCGGCCAGGAAGCGCAGCTTGTATTTGGCGAACATCCAGTGCGGGATCCAGCCGGTCACGGCGATGGCCTTGTTGGCGCGGTAGGCGCGGTCGAGTTCGGCCGCCATGGCCGGGCCGGAACTCGGTTGCAGCCGCATCTCCAGGCCATAGGCCTTGATGGCTTCCTCGGTCTTTTTCATCACGCCGGCACCGGCGTCGATGCCGACGATGCGGCCGTCGAAATCGCTGCGGAAGCTGTTGAGGTCGGCCAGGCTGGTGGCCTTCACATAGTCGGGCACGATCAGGCCGATCTTGGCGCCGGGGTAGTTGGCGCCGAGGATCTGCACCTTGTCCTTGAAGTTGGCCAGGTAGGCTTCATGGGTGACCGGCAGCCAGGCCGACAGCGTGGCGTCGAGGTCGCCGCGGGCCACGCCCTGCCACATGATGCCGGCGGCCAGGGGCACGAGTTCCACCGGGTTGCCCAGCTTGCCGCGGATGATGGCCGCGGCCAGGTGGGTGGTGGCCACGCTGTCCGACCAGCCGTCGACGAAGCCGATCTTGATCGCGGGTTTGGTCTGGGCGAGGGCGGCGTTGCCGGCCATGGCCATGGCGGACAAGGCCAGGCCTTGCGACAGAAACTGACGACGCGGGGAAGTCGTATGGGTCATCGAAATTACTCCTGGTTGGAAGAACGGAAGGGAAGGAACGAACGCTGGTGGTGTGGGCAAGTTAGTCAACGCACGTCGGCAAGCCGGACATGGCTGGTCTCGGGCAGGCGCATGCCACCCGCCAGGGCGAGCAGGGCGACGACCATCAGGTAATACGCGGGAGCCATGCGGTTCCCGGTCGCATTGATGAGGTAGGTGGCCACGAAAGGGGCGGTGCCACCGAACACGGTGTACGCCAGGTTGTAGGCCATGGCCGAAGCGGTGTAGCGAATGCGCGTGGGGAAGGATTCCGACAACAGAGCCACGGTGACGACACCGGACAACACGGCCCCCATGGCTTGCAAGGACACCCCGAGGATGGCCAGGATCAGGTCGCCTTCTTGCGCGAGCTTGAAAGACGGGTAGACCGTCAGGAGCACCAACGCACACACCGTCTGCATGCTGCGGCGGCGTCCGACGCGGTCGGCATAACGACCCGCGAGCGGGCACATGCACACCGCCACGCACAAGGCCGCCAGCGTGACCAGCAAGGACTCCGGGCGACTCATACCGCCGGCGACTTGCAGATAGGTGGCGAAGTAGGTCGTGAATGTGTAGAACGAGAGCGCGGTGACGGCAATGAACGCCGCCAGGGACGCGATGACACCGCCATGGGACTGCATCGCTTCGCGCACCGGCGCCTGTGGCTTGATGTCACCCGTGTTCGCGAACTCTGGGCTTTCACCCAGGCGGCTGCGCAGATAGATGCCGATCAGGCCCATGGGTGCCGCGGCAACGAAGGGGATGCGCCAGCCCCACTCGGCCATGTTGGCACTGCCGAGGCTGACGTCCAGCAGATACGCCACACTGGCTGCGCAAGCGAAGGCCGAAAACGTGGAGACCGGCAGGAAGCTGCCGATGCGGGCGCGCCGGCCCGGTGCTGCATGCTCCATCACGAACGCACAGGCCCCAGCATATTCCCCGCCAGCCGAGAAGCCTTGCAGGCAACGCGCGCAGGCCAGGGCGATCGGCGCCCACAGGCCGACCTGTGCATAGGTCGGCAGCAAGCCGACGAGGCAGGTCGCACCCGCCATGAGCAGGATGGTGAGCGACAGCGTTTGTTTGCGGCCGATCCTGTCCCCCAGGCGCCCGAAGAAAACGCCACCGATGGGGCGCAGTGCAAATGCCACGGCAAACACCGCGAAGGTCTCCAGCAGGCTGGCCTGCTGGTCCTCATGCGGAAAAAATTGCTTGGCGATGATGGTGGCGAGAAAGCCGTAGATCGCGAAGTCGAACCATTCGACGAAGTTGCCGATGGCCGCGGCGGTGGTTACGCGGCTCAGGGAGGACGGACGGTGCTGGTTGGACATGTGTGGCTTTCTCGTGGTACTTGTGGAGGCCTGCTCAGACGCTCCACACCTCGCCAAACACACGCAGCCAGTTGCGGCCCATGACCTTGGTGATCTTCGATACGGGCCAGCCCGCGCGCTCCATGGCGGCGGTGAGGTTCGGCATCTCGCCGATGGTGCGGATGCCCAGCGGGTTCTGGATCGCGCCGAACTTGGTGAGGCGGCGGTTCACGCCCTTGTCGTGTGTGAGCCATTCGAAGAACTCATCGCCATAACCCTGGGTGAAGTCGGTGCCCACGCCCACGCAGTCTTCACCCACGAGGTTGATCACGTAGTCGAGCGCTTCCACGTAGTCGTCCACCGTGGCGTCGATGCCGCGTTTGAGGAAAGGCGGGAACATGGTTACGCCGATGAAGCCGCCGTGGTTGGCGATGAACTTCAGTTGCTCGTCGCTCTTGTTGCGCGGATGCTCTTTCAGGCCGGCGGGCAGGCAGTGCGAATAGGTGACGGGTTTCCTGGAGGCCAGGATGGCTTCTTCGGAAGTCTTGGCGCCGACATGCGACAGGTCGACCATGATGCCGACGCGGTTCATCTCCGCCACCACCTCGTGGCCGTAGCCCGACAGGCCGCCGTCGCGTTCATAACAACCGGTGCCGATCAGGTTCTGCGTGTTGTAGCAAAGCTGGACCACGCGCACACCCATGTCGTGGAAGGCCTCGATGTAGCCGAGCTGGTCTTCGAACGCATGTGCATTCTGGAAGCCGAGCACGATGCCGGTCTTGCCGTCGCGCTTGGCCTGTTCGATGTCGGCGGTGCTGCGCGCCAGTGTCAGCAGGTCGCCGTTGTCGCGGATCAGCTGCTTCATGCGCGCGATGTTGGCCACCGTGCCCTTGAAGTCTTCCCACACCGAGACGGTGCAGTTGGCGGCGCTGATGCCGCCTTTTTTCATGTCCTCGAAAACCGACCGGTCCCACTTGGAGATGATGAGGCCGTCGATGATCAATGCGTCCTGGTGCAGCTTGCTCATGGTGGGTTCTTTCAGGCGTAAAGGGGAAAACGGGCGGTCAGGGTTTTGACGCGGGCATAGACCGAGGCCTCCAGCGCCGGGTCGCCTTCGGGCTTGTTCTTGAGGCTGTTGAAGACTTCGAGCATCAGCCGGCCGACCTCTTCGAATTCGGCCGTGCCGAAGCCGCGCGTCGTGCCCGCCGCCGTGCCGACGCGGATGCCGGAGGTGATGGTCGGCTTCTCTTCGTCGAACGGAATGCCGTTCTTGTTGCAGGTGATGCCGGCGCGCTCCAGCGCCACTTCGGTCTGGTTGCCCTTCAGGCCGAGCGGGCGCAGGTCCACCAGCAGCAGGTGGTTGTCGGTGCCGCCGGTCACCAGGTCCAGGCCGCCGGCCTTGAGCACCGCGCCCAGCGCCTGGGCATTGGCCACGACCTGCTGGGTGTAGGCCTTGAAGCCGGGCTGCAGGGCTTCGCCGAAGGCCACGGCCTTGGCCGCGATCACATGCATCAGCGGGCCGCCCTGCGAACCGGGGAAGACCGCGGAATTGATCTTCTTGGCGATCTCCGGGTCATTGGTCAGCACCACGCCGCCGCGCGGGCCGCGCAGCGTCTTGTGGGTGGTGGACGTGGTTACGTGCGCATGCGGCACCGGGCTCGGGTAGACGCCGGTGGCGACCAGGCCGGCGACGTGGGCCATGTCGACCATCAGGTAGGCGCCGACCTTGTCGGCGATCGCGCGAAAACGTGCCCAGTCGATGGTGCGCGGATAGGCGGAGAAGCCGGCGATGACGAGTTTGGGCTGGTGTTCTACGGCCAGGGCTTCGACCTCGTCGTAGTCGATCAGCGAGTCGGCGCGGCGCACGCCGTATTGCACGGCATTGAACCACTTGCCCGACAGCGCGGGCTTGGCGCCGTGGGTCAGGTGGCCGCCGGAGGACAGCGACATGCCGAGCACGGTGTCGCCGGGTTTCAGTAGGGCCAGCATCACCGCGGTGTTGGCCTGCGCACCGGAGTGTGGCTGCACGTTGGCGTATTCGCAGCCGAACAGGCGGCACAGCCGTTCGATGGCCAGCGCCTCGACCACGTCCACATGTTCGCAGCCGCCGTAGTAACGCTTGCCGGGGTAGCCCTCGGCGTATTTGTTGGTCAGCACCGAGCCCTGCGCTTCGAGCACGGCGCGGGAGACGATGTTCTCCGAGGCGATGAGTTCGATCTGGTCGCGCTGGCGCTCCAGTTCGTGGTCCATGGCGGTGCTGACCGCCGGGTCGGCCTGGGCCAGGCCCAGCGAGAAGAAGTTTTCAGTGCGCATGGGGGAGGGGCCTCAAACGGTTTCGGGCAAGGGGGTGAACAGAGGGGTGAAGAAGGGATCGGCGCATTGCGCCGGCGTGGTGATGCAGGGGCGGTAGGGCTGGGCGGTGCGCTCCAGCAGGCGCCAGGTGTAGTCGGCGAAGCTGCGGCGGAACACCAGCACCACGCCGGCCGTGTCGGTGCGCACCACGGTGAAGCCGGTCTTGGAGGCCACGGTCGCGGCGCAGCGGCCCACGGCCAGGCCTTCGAAGTTGTAGGGGCCGAGCTGGCGCAGCAGCAGCATGTGGTCGGGGCCGGCCAGGCGCAGCGCGGTCAAGCCGCCGCTGTTGTCCACGACCTGGGCGAACACGTCCTTCAGCGCGGTGCTCAGCTCGGCGAGCAGGCCATCGCGGGCCGAGCGTTTGCAGACCAGCAGCCATTCGTCGGGCGAGATCCACAGCACCACGCCGGCATCGGTGCGCAGCACCGTCATCGGCTGTGTCGGCAGGGGCTGGCCGAGCCTGCCGGCCACGGCCTGCATGAAGGCCTCATCAATGGCCTTGCCACGCAGCACCAGGTAGCCCAGGTTGCCGAGTTCACTCATCACCACCCGGTTGTGCGGCGCCGGTGCGGCCGCGCGGGCTGGCAGGCCAAAGGGGTGCAGCGGCGATTCGGGCATCGCCTTCAGTGCATCAGACATTTTGACGGTCACCTTTCACATCGACGAAGACACTGCTGCCCACCTTGACCCGCGTGACCTTGCCGCGCGCATGCACGTACAAGGTCTGCTCCTGGCGCTGCAGGCCGCCGGCCACCACCGCCATGGCGATGGAGCGGCCGAGAAAGGCGCTGTGGTAGCTGGAGGTGACGTGGCCCAGCATTCGATTGGCGGCACCGGCCGTGGCGCCCTCCATGATCTGTGCGCCCTCAAGCAGTACGGCAGCCGGGTCGTCGGGCAGCAGGCCCACGAGCTGCTTGCGGTCGGCACGCGCCGTGTCGCTGCGCGACAGCGAGCGTTTGCCCAGGAAGCTGAATGGCTTCTTCAGGCCCACGGCCCAGGCCATGTCCAGGTCCATCGGGCTCATCGAGCCGTCAGTGTCCTGGCCGACGATGATGAAGCCCTTCTCGGCGCGCAACACGTGCATGGTCTCGGTGCCGTAGGGGGTGATGTCGAATTCGGCGCCGGCTTCCATCACCGCTTCCCACAGGGCGCGGCCGTAGCCGGATTCGACGTTCAGCTCGTACGACAGTTCGCCCGAGAAGCTGATGCGGAACACCCGGGCCGGCAAGCCGTGTACCGTGCCGGCACGCCAGTCCATGAACTTGAAGCTGTCGGGCGAGAGGTCGATGTCGGGGCAGAGCTTGGCCAGCACGGCGCGCGACTTCGGGCCGACCAGGGCCACGGTGGACCAGTGGTCGGTAACGGAAGTCATCCACACCTTGAGCTCCGGCCACTCGGTCTGGTGCCAGCGCTCCAGCCAGTTCAGCACACGTGCCGCGCCGCCGGTGGTGGTGGTCATGTAGAACTGCGTGGGGTGGATGCAGGCGGTCACGCCGTCGTCCATCACCATGCCGTTCTCGTCCAGCATCAGGCCGTAGCGGCACTTGCCGACCGCCAACTGGGTCCAGGCGTTGGCATAGATACGGTTCAGGAATTCGCGGGCATCCGGGCCGTCGATCTGGATCTTGCCCAGGGTGGACGCGTCCATCACGGCCACACCGTTGCGCGCGGCCAGGCACTCGCGGTTGACGGCGGCGTGCAGGTCTTCACCGGGCTTGGCGAAGTACCAGGGGCGCTGCCATTGGCCCACCGGCTCCAGGGCGGCGTTGCGTGCCACATGCGAGGCGTGGATGGCGCTGTAGCGGTTCGGGTCGAACAGCTCTTCGGTCATGGTGCCGGCCAGCGCGCCCAGGCTCACCGGGGTGTAGGCCGGGCGGTAGGTGGTGGTGCCGACCTCGTTCACCGGCCGCTTCAGCGCGCGGGCGGTGATGACGAAACCGTTCACGTTGGACAGCTTGCCCTGGTCGGTGCCGAAGCCGAGCGCGGTGTAGCGCTTCACGTGTTCGATCGAGTGGTAGTTCTCGCGCACCGCAAGTTCGATGTCGGCCGCGCTCACATCGTTCTGGTAGTCGACGAAGGCCTTGGCGCCAGCACCCTCAAGCTTGCCGTCGGGCAGGCGGAACATCGGTCGCGCCGCGAGGCGCTCGGTCTTGGTGCACATGGGAATCTGCAAGGCCGCCTGCCGGCCGCAGGCGGCCAGCACCTGATGCATGGCCTGAGTGGTCTGGGCCAGCGCGTCGACCAGTTCGAAGGCGCCGGTGACCGCACCCGCGCAGGCCACGCCCTTGCGGCCGGTGCGCGGCGCCACGAAGGCGGCTACGGCCTCGTCCCACTGCGGGCGGCTGCCGTCGTGGCAGAACAGGTGCACCGTGGGCGACAGGCCACCCGAGCTCAGCACCACGTCGCAGGCGACATGCACCGCGGCGCCGGCCACTTCGTCGCGTGTGGCGTGCAGGGGCACCAGGCGTACACCCTTGACTTCGCTGCCGCCCGTGACTTCGGCAATGCCGTGGCCGGCCATCACCGTGTAGCTGCCGTTGCGGGCGACGGCGCCGTGGCGCACGTCGGCCACGGTGACGCTGGCGCCGGCCTTGGCCAGTGCCTCGGCACAATCGTGGACCAGGTCGCTGGTGCCGCAGATCACCACGCGTTGACCGACGCGCACGCCGTAGCGGTGCAGGAAGGTCTGGCCCGCGGACACCGTCATCACGCCCGGCAGGTCGTTGTTGCCAAACACCAGCGGGCGTTCGATCGCGCCGGTGGCCAGCACCACCTGGTGCGCGCGGATCTTGTGCATGCGGTGGCGCGGCAGATGGGCCTGGCGCTGCGCCGGGGCGATGTGGTCCTGCACCAGTTCGACCGCCTGCACCAGGTTCTGCTCGTACATGCCGAAGGCGGTGGTGCGGGTCAGCAGCGTCACATGTGGCATGCCGGCCAGCGCGGCCTGCGCGGCGCGGATGTAGTCGCCGCTGCTGCGGCCGTCGATCTGTGCCGACGGGTCGGAGAGCAGCCAGCCGCCGAATTCATTCTGCTCATCGAGCAGCAGGGTCTTGAGCCCGGCGCGGCCAGCCTGCAGCGCGGCCAGCAGGCCCGCCGCGCCGCCGCCGACGACCAATACGTCCACATGGTGGTGCAGGTGGTCGTAGCGCTCGGGATCGGGCGCGGTCGGCGCGTCGCCGAAGCCGGCGAACTTGCGGATCACGGTCTCGTAGGCCGGCCACAGCTTCTGCGGCCACTTGAAGGTCTTGCTGTAGAAGCCCGCGGGCATGAAGCGCGCGCCGCGGCCCAGCACGGACTTCAGATCGAAGTCCAGCGACGGCCAGCCCGAGGTGGAGCGTGCGCTCAGGCCGTCGTACAGCTCGGCCTGGGTGGCCTTGACGTTGGGCGTGGTCAGCGCGCCGGTGCCGAGCTGCACCAGCGCGTTCGGTTCTTCCGCGCCCGCGCCGATGATGCCGCGCGGCCGGCCGTATTTGAAGCTGCGTGCCATGCGCCGCACACCATGGGCGAGCAGGGCCGAGGCCAGGGTGTCGCCGGGGTGGCCGGTGTATGCGCGGCCATCGAAACTGAACTTCAGCGTGCGCGTGGTGTCGATGCGCGTGCCGGGCTGGAGGACACGGGTGCCGCTCATGGAAGTGTCTCCGTGCTGCATTCGGCCAGGAACAGGGCCTTGCCTTCGGCCAGGGTCCAGCTGCCGGCGATTTCGTAGGTGGCGGTGTTGCGCTTGACGGCAAATACCTTGCGGCAGGCTGCCGTGTGTTGCCACTGCTCCCAAAACCAGCCCTTGGTGTTGCGGCGCATGAACACGTAGTCGCCCCAGGTGGCGTCGTCCACGGCCTCGGGCTCGGCGGGGCGGGCGATGTAGGCCTCGCCGGCGTTGCTGAATTCTTCTTCGTCCCGCGGCTCGCCGCAGTAGGGGCAGTGCAAAAGAAACATCTTGTTAACTCCACAGCGCGTTGCGCATAACGCAACGCAATAAGTGAGACTGACTCTTTCCAGGAACACCGCAGAACTGGCTTTGCCAGGCTGCTGGTGTTGCCCCCTGCAAGGGGGTTGGCGAAAAGCGCTTGCGCTGTAGCCTGGGGGTGTTCGTCATACCTAATGCGCGACGCCAGCGGCGCCGTGTTCGTCGATGAGGTGGCCGCTATGGAAGCGGTCTACGGAGAAGGGCTTGGCCAGCGGGTTGGGTTCGCCCTTGGCCAGCATGTCGGCGAACACGTGGCCCGAACCGGGCGTGGCCTTGAAGCCGCCGGTGCCCCAGCCGCAGTTGAAGAACAGGCCCTGCACGGCGGTCTTGGAGATGATCGGGCAGGCGTCTGGCGTTACGTCGACGATGCCGCCCCACTGGCGGTTCATGCGCACGCGCGAGAACTGGGGAAACAGCTCGATGATCGCGGCGGCCGTGTGTTCGATCACATGCGGGCTGCCGCGCTGGCCATAACCCAGGTAGCTGTCGATGCCGGCACCGATCACCAGCTCACCCTTGTCGGACTGGCTCAGGTAGCCGTGCACGGCGTTGGACATGATCACGGTGTCGATCACGCGCTGCATGGACTCGGAGACGAAGGCCTGCAGCGGATGGCTTTCCAGCGGCATGCGCAGCCCGGCCATGCCGGCCAGCACCGAGGAATGGCCCGCGGCGACGCAGCCCACACGTTCGGTCTTGACCGCGCCGAGGCTGGTTTGCAGCCCGCGGATGCGGCCGCCCTGGATGTCCATGCCCGTGACCTCGCAGCCCTCGATCAGGTCCACGCCGAGGCGGCTGGCGGCACGGGCGAAACCGCGGGCCACGGCGTCGTGGTGGGCGATGCCGGCGCGCGGCTGCCAGCTTGCGCCCAGTACCGGGAAGCGGCGGCTTCGGCTGCAGTCGAGCTGGGGAATCTTGTCTTTCACTTCCTGGGCGTTCAACACATGGGCGTCGACGCCCTGCAGCGCGTTGGCGTTGACGCGGCGCTCGATGTCGCGCATGTCCTGCAGGGTGTGGCCCAGGTTGAACACGCCGCGCTGGCTGAACATCACGTTGAAGTTCAGGTCCTCGGTCAGGCCTTCCCACAGCTTCAGCGAATGTTCGTAGATGGCGGCGGCTTCGTCCCACAGGTAGTTGGAGCGCACGATGGTGGTGTTGCGCGCCGTGTTGCCGCCGCCGAGGTAGCCCTTTTCAAGCACCGCGATGCGGCCGACCTGCGGGTGGTTCTTGGCCAGGTAGTAGGCCGTGGCCAGGCCATGCCCGCCGCCGCCGACGATGACCACGTCGTAGGCCGGCTTGAGGGCCACGCGCTCCCAGGCCGGTTCCCAGGTCTTGTGGTTTTTGAAGCCGTGTTTGAGCAGGCTCCAGATGGAGTAGTTTTGGCCGCGCATGGTGTGTCGTGGGGTCCGGTGAATCTGGATTCATTGTTGGGCGACCCCGGCGTGCGGGCTTGCGCGGTGCGGACGCATACTTGTCCGATTTCGACATGGTGTCGCAACCAGCCCAGGACGGGCTGGGCTTGACTTGAGCCGTCGAAAGGGCGTTACGATGGTGGCCAGCCGGCCAGGACCGGCCCTGCGAGCATGAAAGAAGCTCAGCCGTACAGGTCTAGGCGGTATGGCGCCGGTTTTGCTCGCGGGTCCGCAACGGTCGACGAGATGGGCGGTGCGCAATGAATGTTCATGACGAAGACGCGGCGACGGAAAGCTGGCTGATACGGGTTCGTGGCCGTGTGCAGGGCGTTGGGTACCGCGACGCCTGCGTGCGGCATGCGCAAGCGGTGGGCATCCGAGGGTGGGTTCGCAATCGGGCCGACGGCTCGGTGGAGTTGACGCTCCAAGGTGCACCGGCCAATGTCGCGGCAATGTCGGCCTGGCTACGACACGGTGTGCCGGGTGCGCGTGTGACTGACTTGGACGCCACGCAACTGCCCGCCCCGTTTCCGCGCTTCGACACCTTCGACCGTTTGCCCACGCAATGATTGCATTCGAGAGGTTTCAATGGCTGAGATCATCCATCCTTTTTACGAATCGCATCGTGGTGCAATGGAAGCCGCCATGCGCCACCGCCTCGACCTTGCCGAAGCCATGTTGTGCGAGCGCGCGCATCTGTCCCATACCGATGGGATCAGGCAAGAGGTGATGGGCGAATTCGAAATCGTGCTCACCCAAATGCCCTATGTCGGAGGCGCGGCAAGCCGCATGAGCGATTTCTTCATGCGCCTCATGGGCTTTATGGCCATCAGCCGAGTGCTCCGGCGGCACGGCGTGCCGTTGTCCGTGATCGGTGAAATCGAGCGAGAAACCTACACAGCGCAATTGCGCACCGAGCCCGAAGCGGAACGCCTCGCCTCGGGGCGTCAATTCATGTCGTCAGAGCATCAGGCCTTGCTGCGCGAGCAGGCCACAAAAAGCACGACACAAAGCCATCAGAAAGAGTTTCCGGAAGATTTTGTCTACGACTTTGTCGAGCCGGGCCCGGGTGACCACTTTGAATTTGGCATCAACTACAAAGCTTGCGGCTTTTGCAAATTCGCGGCGCACCATGGAGACACAGAAATCTTGCCGAACATTTGCGGGCTTGATTTCGACGCCTATGCAGCGCGAGGCATCCACCTGGAAAGAACACAGACGTTGGCTGGCGGCGCGAGCCACTGTGATTTCCGATTCTCGCGGCTCCCGGCGGACTAGGACACGTGACTATGCCGCGCGCCTTGATTTGCAGCAAGCCCCGTCCAGTATCTCCACTGCGAAGGACGGTTATCGGATTATTGCGGCGTCAAGCCAGCGGCCTTGACCAAGTCTGAGTGCAGCTTGATGTCTGCCGTGATCGTGTGTTGCAGTTCTTCCGGTGAGCTCGGGGCGACTTCCATCCCGCTTTCACCGAGCTTGGCCTTGAGTTCCGCGTCCATGGCGGTGCGCACGGCGCGATTCAATTGGTCGACGATGGGGCGCGGTGTCTTGGCCGGGGCCAGCAGACCAATCCATGCGGAAAGGGTCAGGTCGGCTATGCCGCTTTCGGCCATGGTGGGCGTGTTGGGCAGCATGGCCGCACGTTGCGGGCTCATGAGGCCAAGCGCATGGAGCTTGCCCGCCTGGATGTGCGGCAGGGCTTCGGGAAGTACCGCGAACATCGCGTCCACCGTGCCGGCCAGCGTGTCGTTGACGGCAAGGGCGCCCCCCTTGTAGGGCACATGGAGCAGATGGACTTTCGTGCGTGTCTCGAACATCAGCCCGCCCAGGTGTTGGGGGCTACCGTCACCGGATGAGGCATAAGTGATCTGTCCGGGCGCGGCCTTGGCGGCAGCCAGGAACGCGGCCAGGTTCGGATATTTCTGCTTGTCCTTCACCACAAGCACCATGGGCTGGTTCACCAAACGGGCCACGGGGGTGAAGTCTGCCTCGGGGTCGTAGGGCAGGGTCTTGAAGATGCTTTTGTTGGTGGTCAGGAACGACGCGGGTGACACCGTGAGGGTGTAACCGTCGGGTGCGGCTTTCGCCACAGCCGGCATGCCGATCTGCCCTGACGCGCCGGCGCGGTTGTCGATGATGAAGGGCTGGTTCAGCATGGCGCTGAGTTTCTGGCCCAGGGCGCGGGCGATCATGTCCACGCTGCCTCCAGCCGGTAGTCCGACGATGATCTTGACAGGGTGGTCGGGGTAGGCCCCCTGCGCCAGCAAAGAGCTGGTGAAGCCCAGGAGGCCGATGCTGCAGGTCAGGGTGGTGGCAAGATGGCGAAGCTTCATACGGAGATGGCTCGGTGTGTGGACGGAGGCTTGGGGCAGAACAACATTGATGACGCAATTTCCATGCCGACGATTGGGGGTGTTCGATGGTTGTGAGGGGTAGCGGTTTAGATGGCTGCTTTGTAGTGTCGCGAAGGCCTTCTTCGGGCCCACTCCTGATGTAGCACCAATGGATCTGACTGCAGTAAAGCGGTCGTTCACTGCCTGCTAGCTCAGGTCGGTTCAATCGTGCGCATCAACCTGTGCGTAATAACGGTCTGCTGAGTGCACCCTGTCATCACATCGTGAATCCGAGTGCGAATCTGGCTACCACACATATTCATTGCCGAGTTGGGTGACAGGGCAATCATCTCCACAAGTTTGATGAGGCACAGACTTCGACAAGTGCCAGGTACTGCTATTGGACGTTCGGAAGTGGTCTCACTTCAGATTTGCTTCCATGAGCAACCGCGACCTCGCTAAGGGTCAGGTCAACACCCAAGCCGAATTGCCTTGCCTCCCAGTACCGTGCGTGCCACCGAAATAGTTCCACAGCTGGCCTGTTCCTTCCTACACTAGGTCGCATCTGGTCAAACGTCGCCATGTTGGCGGGCATATCAATCAGCAGCCTCGATCCAGCATCGGGGCGCTTGTTAAGAGGAGCCACCATGAGCGATGTTGTTCTTTCCCTCCATTGCGTGGTCACGGCCAAACCGCCGTTCCATCTCAATGCCCCCATGCTTATTAGCGGGACCCTCTACAACACGGGGGAGGTGGCGGTCTGGATCCTGGTTCAGAATACCTTCCTCTCGCGCCGAGGACACCATAGCCTGGTCCTGATGCTCGGGAACGAGCATTTGCATGACATTGCCCATTCCACGGGGTCCGATTCGGAAGCACGCGAATTCATGCGCATTCCACCAGGTGGATCTGTGACGGCCCATTTGGATATTGCAGAGAGTTATGCCGTCACGAAGCCGGGGATTTACCAGTTGGCTTTGAGCATGCCCGTTTACGGCGGTGTGGAGCAGGCTTCCAATCAACAGCCGACGCTTGAGGCGCACTACAAGACGGTCTTTGTCGCAAGCGAGCCCATCGCAGTGGAAATCGAGGCGGGCATCCCAGTTACAGATGTTGCCTCGGTTGCGGCATTTGCCCAAGCGGCACCCTCCGCCCCGCCCTCGTCGCCGACATTTCCGGAGGAGCCGCTATACCCGATCTTCGATCTTCTTAATGCCGGCGAACAAGCTGAGATTCTGGAAGCGCATCGCTGGGCATATCGCAGCATCCTGTCTTCATTGACGTCCATCCAGAGTTTGACAGACTCGGGCTATGAACAATGGATGGACGCGACGTCAACCGGAGATGAAGCAATCAAGCGAAGGGCGAAGGTTAAAGCGAATCTCACCAAGATGGCAGAGCGGATGTCCTCCCAGCATGTCACTTACCGAAAGAATGACACCCCTCGGCAGACGCCCACTACCCCGGATTGGATAGCGGCTGTCGGCGAGGACGGCGCCATCACACTCAGGTCTCGGGCCTTCGAAGACAAATACCTGAGGGGGGTCGCCTGGAACGATGGTGTGGCCTTTAGGGGCCACGCCTCGACGCAAGCGTTTGTTGTGCTTCACGAAGTGTCACATGCAGCCGCAGCCACCGTGGACAACATTGCGGGTTATAGCCGAGATGTTTGTGCCACTTTGGCGCAAAAGAATCCCAACGCATCGATCGAGAACGCTCAAAACTATGCCTTCTACGGCATGTCGGGAAACCAGAATTCTCCACCGCCGAATTACAAACCAAATAACGGCATGTGGGACGCCATGCCGATAGCGGGCGTGGGTTGCGTTTCACCCGCAGGGATGGCAGCGGCATCGATACCGACCAAATTCGTGGTGATGATCGCCTACCAAGACGAAGCCACACAGTACGGAGGCGCCTTGTGGTTCAAAGTCTTGGTAGATGCTCATAGCAAGGCAAGCGCAAAATGGTTGCACGCTGTTGCCATTTTGAACGTTGAAGACAACCAGTCATATTGCAGCTTTTGGGACAACCGCGATTGGCACGTGAACCCGCGCCCCGCGCCCGCGCTGTTGGGACGAGTCGAAGGGAACGATCACTTCTTCTACTGTGCCTATGTTGATCTATACACCAAGCGACCGGTGCTGGTCAAAACCGGGCGCATCGACGACGCCTTGAAAGCCCAGGATTTCCAAGGCATCCGGTGGCGCAAGGTGTCCAACCTGCATGACTTTCCCGAATCGAGCGACGCGTATGGCCCCGCGCTGGCCTACTACGACGAGCACATTTACTGTGTCTACGTCACCTCGGAAAACAAGCTGAAGTGCCTGCGCAGCAAGGATGGGGCGCAATTTGTCGAAGTGCTGCTGCAGCGGCACTCGACGATCCTCGGAACTAACGTGTGCTCAAGCCCCGCGCTCGCTGTGTTCGAGGGCAGCCTGATCTGCACCTATCGCAGCGGCTCCTACACGAAGCAGCAAAACCTGTTGTGCTATGTGAATGGTAGCTGGGACAATTTCTACTCATCACTGGAAGGAAAGGGTTTGGCTGAAAACCTTGCAATTGGGTCGCGGACGTCAATGGGTGAAGAGTGGCTCGTCGCTCTTGGCGTTGGCCAGGGTCTCACGAGTCTTCGCTACTGGGTGTCAACAAACAGGCGTCCCATATCAAATAGTGCTTTCTTGGGCCGCGCGCAGTTCATGGCCGCCAAAGCGCGGACCTGCACTGCGCTTGCTTCCATCGGCTCCACCATGCATGGGTTCTACCAACATGAGGACCGCCAGCTTGGATGGCTCATTGTAGAAGACGATTTCACTTTGCCACTTGTACCAACATCTTCTTGAGCACGAATCAAACCCAAGGGCGATTTCCCACAAGCGCTATACCGACCAGCTTGCGCGCCTCATACGGCGGTGACACCTAACGCCCGCAATTGCCTTGCGGGGGATTCTTCCTATGCAAGATTGGCAGTGGAGTCGCCAGGAAGCCGTCTATCGCCACCGGCAGCTTATGGCCGCATTCTGCCGCACCGGTCGTGGCCGGTCTGGGCTCCACGCAGCCGTTCATCGTTCAGTGTCGTTGCTCTGTTTCCCTGTGATTGCAGACCCAAGAATCTCGACAACAGCCGCCAATCCCAGGGCGAAATTTGCCACTCCAGAAAACCCGGCCACGAACAGAGCGAGTGAGGCGATGACACAGGCAATCGCAAAACAGTGAGTGAACTTCAAGTGTTTACTCCGGTTGATGGTCTGGAGCGTCATTCTGGCTGAGAAATTGAAGCGCTCGAGGCAACGTTTGCTGCTGGCCGCATTCTGCCCTTTCCCGCAACCGCCCAAACGCGATCATTGAACCGGACATTCCGCATGACTTCAGCAAGCATGCTCAAGCTGGAGGCGAGCGATACAGCCGCAAGCCGTGGGCTCGGCACAATAGCCCATTGCCCGCCCAAACGCCGCGCAACGCAACGCAACGAACAATGACGGCATGACCACTCCCGATTCCGACCCCGCTTCCCCTCCACCCGCCATCGGCCTCGGCAGCGCGGCGCGCGATCTCTATCGTGCGCTCTGGCGCCATGCGCTCGGCGTGCGGGCTCAGTTGCTCGGTGCTGCCGGCCTGCTGTCGGCGGCGCAGTTGCTGCGGCTGACCATGCCCTGGCTGGCGGCGCAGGCGATCAATGCGCTGCAGCAAGACGACATGGCCGGGGCAGGGCGCTGGATCGTCTATCTCATCGGTATCTACCTGCTGTCGTGGCTGCTGCACGGGCCGGGCCGGGTGCTGGAGCGCAATGTGGGCGTGCGGGTGCGCGAGCGGCTGGCCGACCTGCTCTATGCGCGCATTGCCGCTGCGCCGCTGGCCTGGCGCGACGGGCGGCATTCGGGCGAGTTGCAGCACCGGGTGACGCAGGCCAGCCGTGCGTTATCGGACTTCGCCCAGAACCAGTTCGGCTACCTGCAGAGTGCCTTCAACTTCGTCGGCCCGATCGTCGCGCTGGCCTTGCTGTCGCACACCAGCGGCGCCATCGCGGTGACGGGCTACGTGGTCGTCGCCCTCATCATCCTGCGCTTCGACCGCACGCTGATGCAACTCGCCCGCGCCGAGAACGACGCCGAGCGCCGCTACGCCGCCGCGCTGCTCGACTTCGTCGGCAATGCCGGCACGGTGATCGGCCTGCGGCTGCAGGCGGCTTCGCGCAAGCTGCTGGGCCGCCGCATGGCCGCGGTGATCACACCGCTGCGCCGCGCGGTCATGGTCAACGAAGGCAAGTGGTTTGCCGTGGACCTGCTCGGCATGGGGCTCACCTGGGTGCTGGTGGTGGTCTACGTGCTGCAGGCGCGGCAGCCGGGGCCAGCGGGACATGGCGGGCCGACGGTATTGCTCGGCACCGTGTTCATGATCTACCAGTACGCGCAGCAGGCCGCGTCGGTGGTCGGCGCGATGGCTTCCAACTTCCAGAGCTTCGCGCGCATGCACACCGACTACGGCAGCGCCGAGCCGATCTGGGTTGCACCCGGCGATCCCGATGCGGCCGTGCCTGCCGTGGTGCCCGACGCGCCCTGGCAGACGCTGGAACTGCGTGGCGCCACCTGGTCTTATGCCGATGATGCACGCGGTGGGCTGCAGGGCGTCGACCTGCTGCTGCGGCGCGGTGCGCGCGTGGCACTGATCGGCCCGAGCGGCGGCGGCAAGAGCACGCTGCTGCGCACGCTGGCTGGCCTCTACCAACCGCAGCAGGGCGAGCTTTGGCGCGACGGCGCGGCAGTGGACTGGGCGGAGCTGCGCACGTTGGCCACGCTGATCCCGCAGGAGGCCGAGGTGTTCGAGGCCAGCGTGGAGGAGAACCTTACCTTCGGCGCGCCGGCCGACGAAGCGAAGCTGCAGTCCGCGGTGCATGCGGGTGTGTTCGACGAGGTGTTGCAGCGCCTGCCCGAGGGCCTGGCCAGCGCGCTGAACGAACGCGGCGGCAACCTCTCCGGCGGCCAGCGGCAGCGGCTGGCGCTGGCCCGCGGCGCACTGGCGGCGCACGGCAGTTCGCTGCTGCTGCTGGACGAGCCGACCAGCGCGCTGGACCCGCAGGCCGAGGGCCGGGTCTTCGACCGCATGCAGGCCGCGTTTCCGTCGGCCTGTATCGTGGCCTCGGTGCATCGGCCGAGCCTGCTGGCAAGGTTCGACACCATCGTCGTGGTGGAGGCCGGCCGCGTGGTCGATGCCGGCCCGCGCGACGAGGTGCTGGCCAGGCGCGTCCACTGACTTGCCCCGCCATGCGCGGCCCTGAATAATTTGCGGACAAGTTCTTATTGAGGACACCAGAACCACCGTTCGTGCTGAGCCCGTCGAAGCATCCGCACCAGGCCCTTCGACAAGCTCAGGACGAACGGGGACGGCAACCCACCGCTGACAGCGCCCTCCACCGTTCGTGCTGAGCCTGTCGAAGCCTCTACGTTCCGTAATGAAGCACTTCGACAAGCTCAGTGTGAACGGGGCGGGGTTCTCTCAGTGCGAACGGAATGGGGTTGTCTCGAAATACGGACATATCAGTAGTCGCTGCGGTCTCCGGGTGACGCAGCCCGTGGCGTTCACCCCGGTGCCGGAATGCGCTGGGGCGTGGCGGAGCTGGCCAGGCTTTGCGCGGGCCGGCGCAGGGTGGTGTCGAAGGGGTGGATCTTCGGGCCGATGGCGGCGGCTTCGCGCTTGAGCAGTTCCACCACGGTGGGCATGCGGTCGGGGTTGAGCCGGTCGGCGATGGTGCCCACGCTGAGTGCGGCCACGGCCCGGCCTTCGCGGTCGCAGATCGGCACGGCCACGCCGGCCATGCCTTCGAGCAGGCCGGTGTTGCGCCCGGCATAACCGGCCTGGCGCACACGTTCGATCTCGGTGCGCAGGTAGACCTCGTCGTACACGCCGTACTCGCGCACCCGCGACAGGTTGAAGCGGATCACCTCTTCGCGTTCGGCTTCGGGCAGGAAGGCCAGGATGGCCAGCGCGCCCTGGCCCACGCCGAGGGCGATGCGCCCGCCGATGTCGCCGGTGAAGGAACGGATCGGAAACGGCCCCTCGCTGCGGTCCAGGCAGACCGCGTCGAAGCCGCTGCGCACCAGCAGGAAGATGCTGTCGCCCAGGCTCGCGCACAGCCGCAGCAGCACCGGCCGGCACAGGCTGCGCAGGTCGCCGGCGTTGCCGGCCTTGGCGGCCAGTGCGAAGAAGTCGATGCTGAGGCGGTACAGCTTGCTGCGCTCGTCCTGCTCGACCACGCCCTCGGCCACCAGCGACTGCAGCAGGCGGTGGGTGGTGGCCTGGGTCAGGCCCACGTCGCGCGCCAATTGGGTGACGCGGCCACCCTCGGCCTGCACCTCGGTGAGCGCGCGGATCACCGAAAACAGGCGCGACGCGCTGCCGCTTGCGGCGCCTTCGGCCGACGTGGCGCCGGCGCTGGGGTGTTTGGGGTCGGACATACCTTCTTCCTGCGGAATTAATGCTTTCAAGTTTACGGCATGTATTTCATTCATCGGAATAAAACAGAAATAAATTCTGATTAATGGAATACACCATTGAAGTTGGTTCGCTTATTGCAATAGATTGAATGGCTTGGGCGGCAAAGTTCAATGGACCCAGAGCCTGCACCATCCCCGTGCGAGCGCCGCGCCGGCCCCACCAGAAGCAACACTGAAAAGAGGTTTTTCGATGTCATTCCTGAAGCTGACCGATGTGACCAAGTTCTACGGCGGCACCCGCGCGGTGTCCGACATGAACCTTTCGGTGGAGAAGGGCGAATTCGTCTCGCTGCTCGGCCCCTCGGGCTGCGGCAAGACCACCACCTTGCAGATGGTCGCCGGCTTCGAGGCGGTGAGCAGCGGCCGCATCGAACTCGACGGGCGTGACATCACCCATGCCAAGGCCAATACCCGCGGCCTGGGCATCGTGTTCCAGACCTATGCCTTGTTTCCGCACATGACGGTGGCCGACAACGTGAGCTTCGGCCTGGAGATGCGCAAGATGCCCAAAGGCGAACGCGCCGAGCGGGTGAAGCAGGCGCTGGCCCTGGTGCACCTGGAGCCGCATGCGGCACGTTACCCGCGCGAACTCTCCGGCGGCCAGCGCCAGCGCGTGGCCCTGGCCCGGGCGCTGGTGATCGAGCCGCCGGTGCTGCTACTCGACGAGCCGCTGTCCAACCTCGATGCCAAGCTGCGCGAGGAAATGCAGTTCGAGCTGCGCCAGATCCAGCGCAAGGTCGGTACAACCACGGTGATGGTCACCCATGACCAGAGCGAGGCCATGTCGATCAGCGACCGCGTGGTGGTGATGGAGGCCGGCCGCGCCACGCAGATCGACCATCCGCACCGTGTCTATGAACACCCGAGCACCCGTTTCATCTCCACCTTCGTCGGCAAGGCCAACCTGCTGCCCGGCCGGGTGACGGCGGGCGGTAGCGGTCATGGCGACGGCAAGGGCAAGGGCAGCCGCGTGGACCTCGGCGCGCTGACGGTGGACACCGACGACGTCGGCTTCAAGCCGGGCGCGGCTGTGCTGTTCAGTGTGCGGCCCGAGAAGCTGCAGCTCGTCGACGCCGGCCGTGGCCGCCTCGACGGCACGGTGCGCGAACGCTTCTTCCTCGGCAGCCAATGGCTGTATGCCGTGACCACACCGCTGGGCGAGCTCATGGTGCTGAGCCCGAACGACGGCCGGCCGGCTCTCGACGAAGGCCATGCCACGGGCGTCGATTGGCCCGACCACAGCGCGCGCCTGCTGCCGGACGAGGCCATGAAGGTGGCCGCATGAAAAGCCGGGCGACACCCTGGTTCCTGTCCGGCCCGGCGCTGGTGCTGTTCTGCGCCTTGCTGCTGCTGCCGCTGCTCTTGACGGCGGTGCTGTCGTTCAACGTCTACGACCCCGCCACCGGCCCGAAGGCGGGCGAGTTCACACTCGAACATTACGCGCTGGTGTTCAGCGATTCGTACTACGGCGCCATCTTCTGGCGCACCTTCTGGATCTCCGGCCTGGTGACGCTGATCTGCGTGGCCGTGGGCGCCCCCGAGGCCTACATCCTGAGCCGCATGGGCAAGCCCTGGCGTTCGATCCTGCTGCTGGTGGTGCTGGCGCCGCTCCTGGTGTCGGTGGTGGTGCGCGCCTTTGGCTGGAGCATGCTGCTCGGGCCGGAAGGCCTGGTGAACCACACGTTGGCGCTCATCGGCGTCGGCCCGGTGAAGATGCTCTACACCGAGGTCGCGGTGGTCATCGCGCTGGTGCATGTGATGCTGCCCTTCATGGTGATCCCGGTGTGGACTTCGCTGCAGAAGCTCGACCCCGGCGTGGAAAACGCCGCGCTGTCACTGCGGGCCACGCCGTTCACCACGCTGCGCCGCATCGTGCTGCCGCAGGTCATGCCGGGCATCCTGTCGGGCAGCCTGATCGTGTTCGGCCTGTCGGCCAGCTCCTTCGCCATTCCCGGCCTGCTTGGCGGGCGGCGGCTGAAGATGGTGGCCACCGTGGTCTACGACGAATACCTGCACGAACTCAACTGGCCGCTCGGCGCAGCCATCGCCCTGCTGCTGCTGGTGGCCAACCTCGCGGTGATGCTGAGCTACAACCGCCTCGTCGAAGGCCGCTACAAGAAGTCTCTCGGCTGAACATGATGACCCCCACGCTCCATCACTTCGTGTATTCGCTGCCCCCCGAGGGGGCGCAGGCCTCCCTTGGGGCGGCCCGGCGGGAGGCCTGATCATGCGCAAAAACGGACCCATCGCCCTGGCGTTCAACGCCCTTGTGATCGCCTTCATGCTCGCGCCGCTCGTGGTCGTGTGTGTGGTGGCGTTCACGCCAGAGAACACGCTCACGCTGCCGACCACACACTTCTCGCTGCGCTGGTTCCGCGCGGCCTTCGACCATCCGGACTTCATGCAGTCGTTCTGGAACAGCCTGTGGCTGGCGCTGTCGTCGGCCACGCTGGCCACCTTGCTCGCGGTGCCGGCGGGCATGGCCATCACGCGTTATGAATTCCCGGGGCGCGGCTTTCTGAACGGGCTGTTTCTCTCGCCGCTGATCATTCCGCACCTGGTGCTGGGCGTGGCGCTGCTGCGCCTGTTCGCGCTGATCGGCGGCACCGGCAGCTTCGGCTGGCTGGTGCTGGCCCATGCGCTGATCGTCACCCCTTACACCCTGCGCCTGGTGGTGGCGGCGCTGGTCGGCTTTGACCGCAGCGCCGAGCATGCCGCGCTGTCGCTCGGCGCGAGCCAGGCCACGGTGTTCACCCGCATCACGCTGCCGATGATCTTGCCGGGTGTGACCGGCGGCTGGATGCTGGCCTTCATCAACAGCTTCGACGAGGTGACCATGTCGATCTTCGTCACCGCGCCGAGCACGGTGACCCTGCCGGTGCGCATGTACATGTACGCCACCGAATCCATCGACCCGCTGATGGCCGCGGTGTCGGCGCTGATGGTGGCGGTGACGGCATGCGCCATGGTTGTGCTCGACCGCATCTACGGCCTCGACCGGGTTCTGGTAGGAAAGCAATGACGACAAACACAATGACAGCAAGCACCGCACTGCTGCACCGCGTGGCCGAAACCGAGCGCCTCGCCGTGCCCTTCACCCTCGACGGCCGGGCCGTGACGGCCCTGGCCGGCGACACCGTGCTGACCGCCGTGCTGACCCACGGCGCGCAGCTGCGGCGCAATGAATTCAGCGACGCGCCGCGTGCCGGCTTCTGCATGATGGGCGCCTGCCAGGACTGCTGGATCGCCAGCGAAAGCGGCGCCCGCATGCGCGCCTGCTCGAGCTTCATCGCGCCCGGCATGGCGCTGCTGACCGGTGGGGGCACGGCATGACGATGCAGCCCGTGATCGTCGGCGCCGGCCCGGCCGGCATCCGCGCCGCAGAGACGCTGGCGGCCCATGGCCTGCGGCCGGTGCTGATCGACGAAGCCGCGCGCGCCGGCGGCCAGATCTACCGCCGCCAGCCGGCCAACTTTCGGCGCGCGGCCAAGACGCTCTACGGCTTCGAGGCCGGCCGCGCCAACGCCGTGCACGCGGCGCTCGACACCATCCTCGACAAGATCGACTACCGCCCCGACAGCCTGGTGTGGAGCGCGCAGGGCGGCCGGCTCGACGTGTTGCACGGCGCCAGCCAGACCAGCCGCCGCGTGCCGTACCAGCAACTCATCGTGGCCACCGGCGCCACCGACCGGGTGCTGCCGGTGCCGGGCTGGACGCTGCCCGGCGTCTACACCCTGGGCGGTGCGCAGGTGGCGCTGAAGTTCCAGGCCTGCGCCATCGGCCGGCGCGTGGTGTTCATGGGCACCGGGCCCTTGCTGTACCTGGTGGCCTACCAGTACGCCAAGGCCGGCGTCGAGGTGGCGGCCGTGCTCGACACCGCTCGCCTGGCCGATCAACTGGCCGCCATGCCGGCCATGCTGACGCAGCCCGCTGTGTTCGCCAAGGGGGTTTACTACGTGGCCTGGCTGCGCGCGCACGGCGTGGTCCTGCACAGCGGTGTGCGGCCCCTGCGGGTGGAGGGCGAGAGCCGGGTCACCGGTGTGGCCTGGCATGACGGTGTGCGTGAACTGAGGCTTGACTGCGACGCGGTCGGCTTCGGCTACGCGCTGCGGTCTGAGACGCAATTGGCCGATCTGCTGGGCTGCCGGTTTGCCTTCGCGCCCATGCACCGCGCCCATCTGCCCGAACGCGATGCCGCCGGCCGCTCCAGCGTGGCCGGCGTCTACCTCGCGGGCGACGGGGCCGGCATCATGGGCGCCGATGCGGCCGAATGGGCCGGTGAACGTGCGGCGCTGGCGCTGCTGGCCGACCACGGCATGGCGCTGGAGGCGTCGGATGTGGCACGCGCTCGCACGCTGGAGCAAAAGCTTCAGCGGTTGATGACTTTCCGCCAGGGCCTGGAGCGGGCCTTTCCGTTTCCTGAAGACTGGGCCGCGCACGCACCCGATGAACTGGTGGTGTGCCGCTGCGAAAACATCACCGCCGGCAGCTTGCGCGACACGGTGCGCACGCAGGGCGCGGACGAGATGAACCGGCTCAAGGCCTTGTCGCGGGTCGGCATGGGGCGCTGCCAGGGCCGCATGTGCGGCGTGGCCGCTACGGAGATCCTGGCCCATGCCACGGGCCAACCGGTGCACCTGGTGGGCCGGCTGCGCGGGCAGGCGCCGATCAAGCCGATCCCGATCCAGCTGCAGGTGGCCGCCAGCGAGGAGGCCGTGGCATGAAGCGCATCGACACCGATGTGGCCATTGTGGGCGGCGGCATCGTCGGCGCTTCGGCCGCGCTGGCCTTGCGCCGCATGGGGCTGCAGGTGGCACTGCTGGAGCGCGACCTCTGCGGCTCGCGTTCCAGCGGCGTGAACTTCGGCGGCGTGCGGCGCCAGGGCCGGCCCTTGAGCCAGTTGCCGCTGGCGCAGCGCGCGCACCACATCTGGGGCCGGCTGCCGTCGCTGATCGGCACCGACGGCGAATACATCCGTTCGGGCCACTTCAAGATCGCGCGCAGCGAGTCCGACATGGCTTCGCTGGAGCACTACCGCGCGCAGAGCCGCGACTTCGACCTCGGGCTCGAACTGGTCTCTGGCACACGCCTGCGCGAACACAGTCCCTGGCTTGGCCCGCGTGCCGTCGGCGGTTCGCTGTGTGTGGAAGACGGGCAGGCCAATCCGCGGCTGGTGTCGCCGGCCTTCGCGCGCGCGGCGCAGCGTGCGGGTGCACAGGTTTTCGAGCGCCACCGCGTCGACGAGGTGGCGCATGACGGTGCCATGTTCATGCTGCGCTCGGGCAACGCGCTCGAAGTGCATGCGCCGGTGCTGCTCAATTGCGCAGGCGCTTGGGCCGGCCCCATCGCCAGCCATTTCGGCGAGACCGTACCGCTGCGTTCGGGCAACCCCGTGATGGCGGTGACCGAGCCGCTGCCGCATTTCGTGGACTGGAGCCTCGGTGTCGAGGGCGGCGGCATCTACTGCCGGCAAGTGGCACGCGGCAACCTCGTGATGGGCGGCGGCAAGGGCATTGCGCTCGATGCCGACCGCGCCCGCGTCGACTGCGACGCCGTCGCCACGCTGGCCGCGCAGGCCATCGAGCTGCTGCCCGCGCTGCGGCATGCGCATTTCATTCGTACCTGGAGCGGCACCGAGGGCTACCTGCCCGACCGCCAGCCGGTGCTCGGCCCGAGCCGTACCACGCCCGGACTGTTCCATGGCTTCGGCTTCTCCGGCGCGGGCTTCCAGATCGGCCCGGCCGCGGGCGAAGTGCTGGCCGAACTCGCACGCGACGGCCACAGCAGCACGCCGATCGAGGCTTTCTCGATCGACCGCTTCTTCACCGAAGAACCACCCATCACGACCCCCACCACAACCTCCTCCTCCACCCCCCCCTGAAAGGAAAGCACCATGTCCCGTTTTCAGAAGACCTTTTCCTCCCTGCGCCGGACCCTGCTCGGCGCGGCGGCGGTCGCCGTGCTCGCGGCCGGCGGCACGGCCAGCGCGCAGACCAAGACGCTGTACATCGGCATGAACGGCGGCACCATGGAGAAGGCGTACACGCAGTACGTGTTCCCGGCTTTCGAGAAGCTCAACAACGTGAAGGTGGTGGTGGTGCCGGGCACTTCGTCCGACATCCTGGCCAAGGCCCAGGCCAACAAGGACAAGCCGCAGATGCATGTGATGTTTCTCGACGACGGCATCATGGTGCGGGCCATCGGCATGGGCCTGTGCCAGAAGCAGCGCCCGAGCCCCGCGTTGAACGAGATCTTCCCGGCCGCGCGCTTCAAGGACGACATGGCCAGCGGCGTGAGCCTGGGCATGACCGGCCTGGCCTACAACGCCAAGATGTTCAAGGAAAAGGGCTGGGCCGCACCGACTTCGTGGATGGACCTGGCCGACCCCAAGTTCAAGGGCAAGGTGGTGTTCCAGTCGATGTCGTCCTCGTCCTTCGGCCTGCATGGCTTCTTGATGTTCAACCGCATCCAGGGCGGCAACGACAAGAACGTGGAGCCCGGCTTCAAGGCCTGGCCGACCAGCATCGGCCCGAACGTGCTGGAGTACATCCCGAGCTCGGCCAAGATTTCCGAGATGGTGCAGACCGGCGAGGCCGCGCTCTTCCCGCTCACGCCCACCGCCGTGGCCGCGCTCAAGGTCAAGGGCATTCCGGTCGAATACGCGCAGCCCAAGGAAGGCTCGGTGGTGCTGATGGTGGGCCAGTGTGTGATCGCCAACAACAGCGAGCCCGAGCTGTCGCAGAAGCTCGCCGAGTTCTTGCTGAGCCCGCTGGCCCAGGCCAATGTGCTGCAGTTCGGCAGCCAGATCCCGACCAACCCCAAGGCACCAGCGGTGGGCGAGGGCGCGGCCCAGGTGGCCGACATCACCAAGTGGATGAAGAACGCCGTCACCATCGACTGGGACAGCATCAACGCGAATCGCCCGGCATGGAATGCCCGGTGGAACAAGACCATCGAGCGTTGAGCCGGCAGGTTTTCAGACCGGCTCGGCCTGCCTGAGAGCCCTGGCCGCGCGCGGCTTTGCCGCCGTACGCTGCAGACGCGTGTCGCGCCGGTTCAGCTGCAGGAAAGTCTGCAGCCGGCCCTCGGCCGCGCTGAGCCGGCGTTGCGACTGGATGCTGGCCAGGCGCCGCCAGGTGGCGTTGGCGGTATCGGTGAAGGTGGGGGCGGCCGCCATTTCGGTGGCCAGCGCCAGCACCGCGGGGTGGATGTAGGCCTTGCGGCATACCGCCGGGGTGTTGCCCAGCAGCCCGGCCACTTCTTCGAGCATTTTCTGGGGGCTGAAGTCTTCTTCCGCCGGGTGCAGGTAGGCCTCGCGGGTGAGGTCCAGGGCCTGCACCGTGCCGTGCCAGGTGCGGAAGTCCTTGGCGGTGAAACGCGCGCCGGCGGCCTCGGCAATGTAGTCGTTCACCTCGCTCGAACCCAGTGCATGGGTCTGCCCGTCCTCGTCGAGGTACTGGAACAGTTCCTGCCCCGGCAGCTGTTGGCAGCGGCGCACCACCTTGGCCACGCGCGGGTCGTCCAGGCTCACGTCGTGCAGCACGCCGCTCTTGCCGCGAAAGCGCAGCTGCAGCACGCTGCCGCTGACACCCACATGCGGCGCACGCAGCGTGGTCAGGCCGTAGGAGCCGTTGCTGCGCAGATAGGCTTCGTTGCCCACCCGTACCAGCGTGGTGTCGAGCAGGCGCACCAGCGTGGCCAGCACCACGGTGCGGCTCAGCGGTGCGCCGCGCAGCGGCACCAGGTCGCGTGCCACATGGGCGCGGATGCGCGGCAGCGCCAGGCTGAAGGCTTCGAGCCGTTCGAATTGGCTCTCGTCGCGCGCCTCTTGCCACTGCGGGTGGTAGCGGTACTGCTTGCGTCCGCGGGCGTCGACTCCGGTGGCCTGCAGGTGGCCGTTGGGCCAGGGGCAGATCCACACCGAGGTGTAGGCCGGCGGAATCGCCAGCTTCTTGATGCGCTCGATCTCGTTCTCGTCGGTGATCCAGCGCCCTTCGCTGTCGCGGTAGCGGAACGACTGCCCCTTGCGCAGGCGGCTCAGTCCGGGGATTTCGTCGCTGACGTAGCGCAGCGCGGGTGCGGTGGTGGCGGAGGAAGGTGGAGAGTTGGCGGAAGACATGTCTCGTCACGGGAGAAGTGCAAGGGATGCAAGGGAATGCAAGGCGGTATAGGGAAAGATATACCTGTTCGGCTCCGCGCGGGATGTAGGACGGTGCCGGTGTTTTGCGTGATCTTGTAACAAGTAGGGCGTGTTTGTTCAGAACAGCGAGGCGGTTCGCGTGTCCGACGGTGCTGAATTCCCTTTGGCCTTTGATTTGCTGATGGGCGAGCCGCTGTCCGCCGGTAAATTTTTCAGGTCTTCGAGCCTGGCCAGTGTGCCCATGCGCACACCCAGCAGCCGCAGTTTCTTGTCGAGCGGGGCGCGCTTCAGGCATAGCCCCGCGGCGCGGCGGATGGCCTGTGCATCGGCGGTGAAGGCCTCCACGGTGTGGTCGCGGGTAGCGATCTTGAAGTCGTCGTAGCGCAGCTTGATGCCGATGGTCTTGCCCACATAACCCTTGCGCTGCAGGTCTTCGGCGAGCTTCTCGCAGAGGTGGGTGAAGATCGCGCCGAGCTCGGCCTTGTCGCGCACGGCGTGCAGGTCGCGGTCGAAGGTGGTCTCGCGGCTCATCGATACCGGTTCGCTTTCGGTCACCACCGGGCGGTCGTCGATGCCGTGGGCGGCGTCGTACATCCATGCGCCATAAGCCTTGCCGAAATGGGCCAGCAGCCATGGCCGGTCGCGGGCCGCGAGCTCGCCGATGGTGTGGATGCCCAGCGCCGCCAGCTTCTCGCCCGCCTTGGGGCCGATGCCGTTGATCTTGCGGCAATCGAGCGGCCAGATCATGGCCTCCAGGTCGGCCTCGTGCACGATGGAAATGCCATTGGGCTTGTTGAACTCGCTGGCCATCTTGGCGATCAGCTTGTTGGGCGCCACGCCGATGGAGCAGGTGAGCCCGGTCTCGTCGAACACCGTCTTCTGCAGCAGCCGCGCCAGCGCCCGGCCGCCGTCGCGCTGGCCGCCGGGCACATCGCTGAAGTCGGCATAGACCTCGTCCACGCCGCGGTCTTCCATGCGCGGCGCCAGGCTGGTCACGATGGCCTTGAACTGGCGCGAATAACGCCGCACCTCCTCGAAATCCACTGGCAGCAGAATAGCCTGCGGGCACAGCTTGGCCGCCTTCATGAGCCCCATGGCCGAGCCCACGCCGAACTGCCGCGCCGCATAGGTGGCGGTGGTGATCACGCCCCGGCCCACGTAGTCCTTCAGCAGCGGAAACGCCTCCACCGGAATCTCCGCCAGGCTGCGCCCGGCCTGCGTCTGCCGCAAGGTTTCGTCCACCTTGCGCCGCCCGCCGCCGATCACCACCGGCAGGCCCTTGAGCTGCGGATAACGCAGCAGCTCGACGGACGCATAGAAGGCGTCCATGTCGATGTGGGCGATGCGGCGTTGGCCGGGAGCGGGTGGGTTCACGCGGGTGGTCCGGGGCTGGTTTTTCGTCCAGTATAATTTGGCGTCATCAGTCTGCAAGCCAATTGCCTGTCCTATGCCAAGCTCAGTCGTCGCGTACCAGGGTCGTGCCGGCGACCGAAACAATCTCGGCTTTCCTGGTGCTCTCGCACTCGCCACCGCCCTGGCCCAAAGGCTGGAGCTGCCGCTCGAGACGATCGGGCAGGCGGGGCAGGCCCTGAACCAGGGCTGGAAGACGGAACTGGAAGCCGCGCGTCCTGACCTGAACAAGCTCGCCGATCACCTTTCGGGCCAGCTCCTGGCGGGCGCCAAACCCGTGACGGTGCTGAACCGATGCGCGGCCGCCATCGCCACGATCCCATGTGTTGTGGCCCGGCATCCGGATGTTTGCGTGGTCTGGTTCGACGCCCATGCCGATCTGAACACGCCAGCGTCAAGCACCAGCGGCTACCTCGGTGGGCTGGCCTTGTCCGGCCCCGCCGGCCTGTGGGATTCCGGCTTCGGCCGCAACTTGCCGCTCGCGAGCATCGTGCTGGTCGGCTCGCGAGACCTCGACCCTTTCGAGGTGGAACTCGTCACGTCGGGGAAGGTTCGGCTTGTCCCGGCCGATGCGCCCAACATCGAAGACGCCGTCGTCCAGGCTGCGGGCGACCGGCCGATCTACATCCACCTGGACTGCGATGTCCTCGAGCCTGGACTGGTTCCCACCGACTTTCGCGTCGAAGGCGGCCTGTCGCTGCAGTCCCTCCACGCCATCTTCTCCGCTCTGGCGGGCACGAGGCTGGTTGGTCTGGAAGTCGCGGAGTTTCAGTACGCGTGGGAGGGGCGTTTGGAGCCGGCATCGCCCACCGGCCTCGTCGATGCGATTCAGCCGGTTCTTACGGCCGTCCAGCGGCGGTGATCAGGTGGCGTTTAACGCCATCACGCTGGCGTGTAAGAATCTTGCTCTTGTGAGCCGATCGAGAAGACATCACATGCAACTCCGCACTTCGTTTTTCGCCGTCTTGCTGATGGTGCCATTCGTTGGCTCGGCATGTGCTGCCGAAACTACGCTCAAGGCACAAACCCTGTGCGGCTGGTTCCAGAATCCGACGCCGGGGAATGCCTGGCTTCAAGATCGCAGCGCCGAGTGGGTCATCGGTATCCAGGGTGGACACCAGGCCGAAGGAGATTGGCCTGAGTTCCGCGCTTCGCAATGGGTGCAGACCAATCGCAGTCATGGTTACGGCTGCGCGTGCATCAAGGGCGTTGTCAACGATGAGACTCGTGAAGTCGTCAGCATCGCTTCCGCCCGAGCACAGTCGCTGAGCGTCTGCAGGAGAGATCGGTCACTGAAGACGCCGGCGGCCTATTGATATTTCCGTATTTCGAGACGCACCCACCCCGGTCGCACTGAGCTTGTTGAAGTGCCTCATTACTCATTTTATTGAGAGAACATCCAATGACCACTGAGTCCACCTGCACTTTCCAGATCACCGGCTGGGATGAAAAGCCATACGAAGACATCGGAGGCGGGGCAAAGTTGACGCGGGCAAAGGTCACGCAGTCCTACTCTGGCGCCATCGAGGGCACGAGTGCTGTCGAATACCTCATGTCGTACGCCGTTGACGGCACGGCCAGTTTTGTCGGTCTGGAGCGCATCTCCGGAACAGTCGAAGGCAAGGCCGGAACGCTGGTCCTCCAACACACAGGCAGTTTCTCCGAAGGAAAGGCGCGCAGTTCCTGGTCGGTGGTTCCTGGCTCGGGTACCGGTGATCTTGCAAGCCTTCGTGGCAAGGGCCGCTATGTTGCCGGGCATGGCACGCCGGCCGAGGTCGCGTTCGTTTTCTCTTCTGAGCCAAGCGTTTAATCCCGCATGGATACACAGCTCCGGAACAAACTTATCGAGATTGCATTCGATCGAATACTGATTGGAGCACTCATTGGCGTGTCAGTACTCGCAGGCTCGATCTACCTCGAGCGATACAAGCTGATTGAAGCACAGCGTGTTTCTGACTCAAGCGAATTTGTAAGAGCCTGCGCTGATGTTTGGGCAAGAGCATATGACATCGAGGATGGACTGAATGATTTAGATCGACTCAAGTCAGATCGTTGGCTATTCAAAGGCCTCAAAAGTCCGAACGAGGGGGCGCTGGACGCTAAGATTAATGCGCAGATGAAAGTTAACGAACAGAAGTTTGAAGACTTTCGAAAGTTCGTTCTCAATCGTCAGTATTTCCTGGGGCAACCGATGTCGACACATTTCTATAAATATGCAGGGATCTTGAGGATGCGAGCCGACGCACAGGAGTCGGCACGTTCAGACCTATCGGCAGAAGTCAGAGAGAACTCCAGTCTCGTCGTTGAGGAGCTGAACAAGGTTCTTTCTGGCATGCGCTTTCAGTCAGTATCTGCGCGTGAATTTTCTCTGAGAAGAGCGCCTTAACCATTTTTTTCCATATGGATTGCCCCGAAGTTAGTTCGGGCGGCGACCGATTGCGTTGAGCGTAAAGATGGCTCGCGCGGTGGGGAAAATGGCAAACTCAGCGCAGGAAGGAAAGCGTCGTGACCATCGATATTGACAATTTGAGCGAAGCTGAATTGGTCGACCTGAATCACCGGGTTGTGGCCAGATTGAAGTTCCTCCACGAGATGAAGCTGCATTCCCGCATGCTCGACTTCAGCATCGGGGAGAAGATTTCGTTCCAGCCGGAGGGGCATCCTGTCCTCTTTGGCATCATCACGAAATACAACAGAAAGACGGTGACGATCCTTACCGAGTCTGGGCAGCAGTGGAATGTGGCTCCGGTGTTTCTGCGAAAACTCAAGGATGTGAGCGGAGCATCTACCCCAAATCCAAAAGGCAAGGTGGTCAATCTCCACAGAACATAGCCGGCCACGCGCAAGGCCCTGGATGCATCAGGGCTCATCCGTGGCAGATGAGTCCGTCCTCCAGCTGGATCAGCTCGAAGCTCACGTCGCCCACGCGTTGCTCACGTGCGGCCAGCAGCGCGCCGCTGGCTCGCCAGTAGCGCACCACATCGTCCACGAACGCGGTGGATGCGGCGTCGGCGCCGGTCAGCGCGAGTTGGGGGCGGCTGTGGTCAGCCGGCACTTGCTCTGGCAAGCTCCGGTAGAAGCGCCACTCGGGCCGTGTGGCCAGCCGTTCGACCAGGGCCGCGTCTTCGGCCAGCACATCGCATTCGCCGCCCATGAAGGCGTAGACGGCGTGCACGCCCGAGGCATAGGGGCGCGGCACCGCGCCATAGTGCTCGGCCAACATGCGTGCATGGCTGCTGCCGCGCTGCAGGCAGACGCTGCGCTGGCGCAGATCGGCAGCGGTATGGATAGCACTGCCGCGCAGCACCACCAGGCGCGCGGGGCCCGCGGTGTAGGCGGTGGGTACTGTGGATATGGTGCCGGCCTGCACTTCGGCTCCGGCGATCACCAGGTCGACCGCCTCCGTTGGTGTGGCGTAGCCCTTGCCGGATGCGGCCGGCGTGAGGCCGACGAGCTGGATGCGAACGCCGATTTTTTGCGCGATGAAGCGAGCCAGGCCAGCGTCGAAATTGTCGGGCTCGGACGGCGTGGGCGCTTCTGGCGGCGCGGGGCGCTGGTAGGCGCGCACCGCCACCACCAGGCTGCCGCGCTGGCGCACTTGTGCGAGCCAGTCTCCCTGCGGCAATTGCCGCCAGTCGGGCTCGGGCTGCAGGGCGGCCAGCCAGCGCTGGGCCTGTGGCGGCAGGTGTGTGGTCCAGTCCGGCCAGTCATCGCGCAGCCAGTCGCCTGCCACGGCAGCACCAACGCAAGCCACGACGGCCAACGCAAGCAGCCCGCGTGCGATCCGCCTAGCCATTCAGCGTGAGCCCCTTGCGCCAGCGGGTGAGGCGGCGTTCGATGCGGGTCAGCACGAAGTTCAGCGCCAGCCCGAGCAAGGCCAGCAGCAGGATGCCGGCGTACATGCTCGGGATCTGGAACACCTCTTGTGAATTCAGCGTGAGAAAACCCAGGCCTGAATGCGCACCGATCATCTCGGCCGCGACCAGCGCCGTCACGCAGTAGGCGCCCGAGAGACGCACGCCGGTGAAGACCGAAGGGGATGCCGCCGGCAGCACCACCTTGGCAAAGACGAAGCCGCGTGAGGCGCCCATCGAACGTGCCGAGTTCACCAGCAGCTGATCGACCTGCTTCACTCCGCTGATGGTGCTCAGCAGCACCGGCCAGAACGAGGCCCAGAAGATGATGGTGATCTTCGACAGCTCGCCGATGCCGAGGAACAGGATGAACACCGGAAACAGCGCCAGCGCCGAGGTCTGCCGGAACAGCTGCAGGATCGGGTCGACCGCCGCTTCCAGCCGCTGGAACCAGCCCATCAGCAGGCCGAGCGGCACGCCCAGCAACACCGCCAGCAGCAAGCCCCACAGGGAGCGCTGCAGGCTGGCGGCCACGTGTTTGGCCAGCTCGCCGCTGCGCGCCAGTTGACCGATGGCTTCGATGACCTGCGAGGGCGGGCTCAGGTAGGTGGTGCTGACGATGCCGGCCTGCGGCAGGGCTTCCCACAGCAGCAGGAAGCCGGCGATGCCGAACAGGCCGAGCGTGCGGTCGCTCAGGCGCAGGCTGCGGCGCGGTTGGGGCTTGGCCGGAGCAACGTGCACGGTCGCGGCAACGGCGGGTGGCGCGGCGCTCATGATGCGACTCCCACCCGTTTGCGCGGATCGGCGGTGGCGCCCAGTGGCTGCGGCACCGTGCCGGGGTTGGCCATCTGCACCTCGTCCTTGAGCACGTTCCAGGCGCGCTGGCGCAACTGCACGAAGGCCTCGGTGTTGCGGATTTCTGCCTGGCGTGGCCGGGGCAGGTCGATGCCGATGATCTCCTTCACCGTGCCGGGCCGCCTGGTCATCACCGCGATGCGGTCGGATAGGAAGATCGCCTCGTCCAGGCTGTGGGTGATGAAGACGATGGTCTTGCGGTGCCGCTCCCAGATGCGCAGCAGCTCGCTTTGCAGGATCTCGCGCGTCTGCGCGTCGAGCGCGGCGAAGGGCTCGTCCATCAGCAGCACGTCGGGCTGGTAGGCCAGCGAACGCGCGATGGCCACGCGCTGCTTCATGCCGCCGGAGATCTCGTGCGGGTAGCGGTCGGCAAAGCCGGCCAGGCCGACCAGTTCGAGGTATTCATGCGCGGTGCGCAGCCGCTCGGCCTTGCCCACGCCGCGTATCTCCAGGCCCACCGCGATGTTCTGGACCACGGTGCGCCAGGGGAACAGCGCATAACCCTGGAACACCACGCCCTGGTTGGGGTTGATGCCGACCAGCGGTGCGCCGTTGATGGCGATGCTGCCGCCGCTGCGTTCGGTCAGCCCGGCCAGGATGCTGAGGAAGGTGGACTTGCCGCAGCCCGAAGGCCCGAGGATGGAGATGAATTCGCCTTCGCGGACCGTCAGGTCGAAGTCGCGCAGCACGCGGATGTCGCTGGCCTGCTGCCGGGCGTCGCGCACCTCGTAGTGCTTGTGCACGCCATGGGCGATGATCTTGTCGGTCATAGCTTCTTAGGCTTTCGACGGGTTGGTGGCGAAAGGATTGAACGCGTTGGTGTAGACGTCCTTGATGTTGACCTTGCCCGCGGCCAGCTTGCCTTCTCTCTGCAGCACGTCGATGTAGTACTGGATCGGCGGCTCGGTCACCACCAGGTCCTTGATGTAGGCGAAGCGGTCGACGAACTTCAGCTCCAGCTTGATGCGCTCCGAGGTTAGCCGCCGAGACTCTTCGGGGTTGGCATTGACCCAGTTGGCGGCGCGGGCGATGGCGGTGACCACGTCGCGCACCGCCTCGGGGTGTTCGCGGATGAATTTGCCGTGCGCGCTGTAGGGTGCCATGCCGCCCAGGCCACCGTCGAGGTCCCAGTCGCTCCACAGCCGCGTGAGTTCGGGTGCGTGGTCGGCGCGGCCGGAAAACGGCGCGTGGATGATGGCCAGGTCGGTGTTGCGCGAGACCACGGTCTGCTCGGCCTTGTCGTCCGGGATCACCACGAAGTTGATCTTGTTGACGTCCACGCCCTTCTGGCGCAGATAGGTCTTGGTGACGAACTCGGCGCAGGCGCCGAAGCTGTTGAAGCCGATGGTCTTGCCCTCCAGGTCCTTCGGCGCGCGGATGCCCGAGTCCTTGCGCACGAAGTACTTCATGTGCGGCGCCTCGGGCAGCGTCTTGCCGCCGGCGGCCACCACCTTCAGGTCGGCGCCGGTGGCGATGGCCGAGATCACCAGCGGCACCATGCGCGAGCCGAAGTCGATCTCGCCGGTGCCCACCAGCGGGATGATCTGCGGCGCGGCGATCTTGCCCACGTAGTTGGGCCGGGTGTTGCCGCCTTCGAAGTAGCCGAGCTGGTCGGCCAGGTAGATCAGGTCGAACGAAGGGTTGTCGGGGTACTTGAAGCTGACCTTCTCGCCCACGCTTGTGACCACCGCGGGTGCGCCGGCCTGTGCCTGTTTGCCTTCATCACGCGAGCAGGCGGCCAGGGCCAGGCCGGTACCGCCGACGGTGGCCAGCGAGGCCAGCCGGCGCAGGGTCTGGCGGCGGGTGGTGAGGGCAACGGCGGTGGCGGTGTTTGTCGTGGTGGTGGCGAGGTGGTGCATGGCGGGCTTTTCCGAAGCGAGGTGGCGTGTCCGGTGCGGGTACACAGGTCGAGCGGCCATGTTAGGAAGCGGGCGCGGGTGCGGCAACGAAGATTTCCGCGTTTGGTTATGCGGCGGCTGGTGCAGAATTCGGCGATCCCCTGCACAAGGGGCGGCAAGGAGTGGACACGATGCGGAAGATGGGCAGGCATGCAGTGCGCTTGGGTTTTGAAATCCTCCTGGCCGGTCTGTGCGGGAGCCTGGCGCAGGCCCAGCCCGCGCCCACATCCGAGTCCACACCCGAGCCACGGGCCAACTATTTCAACGACCCGTTCCTGCAGGTCACCAGCGCCATGGCCGGCTGCCCGCCGCAGTCCGGGCCGCTGATCACTCTGGCCGAAAAGCGGGCCGAGGCGCATTGGCGCGCGGAGCGTGGCACGAGCTGTTTCCGCTCCGGCCGCTGCCGCCTGCCCAACGCCTACCTGTATGACGCGGAAATCATCCCGCGGGTGCAGAAGGCCATCCTGGCCGATGGCCGCTTCGGCGACACCAGCATCTGGGTGGAAGGCCAGCGCCGCTGGGTCTGGCTCAAGGGTTGTGTGCGCCAGCCCGAGCAGGCCGCGGCGCTGGAGCAGCTGGTGCACGGCATCGACGACGTGGAAGCGGTGATCAACGAGCTGAAGGTGCTTGCACCCTGACCTGCGGTTTTTGCTGCCGCTCTGGCTTGGCGACGTGGGTATCAATCAGAACATGCAAGGGAAACTGCGGGGTCTGGCCGCCGGGATGCCGTGCAGAATGGTTTTCGTCCATCTATTCCGTTCGAAGGAAACGCACCATGTCCGCCGTCGCCGAACCTCCTTTCGAAGGAGGCTGCACCTGCCGTTTCGTGCGCTACCGCCTGACGACGCGCCCTGTTTTCGTGCATTGCTGCCATTGCCGCTGGTGCCAACGCGAAACCGGTGCCGCGTTCGCGCTGAACGCCATGATCGAGGCCGACCGAGTGCAGCTGCTCCAGGGTGCGGTGGAGCTGGTGCACACGCCGTCCTTCAGCGGCAACGGCCAGATGATCGCGCGCTGCCCGCAGTGCCGCGTGGCCGTGTGGAGCCATTACGCCGGCGCGGGCGACGCCGTGTGTTTCGTGCGGGTGGGCACGCTCGACGAGCCAGGCCAGATGCCGCCCGACATCCATATCTTCACCGCCTCCAAGCAGCCCTGGGTGGTCTTGCCCGAGGGCACTCCTGCGTTCGATGCCTACTACCAGGCCTCCAAGGTCTGGCCTGCCGAGAGCCTGGCGCGCCGCGCGGCCTGGGCCGCTGCGAAGGCTGCGGCCCGCTGATATTGACTTGGCAATGAAATGCACACACGTTATGCTTTTGCGCACCGTTTTGCATCATTTCACCCGGCATCAAAGTTGCTGGGTCTTTTTGTCAACCTGCCCATCCGAAAGAGCTTCATGAAACTATCCCGTCTCGTCATCGCCACCGGTTTGTTCGCCGCCGTCATGAGCAGTCCGCTGCTGGCGCAGGAGCAGAAGCTGCGCCTCATCACCTGGGCCGACTACGTGCCCGCCGACGTGGTGGCGCAGTTCAAGAAGGAAACGGGCATCGACGTGGAGATCACGCTGTCGAACAACGAAGAGATGATCTCCAAGCTGCGCGCCACCGGCGGCGCCGGCTTCGACCTGGCCCAGCCTTCGCAAGACCGTATCACCGGCCCGCAGCAGGAATTCGCGATCTACAAGCCCATGGACCTGAGCAAGATCAAGTCCGAGCTGTTCATCCCGTCCATGCTCGAAGCCACCAAGAAAAACACCACGCTGGACGGCAAGGTCTACGGCCTGCCGCACATCTGGGGCACCGATGGCCTGGTGGTCAATACCAAGCTCGCGCAGATGGCCGACTACCCCGACCTGTGCAAGGCCGACTTCAAGGGCAAGGTGGCGGTGCGCCTGAAGCGGCCCACGCTGCTGGCCTTCGCCTTTGCCTCGGGCAAGGACCCGTTCGCGCTCTACAAAGACCCGAAGGCCTACGGCGCGCTGATGGACGACGTGGGCAAGACCTTGACGGCCTGCAAGAGCAACGTCAAGTTCTACTGGGACAACAAGGACCAGTTGCTCAACGGCATGCGCGCCGGCGAAGTCGTCGGCGCCATGATGTGGGACACCGGTGGCTGGAAGCTCAACAGCGAGAAGCCGGAGATTCAATACATCGCACCGAAGTCGGGCGCGCTCGGCTGGATCGACACCTTCGCCATCCCTGCCAAGGGCCGCAACGATGCCGCCGCCTATGCCTGGATCAACTTCAACATGCGCCCCGAGATCGCCGCCAAGGTGGCGGGCACGGCCGGCAATTTCACCGCCTCCAAGGGTGCCGACCAGCTGGCCGATGCCAAGCTGAAAGCCCAGTTCGCCGCCAGCTTCCCTGAAGCCGCGCTGAAGAACGTGAAGTGGTACCCCGCCGTGCCGGCCGGCATCGAGGACATCGAAGGCCGCGTGCTCGACCGCATCAAGGCTGCCCAATAAGTTCGCGCGTGGTGCAGGCAGATTTACAGGCCGACCACGTCGGCAAGATCTACGCGGGTCAGGTCGCCGTGCGCGACCTGTCGTTCTCGGTCGAACGCGGCAGCTTCTTCTCCATCCTCGGCCCCTCGGGCTGCGGCAAGACCACGCTGCTGCGCATGATCGCGGGTTTCCTGGCGCCTGATTCGGGCCAGATCCAGATCGGCGGCAAGTCCATGCACGGCGTGCCGCCGAACCGGCGGCCGGTGAACATGGTGTTCCAGCACCTGGCGCTGTTCCCGATGATGTCGGTGGGCGACAACGTGGGCTACGGCCTGGCGCGGCGCGGCGTGGCCAAGGCCGAGATCGCCAAGAAGGTGGGCGACATGCTGGAGCGGGTCAGCCTGCCCGGCATGCAGAACAAACGTGTCGACCAGCTCTCGGGCGGCCAGCGCCAGCGTGTGGCCATCGCGCGCAGCCTGGTGCTGGAGCCGACGCTGTTGCTGCTCGACGAGCCGCTGGGCGCGCTCGATCTGAAGCTGCGCGAACACATGAAGGTCGAGCTCAAGCAGTTGCAGGCCGCCTTCGGCACCACCTTCGTCTACATCACCCATGACCAGTCCGAAGCGCTGGTGCTGTCGGACCATGTGGCGGTGATGAACGCCGGCAGCTTCGAGCAGGTGGGCACGCCGCAGGATTTGTATTACCAGCCGCAGACGCCGTTCGTGGCCGGCTTCGTGGGCTCGAACAACCGCATCGCGGGCAAGGCCACGGCCGGTGGCGGCGCGGCTTCGGGGGACTTGGCCAACTTCACGACCGACCAGGGGCTTACGATGCTGGCCCGTGCCGTAGGCGACATCGCCGCCGGCCAGAAGATCGAGGCCTTCGTGCGGCCCGAAGCCGTGAGCCTGGCGCGTGTCGCCGGCGAACTGCCGACGGACCATCCGGCGCACACCGGGCAGATCGAAAGCATCCTGTTCGACGGTGCCAATTCGGCCGCACTGCTGCGCGAGACCACGAGCCGCACCGAGTTCCGCATCGCGCTGCCGCAGACCGGGCGCTTCGCCGACCTGCGCATCGGTGAAACCGTGTCGTTCAGCTTCGATCCGCAGCAAGCCGTGTGTTTTCCAGCCAAGGCCTGAAACGCCATGGCTTCCTCCAACGCTTCCTCCACCTCGGCGCAGGCCAAGCTGATATTGCTTTTGCTGCTCGCGCCGGCCCTGGTCTGGCTGGTCGGCCTGATCATCTTGCCGCATGTCGACCTGGCTGTGTTGTCGCTGCGCGAACGCGTGGCGCCGCGGCAATACGCGCCGAGTTTTGCGCAGTACCGCACCTTCTTCGAGGAGCCGCTGTACTGGCACACCTTTGTGCGCACGGCGGTGATGTCGATCGCGGCCACCTTCATCACGCTGCTGTTGGCCTTTCCGATCGCCTGGACCATTGCCAAGCTGGTGAAGGGACGTGCCAAGTCGCTGCTGCTGGTGCTGTGCCTGATTCCGTTCTGGGTGAGCGAGACCGTGCGCACCCTGGGCTGGATGATCTTGCTGCGCGAGTCGGGTGTGTTGCCGGCGCTGCTGGTGAAGCTGGGCCTGACCGATGTGCCGGTGGAGCTGCTGTACCGCGACGCGACCATCCTGGTGGCCCTGGTCTACACCTCGATGCTGTTCATGGTGGTGCCGCTGATCAGCGCGCTGGAGAGCCTGGACGACAGCCTGATCGAAGCCGCCTACGACCTCGGCGGCAACGGCCCGTCCATCCTGCGCCAGATCGTGATTCCGCATGCCGCGCCGGGCATCCTGGCCGGCTGCATCGTGGTGTTCATGCTCACGCTGGGCAACTACCTCACACCGACCCTGCTCGGCGGCAAGAATTCGCTGTGGTTCACCGAGCAGATCTACACGCAGTTCATCACCCGGTTCAACTGGGAGCAGGGCGCGGCCTTCGGCTTTTTGCTGCTGGGCCTGTCCACGGCGATTGTCTGGTTCGGTTTGAAAATCACCGGCCAGAAGTTCGGCGAAGTGATGAGCAAGACTTGAGCGCACAACGATGATCGCTTCATTGCCCCGCCCCACCTGGCTGCGTGCCAGCACCGTCGCCTACTGCATCGCGTTCTTCGCGTTCCTGTTCCTGCCGCTGATGGTGGTGGCGGTGTTCGCCTTCAACGACGCGCCTTATCCCGCGCCGCCGTGGCACGGCTTCACGCTCGACTGGTTCGTGGGCAACAACGCCGGCAGGGTCGGCCTGTTCGCCGACAAGCCTCTGCTCGGCAGCCTCTGGACCAGCGTGGTGGTGGCCGCCTGGGTCACGCTGCTGTCGGTGGTGGTGGGCACCACCAATGCCTTCCTCATCGAACGCAGCCGCTTTCCCGGCAAGCAGGCACTGTCGCTCCTGATGCTGGCGCCGCTGGTGATTCCGGGCGTGATCCTGGGCATCTCGATCCTGGCCTTCGCCAGCCGGCTGGCGCAGTTTGCCGACGACACCTGGGGGCTGGAACTCGACTTCTTGCGGCCCGGCCTGCCACTGGTGGTGGTGGGCCAGTTTTCCTACATCGTGTCGATCGCCTCGCTGATCATCACCGCGCGGCTCAAGCGCTTCGACATCACGCTCGAAGACGCGGCCTACAACCTCGGCGCGTCGCGCTTGGCGGTGTTCATGACCATCACCCTGCCGTCGTTGAAGCCGGCGCTGATCGGTGCGGCGGCGATCTCGTTCCTGATGTCGTTCGAGAATTTCAACACCACGCTGATGCTGGTCGGCTCCGACTCACCACTGACCGTGATGATGTACGGCCGCATGCGCGAGGGTGCCACGCCGGTGCTGAATGCGGTGAGCCTGTTCCTGATGGTGGCCTCGGCCGCGCTGGCGCTGACCTTGATGCGGCAGCCTGCGGAGAAGCCGGCTTAGCTTGGTGCGAATGCTTCGACAAGCTCAGCACGAACGGTAGGGGGCGGTGCCGGTGGTGGATTGTTATCCCCGTTCGTCCTGCGCTAGTCGAAGGGCCTGGTGCGGATGCTTCGACAGGTTCAGTACGAACAGGCTCCAACCCTCGGCGTCATCTCTTCAAGCCCGACACGAGGATACCCCCGACGATCAGTGCAAACGCCGCCGCGTGGTACCAGTGCGGGGTCTCGCCGAGGAAGGCCGTGGACATCAGCGCGGCGAACAGCGGCGTGAGGTTCAGGAAAAACGCTGCTACGGTCGGCCCCGCGCGCTGCACGCCGGTACCCCAGGCGCGGTAGGCCAGGATGGCCGGGCCGACGGCGATGAAGACCAGGGCCGCGACCAGCGGCAGGCCCCAATGCACCGGGGCGCTGGTCAGCAATTGTTCGCTGGCGGCGAACCCGCCCGACCACCCCAGCCCGAACACCAGTTGCGCCATCAGGAAAGCGGCCCAGTCCTGTCGGATGGCGGCCGGCTCGCGCGTGCCCATGAGCAGCCAGCTGTAGAAGGCCCAGGCGATGGTGGCCAGCAGCATGTACAGGTCACCGGGCACGAGCCGCAGCGCGAGCAGCTGTTGCCATTCGCCGCGGCTCAGTACCAGCAGCACGCCGATCATCGACAGCACGGCGCTTGTGATCTGCCGCCGCGACACGCTGGCGCGGAAAAACAGCCAGCCAGTGGCCAGCATCCACACCGGCATGCTGGAGGTGACCAGGGTCACGTTGATCGGTGTGGAGGTCTGCAGCGCCAGGTATTGCAACGCGTTGTACATGCCTACGCCGAGCAGACCAAGCACGGCATAACGACGCCAGTGTGGCCATAGCGGGCTGTTGCTGCGCAGCACGTCGCGGGCGAACGGCAGCAGCAGCACGAAGGCCAGTGCCCAGCGCAGGAAGTTGAGCGTCATCGGCGGCACGAGCTCGTGCACCAGCCGGCCGACGACGGCATTGCCGGCCCAGAGCAGCGGGGCCAGGGTGAGGTAGAAGATGGCGGAGGCGGGAATGCGCTGGGTCATTGAGGAGACGATCGGGCGGAGACGTGCTTGGGCAAAACCCTCGACTGTACCCATGTCCCGTGACCCCGGCTGCCAACGCGGGCACTCCGTCGCGCCGTACACGTGCCAGCGCGAAACATGGCAGGATGCACGCCGACGCGATATCACCGATCCCCTTCGAACGACAAAAGGAAGACCTCCATGACCCTCACCACCAAAGCCATCCGCATCGACGCGCACGGCGGCCCCGAGCAACTCAAGCTGGTCGATGCCGCCGTGGGCGAGCCCGGCCCGGGCGAGATCCGCATCCGCCACAAGGCCATCGGGCTGAACTTCATCGACGTCTACCAGCGCTCGGGCCTGTACCCGCAGAAGATGCCGCTGCAGCTCGGCATGGAAGGCGCGGGTGTGGTGGAAGCGGTAGGCGAGGGGGTGATGCACCTGCGTGTGGGCGACCGCGCGGCCTATGCCAGTGCGCCACCCGGAAGCTACTGCGAGCTGCGCGTGATGCCGGCGCGCACCGTCTGCAAACTGCCCGACGCCATCAGCTTCGAGACCGGCGCGGCCATGATGCTCAAGGGGCTGACGGCGCAATACTTGTTGAAGAAAACCCTGCCGCAAGGCGGCCTGAATCCGGGCGACTTCGTGCTGTTCCATGCAGCGGCCGGTGGCGTCGGCCTGATCGCCTGCCAGTGGGCCAGGGTGCTGGGGCTGCAGCTCATCGGCACCGCCGGCTCCGACGCCAAGTGTGCGCTGGCCAAGGCCAATGGCGCGGCCCATGTCGTCAACTACAGCACCGAGGACTTCGCGGCGCGGGTCAAGGAGATCACCGGTGGCGCGGGCGTGAAGGTGGTGTACGACTCGATCGGCAAGGACACCTTCGAGAAGTCGCTCGACTGCCTGAGCAGCTTCGGCCTGCTGGCCAGTTTTGGCAACGCCTCGGGTGCGGTGCCGCCGTTTGCGCCGGCCATCCTGGCGCCCAAGTCGCTGTACCTCACGCGCGCCACGCTGTTTGCCCACATGACCACGCGCGAGAACACCCAGGCCATGGCCGACGAGCTGTTCGCGGTGGTGGAAAGCGGCCAGGTGAAGATCCACATCGACCAGACCTACCCGCTGGCCGAAGCGCAGCAGGCGCACCGCGACCTGGAAGCGCGCAAGACGACGGGCTGCAGCATCCTCACGCTGTGAACCAGGGCGCAGAGCGAGCCGACTGGCTGGCCGCGCTGCGTGCCGGCGCCGAGCTGCCGCCGCGCAGGCCGCGTGTGCCGCTCCGGGCGGGGGGGCATGAGATCGGCTCGGTCGAGCCAGATTTCCTGAACCCGCTGCTGACGCAGGAAGAGGGCATGCGGTATTTGCAGCGGCCGGGCGCCGCGCATGGCTGGCAGCTTGATGGTGAGCCGACCGCCAGCTTGGCCTGGCTGGCCGGTGCCTTGCGCGACGCTGGCCTGGCCCACGCCTGGCGCAACGAGCAACTGGCCGTGCCCAACACGTTGGGCGAACGCATCGCCACCATCGAGCGTGCCGTGGTGCGTGGCCTCGGCATCACCACGCAAGCCGTGCACCTGGTCGGCGTGGCGCCCGATGGCCGGCACTGGGTGCAGCAGCGTGCCTTCGACAAACCCAACGATCCCGGACTGTGGGACACGCTGATGGGCGGTATGGTGTCGGCCGTCGACACGGTGCAGACCGCCCTGGTGCGTGAGACCTGGGAGGAGGCCGGCCTGCGCATCGACACGCTGCGCGCGCTGCGCCACGGCGGCTTCGTCAGCACGCGCCGGCCGAGCGACGATGGCGGCGGCGCGGGTTATGTGGTGGAACGCATCGACTGGTTCGCGGCCACGCTGCCCGAAGGGCTTGCGCCGCAGAACCAGGACGGCGAGGTGGAACGCTTCGCGCTGATCGACGAAGCCGAGCTGTGGCGGCGCATGCTGGCGGGTGAGTTCACCACCGAGGCGGCGCTGATCCTTGCGGCATACCTGGGTTATTGAGGGTCAACCATCCTGCTGGTCCTGAACTCCCATCCCTGTTCGTTTTGAGTCCCCTGCCTTCGTTCGTTCTGAGCCCTTACCCCCGTTCGTTCTGAGCCCTCCCCCCGTTCGTCCTGAGCTTGTCGAAGGGCTGGTGGACGTGAGCGGCTTCGACAAGCTCAGCCCGAACGGAGGGGATGAGGGAGATGGGAAGGATGGGTCGCTACATCGCCGGTGGCATGGCCCCCGCCACCTCGGCCACCAGTTGCCACACCAGCGCCACCATCGGTGCCAGCGCCCGGTGCTTGCGGTGGACCAGCATGATGCGGCGCTCGATGCGCGGGGTGAGGCGGCACACGCTGAGCGCGCGGCCTTGCAGTTCGGCGGCGGTCAGGGCCAGGGCGGGCAAGATGGTGATGCCGATGCCGGCCTCGACCATGCGGAACACCGTGGTCGGGTGGCCCAGCTCCTGCACCACCTCCACAGCCCTGTCTGCTTCGGCCTGCTGGTCGGCCAGGGCCTTGTCGATGAGCCGGCGGCTGCCCGAGGCATGGTCGAGCAGCACCAGTTTTTCACCGGCCAGCGCGCGCCAGGGCACACTTTTGCGCCGGGCCAGCGGGTGGTCGCTGCGGCACACCAGGCAAAACGGTTCGTGCAGGATGGTTTCGCAGTGCAGGTCTTCGGGCGTGGACGGGTCGATGACCACGCCGAAGTCCACCTCGCCGGCGCGCACGCTGCCCAGCACGTCTTGCTGCACACGGTCGAGCAGCACCAGCTGGATCTCGGGGTGCAGCGCGGCGCAGCGCGCGATGCAGGCCGGCATCAGGTTGGCCGATAGCGTGGGGCTGCTGGCCACGCGTACTTTGCCCCGACGCACGCTGGCCATGCCCTGCACGTCGAGCAGGGTCAGCTCCAGCTCATCGAGCAGCCGGTCGAGCTTGCCGGCCAGGCTGCGGCCGGCCTCGGTGGGCGCGACTTCGCGCGTGGTGCGGTTCAGCAGTTGCAGGCCGAGCTGGCCTTCGAGCTCACGAATGCAGCGGCTGATGGCGGGCTGCGTGAGGCCGATGGCCGCACCCGCACGGCTGAAATTCCGCTCTTGCACCACGGCCTGGAATACGCGCAATTGGCGCAGGGTGACATTCATCATGATTAATCATAAATCTATTCCAATAATCCATTTCTATTTTGAATGCGGCAGGCGTCCAATCAGGGTATTGACGAATTTCTAGGTGTTTCATGGCCCGACTTAAATTTTTACCCGACAACTTCACGCTGGCGCTGGTCGTCACCGTCACGCTGGCCAGCCTGCTGCCCGCCAGTGGTTCGGTGGCGCACGGCTTCGAGACGCTGACCACGGTCGCTGTCGGACTGCTGTTCTTCCTGCATGGCGCCAAGCTGTCGCGCGAAGCGGTGATCGCGGGCGCCACGCACTGGCGGCTGCACCTCCTGGTGCTGGCCTCGACCTTCGTGATGTTTCCGGTGCTTGGCCTGCTGCTGAAGCCGGTGCTGGCGCCGCTGGTCACGCCCGACCTGTACCTCGGCGTGCTGGTGCTCTGCTGTCTGCCAGCCACGGTGCAGTCGGCGATCGCCTTCACCTCGATGGCGCGCGGCAATATTCCGGCGGCGGTGTGCAGCGCCTCGGCCTCGACCATGCTCGGCATCTTTATCACGCCGGTGCTGGTGAGCCTGGTGGCGGTGCCGCAAGGCAATGGCGGCGGTATCTCGTTCGACTCGATTGGCCGCATCATGCTGCAATTGATGGTGCCGTTCATCGCCGGCCAGCTGCTGCGGCCCTGGATCGGCGGCTGGGTGAAGAAGCGCGCAGCGGTGCTGAAGTTCGTGGACCAGGGCTCGATCCTGCTGGTGGTCTACACCGCCTTCAGCGCGGCCGTGGTCGAAGGCCTGTGGCAGCAGATGCCGGTCACCGCGCTGCTCGGCGTGCTGGCGGTGTGCGCGGTGATTTTGGTGGCTGCGCTGGTCCTCACCACCTGGACCAGCCGCAAGCTCGGTTTCTCGAAAGAGGACGAGATCACCATTGTGTTCTGCGGCTCCAAGAAGAGTCTGGCCAGCGGCATTCCGATGGCCAAGGTGCTGTTCGCCTCCAGCGCGGTGGGGGCCATCGTGCTGCCGCTGATGTTGTTCCACCAGATGCAGCTGATGGTGTGCGCGGTGCTGGCGCAGCGTTATGCGCGGCGTGCGGTGGAAGCGAGTGCCGAGAAGGACGTGGGGCTGGTTCGGACGAAGGTCTGAGGGCGCGCCTTTGGTCCTGCGATTCCGTTCGGGCTGAGCCTGTCGAAGCCGTTCGATCCGACGCAGGCCCTTCGACAAGCTCAGGGCGAACGGGGGAACCCCGCAGCCCAGCGCGAATAGGGTGGCATTGGCGTCAGTTCGGCGCGGTGGCCTCGGGCTCGCGGAAGCGGTTCGGTGCCAGGGCGCCGGCCGAGTCCAGGATCGGGTAGGCGATCGAGCAGATGTGCGAGTTGATGCGCTTGAGGTCGCTGATCAAATCGATGTGCAGCGAGCTGGTCTCGATGCTCGACATGGTCTTGTCGCTCAGGCGGCTCAGGTGGGTGGCCGCGTAGTTGCGCTCCAGGTCGCGGAAGCGGGCCTTTTCTTCGAGCAGCTTGCGCGCGTCGTGCACGTTGCCGTTCAGGAACACGCTCATGCTCAGGCGCAGGTTGGCGATCAGCCGGGTGTGCAGCTCGGTGATCTCGGCCATGCCGGCTTCCGAGAAGTTGCGCCCGGGTTTGATCTTCTTGTCTTCGATGTCGATCACCACGCGCTCGATGATGTCGCCGATCTGCTCCATGTTGATGGTGAAGCTGATGATGTCGGTCCAGCGCCGGCTTTCGTCGTCGGCCAACGCTTCGCGCGAGATCTTGGTCAGGTAGTACTTGATGGCGGAGTAGAGCTGGTCCACCGTGTCGTCCATCTTGCGCACTTCGTCGGCCAGTTTCACGTCGTTGTTCTTGATCACGGTGAGGATGGCCAGCATCATGGTCTCGACGATGTCGGCCTGGTGCAGCGCCTCGCGCGCGGCACAGGAAATGGCCAGCGACGGTGTGGACAGTGCCGAAGGGTCCAGGTGCTGCGGTCGCATCTGGCTGGCCGTCGGGGCCGGCTTGGGCAGCAGCTTGGCCACCACATTAGCCACCAGTTGCGTCAGGCCGATGAAGGCCACACTCATGGCCACGTTGAAGGCCAGGTGGAACAGCACCACGCCTTCGGTGATGCCCGGCAGCACGGGCTGGACATGCTGCAGCCACAGGCCCACGCAAGGTGCCACCAGGGCCACGCCCATGAGCTTGAAGACCAGGTTGCCCACCGTGACCTGGCGCACCTCGGTGATGGATTTGGCGGTGGTCAGCACGGCCAGCACGCCGCTGCCCAGGTTGGCGCCGAGCACCAGGCCCAGGGCCACGTCGAGATGGATCACGGTGGAGGCGGCCAGCGCGGCGATCAGCAGCACCACGGCCAGGCTCGAGTAGGCGATCACGGCCAGCAGCATGCCGAGGAAAATTTCCAGGAAGATGTCGCTGCTGACGGCGCCGAGCAGGGCGCGCACTGCCGGCGAGGCCAGCAGCGGCTCGGTGGCTTCGACCACCAGCCGCAGCGCCAGCAGCATCAGCCCCAGGCCGATCAGCACGCGGCCGATGCGGCCGGGCTTGCGGTCTTGCCCCGAGAGGAACATCACCACGCCGACGAAGATGAACAGCGGCGACAGCCAGGACAGGTCGAAGGAGAACAACACCGCCATCAGGCTGGTGCCGATGTCGGCCCCGCGCATCACGGCCAGCGCGGCGGGCAGGGTGATCAGGCCCTGGCCGACGAAGGACGAGGTCATGAGCGAGGTGGCGGTGCTCGATTGCACCAGGGCGGTCACGCCGATGCCCGACAACGCCGCGGTGAAGCGGTTGCCCATGCTGCGCGCGAGGATGTGGCGCAGGTTGGCGCCAAACACGCGCAACACGCCGGTGCGTACGAGATGGGTTCCCCAGACCAGCAGCGCAATGGCTGCCAACAGATTCAGTAGATGCTTCATGGCTCAATCGAACCGAACACTATACGCCCGCAAAGGCGATTCGCTCGAAAAGTGCACGCTTGATCTGGCGACAAAATCAGGAGCGGCCGCGGCGCACGCGCAGCAGTTCGTCCAGGATCAGGCAGGCCGCGCCGATGCTGATCGCGCTGTCGGCAACGTTGAACGCCGGAAAGTGCCAGCCGTGCAGGTGGAAGTCGAGGAAGTCCACCACGTAGCCGTGCATCAGCCGGTCGACCACGTTGCCAACGGCGCCGCCTAAGACACAGGCCAGCGCGAAGGAAAACAGCTTCTGCCCCGCATGCGACTTCAGCAGCCACAGGATGAACAGTGCGGCGATCACACCGATGGCTGTGAACAGCCAGCGCTGCCAGCCCGAGGCCGCGGCCAGAAAGGAAAACGCCGCGCCGGTGTTGTGCGCGCGCACGATGTTGAAGAAGCTGGTGATCGTCGTGCTGTCGCCCAGGCGGTAGTAGCCCATGATCAGCACCTTGGTGAACTGGTCGGCGATGAGCACGATCAGCGCCAGGCCGATCCACGGCAACACGCTGCCGCCGGACGAGGAGGTGATGAACGTCGTTTTCTTCTTGGCCATTACGCGAAGGTCCTGGTTTCACCGGTGCCGAACAGGTTGCTGGTGCAGCGTCCGCACAGGGTGGGGTGGGCGGCATCGGTGCCGATGTCTTCGCGGTAGTGCCAGCAGCGTTCACACTTGGTCGCGGTGCTGGGCTTGACGCCGATCCGCATGGCCTCACCCGTCGCGATGTCGGACAGCAGTTCGGCCACCGAGGTGATGAAGACAAACTTCAGGTCGTCGCCCAGGCTGGCGAGCAGCGCGTGGTCGGCCGCGTCGACCTGCAGCGCCACGTTGGCCTGCAGCGAGGAGCCGACCTGGCCGTCGGCGCGCAGCACTTCGATGTCTTTGTTCACCGCGTCGCGGATCTCGCGGATGCGCGACCATTTGGCGAGCAGGGCTTCGTCGGCCGTCGGGAGCTCGCTGTAGGTTTCCTGGAAGATGGTCTCACTGCTGCCGAAGATCTTCCAGGCTTCTTCCGCGGTGAAGCTCAGGAACGGCGCCATCCAGCGCAGCATGGCATGCGTGATCTGCCACAGCGCGGTCTGCGCGCTGCGGCGTGCGAGCGACTTCGGCGCGGTGGTGTAGAGCCGGTCTTTCAGCACGTCGAGGTAGAACGCACCCAGGTCTTCCGAGCAATACACCTGCAGCTTGGCCACCACCGGATGGAATTCGTAGACCTCGTAGTGGGCCAGGATGTCGGCCTGCAGCTGGGCGGCGCGGCTCAGGGCGTAGCGGTCGATCTCGAGCAGTTCGCCGGCCGGCACGGTGTCCGTGGCGGGGTCGAAGTCGCTCACGTTGGCCAGCAGGAACTTCAGCGTGTTGCGGATGCGGCGGTAGGTGTCGACCACGCGGGCGAGGATTTTGTCGTCGCCGGCGATGTCGCCCGAATAGTCGCTCGCGGCCACCCACAGGCGGATGATTTCCGCGCCGAGTTTTTCACTCGTCTTCTGTGGATCGACGCCGTTGCCGAGGGACTTGCTCATCTTGCGGCCCTGGCTGTCCACGGTGAAGCCATGGGTCAGCAGGCCCTTGTATGGCGCGTGGTCGTACATGGCGCAGGCGGTGAGCAGCGAGCTGTGGAACCAGCCGCGGTGCTGGTCATGGCCTTCGAGGTACAGGTCGGCAGGCCAGGTGGACTGCGCGGCATGGCTCTTTTGCAGCACGGTGTAGTGTGTGGTGCCGGAGTCGAACCAGACGTCGAGGATGTCGTTGCTCTTGGTGTAGAACTCCGCATCGGCGCCGATCAGCGATTCGGCCGTGGCCTTGCTCCAGGCCTCGATGCCACCGGCGGCCACCATCTCGGCGGCGGTGTCCATGAGTTCCATGGTGCGCGGGTGTAATTCACCGGTGGCGTTGTGGATGAAGAAGGGCAGGGGCACACCCCAGTTGCGCTGGCGCGAGATGCACCAGTCGGGCCGGCCGGCGATCATGCCCTGCAGGCGCACCTTGCCGTTCTCGGGGTAGAAGCTGGTTTCCTCGATGGCGTTCAACGCGAGCTGGCGCAGCGTGGTGGGCGCCTTGTCCTTGGTGAACACACCCACGCCTTCGTCCATACGAATGAACCACTGGGCGGCGGCGCGGTAGATCACCGGCGTCTTGTGGCGCCAGCAATGCGGATAGCTGTGGCTGATGGTCTCGGTGGCGAACAGGCGGCCGGCATCGCGTAGGGCGTCGATGATGACAGGCGCGGCTTTCCAGATGAACTGGTTGCCGAACATCGGCAGTTCGTCGACGTACACGCCGCTGGCCTGCACCGGGTTCAGGATGTCGTCATGCGCGATGCCGTGGGCCACGCAGGAATTGAAGTCGTCCACGCCGTAGGCGGGCGAGGAATGCACGATGCCGGTGCCATCGTCGGCGGTGGCGTAGTCGGCCAGGAAGATCGGCGACAGGCGGCGGTAGCCGTAGGGGCCCGTGCCGGGGTCGGCCACGTCGTAGAAGGGGTGCTTGAAGTTCAGGCCGCCTAGCTTTTCGCCAAGCGCGGTGGCGAGCACCGTGCCTTCGAGCGCGTAACGCGCCAGCGCTTTCTCGACCAGCGGCGATGCCAGGATCAGCAGGCCGCGCGGGGTATCGACCAGTGCGTATTCGATTTCGGGGTTCAGGTTCAGCGCCTGGTTGGCCGGGATGGTCCAGGCGGTGGTGGTCCAGATCACGGCGAAGATGGGCGGCAGCCCACCCTCCACCCCGTTCGCACCGCCCATCCCGTTCGTCCTGAGCTTGTCGAAGGACTGTGCTGAGCCTGTCGAAGCCACCGACGCAGGCACTTCGACAAGCTCAGTGCGAACGGGGTCTGCGGAAAGCACTGCCACAGGCTCAGTGCGAACGGAGGTGGTGGACAGGCCGAAGGCAGCCAGCAGTTTTTCAGGCTCGGCGCTCTCGAAGGCCACGTCCAGCGTTTGCGACTTCTTGTCGGCGTATTCGATCTCGAACTCGGCCAGCGAAGAGCGGCAGTCGAAGCACCAGTACACCGGCTTCAGGCCGCGGTAGACGAAGCCGCGCTCCATGATGCGCTTCAAGGCACGGATCTCGTCGGCCTCGTTGCCGGGGTTCATCGTGAGGTAGGGGTTGTCCCATTCGCCGAGCACGCCCAGGCGCTTGAAGTCCTGCTTCTGCTGGGCGATCTGCTCGGTGGCATAGGCGCGGCTCTTGGCCTGCACCTCGTCGCGGCTCAGGTTGCGGCCGTGGGTCTTTTCGATCTGGTTTTCGATCGGCAGGCCGTGACAGTCCCAGCCGGGCACGTAGATGGCGTCCATGCCCTTCAGTTGCCGCGCCTTGACGATCATGTCTTTCAGGATCTTGTTGACCGCATGGCCCATGTGGATCTGGCCGTTGGCATACGGCGGGCCGTCGTGCAGCACGAACTTGGGCGCACCGGCGCGCACGTCGCGCAGCTTCTTGTAGATGCCCTTGTCGTCCCATTCCTTGACCCAGCCCGGCTCGCGCTTGGGCAGGTCGCCGCGCATGGGGAAGGGGGTGTCGGGCAGGTTCAGGGTGCTGCGGTAGTCGGTCTTGGCGCTGGATTCTACGGATTCGGTCATGGCGAGTGCTTGAAACAGGTTGGGTCCGGGCAGGCCCGGACGGCGCAATGCAAAACGGAGATGGCAGTCGCGGGCCAGGCATGCACCTGGCGCTGGACGCGGCAGAGATCGTCTAAATTCGGTCGCGCGTCGTCTGACGGCTGGTCTCTGCATGCATGGCACCGAAGTAGGCACGTGCGTCGACGCAGTCCTTGGCGATACCCGCTTTCAGGGCTTCCAGGCTGTCGTATTTCAGCTCGTCATGCAGTTTGTGCAGCAGTTCCACGCGGATGATTTTACCGTACGCCCCCTCGGCACCGAGCGTATCGGGCCAGTCGAGGCAATGGGTTTCGAGCAGCACGCGGCCGCCGTTCACGTCGTTCGGGTCAAGGGACGGCCGGATGCCCAGGTTGGCCACACCCACCAGGGGCGTATCACCCAGGCCGTGCACCAGCACCGCGAAGATGCCGCCAGCCGCCGGTTTCCAATGCGCAAAACGCAGGTTGATGGTGCGAAAGCCGAGTTCGCGGCCGAGTTTGCGCCCGTGCACCACGTGGCCGCTGATACTGTAGGGTCGGCCAAGCAGGCGTGCCGCGGCGGCCATGTCGCCACGGCCCAGCGCCTGGCGCACCTCGGAGCTGGAGACACGCAGGCCGTGCACTTCATAACTGTTCATGCGCGCCACGTCGAAGCCCTGGGCCGTGCCTGCCGCGTCGAGCATGGCGTAGTCGCCCGCGCGTTTGGCGCCGAAACGAAAATCGTCGCCCACCAGCACGTAGCGCGCGCCCAGGCCGCGCACCAGCACGTCATTGATGAAGGCCTGCGGCGTCTGGGCGGCCAGGCGTGCGTCGAAGGGCAGCACCACGACCTGGTCCACGCCGCAGCGGGCCAGTTCGGTGAGCTTGTCGCGCAAGGTGCCGATGCGGGCCGGCGCGAGCTCGGGCCGGCCGGTGGCTGCGGCGAAGTAATCGCGCGGATGCGGCTCGAAAGTCAGCACACAACTGGGCACGCCGCGGTGCTGGGCCTCGCTTTTGAGCAGTGCCAGCATGGCCTGGTGGCCACGGTGCACGCCGTCGAAGTTGCCAATGGTCAAGGCACACGCCCGGGCAATGCCCGGGTAGTTGAAGCCGCGAAAAACCAACATGGATTGTTATCTTTTTGATAGCTGATTGCGCCCGTCGATCAAGCGCTGTCAGCTGAATGGACATAAAAACAGGTTATATTGTGACGCAGCAGCACATCTGCAAGCTGCTGTTGACATCTGCGTTCCGGTTCTGTGGTCGTTCGACTATTTCAGGAGGCGTGTTGTGAAGGTCTTGAAGCTGTCAGCCCAAGGGCTGCCCCAGTCATGGATTTCGCTTGAGGAAGCGGTGATCCACTACGCGGCGGAAGATGTGCGCTGGGAGCTCGGCGCGCAAATCGCCGTGTTCCATGGCGGACACAACGCCATCACCGGCGAGCAGTCGGTGATTGCGGTCAGCAGCATCATCGGTACCCGCGGCGTGCCCAACATCAACCCCTTCGATCTCAGGCCCAGCCTCACCAACGCCAAGCTGTTCGTGCGCGACCGCAATGTCTGCGCGTACTGCGGCCAGCATTTCCACGAGGAAGACCTGACGCGAGAACACATCAAGCCGCTCGGCCAGCGCGGCGCCGACACCTGGATGAACGTCGTCACCGCCTGCCGCGCCTGCAACCACCGCAAGAGCAACCGCACGCCCGAGCAGGCCCACATGCCGCTGCTCTATGCGCCTTATGTGCCCAGCCTGTGGGAAGACTTCATCCTGCGCAACCGGCGCATCCTGGCCGATCAGATGGATTTTTTGATGGCGCATGTACCGAAATCTTCGCGCCTGTTGATTTGACGGCATAGGTGTTGCGCTGGGCGCATGCGTGCTTGGCCTATATGTTCTTAATTCAATCAAATGAATATGAATATTGGTTGAATTAATGATCTGAATTGAATGTTTTTGTGGTTTATATGTGTTTTGATATTAATGTTGTGTTTGCTAACAAATATATTGGGTGATTAATTTGTAATAAAAAAAGTGGCGTGGCATATTGCTCGAATATGGCGATTAGTTGAATGGCCTGTTCCCAGAAAGCAAGGAGTCCATGCATGAAAAAAATGGTTTTGAGCGCCATGTTGGCGGTTGCTGGCCTGGTTTCGGTACCCACCCAGGCTGCCACGGTTAGTTTTAGCTACACCGATACCAATGTGGCTGGAGGTGACCAGTCGGGCAAAACCAGTCCCTTCCTTGATGCGGCGAACGTGGCCAAGGGTTCTGTATTTGTGGAAACCTTTGACAATCCGGCGGTGGGCTCTTCCGTGACTTCGCAGGGTTGCGGTATTGACACCCCTTCGAGCCTGGTTTCGATCACTGGCGGCAGTTTCGGTACGCGAAGTGGGAGCATCGGCGGTGCGGCGGCCCCTGCCGGCGACAGCACCTGCTTCGCCTATGGCCCGAGCATCGGCGGTGTGCTTCCCGACAAGGTGACGCTGAACTACTCTGGCTTGATCGCCAGCCTGGGCGGCACCAGCCTGAACTACCTGGGGCTGTATTACGGCTCGATCGATTATTACAACGACCTGATTTTTTATGACAAAGATGGCAATGTGATCCTGACCATCACCGGCCAGTCGTTGATCGATTTGTTCAACGGTACGTCGGGAGACAAGGTGTCGAATGCCACGAATGTCTATGTGAACCTGTTTTTTACCCTGGCCGAGTCATTTACCAGTTTCTCTTTCACAACGAGCGGCGTGGCTTTTGAAATGGACAATGTGGCTGTCGGTGCGAATGTGAGCGTGCTGCCCGAGCCGGCTTCCCTGGCCTTGCTGGGTCTGGGGCTGACCGTGCTGGGTGCGGGCCATCGGCGCGCGCCAAAGGCTTGAGCCGAATTCAGGCACCGATGCAATGCCTGCCAGACCCAAGGTCAGGCAGGCATTTTTGATGGGTGCTGTGCTTGATGGAGGTTGCGCCGTCAGGCGAACACGCCAGCGGTTTCCTGCATGCGGCCGGACACCTCGCCCAGGTGGTGCAGCGTGTCGCCGAAACTCATTTCCATCTGCGTCAGCCGCTTGAAGCAGTGGCTCACGATGTATTCGTCGGTGACGCCGATGCCGCCATGGAGTTGTACCGCCTGCTGCCCCACGAAACGCATTGACTGGCCCAACTGGTATTTGGCGCGGGCCATGGCACGGCGGCGTTCTTCGGCTGGGGCGTTGAGCTTGAGCGAGGCGTAGTAGCTCATGGAGCGGGCCAGCTCCAACTGCATCTTCATGTCGGCCACGCGGTGGCGCAGCGCCTGGAAGCTGCTGATCGCCACGCCGAATTGCTTGCGTGTGTTCATGTATTCGACGGTGATGGCCAAGGTCTTGTCCATCACGCCAACCGCCTCGGCGCACAAGGCGGCGATGCCGATGTCGACCGCATGTTCCAACGCGGCAAGGCCGTCGCGGGTAACCAGTGTGGCCGGCGTGTCGGCCAGGCTCACTTCGGCTGCACGGCCACCGTCTTGCGTGGCATAGCCCCGGGTGGCAACGCCGCTTGCACCGCGCGCCACCAGGAACAGGGCGATGTGTCCGTCCAGTTGCGCCGGCACCAGGAACGCGTCGGCCTGGTCGCCCGCGGGCACGATGCTCTTGTGGCCGGACAGCGTGAATCCGTCCGCCAAGGCCTTGGCCTGTGCCTGGCAGGCGTCGAGCCTGTAGCGTGCCGCGCGCTCCTGGTGGGCCAACACCACCAACGCTTCACCCGAGGCAATTTTCGGCAGCCATTCGGCCTTGGCTTCGGCTGGGGCGTAGCCCGAGAGGATGCCGCTTGTTATGAGGGTCTGGGTGAAGGGCTCGAGCACCAGGCCGCGGCCCAGTTCTTCCATCACCACCATGCCTTCCACCGGCCCCATGCCCAGGCCGCCATCGGCTTCCGGGATGTACAGGCCGCCCAGACCCAGGTCGGTGATTTCACCGTAGGCCTCGCGCGAGAAACCGCCCGCGGCGGCGAGTGCCCGGCGGCGTTCGAAGTTGTAGCCCTTGTCGACCCATTTGCGCACGGCGTCGCGTAGCTGTTCCTGGTCGTCGCTGAAATTAAAATCCATGTGTGTGCTCCTGTTCAGCCCAAAACGACTTGTGCGACGATGTTGCGCTGCACTTCGTTGGAGCCGCCGTAGATCGTGGTCTTGCGGTAGTTGAAATAGGTGGAGGCCAGCGGTGCGCAGTAGGCCGGGCCGACCTGGTCGCCCTGCCAGCCGGCTTCCATCGCATCGAGGATGAAGGGCAGGCTGTAGGGGCCAGCGGCGAGCATCATGAGCTCGCTGTAACGCTGCTGGATTTCGCTGCCGCGGATCTTCAAAAGGCCTGCCACATCGAGCGAGTTCTTGCCCGATTTTTCAGCCGACAACACGCGCAGCACCATCATCTCCAGCGCGATTACGTCGACTTCGAGTTTGGCGATTTCATCGCGGAAGCGTATGTCGTCGTACACGCCCTCGTCTTGGGTGATGCGCTTGAGCCGCTCGAGCTCGCGCTTGGCGCGGTTTACGTCGGCGATGTTGGTGCGTTCGTGGCTCAGCAGGTGCTTGGCATAGGTCCAGCCCTTGTTTTCCTCGCCGATCAGGTTCTCCACCGGCACCTCGACGTTGTCGAACCAGACCTCGTTGACCTCGGCCTCGCCGTCGAGCAGCACGATGGGGCGCACCGTCACGCCGGGCGACTTCATGTCGATCAGCAGGAAGCTGATGCCGGTTTGCGGCTTGCCTTCATTGCTGGTGCGCACCAGGCAGAAGATCCACTCGCCGTACTGGCCCAGCGTGGTCCAGGTCTTCTGGCCGTTGACGATGTAGACGTCGCCGCGGCCCGTCGTCTTTTTTTCAGCCTTGGTCTTCACCGAGGCCAGGTCGGAGCCCGAGCCGGGCTCGCTGTAACCCTGGCTCCACCAGACTTCGCCGCTGGCGATGCCAGGCAGGAAGCGCTGCTGCTGCTCGGCATTGCCGAAGGCCATGATGACCGGTGCCACCATCACCGGACCGAAAGGCACGATCCGCGGCCCGCCGGCGCGTGCGCATTCTTCCTCGAACAAATGCTTTTGCACGGCACTCCAGCCCGGGCCGCCAAACTGCTTGGGCCAGCCGTAGCCGAGCCAGCCTTTCTTGCCGAGGATCCTGGCCCAGCGTTGGAGATCGTCGCGGCTCAGGCGAAAGGCGTTGTGTACTTTGTGGGCGATATCGGCCGGCAGGTTGGCGGCCACCCAGGCGCGAATTTCCTCGCGGAATGTTTGTTCTTCGGGGGTAAAGGCGAGGTCCATTCGGTTGTCTCCAGAGAATCCCGCTTTCTAGCACGGCGCTGGTTTCAGTCTTGTCCGGGCTGCGACAGCGGCGGGGCTGCCGCGGGCATGGGCAGGCCGAGTTCCTCACAGAGTTTGTGCACCGTGGCGCGCAATTGCGCCAGCTCGTTTTCCAGCCCCTCGATGCGGGCTTCGAGCCGCACCGTGGCGCCCGCGCCGGGCTGGGCCGCGTCGGCATCGGCCGCGGCCAGCGCGGCGAGGTCGACCGGGCCGCACAGCAAGTGGGCCCAGCGCTGTTCGCGGGCACCGGGCGCGCGGGGCAGCTTGACGACCAGTGGGCCGCCTTTTTCGGCAGAGCGGTCCTGCAGTTCTTCCAGGAAGCCTTCGACCGAGGAAATGTCGGCGAACTTGTACCAACGCTCGGTGTTGAGCCGCAGCTCGCCGGCGGTCTGCGGCCCGCGCAGCATCAGCAGGCCCAGCACCACGGCCGACTGTTCGGGTACGCCGATGCCGCGCTGGAAGTTGTGTTCGAAGCGCGCCACGCGGCTGCCGCTGGCCTCGCGCACCAGGCCGGCCGACTTGAGTTCGTCCAGCGCCGTCAGTGCCTGGGCGTCGCTGACGTTCATGATCGGCTCGCGGCTGGTCTTCTGGTTGCAGCCGAGCACCAGGGCGTTGAGCGACATCGGATAACTGTCCGGGACGGTGCGGGCCTTCTCCATCAAAGTGGCGAGCACGCGGGCTTCGATGGCGGTCAAGATTCGGGTGGGTGTGGTCACTGGGATAATTCCGGCAGGTATGAAAAACATTGTCATTTTGATCTCAGGCGGCGGCTCCAACATGGCGGCCCTGGTACAAGCGGCCCAACGCGACGATTGGGCCAGGCGTTTTGACGCGAAGGTGGCCGCGGTTGTCTCCAGCAAGGCCGGGGCGGGGGGGCTGGAGCTGGCGCGTGCGCAGGGCATTGCGACGGAGGTGGTGGAGCACAAGGCCTTCGCCCTGGCGGTGGATCCGCGCGCGGCTTTCGATGCCGAGCTGGGCTCGGTCATCGACCGCTACCAGCCCGCGTTGGTGCTGCTGGCTGGCTTCATGCGCATCCTGACGCCGGCTTTTGTGCAGCGCTACGAGGGGCGGCTGATCAACATCCACCCGTCCTTGCTACCGGCCTTCGCGGGTTTGCAGACGCATCAGCGGGCGTTGGACGCGGGTTGCCAATTCGCCGGTGCCACGGTGCACCGCGTCACGCCCGAACTCGACCATGGCCCCATCCTCGGCCAGGTGGTGGTGCCAGTGTTGCCCGGCGACACGGCAGCCAGCCTGGCGCAGCGGGTGCTGGGCCAGGAACACCGCCTGTACCCGCGCGTGGTGGCGGGGCTGCTGGCGCAGATGCCGTCGTAAGCAGGAGGTAGTGGCTCAGGCCGTGGCGCTGAGGGTTGAGGTAGTTGTCGAGGACTGGTTCTTGGCGATGTCCTCGTATTGCTTGAGCACCAGCTGCGCCAGTGTGCGCAGGTCGAGCGGCTGGTCCTGGCTGCCGTTGCCGTTGTTGCTGGTGTCGGACGAGGCTTGCTGCAAGGTATCGAGCACCGTGGCCACTTGTTTGGCCAGGGCATCGGTTTCGCTGGCGCTGAGCTGCTGGTCGCCGTCGGTATCTACCGCATCGAACAGCGCGGCGAGCGGATCGGTACTGGTGGTGCCCGAAGCCGCTGCGAGTTCGGATGCCGAGACCACGCCGTCGTGGTTGGTGTCGAGTGGGTCGTAGCTGTTATTGTCACTGCTGCTGGTGGGCGGAGGCGGCATGCCGCCGGCACCTTGCGGACCGCCGGGTCCACCTGGACCACCGCTAGGCCGGCCGGCATCGAATTCGGCCTGGCTCAGGTTGCCGTCGCCATTGGTGTCGAGCTTGGCGAACTGGGCATCGTTGGCGCTGCTGGTGCTGGACGTATCATCCTGCGCCATGGCTTCCATCAGCGCAGTCAATTCGCTTTGGTCGATGCTGCCGCTGCCGTCGGCGTCGACTGTGGAGAACAGGTCGTCGCCGGCCTGGCCCCTGGCCGAAGTGCTGTCGGCCGAGCGCGATTGGGCGAATTCCATGGTCGATGGCGGAGGCAGCACGCTTTGCAGTGCCTTGTCGAGTTCGGCGGCGTCCAGGCTGCCGTCACCGTTTCCGTCGGCCTTGGCCAGCAGGTCGGTGGCGGTGGTATTGATCGTCACGCCGGTTTTCGTGGCGATGGTGTTCAGCGCGCTTTGCAACTCGCTGCTGTCGATGCTGCCGCTGCCATCGGCATCAACCTTGCTTAGCAAGTCATTCTGGATTCTGTTCTGGGTGGCGGCACGTGCCGCCCGGAATTGAGCCCAGCCGTCACCGCTTGTGTTATTGATGCTGCTGATCGTGGACATAACGGCTTCCTTAAACAGATTGCACACATGCCAGGTCGGCTGTGTCGGTGCGGGGGAACTTCCCGGAACTGGTGCCCGGGCACCGCTGGATGGCGATAGAAGAATTGTTCCGTCGTCGTGTAAATAAAGTTTGTCTTTTGTGTACCTTTGTTGATACAAACCGGGTTTTGAAAGCCGGAAGTAAAGAACTAATACGGGTTTGTTTACTGGATCAAACTTCGTCTCTTCATCGCTACACTTTCGTGAGAAAGGCTCCTATCCTATGAAACCTCAATCGCAAATCCTGGTGGTCGATGACGATGAAGGCATTACCAGCCTTCTGCGCGATTACCTGGCGCGATTCGATTTTGGCACCCATGCGGCGGCTGACGGCCAGTCCATGCGTGCGCAGTTGGCGCGCCAGCCCATCGACCTGGTGGTGCTCGATCTCATGCTGCCCGGTTCCGACGGACTGGCGCTGGCCCGAGAACTGCGCCAGCGCTCGACGATTCCGATCATCATGCTCACGGCGCGGGCTGCCGCGGTGGAACGCGTGGTGGGGCTCGAGGTAGGGGCGGACGACTACATGGCCAAGCCCTTCGAGCCACGCGAACTCGTCGCCCGCATCCAGACCGTGCTGCGTCGCTCGGTGGCGCGCAACGATCCGGTGCAGGACGGCCTGAGCGGCGACGTGGTGCGCTTCGAGGGCTGGTCACTGCAGCGGCACGAGCGGCAACTGACCTCGCCTTCGGGTACGGTGGTGCCCTTGTCGAATGCCGAATTCCGTCTGCTGTCGATCTTCCTCGCCGCACCTCGGCGTGTGTTCGCCCGCGAACAGCTGATGGAGCAGGCGCGAGGCCGCAGCATGGATTCCTATGAGCGCAGCATCGATCTGTTGGTGTCGCGCCTGCGCCAGAAGCTGTCGGAGGATCCACAGGACCCTTCGATGATCAAGACGGTGCGTGGCGTCGGCTACATGTTCGACAGCCAAACCGTGCAGAGCACCGCGGCCTGGCATTCGCCGGGGCGTTGAACATGCCGGCCTCAAGGCCTGGCGCAGCACCCGCCCCGGCGCTTTCGCGCCTTGCGCGGGTGTTCCGATGGGGGCGGCGCTGGTTGCCGCGCAGCCTGTTCGGCCGGCTGGCGCTGTTGTTGGCGGTGGCCGTGCTGGTCGGCCATGCGCTGGCCATGACGTTGTTGTTCGAGTTCCGGCCCTTTCCCCGTCCGCCGCAGCCACAGGCCTCTTCCGAGGGCTGGCCCGGCGCCGGACCGAGAGGGCTGCCGCCCGCCGTGCGGCAGCAGCCCGGCAGTCTGCCCCGGGCGTCATCGAATGCCTTCTGGGAACCGCCACCGCCGCCATCACAGCCGCCGCCCGAGCCATCGATGATGCGTGCCGGCTTGCTGATGGACATCGGTGTGCGGCTGGCCGCTTTGCTGTTGGCCGCGTGGATCGGTGCGCGCTGGCTGTCCGAGCCGATTCGCCGCCTGGCGCGTGCCGCGCGCGCGCTGGGCGACGATATCGAGGGGCCGCCGCTGCCCGAAGACGGCAGCACCGAATGCCGGGAAGCCAGCCGTTTGTTCAACCAGATGCAGTCGCGCATCCGTGAACAGCTCAACGAGCGCGACCGCCTCGTGGCCGCGGTGTCGCACGACCTGCGCACGCCCTTGACCCGGCTGCGGCTGCGTGCCGAAAACCTGGCCGATCCCGAGCGCAAGCGGCAGTTCAGCCAGGACATCAGCGAGATGGACAACATGATCCGCACCACGCTTGATTTCCTGAGCGGTGCGGCCGATGCCGAGGCCATGGTGCAACTGGACGTGGCCGCGCTGCTGGAGAGCATGGCCGACGATCTGCGCGAGGCTGGCCACGAGGTGACGGTGCAGGGCACGGCAGAGCCTTTGCGGGCGCAGGCCCTGGCGCTGCGGCGCTGTGTGAGCAATCTGGTCGAAAACGCCATCCGTTATGGCGGCGCGGCCGACATCCGGCTCAGCGACTGCAACGAAGCACTGCAGATCGCCGTCCACGACCGCGGCCCGGGCATGCCCGAGGACGAGCTGGAAAAGGTCATGGCGCCTTTCTACCGCCTGGAGGCGTCGCGCCAGCTCGATTGCGCCGGCGTGGGCCTGGGCTTGTCGATCGCGCAGGACATCGCGCGCCGGCACGGCGGTGAACTCAAGCTGCGCAACGGCGAAGCCGGCGGCCTGGTGGCGACGCTGCGCCTGCCCCGGCCGTCCAAAAACGGCGCTTGCGCGGGTGCCATGCGCCTGGGCAATTCTTTTCTCAGACTGCCAAAGTAGCTTCCGGGGTATCCGGGGTATCCAGGGTAAAGCGGCGCTGCGCAACGCCGTCGATCACCACGGTCTCGCCGAACATCGCCGCCGGGCGCACCCACAGGCCTTGTTCGCCGTACAACGCGCGGTACAGGGTCATCGGTTCCAGGGTTTCGCTGTGGCGTACCGTGCCGATGACTTCGTACAGCCCGCCCTTGTAGTGGCGGTAGCGGCCGGGCGGGGTTTCGATCAGGGCGGGCAGGTCGGTATCGGTGGGATCGGTGGGGTCGGCGAAATCGGTCATGG
>Ga0307515_10001015_pt1 | contig 64137 bp, 88 predicted proteins | sample 17_EM_MG_FD_194513 | JGI IMG/M metagenome (GOLD analysis project Ga0307515, IMG submission 194513) | Populus trichocarpa ectomycorrhiza microbial communities from riparian zone in the Pacific Northwest, United States - 17_EM | ecosystem: Host-associated > Plants > Roots > Unclassified | place... | reverse complement strand
CCCCCCCCCCCCCCCCCCCCCCGCCCGACGGGGAACACGCGCTCTGTGGGTGGATTTGAAACGGATTTCAAAGGAGGGTGTTTTGGGAAGATGGGATGGACACAACGAGATAGCCAAAAGAGGACTAGTAATGCCAGGTACTGCTGGCGAAGCAGGCGGGCTACGCAGACGGGGGGGGGGGGGGGGAGTGTGTTTGACGACAAGCGTAGGGGTGGAAAGGATGTACAAAACTGTTTGTCGCCACGAACCGGAACAAAGAAAGGCTGATCAAACGTGGTGATGAGACATTTCTGAATATTTTGGGGGGGTTGTGGATCAAATCATCGATAACGTAAGGGGAAAGCCCGGGTGTGGAAAACTGGGGAGTGCTCGTGGAACAAAAAAGCAAAGGTGTGGATACGAGCCGTGCATGGCTGTTGACTCGTCGTTGTGAGGGAACAATAGAACCAGAGACCATGTTCTGGAAGAATGCAGAGCCCCCTCGGCTGGCCCGATTGCACAAACCGCCCATCAGAATCCGCGCACTCGGTAACTGCCGAGTGAAGCCTCCATGCCTCAGAAAGGCACTCACTCATTTAAAATCCGTCCCACACTGTGCACCAACCTGCTTTCCCCCCCCTCTTCTATGGCAGTCATCATGCCCTATAACACCTCCGCTATACCCCTTCAGCATCGTCACCGAAGGACCGCGACTACTGTTCTCGCCGGCTACTTCGACCCACGGCCACCCGCAAGGGACGTGCTTACCAGTGTCCTCAACGGCGTTCCGCCATACAAAGAGGTGGAAAAGGACCAGCTTTCTCGTAGAGACAAGAAGAAGGAAAAGCGGGAAAGAGATCGCGAGAGAAAACGGGCCAAAGCTGCGGAGAGGTTGCGACAGAAGGCTGAGAAAGCTGGCTTATCTGTTCCCCAGGTACAACAAGAGAAACAACCCTCAGCCTCGGTCTCCCAGAGGGTAGAGACCCCTGTTCCCCAACCCATCCCACCGAAAACATCCTCTTTCTGGCGCGCAAGACCAACTATCCACATCGCTACCAACCAGCGCCCCACATCTGTGACCCCACCACCCATGCCCTCTTCCCCCCCAGCGGGTTCGCCTCGTTCGACCCCCGGTCCTGCGTCCTCAGTCACCTCCCATACATCATCCAAGCGACCGCGAACCCCAGATGACGACGAGGACCTCGATCTAGACAACTTCAAAGAGTCCATGCGCTCTCGTCCACCCAGAAAGAAGCGTGTGGCGGTGAGGAAGGGTTGGAAGGGTTGGGTTGAGGGCTCGCCACCGCCATCCGAAAAGCTGATCAATCTCGATGAGGTCCAGGTTCTTTCCGAGAGGAAGACGCGTAGCGGCAAGTCGTTCGATGGTGTCGGTCTCGCGAAGGATGATTGGATCTAGAATGGTTGTGCGTATCCCTCCCCTGCGACTCCGTCACCTCTGCCTTTTTATCGCCGGGTACAACCATGATCTGGTTATCGTGTATGTTGGTCAAGCTCTGCTCCCCATGTATGCATAGTAGGGTTTTAGCGTAATTTTCCCTTTCGGATATCGACCTCTTCTTCATGTCTCTCATTTGTCGAGTTGCTCTGCCTTTTTGTAGTCTCATACCATAGCGATATACTGCTGCCTGAATTTCATCTATATACTAGAATTTTACAGTGGCGACCCATTTACTCCAGTTCTTGCCGACCCCAACCGTCGATTGTTCCACGCCACGTGCACAAGTCACGCTCTCGTTTGAACTTTCGCGTCCTAGTCCACTCCCGGACCAACGAACCTCTCGCCCTTGGCTTTCATCTATCCCTACCTTGCGAGCCGCCGCGTGGTGGTCGCTCGATAATCTCTGCTTTCGATAAACGGCCATCAGTGCTGTTTTCAATCGAGCCGCCTGTGGTTCCAAATTTACCACATTTCTGGTATCACTCCTGTCTCAGTTCACTCTGGGGTTATCTGGAGCTGTCTTCTGACTTTCTCCACGCCAATACACTCTACCGCGCAGCAGTACTCCTTGGATTATAGTTATGTTACAGCGCATCCCGTTCCCGGCCCTGCCTGCTCCTCCATCATGGTTCCCCGGCCATATGAACCAATTCAAACGGCAGCTGCCCGCGCTGTTAAAGCAGACTGACGTAGTGCTCGAACTGCGTGATGCTAGACTTCCTCTTACCAGCATCAACAGGGCATTTGAAGGTTGGTTGGCTCTTCTTCTGATCTCTCATCTCCGGGGTGGCCACAGCGGTCAGCGCGTTGTTTTGTAAGAACGGTCGCTCAGCTGCGGCGAGAGAGTCCTTTGGTGCTCTATGTACAGTGCCGCCACACGAATCCCCACTCTTTATTAGAGTTGCATTGTCCGCGCCAATCTCGGTCGCTGGAACCTTGATGCCCATATTTCCTACACAACTCCCAGCTGGTCGGCCGTCACGAATATCGGGGGTGATCCAATTTTATACCCTTACACACCCAGTCTATCAGCCTCGACGAAACCGCCCAACCCGTAACTGACGAAAACTTCCCAGAGGCCTTGCGGAAATGGAGAACCGAGCGTATGAGCCTCGCCGGCTCAGCCACAAATTCCATCTATCCTCCTACCTCCAGCGTCACAAGAGCTGCTTGCGAACACGTCGTCGTGTTCAGCAAACGGGACCTAGTGCCAGAGTGGGGTATCGAGGTATGAATTCCGCACAAATCGTGATATCTTATCTATTTGTCTGACCCGTGCTTTCTTTGGCCCGCTACCGTAGCCATTTCGGAAGGCAATGACAGCAAAATTTCCGGATCAGTCCTTCTTCTTTGCCAGTTGGCACCGCCCAAGAGACATCAAGTCCTTGAGCGATTTATTGATCAGTCAGTCCCGCCCACTTCTTTCACGTAATCCATGGATCATGTGTGTGTGGTGACCCTGAACAAGTTTTTTTTTTCTAACTCAGACGTCGCCAAACGTTATCCGCATATGCCCGAACTGAATGTGCTTGTCGTTGGGATGCCTAATGTGGGCAAGTCTACTTTACTGAATGCACTGCGGAATGTTGGTATACGTGGACGTAAGTGTTTATAAGGGATCATTGAATCACTCCGGACTTACACGATCACCGGACCTGGCTACCATTCGTCCCTTCCCGAACAGCAACGCCGAAGGCGCTCAGGACTTCTGCTCAACCAGGCCTAACTCGCGCCGTCTCGACGCGGTTAAAATTATGTCTAGATCCATTGGTGTACGCTTACGACTCGCCGGGGGTGATGGTCCCCTTCATCGGAAAAGGTGACAGGGGCGCAGAGCGAGGCGTCAAGTTGGCGCTTATAGGTACGGCCCGATGAATACGACGCAGAAAATTTACTGACCATTGGGTTGGATACTGTAGCTGGAATCAAGGAAGGTTTACACGACGTTGAAGCGCTTGCCACATATTTGTTATACAGACTGAACGTCTTGAACCCGATCGGTACGATCCTCATTCACTCTGAATCATCTCGACTTCCCCGACTGACCGGGGCATGGTCTGGATGGGGTGGGACTCTTCCATCATTAGAACCTGCGTATCTACGAATTTTCCGGTCGGGAACCGAAGATCCGACTTCCGTGCCACCGCCGACAAATGATATTGCCGAGTTCCTGGACCTTCTGGCGAGGAGATTAAGTATGTTGAAGCGGGGTGGGGTACCAGACCACACCAGAGCAGCTCAATGGTTTGTGCGCTGGTGGAGAGACGAAGGTGGCCTCATTGCGGCGGCGGCGGCGCCCGCCCCATTGCTTCCCAATCTGTCCACCAGGAGAGGTTGGGGTTTCGATCTGGAATGGGATATCCGAGACACTGGAGCGCCAGAAACAGAGGAAGATGTCCAACGACATATGGAGCAACATATAGACGAGTACTTGTTAAATCTAGAGACGGAGGAAGGGGAGGTGAGCTCTACCCAGAGCAAGAAGCGAGCGAAGGAGGAGATGATGGCTAAGAGGGCTGCGAAGATGAAAGCCAAACTGGCTGCACGTCGGGCAGGTGGTTAACATGTGTGCTGACCCTATATGTTACTGTATTCTCCAAGACGGTCCTTCGAAACACGAGTAACGGGGGTTTTCCAGGCGGCAAATTCTCGGCGCAAGAGAAAAAAAAACCTAGTCCGGTTGTCTTGACTCTATCCAGAACCCCCACCGTGAATCTTCGGTCCTTTTTCATGTCAATTTTCTTCTCGCCAAGCCCTGTCTCTTCCAACGTGTCTGGAACCCAACACTTTTGCCTTCCGTTCTCTTGCCCAGCGCACTGGGGTGGCAACCGCGCCAGAACATCAACAATCATGTGAACTTCCCAGGGCGCCCGATTTACGGTCTGGTCGAAAAGCGCCCCGATTGTATCCACATCAGCATAAGGCCACTCCACTAGCGCGATTCAGGTGTTTTCGTAACCCAGGAAAAGGTGGAAGTTGCAGATAATACAACACGATGAACCCAAGGGGTTGACTACATCAGAACGTTGGGGATCTGAGATCGTGTGAGCCTGGGGTCGCCGCTCATGCCCATGGGAGGTGGGTGTAGTTTTGATCGCCGCTGACGTCAACCTTGGACAACGAGCCCGGGGCGAACAAGGGGATCCGAGTAGAGCAAATGCTACCGACGGGCGTAACGACCGTAGCGCTTCTCGATTGTGGGAGCGAGGATCCACCACCCGGTTTGAGTCGACTGCCGGTTTCCGCATCCGATTAACACAGTAAGGTTTGTCTCTGGTCCCTGTGAGTGGATATACGAGGATACCTGGTGCACTGCGCGCGTCGTCTCGGCTCGGGATGGCGTGGAAGAGCGCAGGGACTTCTCGTGGGCGGGCGGGCCAGAGTTACATCGTCGCTACACCCGGTGATCAAGGTCCTCCACCTAGACCGGCGCGCAGTATATTAGTGTGTGGTCAGCCATGACGACCGTGTTTGGTGGTCCCGCCCGGTTGCGTGATGCGGGAGCTGGGTGTCTGAGAGAGTGCAATCCCTCGCTCGCCACTGGCTCTGCCGCGAAGCCGGGGGGATGCCTGCATGACGGTAGTGCGGCTATAAACTTCGGAACGCCTAGGATCCACGGCAACAAGATGGCCAATCCATCGCCGGTTGATTATAATAACCAGGAAACACTCCCCTCCCATTGGTAGGAGACGCGCTGCCAGGAGATTCGGGGACAAATATACGTGTTGTTCTGGCAGCGAACACATTGGCGCGGGAGAATTATGACAGGCGGGTTTGAATAGTTGACCAACGAACATAAGGCCAAAACCCTGATAATGGTAGGCGACCGTGTAGGGTGAACCCTCAGCCCTGGTTACAGGGTTACCTGTGTAGAACGCACATTAAATTGGCAACGTAAATCATACACACGAGTGATGGAGGATCTAAATCGGAATCAGAAGTCCAAGTAGTCGCGACCAGCGGCCCAAGCTTGTCCTCCAGCACCTGTGCCATATGGGTCGTCGCCGGCGGGTCCGTCGACCCTCGCGTCCTTGAACGAGAACTCGCGTTGAAACTTTTGTTCCAGAGAAGACAGGTCGCCGATAAGTTTGGTGCACGCCTGGCCCAGAACTTTTACTGGTGTGTCTGATCCATCCGTCTGGAGTTTGATCAGGAAGTAGGGGTGGAGTGGGTGTGGAACCTTGTAACCAGCGAAAAGGACGTTGTTCATCTTCAAGAGCTCCCTGGAACAGGCCTCAAAACCTGGTCGTGGACAAGGTGGGACACGGGACGCACCCGCGGACCATATTCGCCAAGGTATGGTCCTGCTTTAGGATTTTGACCGTAGCAGCGTTGGGAATCTTGGTATCATCCGTTATCTCGACCCTGTGAACGGTGACTCAGGGGGTCGTTGGCCAGTGATCACACGACCTACGGCTTTTCACCTTCCTCGAGGACATAAAGTTCATGACGTGCCGGCGCGTTCATCGAGACCTGGAATCGATCATTCAATACCAGTGAAGTAGAGAAACGCGAGAGAGAAAGGTTCAGGAAACAAGTGTGATCTTTTTGGGTTCACCGACAATAAATGTTGGCTTTGAAGCCTGCATCATGTGAAGCAAAACATGAGATGGACACTTACTCGGCGTGTGGGAAAGGGAAGAGGATCTTCGGAATTTGCCGATCCACAATCCCCTCGTCCTCAGTCAACAGCCCATCAAGACATCGGCCTGTAAAATCTCAAGGTATGCCTCCACGCAGGTCACCCAATCCGTCCCAGACGTCTTTCGCCGTTGTTGGCATGCGAACGACACCGCTATTGTGCTGAGAGGGCGGGCGGATGGGATGGATGAAGACCTTGGTGTTTAGATGTGCCCGGGACTAACATCCAACACAGATAATGCCTACCCGATTCTCAAACACAAGAAAACACCGTGGCCATGTCTCAGCCGGAAAGGGGCGTGTAGGAAAGCACAGGAAGCACCCTGGAGGTCGTGGTCTCGCTGGTGGTATGCAGCACCACAGGTACTCCCGTTCTTCGACCGGTTCCCGGTTACTTAGGTTGACTGGATTGACCAATAATTTTACAGGATCAATTTTGACAAGTACCACCCTGGTTACTTCGGAAAAGTCGGCATGCGATATTTCCATCTGACGAGGAATCAGTACTGGCGACCGGTCATCAACGTTGACAAGCTGTGGTCATTGGTTCCTGAGGAGGAGAAGGAGGGTCTGACAGAGGATTCTGAGGTTGTCCCGGTGATTGACACCCTCCAACACGGCTACGGCAAGGTTTTGGGCAACGGAAAGTATGTGCCCGGAGGATATCCCCGGTTTCTAGGTTGTGGCTAATTTACATGCCCCTAGGCTGCCCAAACTTCCCTTTATTGTTAAGGCCCGATTCGTCTCAGCAAAGGCCGAGTGAGTTCTGAGTGCCAAGCTCGTTTACCTCGCAACGGACGCTGATCGCCAATCGCCCCTTTCTTCAGGCTGAAAATCAAGGAGGCTGGTGGTGTAGTGAAGCTGATTGCCTGAGCTGTTTTTGTTGTATCATCGCTTTCGTTTCCTATGAATAGGACGTACACATGACATCTTTGTTGTCTCGGGGGGGACGTGGGTATTTTTGTATGAGACTTGTCAGTGTCACCAAAGTGACAGTCGGTCATTACAAAGCTTGACTGAGGCCGCCGCATGGGATCTCTGAGTACCTCCTCTTGGTGTGAGTTCTGCCACCATCTACGACACACCCCCCGCCAACATCGCCCTCCCTCTTTCTTTCAGACACCCGCCAGTACGCTACCTGGAATCGTACCAGGTCAATCCACACAGCCCCTTATCTCGCCCGCACAGACTCCGCAACATCGCGCGCAGCAACCACCATGTCCATCCCACGACAGGACCCCATCCTCCTCAACATGGCCAACGCTCAGGATAATGAAACGGTCCCCAAGGAGGTCGCTAAGCCTCCAAAGAAGCATGATACCCTCTTCGGCCCTAACATCGGAATCGTCTCCTCTGGTCCCGAGTGGACCGAAGCATCGCGGGACAAGAGCCTAGTCGACGAACTGACACCAGAAATCGTCAAGAGCTGGGTTGCTAAGAGTAAAGAGGTACGTCAGGAACTCGTCTTGCTCACCCTCCTCCGAGATTGACACTCTACCAGACTTCCCAGCCAACGACTACTCTTCAAGCTCTTGTGAATCTCAAGCGACCCAGCCTCCGGCTGTCCCCTCTCGCTCCTTCCGCTGTTGATGACCCCAACGCCGAGCAACCGCTGCATGTTCACGCTCTCGAGTTTGAGTACGACTGTGATGCTCCAAAGTGCGGCATCCGGGTCCATGTCATCGTCCCCCCCAGTCACCCGCTCGCAAAGGATGCCGCTTCCGGCAGTGACTCTACCAAGGTTTCCGTCTTCGACACCGTCGCCGATGGCGGCTTTGGTCAAATGCTCAAGTTGGAACACGGCGCGATCTTGGAGCTCGCCCGTTTCGACGATGTTTACAAGGTTGATCGTCCATCACCTGTCCCGGACCCCAAGCCAGAAGAGCAAGAAGCAACCATCCAGCCAGACAATACCCACGCGGCCAAGAAGAAGAGATTCACCGCCTTCATTAGTCGTAAGCACCAGCGGGATCAATCCGTATCCGGTCCTGCTTTGGCGGTCGTCGACTCTGAACCTCCCACTTCCACCGATTCCAACACTCAAGAGAACAAAGAAGGTGTCAAAGTTCTCATTAAACTCACTGCCCTGGACGAAGATGGTCATGGCTTCGCCTCTGCCAACGAACAACTGACCTACCTCCATGTTGTTCGCGCCGGTGTGGCCCCTCCTGAAGGTGAGGAGGACAAGCGTCCTTGGATTGTCCACGTGGTGAAAAGGGAGGCAACAGTAGGTTACCTAGGGTATCTGTGTGTGTATAGTTCTCACTCTTTCTTAGATTGGGCCCCATACTTTCCACCTCCATGAGATCTATGGTCTATCCTCTCAAAGCGCTCAGCCGCCCCAGCCGCCCACTGATGCCACTCATACCTATCCTCCCGTTGCGCAGCCTCCAACGGAAGACGAACCTACATCCGAATGTCTCGTCTGTCTTTCCTCGCCGCGTGAGGTCGTTCTCTTGCCCTGCCGCCATTTGGTTGCGTGTCGCGAGTGTGCCGTCAACATGGTTGAGTTCGGTGCTGGAGGTGCCATTACTCACACCGAAACGGAGCCCGCCCCGGCTACGGAGAACGAGAACAATGCTGAGAACACGGAGGCGCCTGCGCCTCAAGAGGATGGCCCAGGAGCCGCGGCTCAAGTCCAATTCACCCAGGCTCAGGCTGTGAACAGAAGGAAGCGAAGGGCCAAGGGGTGGTTCTGCCCTGTATGCCGACAGCGTAAGGTCAATCACCATTTTACTCGCGCCCATAGCTGATACACCGTCGGTCAGCCTATACCTCTCTCCTTAGGATTACGACGACTTTCCCGTCAAAGGAAGAGACGGAAACCAAGGTGGAGGGCGTCGCGCCGGAGGCGGACCCCCAAACCGACAACAATAACAATAGCCCGACTTCCGGAAATGCGATGTCGAGGCTTACCGCGATGGTTTCGCGGCCACTCTTCGCCCGCGGAGTGTCGAGGAACACCCCATCTGAACTCGAGCGGGGTAACGGAACTGGCCATTAGGACAATTTGATAAATCTAACGTAGTCTGCCTCTCTTCTTGCCTTTATCTTTTCGTTTCTCCTGACCCTTGTATTTATAATGCGACGGTTTCGATGTGTAACTCGCAGTTTGGACACTATCCGTATGATGATGATTTTTTGGATTCCTCTTTCCCGATCCGGAACAGTTTCGATCGACGACTTTGACTTTTGTCGACAATGTCACAAGGAGGACATCAGGGTCGGATACACGCCTACCGTACTACGAAGAGGGCTGTCCTCGGAACACAGGCCCAGGGGCCCTCGCCAGCGTGGAAGGGCGGCGAGCGCAGCGGGTCCAGCACACCGCCCACTCCCAAGGAACCCGGCAGCAAGATCCTCATCAGCCGATTACCCCCAGATGTAACCCTCCAGGAAGTCTCTGTAGGTTGCGGACGCCTCGTTGGCTCCTTGGAACTGACGTATTCGCGACGCGAAGGATCTATTCAACAAGACTGTCGGACCTACAAAGGAGGTCATGCTGTTTTATAACGACAAGGGGTTGCCAAAGGGAATGGCGTTAGTCTGTTTCCAACGGGACGGCGACGCGGCTTTGGCTGCTAATAAGTATGATGGGCGCTTTGTGGATAACAGTGAGTTGCTTCGTCCGTCTCCGAGCCGTCGATTCACACCCGTGGTACCTGTGGTGTCAGAACGGCCGTTGAAGGTAGAAATTATCGTGGGCAAGGATGCACCCCCTCCTTCGAAAAAACCTCCTGCCAAGAAAGAACTGCCATCCCCGCCGCCACAACCGATGTCTCTATTAGAGAGAATGAATGTTGCACCGGTAAAAGGCCCCGCCCCGTAAGAACCCCTTCCTTCGCTGGGGCGCACGCTCGAGTACCGTTCACATTGACCGCGTATCTGTGCTGGTTCTATAGGCCTAAAGCACCAAAGCAGGAAACCCAGAAGGCTCCGGTGGCCCCTGCAGAGGTTGCAACCAAGCCAAAGGCGGTTCCGACGAAGAGGAAAAAGACCAGAAAAGGACCGGCGCGTTTGACCAAGAACAAAGTCACTGTCCAGCAACTCGACGAAGAGATGGATGCGTACCGCGCCGCTGTCCCTCAGATCGGTGGCGATCCCAATACGATGGTTGTCACTTGAGGATGGATTCACCTCATCTTTCGCGTTTCTGGTGTTCGGAATGTGTCTTTGGAGCTTCGGCGTTCGACGCTTGATTTACCGACCGTCCTATTCCCCTGTCCGCTGGCTGCTTCTGAGCTTCGTTGATAAGTTTACACGTACACGTATACCGATCGAATGATCTATGCGATATCCGATGACTACGCCGCCCGCGCAGACCGATGAGGTTGAGACCCCAAGTCTAGATAACACCTCGGAAGCGTTGCAGAGGTCTTTCAGAAAACCATTGGATAGATTCATCTTTGCGAGTGGCTTGAACTGGGGAGATAACCCCACAGTGTACGCCCGCTGCCAAAATTTCTCGATCGAGTCGTCACAACAAATGCACCACTTTCTGTCCCCTTTCTCTTCCGATCTGCGTACAACTGTTATAACTATATAACCGCTACACATTGCCGCTATGGGCGCAGCTTTGAATCCCATTTTCTTACCTATCACCACCGTCCAGCACGATTTTGAGACTGTCGTGACGGATGTCCGCGAGGGAACGGTGCCCTCTGAGGATTTCTGGATATCTTGTTATCACCAGAACGAACCCTCGGTTCACGGGAAGGTACGGGCGGAATTGGATGAGGGAGATCGTCATCTCGTCTTACTCGAGGGAAGGGATGGGGTCCAAATCGAACGAGGAGACTTGGTACGTATCGGATCTAATCTCCGTACCGTTGTACAACTTCTCAAGGCGAAACACTCTTCTTTTGCAAAGCACTCGTATTTCGTTTCTTGCCCGCAGTTGAGTATCTCGAAAACAAGAGTGGTCGTTCCGAACAGAACGTATGCATCCCCAAAAATAAACCCAAACCCGCGGATTGTATGGCTTTATTGCGTTGTCAGCGCTGTATTGCCCTCTGATATTCTTACTCTGCTGGGCAGCCAACCCAAATAACCGCCTTCGACGTCTCTCCAGATGGGTCTCAAATCGCTACCGGATACGACGACGGGACGGTGATACTCGACTCCACATCTGTACCCACCAAGAAATTCCAAAACGTGACCTCCGAACTCCACGCAGCCTATGTGTCCTCGTTACGGTTCTTCCCATCATCGCGGGTGCTCCTAACTGCGGGGGCGGATTTCGCGTTACATATTCTACCAGCAGAGCAAGACGAAGCTGCTGTTCCCGTTTCTCCTGTCCGATCCCTGAAGGGGCACACCCGCGTCGTCACGGACACGGCAATCGTATCGAAAGGGAGAAACGTGCTGTCTTGCGCAAAGGTTTGTCGGTCATACCCTACGATCCAAGCGGTGGTGTGGTTGCATTCATGACGTTTTTTCTCTAGGACGGTACAATCAGGCTATGGGATGTGAGCAGCGGAAAGTCGATTAAAACCCTCGGGTCTATGGACTGGGCGGGGATCAATGCAATCAGCTTGGGCGAGACAGGCAACTCCGTATTTGGACAACCCCACCCAGACGGGGAAGACCGTTCCACTCTATCAACTTCGCAAACCAGTGCGTTCATTGACCCACGAGAGGTCGAGACGACAGGGAAGGTCGTGTTCGCCGCGCTACAGAATGGATCCTTCGAGGCCTTTGACCTTGGAACCAAGAATTCGGTGCATAAATATGAGGTCGGTAAACGGGCACTGAGCGCGATATCGTATTCCGCCGCGCACGACCTGCTCGTAACGGGTTCTACCCATGGAGTGGTGACAGTGTTCGACACCAGGCAGATGTCGACGCCGTTGACCTCATTCGCACGGAACCGAGCTTCCGTCGAAGACCTTGGAATCAGAGGGCACGCGACAGAAGCAGAGGTTGCGGTTGCTACGGAGGATTGTTTGCCTTACGTTGCCGGTGTCCGGCCAGATGGGCCACAAGTGCGCACCGAGTTAATCGGCTCGGACTGTGATGCTGTGAGGATGGTCAGGGTAACCGAGAATGGGGCCGTCTGGACCGCAGGGGACGATGGTGTGGTCAGGAAGTATTTGTAAATTTACGGCTCCTTTGTATCTCCGAGACGATATTTGCGACCATATCGGTCTTCGACAGCTCGAAATACATAAACGTCGCTGCTGGACGCCCACCGTGGACTTGTTTCGCCTGCCCAGCCGAAGAGGCTGATCGCCGATCAGAGTAAATCACGGATACAAAGGACCACCGGCCACTGCTGACGCCGATCGTGAGGGAGCCTGGGTAGTAAGGAAAAATACAGTCGCATGATATTTCACGATACGTATCGTACATTCGTGTATGTTACATGGGGTTACGTGGCTTATCGGGTGTGCTTCAGTAGGAGGATCGCTTTTGTGTCTCCTGGTCTGTCAGGGGAACATACTGGAGGGAAGGGTGAGTAAAAGCCGATGGGCGAGGAAAACAAGCCCGCGTACCATGACGCCGAAGAGACGTTTCTTTTGGATATTCCCTCGGTCGTCTTTGTCAACTTGGATTACCTCCTGGACTCCTGTACCAACAGGAATGAAAAGCCGTCCAGGCTGGGCCAGCTGATCGATCAGCTCTTGTGGAATCGTCGGTGCGGCCGCCCCAACGTGAATACAGTCGTAAGGGCCAGCAGAAGGGTAACCTGTGGGTAGAGGTGAGGAGGGGTTTCAAAAACCGTGAGAGAGGTTTGGGATCACATACCCTTCCTGCCGTCTCCCGCCACCATTTCAATCTGACCGCTTTCGAGTGCCGGGCTAAGTCCGTCCTTTTTTAGATTCCCCACGGACCAATCGACCAGTTCAGCTATGTGGTCGATACCTACAACCTTCCCTGCTGGTTGACCATCCCCGGGAGAGACGAGACGATGAAATATGGCGGTGAGGTAGCCGGAGCCGCTGCCGACGTCGAGGACTTTCGATCCGGCTTGAAGATAGGTCAGTAGGTATTCCGACGCATGAGCATGCATGTGCGGGGCGGAGATTGTTGCACCATGACCGATCCGCCTTCCCGGCCGTATGGATTAGCGAGGGTGATTGATCCGAGAGGGGATATGGAGACCCACTGGGGTGCATCCTCATATGCGTCCCTTTTTTCGACAACGTAGTTCGCTCTGTCGACCTTTTTCATCGCCTAGACGAGAGGGCGGATTCAGATACGGAGATGCGGGGGAATGAATCCTGCGCACGTTTCTCACTCTGGCTGAGTTGATAAGACCGCCCCTGGCCATGTTTTCGATGAGTTCGACATTGGAAGAGCCGCTGCACCTCCAAGCCATGATTTGAGTGACGGAACCAAAGACTCGGGCCGCTCCGCGCTCCGTCACCATTAGTTCGATACCATCAGTGTCACTCACAGCCTTGGGAACGTCACGTGCTGCTAGTCTCAGCGCCCGCTATTCCGTGCCTTCTGTTTCTCGTTTCCTCTCATACCCCCGACTACCGCCAGTCGGCCCACCCCCAGCCATGGCCGTCGGTGAACCGACCCGCCCGAGATACCAGCGACTGGCTTTCCCTCGCCAGACGCGCCCAGTGGGAGGCTATTTGGATGCGCCACCACCTGTGATCCCCACAGCAAATCCTGTCATCTTTGTTGTAAGTCTGCTTTTCACCTCACCGGGAGTTCCACTCACGCTTGGCCTTCCAGCCCAGGCAAGATATCAGCCTTTCGTTAAGTCTTCCCAGCAGCGACGTGGTGAGCGAACTCGCTAGTTCCTTCTCTGAACCACCAAGCTCCTCGTACGAACAATCCCGTCGCTCGAAATCTCCTTACTGATTTTTGTTGATAGGGACCCCCCTTCTTCCTCTACCAGCGAACCTCCCAGCACGACTGATGAGTCCTCCACACAATCCTCCTCTACCTTAGAGTCCTCGTCCACAATATCCTCCTCCACGAGCTCTCGCGAGAGCAGCTCATCCCGCTCGGAACTCTCCTCGACGTCTTCGCGTGAATCATCATCAATTACCCCGACACCATCGGAGACATCTGAATCTTCATCCCTCACGTTCAGCCCGGAGACTACTATCACCAGTGCCGTTGTCTTGACCATCGACGGTCGTCTTACGACTGTACGTCCTCCGCTTTACCTCACTGCGTCTATTCACCTCATTTATAGTCTTATGTCTCAATTCCGACAACCCTCACCAACCCTGGCAATAGGCTATCCTCTTCTGAGAGGACCGCTGTGATCGCTGGCAGTGTTGCTGGCGGAGTTGCGCTCATACTATTGGTCGCGGCAATTATTTTGTTCTACCGCAGGCACCAGAACAAAAAGAAAGGGTTCTTCCCTGCGTTTGAACCAAAGCCACGAACCATGCTCTTGGCGGGCGAAGATCTCGATGATGAGTACGCCTACTCGCATCAAACCTCAAACGCACCGACGCCAATTTCTTCTAGCGTCCGTCGCGTCGGGAGTCCGGTTGACAGCCTCCCGCGCAGCGTCGGTGTCGATCAGAGTCCACGCTTGCTTCGGCCTAGGGCTTCGGACACCGGCTCTATCTTCCACGAGGGAGGGATTTGGCCACCACCCGCTGGGCTGGTCGACCCTATCCTTGCAGGGTCGCATATCAATTTGACCAATATCGTCAACGAGGTGATGGGCTCTTCCGCTGGTCAGCAAAACGATCCCTCTGGGAGCAACACTGTAATTCGCCCACGCGGTGGGAGCCGTTCCACGAACGATGACACTTCGACCATCCATAGTGAGGGGTCTATCTACTCAAACGACCTCCCACCCTTCCCACCCAACCCAGGACAGGGCCACCATCGAGACAGTTCCAATTCCGAAGCGCCATTGATCCCCCCTGAGCCCCTATACTTGGCGTCCACGCACAATTCCGGATCTTCCCCTTCAATCCCGCAACTCCCGTATGAATCGGGATTTTCGGGGTCATCGACAAGTTTATCAAGAATCACCAATCCCAATGGCACGAAGAACTGGTTAGATAGGTCTCCCCGAAAATTCGCGGATTCTCCTACGAACCCGTTTACTCGGAATCCATCGCCCTTGGTGCCGGATAATGAGAGATCCCGCTCATCGGCCTCAACATAACTCCACAATTTGGACGGTTTTATTTCTAATTATAACGGACTCTTACACACCCCAGTATGGTGGCCACGCTATATAGACCCTTAATCGCTCTTTCATCTTTATATTGCTGTGTTCTCCTCGTCTCCCACTCCCCTTTTGTTTCACCCTTCTTTGTACGGATTCACACCCGGTGCACGATAATTTTCGTTCACTCACCATCTCTCGCGGACCTGGCATCTCACTCTCGATCCCCTGTGGCATTGTTGTAACTAGGTGATTCTACGTACGTACATCATATATCATTAGGTTCGTTGCTTGCATTGGTCGCAGTTTTGTAGTGCGGATTGATCGACTGATGCATGATGCATGAATGCCCAAGGGGCTATGAAGGCGTGTAACGTTAGCCGGTCCTTCGACCCCTTTATTGGCTGCCGTCCGTGCTTGGCGTCCATGTGCGCGCGATGACCGGATGGCCCCGCACAAGCGATGGCCGAATCGGCGGCCTCGTTTGAAATACCCACAGAACGTGTTTTGATAGCGATTTAGTCGATTGATCAACTTGACCGCGCGCCAGCGCAAGTGATGGTAGGGTATTCAGACCCAGTGGTATATACAAGCAAGGAAACGCCGTATGATTAAACTTTACAAAGTGCAGATAAGAGAGTGAAGGCGGAGAGTGAGGGGTGAAGGAGAGGGTAGCGCCTGGAGCGTGGCCGAAGCGCATCGCGTGAAAACATGTGGTAAGATGTGAATCCCAGGAGAAAACACAGACAAAAAAAGGGGCGGCTGCGTGGAGACCCCTTATCGGAAAATCAGTCTTTGGGCTTGATAGCGTCGTCGTAGTTCTTGAACGGGTCCTTCCGCAGGATCTCAGCTTCCGAGGACATCGGGACCCCACGATCCGCGGTCCACTTGGGTTTCATGACCGAATCTTGAAGGCCTGGGTCCCTCGAAGAGGATGGGGTCGACGGGACCTGAGAAGACTGAGAGGTGAGGTAAGTTCCAAGGATACGAGGGAGACGACTGGGACATCACCTCATCTCGGTATGGCGTAAATTTCGGTGTGGTTGGCACGGGGACCTCTCCGTCTGTATCTCTGAACGGCACAAAAGCAGTTCGTCGCGAAGGTGTTTGCTGAACTTCTGGTTCGGCATCCCTAAACGGCACAAACCCTGCCTCCCTTGTAGGGGTCTGAACCTGGATCTCTGCGTCCGAGTCCCTAAACGGCACAAAGGGGGCACGTCGTGATGGTGTCTGGGGAATCCCCCCGTCATGGGACCTTCTCAATGGGTTAACGGGAATGGGTGGAGGGGGCATGGAGTCCTTCCCATTAGCGTTTTCGTCTGGCTCTGGGTCGCGGAAAGGAACGAATCTTGGTGGTGCCCCCGACGAAGCGATACGCTTAGACTTGCCCGCTTGCTTAAGCGTCGTCCCAGCCATCTTGCTCACCTCCTTAACGTTCTCCTTGACACGGGTCTTGCGAGTGCCGATATCCGGGAAGGAGATGGTTTCTTCGACCTGCACAGCCCGGCCCTCCGAACCGTCAGGGTCCACGAAAACCTGCGGTCGAGCGTTCGGCCGAGGTTGGACGGGGACGGAAGTCGATGGAAGCCCCCCGGATACCGATCCCGACTTGGACTTGTGTGACGACTTCGAAGGGGCGAGAGCTGGACGTTTGGTGACAGCCGGTGCTGGAATTTCATCCAGAGGAGGTGCAGCGAGGGACGTCATCAACCGTTTCTGAAACTCCGCGTGTTTCGTCTTTAGGCGGTCAACAGGTTCCGATTGCCTATTGATACCAAGAAGGAATATCTCATCTGCCTCGCTCGTCCTACATACACCACGGTCGTAAGATTGTCAAGGCCGTCCCCAAAAGAAAAGCAGTCCAATCAACTCACTTGCCCATTCGCTCCAAAACGCCCGCATACTCTTCATACACCAACCCATATCTGGTCCCAATTTCATTCGCCAACAAGAACTTGAAGATCATAGACGGCTTCTCGACGTAACTCGCGTAGAGGACCCACAACTTGAGATACCTCAACTCCGACCTCCAGGCACCATCTCGATCGTCTTTCAAGACGCGGGTGGCCTCCTCGAGGAGTTCCAGTAAACAACTATCCGCGCTAGGACCCTGAGGGTAGTTTTCCAAAGTCCAATAGACGAATCGACAATATGCTTCCAGCGGATCGTCATCCTCGTCTTCCAACGCGATCTGCACGTTCATCCGATGCCGCTTCCTCGCTTCAGCGAGTTTGGCCTCCCGGTGAACATGAGGAGTCTTGAGGATCGCGGACAACGCGGTTACACGTCGACCAGAAGCAAGTGGCTGGATGTTCTCTTTGGCGGCTTCCAGCACATCGCAATCAACGATTGCCGGACCATCACTGAAAACATCAACCTCGTTCCCCGCCGCATCGAATTTAGACATGAGGCCGATAGAGAGGGGTATCAAAGATGGGGAAGATGATAGTCGGAAGTTGGAGAGTCCCCGTTTCGGAAGCAGAAACTTAAAAAGCTCAACAAGCGAGGCGCGTCTGCCAAGCCATGTGACCAGACGCGCTGAATGGCGTCCCGTATCGTGCTCGATTATTTCGTGTAAACAAGATGTAACAGGGTCATCACAAGCTCGTCAGGATGAACGGAGGTTTCCCGGTAAAATGTAAAGGACATTAGGTATAACGGGAAAGGATTTGGACCCTGTAGCTGCGTGAGGGGATAAGCGCACAAGCGCGAAGGGGGATATTTAAACGTCGTTAGAATAGATGAAAAGCCAGAGGAACGAAAATCGTCGATGTAAGAAAGAAGAAAAAGTAACGCGCGGGTCAACTACGCGAACATCCGGATAGTACCTATATGTAAGTCCCAAGGAACGTTTTCAGGTGTAAGACATCTCGAGGTCGTTTAAGCGATAGGGATGTTGTTCTCTGCTCCAATCTGCAATGCCTTGTGTTTTGCGAAGACGGGATATAGGCAAGAGACGTGAGCCAACGCCCTAGTTTCTTCTTCGTCGATTTGTGTCATGTAGTGGCTGACGACCTTGATCTGTACGAGGACGGAATGAGACCTTGGCGTAATGAGAGCAATGGGGACCTACTCCTTTCTTGATACCATTCGCCTTGAGGGAAGAAAGCCTAATGAAGCATTGCATGAGTCACAGTCTGGAACATCTATCAGCTCTGCGTCACTCCTACCATTTGCGACCGGCTTGCTCTTTGAATGTCGGGAGCGAATGGGCAGAAATCGAGGCAACCCATTGGTTGGTCTCGTCTATCAACTCCGGGCTGACACTCAACAAGGGAAGGTTGTCGCCGGAGTTGATAAGATCGTAAACCATCGTGAAGGACATTTGGACGAGATCATCGAAACTATGACTCGGGACATTCGTGCCTGGGGTTTGAGGACCCGGGGATGCGGCGACAGACGGGCCTCGTGAAGACAGATCAGGAGTCTCGGGGGTGCTGACTTCTATAACAGTAGCCTTCTTCTGCGGAGTGAGAGGGATGGGTCGGGGTGCAGGAGCCGACTCTTCTTCGGCAGCTTCAAGGACAATCTTGGCGTCAGCGATCTTGGCTCGCAACACTTCCGTGTTGAATAAGCAAAGAGCGCGTTCTCGTTTGGGGAGGCTCATCAGCAGGTCAGTCAGTTCACCAATCTGCGACTTCTCCAACTTGCTGATAGCTTGTACCATGCGTTCGCGCTCCGAGGTAGGGTGCAACGATCCAGAAGGAGAGGAGGTCCGTGGAGGCGTTACAACGGATCCCGGGATTGACACTGGGGTTGAAGGGTGCTCTGGGGCAGAAGCAATGGCCGCACTGGTAACAGGATCCAAGAGACGCGAATCTTGCGAAGGGGCGGGTGACGGTGAAGAGAGAGATTTTGTCACTCGCACGCGGTCCGCAAGTTTCGTAGGATCTTGTATCACCGAAACGACATCGCTGAGAGACAGACTGACGATTGAATCCACGATCGGCTCAACCTCGTCATTACGGACAGACCCCAAGCCTTTGATTCGCCTCGTAAGCTCTCCGGAGAGAACCTCTTTGCGAACAACCGGGGAAAGTGCCGATAAACTGTCGTACTGAAGCGGAACGTTCAAACTTCCGGATAGTGCGGCCTGGAGTGTATGTCAGCCCAAAGAATGACGAAGCGGCGATAAAACGGGAGATGACCTGATAGTAACTTCCGGATCCTCGCCTTTGTCTTTCTGGTGTCCTGTCAACGAGCGTGGAGGTTGGAGACCCAAGCACTGCGGGGTGGGACCTCGGACTCGGCCACCCAACATAGCTATCACCACCCTCGCTCAAGGTTGGGCTGGTGGCGCCACTCGCACTTCGTGGATGACCATTGTGGCCACTAAAACGAGCGGCCAACTTCTCCTGGCGCAACTGTTTCGGTTCGTGCAACCTGACGATAACTGTTTTCTTCTCCAAGACGGCGCCGTTCATCCCGTGCATCGCGGCGGACGCTTGGTCCGGCGTTTGGAACGAAACAAACCCAAACCCCCGACTTTCACCCGCCTCGTTGCGCATCACCCGGGCGCTAGGAGGCATTTAGGTCACGACTTTACATCAAGCATGGAAGCCTACCTGACGATATGTCCGTACTATCCGAGAACAATAAGAAGCGGCCTAGTTACACGTTTATAGAGCACTCACCGGACGGAAGTGGGTAAAGAGCGCATTCGAGGTGATGGAGGTGTCGAGGTTCTGACATGAAATGCGCGTTAATTGTGCCACTGTAGGTGGGGAAGACAACACAAACCTTGATAAAAAGATTACAAGGATCGATCAGCCCACTGTGGCTGTTTGAGCCAGGACCACTCAACGGTGCAAGCTGGACTTGCTGACCAGGGCCATGAACGAAGTTTTGCCGCACACCATGGAAACCCGCTCGTGGGGGCGAGTACTTGACGCGAACGGTGAGACTCGAGGTGGGGATGCTTTTATGAATGCAAATACCTGGTTCACGGGGTAAGGGTACCCGGAAGCGACAAACGTGGGAGCTCCGAGGGTGAAATCGCTCATCGAGCCACTGGTTCTTCGAGGTTGATAGCTCTGGATCGCGATGTTGTGACCATCGATCTGAGCACAATACATCGCGTCCTCGGCCTTGCGCGCGTCGTCCTCACGCCAAAATTCGATCATCGCGGTCTCCTGCGCGAAGGGAACACGCGTTCTGACTGCAGCCAGCGCACCATATGGTCTGAAGAGATCGTAAAGCTGGAAATCGGTATAGTAAGTAGGGAGGAATTTGACGAGACGCGGAGTAGCGGAGGCGGGCGGTAAAGGCGTGGGTGGATCAGTTGGGGGATAGGGCGATAGTACGATGTTCACGGGAGTGGTAAGACCAGGGAAAGGCTTGGAATGAAGACACGCAAGTGCTTTTTCAGCTGGAAAGAGATTAGAGTTAAGCAGTTGATTGGTGTGAAGATCTAGAACGGATGGAATGAAAGCTACCTCGATCCAGATACTGGAACTCGATGGTTCCACAGAGGTCCTGGTGGGGTTCCTGCCTGTTGATCTTGAGGCGAAACTTTGCGCAGGGTTGGAAGACTACGGCAATCTCGTCGTCTGTCACGTAGGAGGGCAATCCGGAGATGTACAAAATGGGTTCGTGAAGATAAGGGTGGGGTTCTGTGTCGTGAGTGGCGGGCACGCCGAGGTCGGCCATCGTGGAAGTCGTCGTGAAGAAAAGAGAGAGTGGAGGAGGAATCGGAGGGGCGGAGAGTGACCGGACGATCTCTCTCTCGACAATGCACCACACGCCTGCCTGGGTGTATGAACGAAATAGGAATCGGTCACGCACAAAAAAATCGCCGCGATTATGTAAGCTCGGCATTTACCGTTTTTACCCATTGTTGGGCGCTCGTTTTCCTTGGGTGTAAGGGTGTCATAAATAAGTAAGTATGAGCCCGCCCCCGCTCACTCGATTTACCCCCGTCCATCATGTCCATCAGGTCCGCTTCCCCCCCTCCCTCACCACGGACTTCCCCTTCGCGTCTTTCTCTTCAAAATATCTCTTCAGCTTTCATCCGGATAAGGAGGTTCAGAGGGGACAGGCAGATCGTATCTACGTCCGGACCTGAGCCCATCACCCATCCTTGTCTAAACAATGCCGTGTCTACGCACAAAGTCTCTGTGAGCCGCGAGGATCAGTTCGTCTGCGCGTCCGCTGTCGACGTCCCTAAACTCCTCCGTGCGTGTCGTTCGACTCTCCTCGACCAAGCACGGGCAATCGGCGCGAACGTCCTGGTCGAAGAACAGTACGTTATCACTCGGCGTCTTCCCCAATCTTCGCTCATGATCATTCCCCGCAGGTGGTACACCTCCATTGTCCCTCCAAAGAACCGCACAGGTGGCCCTTACAAAGTCCAGGTCAGACGATGCGAGCAGCAATGACTTTTCAACATGTCTCACTAACAAACACACAAGGTCCAATATTCTGCAAATGCCGCCCGGTCGGATAGGCGTGACCCAGGGAGCCCCGTCGCTCTGGAGCAGTCCAGGGGCGTCCCAGGACTCATGACGATCCTCAAGCGTGCCTGATGGTTTACCCTTGTCCTCTTTCGCGCGCTGCTCGCTCGTTCGTTCGCTCGTGACTTCGACAAATTATCACCCTCCTTAATCTCCGCTAGTATGCAAACCCTCCTTCGCGTTTGGTTGTGCCAGTATGTATCTGATTCTCTTCTCGATATTTACTCCCCCTTGGCTTTCTGTCCTCGCGATTCCCCACTCGTTACCCTTGTCTCAGCTTTGCCAAGGGCTTGTCCTGAACCCCATCGGTAATCTAATCCGAATAAGTAGTCATGTCTCAGAACGCACGTTCTATCTAATACATCCGCTGATCGTTTCCTTTCATCACTCCGATTCCTTTCCGACCATCGCACCGACTCAGAATCCATACCCTTGTTGAGGGTTGGGGAACCCTGGAGCTCCAGAGTCGCCGGGTTTAGGGTACCCAGGGTATCCAAATTGTCGACCATCTTGCCACGGATCCGAGTTCATTTCATCGGTTTGAGTCTGCGGCTGTGGCTGCGGCTCCCGAGGTCCCTCGCGCCCGAACCCGCCGCTGAACCCACTCCCAACATCACCGCCAAACCCGAACTGCTGTGGAGGTGGACCGTAAGAAGGTTGGTAGCCTCCTCCGGAGGGCTCGGGGTGGCTCGGCGCATAGGATGATGCGTAGGGCGACGCGTAGACCGAAGGTTGGTCTGTACGAGGCTCTGGTGGGATAGACCGATACGATGTATCGCCATATGATGGCTCAGCAGGTGCGTACGACGAGGCATAGGGGCTGGGTTGTGGAACTGCATCTCCAGGGCCCTCTCTTTTTCCATGCCCAGAACCACCGAATAGGTTGGGAAGTTGGCTCGGAACGCCTGGAATATTGGGGAATCCTCCACCTCCGCCGCTGCCGTAACCTGGGGCATACACTGACGAGTGCGAATGTGATGATCCATGACCACCTCCATGACCCCCTCCACCTGAGGGAAAGAGGTTGGAAGCTCCTCCGCCGCCGCCTGTTAGGTTTTGGACATAGCCTTGAACAGCAGCTTGCGCCTGGAGTCCATAATTCTGCCCAACACTGCCCTCTGCCTCGCCTACTCCGCCTTCTCCTGAAAGTCGGATATTTTTGTGATCTCTCACGGATTCCTTGCGCAACCGTTCGAGCATGGACCTCTTCCTCTTCTCACCTAACCCGTTGACCCATGTGTACATGTATTTCATCATTTCTCGTTGGACCTGAGATCTGGTGTTGTGGAAGTCGGGGTGGAAGCTGGACGACCGTTAGATCTCAAGGGAGTGGCACCATGGCCGGGGGACTCACAACACCTCCAAGATCTCCTCGGTTACATTGCGAACATTGATATTCGGATCATCCCAGGCTTTCACGACCAGGTTTACGGCATGCGCCTGGGTATCAATCGGTTGGTATGTGTCACCTTTCCCCATTGAGAAAAATCTCGTACCACGACAATCTTGGCCAGGTTTCCAGCAGGCTCGTTGAGTAACAAGTTCTAACCGAGTGCCGTCAACTTGCCGAATCAAGACAAGGGGATATCTGGCGCTCACAAAGTGATCTTTACTCAAGAAGGAATGGGTCGGATCCGACTGTACATGCTCATGAACGTTCTCAAATCAGTGACTTTCTGTCCGAAGTGCTTACCGCAGTAGGAATGTTGAAAACCTAGAGAAATAATGGGTGAACTTGGCTGTATCGCAACAGACGCCCGCCACTGAACCGACCTCGTATTGATCGTGGCTATCGATAACTTCACCAGAAGCCGCCATGAGGCCGGTAGTAGCTGATTTCATCAGTGGTTTCAACAATGGCTTTGTGGTAGCCAGCGTCAACCTGGATCCATCATAATATACGGTACTACCGTACTTACCTCCAATGTTGTGAACACAAACACTACGTCACGGATAGTTGTCAGGTAAGCGTCCATGCTACGCGGTGGTCGATCTTACCAGATATATTCTCCATCAGCCTCTCGATCAAAGGTCCAAGGCCCGGGATCCGCTCTGTGGTAGTGTCAATTCTTGGTTGCAGCAGGCTCCTGCGGATAGTGATGCGTACCGATCGTCTTTTCGATCTTCTTCACAACTGAGAACATGGCGAGACTATCAGTCACATGTCGGGGCTCAAGGGGAGATCCAGGACATACTTCGGTCCCGGAGAGTCAAAATTGCCCACAATTTCGCGTGTAGCTCTTGCGGGCTGAGTTCTTCAGGAGGTTTACCATTCATAGAGCCACCCTCGACGCGGAGCCTTTCCATCTCCTGTAAATCACTCTTCATATCCGATCCGCCACCGGATGGGATAGCTGAAGCCAGGTCTTGAAGGAGCGAAAAGGTAGACTGGTTATCATCTCCGAGGCCACGGGAACCGCCTCCCGACATCTTCGTCTTGGCCTTGGCCTTGTTCAGCTCGGCATTTAGGTCTGTGACGGATGCTTGACTCTGAATATGGGTACTCTTAGTATCGTACCCTTGACCGGGGCGGTGGGCTCACAATGTGGTCTGTGGCCTCTCCCAAGAGACTGTGGACGAAATCACTAGGTTGAATCGTCAGGCCTACGTTACTACTTGCAGTTCGCCGGTGCATTACCTAGATCCAAATGTTCCTGAGGCAAATTCGTGAGATCTGCGGTCCGATAGAACGGAATAGATGTCGTACCTGTAACCAATGGAGCGACCCATTTTCCGCCGGGGGCTTGGATCCTCGCCTGATCGCCGACGTGTAGGAATACCTCGGTATGACCCATCGACCAAAGGGCAAGTTCACAGAAATTTGAGTGGGCGGGAAAATCTTCCAAGGTGTGTAACTACGGAACCAATATCACTAAACACGCAGACAAGAGACGCCGTTTGTTACTCACAGCCTGTCCGAGAAGTCTGTAGGCCTCGTATTCGTCGACCTTCTGGCCGTTGGCGCGCTGAGCCCGACCACGCCGAATGCAGTCTTCAAGGGTCCTGCGGACGAGGGCTCTGCTCGTATCCCATCCGCCGTTCTCTGCAACCAATCTATGAGATATGGAACATCGATACACTTGCGGATCTGACCATTGGCAATGTAGTTCTTCATCCCGGTTCGCGGATCGACCTCCAATTCTCGGGGCTGAGTAAAAAATTCAGAATTTGCCACTGGGATGTGCCGAAGCGTTACGTACGTCCACAGGCTATAAATACATGAATCAGTGGGGATGTGGCCGAAGAACCTTGGCGTTACTCACTCCACGGAGTCGTTTATCATATTTTCGCGGGTCTTCGCCATCCCCGTAACCCTTGGGATTGTCTATGTGTTCTGTCTGTAACAGTACTGAGCGGTTGAAGGTCTGTCGTGTGTGTGGTGAATACGAACCGGGAGATAGCATCCTAGACGTTCTTGTGTGACCTCGAATTCACCCGTTGCATACCCATGGGCGAGGAAACCAAGTGCAATGCACAGGTTGATGATAGTCTGTGGAAAATTTAATTAACGAACGCATCCATACTGTGGGGCTGCGAACCTGAAGTTGCAACTTCTTGAGGCCTGCGATATCAACAGCCTGGGTAACTCAGTGAGTCAGGGTTCCCTGCACAATAATGTGTTGGCCAGTACCTGGCTGTAGTCTCGTAGCCAGTTTCTACCCTGTAATCAGTAAGGAAGTTCAGAAGGTCGGGGGTCAAACGAACCCGAAGTACACTCGTTTGACATCGAGATTGTTAAATTTCGAGCCTCCTTTACCGATCAAGCTTCCCAGAACCGCGAGACCACCCCCATGTTTCTTGACGAGTTCACCGAGTGTATCTTCCTACTCGGACACAATTATGAACAGACAAACGAACAACTACCTGGAAACTACGCACGATGTCACCGTGTCTGAACGCCCTGCCTTCGAGATAGGCGAAGCTGGAATCACGATCAGGGTGGTTGCGATAAGATCTCAACTGGCGAAATTCACCTTGGAATGTTTCCGGCACCGAAAGCGGCGACGTGGCTGTTGTGCATGCATACTGCTAAAACAAAGAGCAGCACGAGAAATATTCTGATATTTGCGTTCGTTCTTGACATGGTGGATGTCGTCGCAAGAGCAGAGGGAACAACCGCAGTAAAAGGTCCGCTCACCTGCGAGGCACTTCCAAAAATGGAATGATGAAATATCTCGAAAAACACAAATATTTGTGTTCGGGTACAAGGTTACGTAAGCAGTTTTTCTGCAACTCTACCAGTCACTCAACGCCTCAAGGTCGTACAGGTCGTCCACTTCTTCTCCAGTCCTCTCGCGAGATCATCCATTGCTTTGTGGGTCGCTCCAAACACTTTTGTTTGGTTTTCATCGTCTGATTTTTTTGCGATTTTCGGACACCGCACAGTCCTCGTCATGGCTTCAATCCACAACAACGTTGTTCCCTCTGAAGTCGGGTGGCAGTTCGTGCCGCAGTACTACACGTTTGTAAACAAGCAGCCTCAGCGTCTGCACTGTTTTTACACCAAATCGTCCACTTTCATCCACGGTACCGAGGGTGAGGATGGCAAACCGGCGTTTGGTCAACAGGTGCGCACGCACACGCGGTCTTTTTACCCGCCACACACGATCCGGGATCTGACTTGCCACCGTCTTTCAGGAAATCCACAATCGTATTACTGCCATCGGTTTCGAGGATTGCAAGGTTTTCATTCACTCCGTTGATGCTCAGTCTTCCGCAAATGGAGGCATCATCATCCAGGTCATCGGTGAAATGTCCAATCGCGGAGAGGCTTGGAAAAAGTTTGTTCAGACGTTCTTCCTTGCGGAGCAACCAAATGGGTATTTTGTCCTCAACGATATCTTCCGCTTCCTCAAAGAGGAGACCGCTGAGAGCGATGATGAACGCGAGGATGAGGAGACGTCCGCTGATGAGAGGCCCGCCGCTTCGCCTGTTCCCGAGCCTGCCCCGGTCTCCACCCCTCCTCATGAATTTGTCCCGGAGCCCGTCGTAGCCTCCCCCGTCGCTCCAGTGAAGGAGCAAGAACCAGAGCCCGAGCCGGTTCCAGAGCTTCAGACGAACGGTGATCAGACTCCCGTTGTTGTGGAACCTGAGCCTACCCCAGAACCAGAGCCCACCCCCGCAGAAAAATCTCCAGCCCCACCATCGGCCACTCTTACTCCTGAACCACCTTCTACCCCAGCACCCGAGCCCGCAGCCGTCATTATTCCAAAATCCTCTCCTTCCCCCGCGCCACCCATCCAGCAATCACAATCCCAACCTCAGCCACCTCAGCCACATGTGCCACCTCAGCCAAAAACGTGGGCCAACCTCGCTGCTGCTAATTCGAAGAAGTGGGGTTCTGCTGTCGCACAGGAGTCAAGAGGCGTTTCCGAGATCCCAGTAACGAGCACCCCTCCCAACGCGCCCGCGTCTCCTGCTCCTGGACCCGGTCGTGATCAACATCCTGCCTTCATCGCCGCGCAAAGCATTACACATCCCCAATGCTTTGTTAAGGTATGTGCAATAAGTTGTGTGTCCTCTCGTAGACATTGATAATCTTTTGCAGGGTGTAGTGGATAGCGTTGCAGAGCAGACGCTGAGGCAAGCAGTCACCTCGCGCTTCGGACCCATCAAGGATCTTGAGATTGTTCGTAACAAAGCCTGCGCCTTCCTCGAGTTCGAGAAGCTTGAATCTGCCAAACGCGCCATCACTACTTCGCTTCCGCTAGGTCAAGGAGGACAGGGCGGCGTCAGGATCGAAATTGGAGGCGGAGAGAACGTCAGGATCTTCATTGAGACCAAGAAGGAGCGTGGTGAGAGGCCTGTGAGCAAATCAAGGGGCGGAGGACCCGGACAGGGCGTTAATGGTGGCGGTGATGGTCGTGGTTCCTACCGAGGCAGAGGCCCACCCCGCGGTCGTGGCGGTCCCAAAGCCTAAAAACTTGTAACTGGTGTCCTGCGATTGTAGGGTCCTTATTGTTTTCAATGTCCTTATTCCCTTCCTCCCTTGCATTTGCATTTGTCTCCATTTTTCCTCCCGGCGCCCCACGCTTTCACTCTTTGACCCCATTCACTGTTCTTGTTGTGTGTTCGCATATGTCCGCTACCTGTCGACTCCTGTCCTTTCCGGCCGGTTCTCTTGTCTCTCTTTTAGGTTCCATTTCTGTGATTGCTCTCGATTGTTTTGCGACGAACGAGTGGGGTTCATGTTACGTTTTAAAGCGTGCAGGGGCGTAGCTCGTTTTTCGAAAGTAGGTACAGCTCGACCAGAAACGCCAAGAAGCATTCGAAAAATCCCACCCAGCTTGAGAGAGGAATGGATTGTAATTCTAGCATGGCAATCCCCTGAGGCCGACGAAGATCGTGGTACAAACGTTAACAGCAGCGAAGGTATGAGGACAGAAACGGGGGGGGGGTAAATGAAAGGAAAAGGATACTCGGTACACCTTGTGAGAGCTGTTTGCCATTAAGTTCGATGATGAAATGGAAAAGTGTAAGGGTGAGTTAGACGACGTTATGTCATGGGAGGTGGGTTGAAAGACATGATCTCCTCGTACAGCAATTCTTTCAGCTGCTCTCGACTGATATCATCCTTGTGCACTGTAGAACCGCATTCGCTCAGAAGATGATAGAGGGATAATGACTACGAGAATGACTGACAATCAAATTCGAAGAACTCGGGGTCGAGAGGTGGCGCGACCGGCTCATCGTCGGGATCGTGCTGCCGGACCGAATAATCGTGATGAGGGATCGAACAGCGGACCCAAAGGCTGTATTACTCACGTATGCTTCCAAATATGGGTGGGCAAGAGCATCCTCGACTGTGACACGCTTTTTGGGATCAAATGTCTAAGGACACACCAGGGTGAGCGATGCCCGAAATAGATAGAACTGGGGGACACACTAATGTCTTGGTCAAGAAATCGCAAGCCAGTGGGCTAGCGTTTGGGAACAGTTGTGAGAACGGGCGTCGCTTCCTGAACGGCAACGCCCTGATGTAATCTCGGGATCTCCTAGTCGTGATTGCGTAGAATTCATCCAAAGTGGGCGTTCCGAGGACGTCGAGGATGAGGGTCAGCTGGTGGTGGTAGTCCCTACCCGGGAACAAGGGTTTTCCTGACAACATTTCGGCAAGGATGCATCCAACCGACCAGACGTCGATAGCCTAACAGACGACTGTCGGTATACGGAACCCGAACACGCGAAGAGACGCTCACCTTGGTATACTGCTTAAACGTCAACATGATTTCGGGTGCACGGTACCAGCGAGTAGCGACGTATTCGGTCATGAAACCAGTTTCGGTTCCCGATGGTTCCGCCGTCTTAACCGAGCGAGCGAGACCAAAATCGCAGACCTTGAGGTCACAGTTGGCGTTGAGCAACAGGTTGGATGGTTTGAGGTCTCGGTGGATAACATCAGCGGAGTGTAGGGCCTTGAGGGCGCGCAGGGTCTGGTAGATGAAGTACTGGGCGTGATCATCAGATAAATCCTGTGTTCTGATCACGCGGTGCATATCGGTCTCCATAAGCTCCTGGATCACTGTACGGCGTTCACGAGTTAGGTGCGAAGAAACGAAGCGAAGTTGGAAGGATAGTCACAGTAGACCTCCTTGAAGGCCTCTATTGAAGGGGGTTTAATAATATCCAGAATCGAGATGATCTGCAACCAACGGTCATAAGCGGGCAAATATGTGTGGGAGTAGTCGATGGGTGGCGCACGTTTTCGCATACACCGGCCTCGCTAAGGAATTTGAGCAGCTTGAGCTCCCGGAGAGTCCTCAAACAAAACATTGAATGGTCGAAGGGGGCAATCTTCTTGATCGCAACCTTTCTGCCGGTTGGGCGATGGACGGCAGAACAGACGATACCGTAGGCACCCTCTCCTACGACATCGAGGACCTGGTACTGAGAGCCTTGGAGCGTGGTAGGTGAGCACGAGGCGGAATGGAGGAATGGAGGCAAAGGAATACGGACCGACGTTGAACCTGACCTTGCGAGGGGTAGGTTGTGCTTGAGAAGCAGCATGACCATGCTTTGAAGGCTGTTTGGAGCCTGCAGCGTTCTGTTGGCTCTGGGGCTGGGGCTGCTGCTCAGCGGGCATTAGAAGATGGAGATGAAGATGAAGGGAGAGAGAGAGGAAGAGGAGGATGTGGCGAGGTGATGTAGAATGAAAGGCAATGAGACAAAAGGAAGATCGAGCGGTGAAGAGCCATTGGTTACCAAGGGGAAACACCGGTATGGCTTGAGCCTTGTTCTCTGTTGTTCCGGTCGCCGTCGCAGTTCGTTACTCTATTGCTCCTCGCTTGCAATGCTGATCTCTCCTGATCTGCAACAGCGCCATAAAAATAAAAAATAAAAAATCCCCCGCGAAAAATCCCCCCTTCGGTTTGATCATATGGTCAGATGCGACCGTGGGAGACCTCAAAACAAAAGTCACGAGACCCCCACACAGCTACCACGTGATTCAGTCTCGTCCGGCAATTTGACTCTGGCGTTCTCACCGCCACATCTCGCGTTGACAATTTATTCCTCACCTCGGAGTCACCACCTTCGTTATCTCTCTTTCTTCTTGACCTTCATGTTGGATGTCTGATCCCTTCAGCAAACGACTCTTAGATTCCTACCAAGCTCACGCCAGAGGTTCCCATAAGCCTTACTCGACATACCAGCACGATTCGATATCCGTACACGGCCAAACGTCTTTCAATCCAACGATGCACGGAACTTACCGCCCCCAAGACGCCTTCTCACGCACTCCCAATGACTCCGCGTTCTTCAACCTCTCTGCGGACACAGAGATGAAGCTCGCAGCTCTCCAAGCCAAGCTAAACCAGAAACTCGGTCCAGAATACATCTCCACGCGACCGGGGGGAGGCGGGATGAAGCTTACCTATACCGAGGGTTGGAAGGTTATCAATCTCGCCAATGAAGTCTTCGGTTTCAATGGCTGGAGCACTGCCGTCGTGAACGTTACTTGTGATTTCGCGGACTACGATCCAAACACACAAAGACACACCGTCGGAATTGCTGCCATCGTCCGAGTCACACTCAGAGATGGGACATACCACGAAGACACTGGATATGGGATGATGGAGAACTCCAAGAGCAAAGGTGCTGCTTTCGACAAGGCACGCATGACGCCCCAATTTATGTTCTTCCTCGTGCTTACCCCCGTTTTGGGCTCAACCTTCCAGTGTCGGAAAGAGGCCGTTACCGATGCCCTGAAGCGAGCCCTGCGTAACTTTGGGAATCTCCTTGGAAACTGCCTTTACGATAAGGAATACACCAAAGAAATCCAGAAGATCAAGCCCCCTCCACCGGTAAGTATAGCCTCTTTATCATATGCGCCGCTTCTTAACTCCCTCTTGTTGATATTCTTTCTCCCGATAGCCCAAATTGGACAAGGATTCATTGCATCGCCGACCTGAATTTACCGAGCAGAAGCCAGACCCCAGCCTCATCAAACCAACGGCCGGACCGTCAATTGACAATAATGATAACCAGAATCATAATCATCACCACGCCTCTACCACCAATGATCAGCCCGCCAAATCCGGACCAGTGACACAGCAGCCGCCAGGGCCCAAAGCAGCCGTTAATCGTTCTATCCAGCCCAATGCCACTACGAACACGGCCTGGAAGGGAAAGAATTCCGCACAGCAAAATAGCTCGCGCACCACCCCCAACGCTGGAAATGTCGCCACCAATGTATATAAACCCCCACCACCGAAGAACCAGCCCACCAACGCCCCAGCTACTGCCCCGAAACAGCAACCACAGCGGCCAGCTGCGAAGCCAGACGCTACAGAACCCGCCACGACCTCGATGGATGTAGACTATATGGCCGGGGAGGACGACATGACGTTCTTCGAATCTGAAGACGAGAAGTGGATGATGGGAGACTTTGATATCGATCTTGACGTGGACTTGGGTCGCCCGATTGACTTCGAAGCGGACGAATCGGCCACAAATCAAGATGACTCTGGATTCGTGGACGCCAATTCCTCGGGGAACCTGGACGCACGGAAGGGAACCACCTCTGTCCCAGGTCCCGTGGCTTCTGCTTCTGCTCAGCGGAACGCCGCCGCCTCCGCCTCTAATCATAATAATAACTTCAATGGTTCTGGTCTCGGCTCTTCGACGAACGGAAACAACAATTTTGCTCAGCGATCGGGGGCGTCCAACCCTGTAGATTCTACCTCCACGAGCGTCAACCCAAAAGGCAATGGTAATAACGGCAGCGGCAACAAGGCGGTCAGCTTTCAGCCACTTTCAAACGTACGCCCCGGTGGTAACGGGACGTCCAACGGAAACGGGAACAATCGGGGCCAACCGCCAAACGGCCCCAACGGAAATGGCAATGGGAACGGGAACGGAGGGGGAGGAGGGAGGACGAGCCTACCCAACCCGACCTCGACCTCAACAACCCCTACCGTACAACCCTCTGGCTCGGGGAACGGTAGACCTTCAGCAGGCGGTTTCTCCTTCCCACCTGGCGCCGTACGTCGTGTTCTCGATCTTTCTGTCCGCGACCGTAACGATAACCAGAACCAGTCTGGGATAGGCTCGAAACGTCCCGCAGAATCGATGCTCCAACACCCACAACAGCAGTAAGTGTCGGCAATCCAAGCCGATCGCTATAAACGATCCGAGCGACTGACCACTCTCCGCAAATATATCTAGACCTGGAGGATCGGGCTTCAAACGCGTCTCGACCGGGATGGGCCTTTCGGCCATGCCTACGAACGGGAACAGTAATGGAAACGGTAACGGTGGTAAGGAATTCAATGGAAACGGCAATAACAACTACAACGGGAACAACGGTAACGGAAACACGAACACTACAGTTAAACGGGAACCTCTCGGCACGCTCTTCACCGGCCGTGAAGACGTTGGGGGCCCAGACCCGAAGAGGATGAGAAGGTAAACCTTTTTCAATAGATGGACGAACGGACCGTTTCCCAGGTTTATATGGACTCCTCCGAGTGTTAATATTATTAATACCTTCGTGTACTTATCCGCTCACCATGTCCTCATGGCCCCATTCCTCCATCATATCCGCTGCTGCTGTATCCTTAGACGATGAATTTCGAATGAAACTTTCAGTCCACACGCACATACCCGATCGTTTCAGAAAATTGTATGCGGAAAAAGCTCTAGTTGCGTGCGTATATTATGTGTCCAACATGATAACACAATTTCCGAATAGGATAAGATGCAGCAATTACCAAACAACGACAAGAAAGCAAACGACGAGCCTTCCCCCACTCCTAATTCGAGGGTTTCCTGCTTATAGCGAGATACATGGGAGTGAACAACTTCGACTGGCCGCCCTTGACGAGTCCGGTCTTCGCCGACTTGAGGGAATTTACGACCTGTAACGTTCCCTTGGGCAGCAGACCGATAAGTTCCATGACCCACATTGCCGAATGGGTGATAAGCATCCCGCTCCAGGAGGTTCCCCAGACGGTGACCATGTCCCAAGCGGTCTGAGCCTTCCAGATGTCACCTTCAAGAGGGTAGAACCACCTCACTTCGTCCGGTCGGTCCGCCAAGTCTTCATCGTGCTCAACCTCAAAACCGACCGTCTTGAGAGCTTCCCGGCACTTGGACAATTGGCGCATCTCAGGGATGCCATTTCCGAGCTCAATCTCGTGGGCGAGAGCCTTGTGCTCTGGGATTGATGGGTCCCAATCATCAGTCATGCACCATTCGTACACACCAAACTTGAGAAGTGAGGTGAGGTCGGAGAAATGGGAAGCAAGAACTGGACTAGACTCACGACTCCTCCGGGTTTGAGGACCTTTAGGATCTCGCCATAGACACCCTCCCAGGTAGGTGCGTGACAAGTAGCCTCGATTGAATAGACAGCGTCGAACGAGTTCTCCCCAAACTGCTCAGAGAGCTTCATAAAGTCGCCCTGGACGAACTGAACCTGGTCTTGCAGACCCGCTTCCTTGGCGTATTTGGTCCCGCGACCAACTTGGAAAGCATTGTTGTTCAGGCCAATGATGTTGACGTCGGCGAACCTAGCGATCTCACGTGCGGGACCGCCGACACCGCACCCGACGTCCAGAACGCGCATGCCAGGCTTGAGACCCATCTTGGCGGCGAGATAGTGCTCGTGACGGGCGAGGGAAGCGACAAAAGCTTCGCCCTTGTTGAATCGGGAGAAGTGGAATGATGAGCCCCAGGCGAACTCGTACAGTTCAGTAGCACCATCGTAGTAGCCTGAAGAAAAAAATCGTAAAGACACCTGTACGGATGGGATTAATGTGGAATGTGGCTAACCGTTGACGACCTCGGCGTAGTTGTCGAGACGGGCGCCTTGGACTTCGGCTTTTTCGTGTTCCCTGTCCTTGTCCCAGAACTTGGCATAATTGTCCATACGGCCGGTAGAACGAGCGTCAGCCATTGCTAGAGGTGTCTAGGTGGGTGTGGGGAGCTAGCAAGGGAACTGAAAGTGAGCACACGAGTTGACACGTCTAAAGATGGTGAAAACAAGCGGAGGAAAATGAAAAAATGAAAATGGTCAGAGACTTGAATTACTCCCCAAAGGGATAGCTCCACTGTGTCGAAACACGTCACAAACACATGCAGATAGATCCTCATCATCGAAAAGAATATAAAATACGGAACGAGACACTCACGGTGGAGGAAGAGGAGAGAGAGAGGTAAGAAGGGACAGCGAGTAACGCTTGACGGTTCAGCCTCATGGTCGTTCGTTTTTATGGAGCGTGTTGAGGAAATTACATAAGCAGCATGGTACGATCTCAAGTTCAACGTCCTACGTTACTCCCACCCGTTTCAAAACGATAGAATTTTAAAATCCATATCGCCTGAGATCTGGTATTTTTTCCTTCGCTCGGGGGTCGGGCAGGGCGTTCGCACGGCTCCCGACGACTTCCGCGTTATGTACCTCGTCCGGTACAGGCATGATGCGTAAACCGCGTAACATTCACTTGTTTCAAACGGTTCCTCGTTGGAAACTCAAACCGGCAGCGATCAAAAGCGTGAGAGAAAGTAATCGAAGGTAGTAGGCTACACCGTCCCTCGAGCGGCTGGCGCCGAATATAGAGGCATTGTGCTCATGAAGAGAGGGTGTTGTCCATGATAGAGGCAGAGGTAAAAGAGAACCCGTGCCAATAATCTGTTCAGATTCAAATAAGTTACGCGTCCGGAATCACAACGCGCTGCGGGTTTCGTTAGAGAGCGGTGCCAGTGATTGGTTCGGCAAATACGAGGGGCAGAAGGAGCCCGATGGCCGATGACAAGTCGAGCGTTACTCTATTGGTATCAAAGATCGTAAGAGATGGTAATATCCAGGTGCGTGTGGTCCGACCCGGTGTGGTTCCTGTGCGGGGCGCAGGCTGCAGGAAGATCCCAATGAAACAAGTGGACAAAAGTGAAAATCGAAAGATATGTAACCCAATTTCGAGCCGCGATGAAACCCAATACGAAGAGATCAAACCACTACCACCAAGATCCAACCCACTAAAAGAGTAAAAGAGCCAAGTCCGGTGAGCTTCAACCCAGACCCGAGTGCCGAACCGCCGCCGACAGTACCGTTACCGTTCTGAATGTTGGTGGGGGAGGAAAAAGATCAGCAACGTGGTTTATATATAGGTGACAACAAGAATGACGCACCGCCCCAGTTGGCCGAGGGGTGGCGCTCACTTCATCAGGCGGAGGCGATGGTGAACCTAGGAATCAATAGTTAACCGCGCGACTAGACACAGAGGGGTATACGCACTCGAAGGCAGTGAGGTGGGACCGGAGCTAGTGGAGACGGTTCCGCCGATGGTGCTGACCGGCGTGCACTGGGACCTGGGAGGAGCCGGATGCGGGGGAGGAGTATGATGATCTCCTTGGTGGAAAGTTGAAGTTCCATAGACACCCATAGGCTATCCCATAAATTCTAGTGAACAAACCGCCGGTGGGGTGTTTATGGGGGTGCACATACATCGCCAGTGTCTCCCTTACAGTTTTCGAAAATACCAGGACTATAGTTGCCTGGCATATTCCAAGCGCAACCCATGACATCGTAAATGTGCTGGCACAACCGGGGGGCTTGGGGACCCTCCCTGCAAGCCCGGAAGCAGAACTCGGTTGCGGACATGAAGTTCTAGTAAGATCAAGTCAACAGCTGTCAAGCCAGAAGGGTACCTGATGCCAACCGTCCACTCATGCAACTGTTGCAATTTGCCATTATTGAATGTGCTGGAGAAGACCAGGCCACCGATGGGGTTGCCTAGAAGCAAGGTTGAGTGAGACCGTGGGTGGTGATACGTAAGGACCTAGAAGGAACCGTTTCCAGTGGCGCCGTGAGGATCTAGCTCGCCACCTGCATCGCCTGCAGGGATATTCATGGAGGTCAGGTCGCCGATACCCGTTATCTGAACGTAATCGGGCGTCTGAACGAAGTGAGCTCCTTTGATTGATCCTGGGGGGATGACACGAGTTCCGTATCCAGACTTCCAGATCACGAAAGTCAGCGGGGGTGGAGAATATTTTACGAGCGCAGCAGACCTTGGCGCACCACGAGACGACAATTTCCTGGGTAGATAAGTGGATGGGGGCGGGAGTGTGACATTATACTCGAGCGATGACCAACCTCGACGTTGCCGACGACCGAACGTGGACCAGGTTCTGGGGGCGCAAAGAGACAGAAGTCTTCTACGGAATTGACTGGGATCCACGAGGCGTCATTGAATAGCTGGAATGCGCCAAGGAGAATTCTGAGACGGACTATACGCATTCTGGCAAGAAGAAGTCTGGTTGCTTCCGGAGCCACACCTGTTAGTGCCGGTCTGTCCATTTTCGGTGTGATCGGGAAGACTGTCCGGAGAGTAGGTGGCAGAGTACGTCTGAGAATGGACAGGGAGAACAGAGACCAAGGCAACAAGGCAGAGAGTGAGAGCCGAGGGATACATCAGGGCTTGGGCAAAGCAGACGGAGCGTTCAATCTGCCGGGGGAGAGGACGCTTTAAGGAGAACGGGGGGGAGTTATAATAGGACTAGCAGGACATCAAGGGGATGATGTAAGTGGTGGCAGAGCGCCATCCATCCCGGCGACAGAGGGGGGAGGAGGAGACAGCAATGACGAGGGGGCAGATGGAGATAAATATTGGCGGACGTGAGACGAGGACGTCAAGCGGTCGGATGTTGACGAGAGCGGGTGCGGGGGCGGGAGGAGGAGAAGGGAGCGGATCACCGATCCGGAGAGCGGGGAAGAAGAAGCATTGAACATGACATGCGCCGATCTGACACGTCCCCAGTCGACACGGCGAAGGCGAGAACAGGGAAGAGCGCGCGTTTCACCCTCCCTTCTAGTTCGTCTCCCCCCGCTTGCTGCTCAGAGATCTCTGTCCCTCTTGCTCGCTCTCGCTGCGGCTGCTGCGGCCCAGCGCTTTGACCGGGTCTCGGATCAGTCACCTTGCATTGAGGGATCCACGAAACAAGCTGGATGGAAGAGAGTAGAAGACCGTTTCTCCATCACGGAAGAAGAAGAAGGTCGCCTTCCTTGCGCGGTTCATAGCGACTTGGCGATTCTCTCTCTCTCTTCCTTTCCCCTACTTATATTCGACCACTCCCCCCTTCCTCGCTCCCTCCCCCTCCCCCCTCTCCTCCACACTCGACATCCTATCCCCCCTTATGTCCCACGACGAGACAAACACACGTTACTTGCAGCCCTATTCTTCCTCGTTCCCCTCCCCAGACGCCCAGTCGTCAAACAACACCAGGGGCAATGGGGACGGTCCTTTCGACCCGGGAAACACTCCCCCTCTCGTCTTTGCTTTCATTGCCATCGGGTTTATCGCGTTCGGCCTCATAATTGCCATCGTCTATAAGAAGTGTCGTCCCCTGCCAAACTCCCCAGAGCCCCACCATCAACGTTCCTCTGTCCCCATAAGGCGACCTTCTGCTCGAAAACCAAAGTTGTGGGATGTTTGGATATTACCCAACAAACGTCTCCCGGGCGAAGAGCGGACGAATGTCAACGATTGGGACAATTTACTGGTCAGTCCTTTTTCTCGTCAGCACGCGGTGGCTTTTGTCGATCAGTCTGTTGATGAGCATCCTAGCCCCTATCAGCAGCACTTGCATATCCTTCAAGTCCTTCTCCCTCCCCCTCTATTCGTGTCCCACAGCAATATGTTCAAGGTCACGTCGCACGACCTATTCTCTGGGAAAACCCCGAGAACCTGTTATTCTTTAGGCGACCGCCAGAAGACGCAACCCTCCGTGTTGCTGTCATGGTCTCCATGCCCAAACCACCCCAACACATAGGACCCATACCGAACCGGACGCACACAGAGGACGAGTTTCATATCGGTGTGACAGAAGTAAAGTGGACTGGATAACGGACCTCTGTGTATTTCTCATCATCCTTTTTTTTCGACTGCTCGCTTGTTTCCTGCTTTCCGTTAGTTTTCCCATCGTCAGTCGCTCTTCTTGCTCTCCGCGTCACAGTTGCATCCCACATCACGTCATGATAGATGTCTTTATATTCCAGAGGCTGTATATACGCATCTGTCCCACAATACCATACGCTGTATCTTATCGTCTTATCTTCTCTCTTCCTCCACTCGGACCAATGCAGTGTATGTAATTGCTCGCTGTCGGACGAACGTGGGGTGAGGAAATCGCGACGGGTGGCAGGATATGGCAAGGGACGAAGAGATCGATTTGAAGATCTCCTAGTTTCGCCGAGCCGTCCTCAGCTCATTCTCCCCCCCCGGCTCCCCTCCGGATGAATCCAGCTAATCATTCGCGATACACCGACATCCCTTCATTCACAACGTCGGCGCGGTGGCGGTAACGAAGCGCAAAACATTCATACTTTTCACCGCATAGATACGTAAATCTTCGTATGCACACGCACACAACACCCGACCAAATTTGCAGATCACCTCCATCGACTTACCTTCCTATTCCGGTCCTGGCTCCTCAGAAAAACAGCTTATAAGACTCTCCAATCGCCCGCCTATTCTCTCTCCATCCTCTCCCCTCTCCTCCCCTCTCTCTCACCCTCATGGACAGCTTCTCTGAGCACCTTCCTCCGGCCCAAGTCCCCCTCGAGGACATTCGCAAACACATCCTCCAGCAGCAATCCGATCTCACCGCAAAGGGTATCACACTCTCCGGTCGTTGCCTTCATATATGCCACTATCTTCCCGTCGTATCCTCCCTTGCCCACTCCACGACCAAGAGCAATCTCCCAAGTCCCCCTCAAACCCCACCGACCGAGCCCACTGCCGTCAGCGGCCTCACCATCCAGCCAGAGGTTGAACCCGTCCCTCTGCCGAAAGCAGACGACTCCACCGCTTCTTCCAAATGGTCTCTCTCCGACCGCCACGGACATCACGCCATGATAAGCGGTATCCGCTCTCTCGAAGCCCCCAGCGAGCAATTGATCATCGGCTGGACCGGTGACATCCAGAACACCAACCAACCGGACGCAACCGTGCCGCTCAGCAGCGTCTCAGAACAAGATCGTCTTGCGTTGGAAGAGTCCCTCAAGACTTATCACTCTCACGAGGCAGATCCGGACGACGAGAGGAAGACGACCTTCATTCCCGTTTGGGTTGATGAAAAGGCGGCACACGGCCATTATGAAGGGTATTGCAAAGAGAGTACGTCTTATTCTCCCACGTTTCCCCCGTCTCTCCGTTCATCTGTCAGAGTTCTCACCTGATCTTTATACAAACAGCTCTGTGGCCCTTGTTCCACTACCTCTTATGGCAGGACGCCACCACCGAATACGCCTCTGCTGATAAGTACTGGGATCCCTATGCGGCCACAAATGCCATCTTTGCAAAGAGAATCGCTGAAATCTATAAACCCGGTGATCTAATCTGGGTTCATGATTATCACCTGTTACTCGTTCCAAAGCTCTTACGTCAACTGATCCCGGAAGCAGTGATCGGCCTGTTTGTGCATACTCCCTGGCCGAGTTCTGAAGTGTTTAGATGCCTTCCTCGTCAGTATCCTTCCCTACCGTTGGACCCATTTGACTAAAATCACCCAGGTCGAAGGGAGATTCTCGAAGGAATGCTTGGCGCGAATCTCGTCTGTTTCCAAACTTATTCTTATCAGCGTCACTTCATCTCTTCCTCCATTCGAGTTTGCGGCTACGAGACCACCACCAACCAGAAAGGCATCGACGTCGAGGGCCATGTCGCCGCCGTAAACTACAGTCCCGTCGGTATCGACGCGGCACGCGTCACTCGAGACATTCTCCGTCCTGGAATCCAACCCAAACTCGATGCCCTCCACGCTCTGTACGAGGGCAAGAAAATAATCATCGGTCGTGACAAGCTAGACGTTGTAAAGGGTGTCGTTCAAAAGGTCAGCACGATATCTCTCTCCTTTTTTTTGCATGACTCTCACACGTCTTCTAACCCCCAGCTGCGAGCTTTCGAAAAGTTGCTGCAGGACTACCCACAATGGATTGGAAAGGTCGTTCTCATTCAAGTCACATCCCCCGCCTTGACAGATTCTCCGAAACTGGAGCATCAGGTGTCCGAGCTCGTCGCTCATATCAACGGAGAGTATGGTTCTTTGGACTTCATCCCCGTCCACCATTACCACCAGACCATCAAGAAAGACGAGTTCTACGCCCTCTTGTCTGTCGCAGACCTCGCCCTCATCACCCCTCTCCGTGATGGTATGAATACTACATCGATGGAGTTCGTCATTGCGCAGGAAGGCACCAAGAAGAGCCCGCTCGTCCTCTCCGAATTCATGGGTATCTCGAACAACATGTCTGAAGCCCTCCAGATCAACCCATGGAGTCTTGGCGATGTCGCCACTGCGATCAATCGAGGGCTCACGATGAGCCCAGAGGAGAAGGCCAAGAGGCACGACAAGATGTACAAGGTCGTGAATACCCATAGCAGCCACTCGTGGGCTGCGACCTTGGTCAAGATGCTTCTCAAGCAGATGGGTCTCGAAAACGTCATGGCCAGGCAGACGCCGTTCATGGAGAAGAACAGGTTAGAGGACTGGTACCTCAAAGCGAAGAAGAGGCTATTCCTCTTTGATTACGATGTGAGCCACTCAGAGAAACTCGGAGAAAATCCGATAAGGTTCTAATGTTTGTCTCTCCATCGGTAGGGCACCTTGACGCCGATTGTCAAGACCCCAAGCATGGCCGTTCCATCGGAGCCGACCCTCGAGGCGCTCCAGCGGTTGTGCGAGGACCCCAAGAATCTAGTATACATCATCTCCGGCCGCGACGGAGATTTCTTGATCCAGCACCTGGGACACATCAAAGGGCTTGGCATGTCTGCTGAACATGGTGGTTTCATGCGTGCTCCTGGAGAGACTGAATGGACCAACTTCACTGAGGTGCTGGACATGAGTTGGCTGAACGAGGTCGAGGAGATCTTCAAGTACTATACTGAAGTGGGTTCCATCTTTCCTATGGGCGTCGTTCGCGTGATTGATCTCCGCACCCTTTTTTTTTTTCTTTCTGCTTGCAGAGGACCACTGGAAGCCACATAGAGGTCAAGAAGAGTTCGATCACTTGGCATTACCGCGCTTCAGATCCGGAATGGGGTCTCTTCCAGTGTAGGCAATGTCAAGATCTGCTTGAAAATAACCTGTCACGGAAACGCCCGATCGAAGGTGAGCCGCTTTGATAAGGACACGTTCACCTGATCTCTCCTCCTATTACAATTCACTTGTGATTGCATTCGTGGTCCGTCTTCGTTTCTTATCCCATCTGCCCTTCCTTTTTTCTCTGCTGTATCCCTGGACGATGCCGGTATCCTTGATAGCAGTTACTGATCACCAGATCGACAGTCCTCGTCGGTAAGAAGAACTTGGAAGTCAGACCAATCGCAATCAACAAGGTCGGTCCTGTTGGCTCCGCGTCGAGGGGGATGATCTTTGATCCTTATCATCGTGCCGCTATAGGGTGAGATCGTCAAGAGGATTTTGTATACCAACCCAGATGCCGAGTTCGTCTTCTGTGCCGGCGACGACAAGGTACGAACGTTCCGGGTTTTTGCAGATCAACGTTTGTTTATCCCCTTCGGCATTCAGACGGACGAGGACATGTTCCGTGCTCTCATCCTCTTCCCAGAAGATGAACCCAAGGCTATCCTGCACCCACCGGTCTCAGTGACCCAACTGGAACCGAAACGAAAGTTCGAGCCCGTGGAGCTGGCAATCGCCCAGGGAGCGGTGTTCACTACCGCCGTAGGAGTGAGCAGCAAGAGGACGCTCGCGAGCTGGCACGTGAACACGCCGGCGCAAATCGTCGACCACATGCTGGGACTTGTGAACCTTGGTGAGACCGAGGGGGCTAAGCTGTGAGAAACCTATTGGGCTTTCCGGATTCTTTCATTGGGGGAATTCATCATTCACTCTCCTTTTTTTTTTTTTTCCCCCTCCCCTTTTCTTTCCCCCGTTCCGCATACAGGGAGAATCAGCGTGAATCGCCTTCGCAAACCTCTTCGATCGAACCTTCTGCTTCGACGGTCGTTCCGCTTCCCTTGGGCGTTCTGCTGGCCGTGGTTGGAGGGTTGATATATGTATATGAATATTTATTACTAGCTAGAGCCGCGTTGTTCCTGGCATTCCACACCTTGCAACGCTTCTTTGTAAACTTCACGCACACTTTCCCCTAGTCTTTCGTCCTCTGTTCAACATGTAACTAGGACCACACCGGACCTCACGTAATCTGTACCCTGTCAATCACTCGCGATCGAAAGCCACGCGTTAGATCCGATGGATCGAGAGCGATATTTGGTCTCTGTACTGCACCTCACGATCACAGGGTTTTGGATGTTTAAGCCGGATTATATCATAGCAAGGTAAGAAAAATCGACAAATACAAACGGGAATAAGATACACAACAAAAAAAAGACCATCCAAGAGACTAAGAGGTTTTACTTGGCACCGGCAGACGAGAACTTGGTCACCGACTTGGTTCCTTCGGAGATGGCGTGCTTGGCCAATTCACCGGGAAGGATGAGACGAACGGCAGTCTGGATTTCTCGTGATGAAATAGTTGACTTTTTAGAGTATGACGCGAGCTCTGTAAAGTGCGAGTCATAAGAATTCAGCGTCCTCGGAGAACATTGAAGGAAGACATACTGGAAGCTTCGGTGGCGATGCGTTCGAAGATATCATTTACGAACGAGTTCAAGATGGCCATCGCCTTGTTCGAGATACCAGTGTCTGGGTGGACCTGTTTGAGGACTGGAAAAGGCAGGAAGTTAGCACTCAAACCAAAAGTCGCGTTGAACGGAATCGAAAACGCGTACCCTTGTAGATGTAGGAGGAGTAGGTCTCCTTCCTGGTCTTTCTCCTCTTCTTCTTGCCTTCGCCGTCGCCAGAAGAGGATGTCTTAGTAGCCTTCTTGGCCTTGGTCTCCGAAGTGGTTTTAGCGGGAGCCTTGGAGGCGGTAGAGGCAGGGGCCTTTCCGGCAGTGGAGGCTGGCTTAGCTGGCATGTTTGATAGAAAGCTGGGGAATAGAGGGCGAAGTGCTGAGGGTTCTTGGGGTGGGGGGACGGAGGAGATGGATGATCGACAGCAGGAAGTACGCGCCAGAGTTATATACAAGCCGATTGTGCAATCTCACGTGACGATGTTTACACTTGTTTGTCCCTATGGCCCACGACTCACGGCCGCGCATCAAAAGAACGGACCAATGCACGTGACCGCATCCTGGCGCGCTTTAAAAGGGAACGATAATGATCCACAGTCAGCCCTCGTCAATCCCCTCCTTCGCATTCATCCTCTGTGCTCCTCTCCCAGCCTTAACCACCACTTAACACTGCCAACCGACTCATTTCTACGATGTCTGGAAAAGTCAGCGGAAAGTCCAAGTCCGGAAAGTCTTCTGGCGTCGACCCCACCAAGTCCCAACAATCCCGATCGGCCAAGGCTGGTCTCCAGTTCCCAGTCGGTCGTGTCCACCGTCTCTTGAAGAAGGGCAACTACGCTCAGCGCGTCGGTGCTGGTGCTCCTGGTGTGTTCACTCGAATTTGACGCGTCCTCCGGATCTTGGAAGCTGACTTGTAATCCGCCACCTTTCTAGTCTATCTCGCCGCCGTTCTCGAGTACCTCGCTGCCGAGATCTTGGAGTTGGCTGGTAACGCCGCTCGTGATAACAAGAAGCAACGTATTGTACCTCGTCACTTGCAACTCGCAATCAGGAACGATGAAGAGTACGTTTCTTTTCCTTCGCCATAACTATCAACTTCCTAATCCAATCCTCCAGGTTGAACAAGCTCCTTGGCAACGTTGTCATCTCACAGGGTGGTGTTGTCCCACACATCGACCCAGCACTCCTCCCATCAAAGACCAAGAAGAAGGATTCTCAGGAAGAGTAGATTTATTTCTTTCTTTCGGTTTCCTGTATTGTGTTATCCTACTGTATTGCTATTACTTTCCTCGTCGATATATAATTTTTTAAGCAGCTGGAAACATCTCTGGAAGCCCATGAGAACGTTTGGTATAAAGCAAACTTCTATCCAATCCATTGCTATGTTAGTTGTGGCTAGCTCTAAGTCAGTGTGTAAAGTCTAAGGAAAGGGGACAATCTAAGTAACACATGACGGGTTTTCAATCCCAAGGAACTAAGTCGAGGCAGTGGTTGCCTCCCTCGTGGTACCAACGACACCAGCAAGCCTCCTCAGGGTCGAGAACTCTTCCTTACCGGTCGCCTTGCAAAGAGCATAGAACTTGGAGTCCCGATTCGCCAAAAGGTTCGCTGGAGCGTCAAACTCGACAATCCTCCCGTCCTCGAGGAGCATAACCCGGTTATAATCGATCACAGTTCTCAGCCTGTGCGCGATCGTCAAGATAGTGCTTTCAGCGAACTCGCTGAAGGATTTTGGTGATTTGGTGAGTATCTCTATGCACGTGAATCAAAATCAATCACTGACTGTCGGATGGTCTTTCCGATCAACTCGTCCGTAGCATAATCGACGCTAGCGGTAGCCTGCGAACGTTGAACAACTGGTCAGGACCATCCAGACCGCATAGAACGGTGAACCCGCGCACCTCGTCCATAAGCAATACCTTGGATCTCTTCAATATGGCCCGAGCCATACAAAGCAGCTGCTTCTCTCTGTATAAACCCTTCAGCGTGCTTCGTCAGGAAGAACGATAAACCACTTACCCGGTGGAGAAGTTATCGCCGCCCTCAGATACGGGAGAATCAAGATCACGGAAAACGTTAGCATTGACCGTAGCGGCCGGGCCTCCTTCTTCCGAACTTGTAATGAGGTGTACACGGCGGAGCGCCTCGAACTAGGAAACTTTGAGCACTGCATGATCCTCAAGCACAGACTGCTACCTACGATGTCTGCGTCCTCGTACTCGTTGAAGACATCGAGGGTGGAACGGAGTGTTCCGCTAAGTATCGTCGGGTCCTCTGAAAAGGAGTTAAAGGAGCTCCCATATACGTGGACGGAGGTACTGACGAGGGATAATCGCTATAAAATTGGTCAGGATCTGTTTGGGGTTAGGGGAAGTTACGATGACTCACTTAATCGACTTCGAAGGTCCGTCAAGCCAACCTTGGACAGATCCACTCCATCGATCAAAATCTTCCCCTCCGTGGCCTCCACGAATCTGAAGAAGGACAGAGCAAGAGTACTCTTCCCGGAACCGGTCCTTCCGAGGATACCAATCTATCATCCACCGCCGTTCCATGAGTCTAAATGTCCCAAACTTCACAAACGCTTGGTTTGCTCACCTTTTCTCCTGGGTTGATCTCGAACGTAAGACCGTGAAGCACGTTTGGCAACTCGGGCTGAAAAAAGTTTGTCAGCGGCCACCCTAGTCAGGCTGATCTGGCAGTGGAAGCATACAGAATACCGAATGACGAGGTCCTTGCATTCGATACGTCCGGTGGTAGGCCAAGATTCAAGGGGCCGGGGCTCGACGAACTCGGGAGGCTCACGCTCCAGCTCCGAATATTCCTTGACCCGCTCGATGGAGACCTGAAGACATTGGATGAGTGAAGGCACCAAAAACACGGAATCTATAACGTACCATCGCCTGCTCGAGACCGACAAACCGTCGAACCATGAATAGCAGATCATTGGTGATTGTCGTAGCAAATGTCAAGGCGAAACCGGCAAGGGCCGCGTCTATGGACGAGAAGACTGCGATAAAGGCAACACAACCAACGACGAAGCTGGAGAGAACGTTGAAGCGAGAAGAGATCCACCGGTTCACTGTGTAGGCGTACGTTATGATCCTAGTTATTTAGGGTTGAGGAATGATGCTTACCTCCCCACATCCAGTAGTATGGGCTGGAATTCTAGTAGCTGTGTCAGTCACTGTGAGACGGTGAACCAATTTTACAGCCCCTACCGTATCGACACATCGAAGCATGTCTCTCATAAACTTGGAAGATGCACCGAAAGCTCGCAAGACACCAACTCCGGCAATGGTCTCTCCATACAATGAGTACAGCGGAGAACGGGTGACGGAATCTATCACAAAGTCAGTGCCTTTTCTTCATCCCCGCAAAACGCCCGTACAACATACCCAATCGTCGCATATCCCGAGAAGTCTGCCCATAAACCTTGGCGACTTGATAGTATAAAACACCGACCAAGAGGGTTACAGCCAGGAACGGCCAACCACCAACGATGCTGATAGTAATGAAAGTTGCAAGGGCGGACATTCCGTTAATAATGCTTCGGCCGAGGTGGTCCGGGAGACTGCTGTCAATACCCTCAAAGTCCTTTCCGAACCGATTGAGAAGTCGGCCTCTCGAAACAGTATCATGAAATCGGATTTTCGCGAAGAGAACGCGTTCCAGCAGTCGCTTGTAAAGGATGGTGGATGCATGGATGGACCCTCGGTAGAGGATGAACCACCTCAGAGTCGCGAGAATCACGCTGGCGCCGGTAATTGCAGCATAAATGGTGATGTACCACATCGGGCTCTTCGGAGCCTCGTCACGCAATTGCGCCCCAGCCCATCTCGTGATCCAACCTTTCTCAGCAATAGGTCCAAGGGTGGCGAGAACGAGCGAGCAGAGGAAGATGATCCAATAGCAGGGACCACCGGCAGCACGGATGTATGTCAACCAAACGTCCTTGCCAATACGACCGACGGCTCTCTTCTCTTCTTCGACAAGCTTCCTTGGAACCTTGTTGTCGGGCTTGGGATCGGTAACGACGGTAGACGGAGAAGCCATAGAGCTCGTTTCGGAAGGTGCGACGGTTGTCGCCTCAACCAATTCCTCGGCATTAGGAATCTTGGCTTCATCTTCCTCCTCTTGACCAGTCACAGCACCAGACTGAACCAAACCATCGATGACTCCAGATGCATAGAAGGCCTCTCGATCGCCTTGGAACTGAACACGACCATTATCGAGAGCGACGATGTAACTGGCACCGGGAGCGCACAGCTGAACGTGATGAGAGACAAGGATGATGGTACGTCCCTCCATGAGCTCTCCACGCAAACACTTGTTGAAGAGATGGTCGGCGGTATGAGCGTCGACAGCAGACAACACGTCATCAAGGAACAGGACAGAGGCACGGGAATAGACAGCCCGCGCGAGTGACACTGTCGGTGCATCAGTGGTGGAAACAGCGGGCGTAAATGTAAGGCAATGACGAACCCCGGGCCTTTTGGCCACCAGAAAGGTTGACACCTCGTTCACCTATCTCCGCTTCGTCGCCATCTTCCAGGATCTTCAGGTCACTGACCAGAGCGCAAGCCTCCAGAGTTTTCTGGTACCGTTCCTCCACGTAAGGGAGGTTGAAAAGGATATTATCTGAAAGGCCAATTCAGACCTATAATAACGGTGGAAAACGATGAACCAACCCTTGATCGAGGCGTTGCGCAACCACGCAGCCTGAGGAACGTATGCGCAAACGTTTGGTAAAATCCACTTATCCCGTGACGGAATGTCGCCTTGGAAGGAAGCTATCGCATCTGGAGGGGACCTGGGACACAAAACCTGTCCAGTCAGGATATCCGCCTCTCCAAGAAGCGCTTTTTCGAGACCAATCTCAGCCACATTCGAACGGAGAGATTGCAGGAGGGTTCTCACATAAAAGAAGGAGAGTCTTTCCCGATCCCAACTTTCCGCAAATGAGTGACAACTCTTGTTGCGGGAATGTAATGGAGAGATCCATCAACACAAACTTGGTCCTCGGAGTGGCGGCGGCCGAAGAGGTAGTGCTCGCAGAACGCGCACGCTCTTGTGGCCAAGTGACAGTGGCATTTTGTAAGGCGATAGTGCTGTCTTGCTCCTCTGCTGGGGGAACAGACGAAACCTCGGCGCCGATGAGATATTTCTCGATACGGCGCAGAGAGACAATACTCTGTGGTCCACGAGTCAGACATCGATAGACGATCCTGGGAGCAATTTCTTACCTGCAACATATTGATCAAGGTCTCCGGGATCACGTTCAACGCAAACTTCATCTCATCAAAGACTTTTCCAACCATTAGACGAGTCCCCATATCGAATGCTGCGAAACAACTCACTGTAAACCTATAATCAACGAGCTTCAGTTTCAGCTTTACCTTGCGACTATAGAAGACTTACAGATGTGAAAGCGACCGAAGGAGTGAGAACCTGGCCACGGACGATAGTAAAGTGCCAGAAAGACACGAGAGTGACGAGAATGGGGGAAGCGCTCCAGATAGCATTGAAAAGCACCTAAAAGTAAGAGTAAGTACACCGATGGTACACTATCCAGGCAGAGAACTAACCTCGATGTAGTAGTTCCTCCTCTGGTACTTGAGTTCCTTCCGACGAACCTTGTGAACGCGAGATTCGAAGCTGCGTTCCCAACCCATGAACTTGAGCATCCTGATTCCTCCGAGGATCTCATTCATCAACGAAACCCTCTCATCCCTCGTCTTCATAAGGTTGTCTTGGGCATTCACGATGACATTTCCAGCGAAGTGGTTCAACGGGAGGAACAAGCACGTAACGAGCAATCCGAACAGACAGGAGACGCCGAGCAAATCGTACAGGAAGATCGTTCCAACCACGAGCTCAACGGGGGCATCTGTAAGTGGTTTTGAGTCCCCAGTCTTTCTCTGCCACAGGGGACGAACTCACCAACGAGAGAGAAAAAGTGCCAAGAGAAATCACTGACGCGATCGACATCGGTGGTCATGAGGGTCATAATCTGCGACTTTGAGGAGAAATCATTGTCCTTCTTTTCAGCATCTCCTTCAGGGGCTGTTCCATCCTTCTTTCCCTCCGTTGGGCTATTTGACCCGGTGGAAGCGAGATCCTTTCGAACCAGCGTCTTGGCAAACAAGATGGAATTGAGCTGCACGCGCAACCTGACTTGGAGAGTTGTGGTACTAATAGACCAAAGTTGACCATTCACTGAAGGGCGGTGTTAACCATTCGAACATGGGCAGATCTGTGATACGGGTACCCACCCAAAGTCTGAACTACGCCGCTCACAGAAAGACCCAAGGCGAACACGATACCCCACCCTCTATGCAGCCTCTCAGGATCTGCCTCCAGATAGGCAACGAGGCGTCTCAAGAAGAAAGCAGGGACGTAGTATAGCACGGCGACAAGGGCGGCTAGTGAAATTTCCAAGAGGATGACGAAAGAATTTAACTTGAGCAGGCGGATCCCGACCTGCCAGCCCGAACCAGGTTTGGGCGTCCAGCCAAAAACCATGGGCTTGATATGTTTCATGGCATTCCTCATCCTTCTGAACAGGTAGGTGGCACGCATGTCAAACGACACGATCGGCAGGTCACCGATTTCAAGGCTTTCTGTGGTGTAACCAAGCATAAGGACCTTAATCGACCGGGTAAGCAACATTGATTGTATTTTATCGTGTATCGGGGTACCTTTGTGGAATAGGAGAAGAAGAGGATTCCGATGATAGAGTCGTTAACGATCCCGCAGACATTATCCCTGTACCTGCTGGTGATGGAAGCGACAGTCTTTTCCGAGTAGATTTGTTCGGGAGGAAAGTGCATGGGAGGACCGCGTGGAATATTGAGACTGATAGCACAGGCGACCGCATAAAGACCTAAGATGGCATAGTACAACGCCCATGAAACTCCGCCCTCCGGTTGGCCCGAGATCGTGATTTCGGACGAGGGGAGAATCGCGATCGAACCGAACACGAGAGCCGCGATGGTTGTGATGGCGCCAATGTGAACAACTTGGGTAAAGTGTACGTCGGGGATGTCGTCGTTTAGAGTGGAAAGTGCGATAAAGATTAGGTATAACGCGGTAAACGAGTTTAGGGCCGGAACAATAGTGTCCCGGACTCCGAGCGTCGTGACCGACCATCCGAGTGAGATGGTTTGGAGAATGAGGATAGCGATGAAATCGAGAAGAAGGACAAACTTGACGAGGCGAATCTGAAGATGAGGTGAATAAACATGCGTTTATGGTCAAGAAGAACGTCAATACACATACCCGGGACCAAAAATGAGGACCGTCAATAGGTTCACCCGGCGCGACGTCTTCGGGAGTGGTGACATTAAACGGGTCGTATTCCTGTTCGCCCTCCGGACCGTCGAGCTTGATCTTTCCCTCCTGTTTTGCGGTAGCGAAGTTGACCGAGGCACTTATTGTGGCGGCCGCGGCCAACGCTATGGATGCCGGAAGTCGGTAGTCTGGCATGACCGCGTTGGGCGGGTCTTAAAGAGAGCGACGGAGGAAATTTTCCTCGCTCGCTCGGCTACTTAAGAAGGAGGCGGCTAAGAGTCAGGAGGTCGGAGCAAGAGTCAATGGTTGGCGGGTGGGTATCGTTCCTTCCTTACGCGTGCAGAGCCTGCTGGGCTGCCCGCCGAGCCGAGAAGAGTCATTACTAAAGGGAGATCTCTCCCGGTCCGCTGATCCGGCACCCAGCCCGCGGTCCGCGAATGAGATGACTCTCAGAGGAAACAGTTGAAGTCGAAGAAGACAGCTGTCCCCTGTGCAGATAAAATCGACGCGTTGGTTAGCAACGTGTAGATGATTTCATTTGCGGCACACGACCGAAGTACGTATGTAAACTTAAGCATCAGGATGATGCCACCCCATTCCGCGCGAAGTCGTGACGCCTGCGCACCCCGTTATTGTCTCACATCACCCTTCTTCGTAGGGTCACCACTCTAACTGCGGGCTCTCCGCCAACTTCCTCGGCACTAAGACAACCGACAACGCCATGGACGATATACCAACACCGACCATGCTCTCGCTGATCCTCTCCCTCTTCGGGTTCTTCACGATGGTGACCGGCGTCGCCCTGTTCTATTACAGAAAAGACTACAGGCGCTTGGAACGCCTGGAAGCCATTCAGAGAGCTGCCGAAAGTCGCGAAATTGCCTCGCGAGAAGCCCGCTGGTTGGAGAAACCCGTGATATGGGAGGTGTGGGCCGACAGATATCCAAAACCCACGCCAAAGTGGGAAGACTTCGTGGTAAGCCTTCGTTTCGCAAGCTCTCTCTCTCTCGTTCCTTTGTCGTTCCGAGTCCGTTTAATTTGTAATTCCGCTGCAGCCTCTCAACATGACTTACGATCACGATCAACTCTCGACCCGTCGGCCACCGCTTCGCCAGAGTCCACTGCCACCGGCTCCGAGGACCAGAGGGTGGGGATCCGTCGGAGGGGCTCCCGACGCCCAGCAGAGACCACAGCCAAACTCGGATGTCACGGACTGCAACATTTCAGTTTTGGTCTTCATGCCCACCCCCCACAAGCAACTTTCTATCGAGTTTGGTGACGAATTTGCGATCGGGACAGCGGAGGTCGCGTATCATCATCCCCAAAACTCCCATTCCTAGTTTCTACCGCTTCACTTCGTATGCATTTCCCTCTGTGTCGCCTTGCCACGTGCATTTTTAGATCCCGCATGATCTTTGTCCCCTCTGACGCACTTCGACAGCGATGGCCGAGATTTCGTTGTTTCGTTATCACCGAGAACACCTTATATCCGCTGTTTTGCGGCGTTTTAATGTTTTAACTATGGGAAAACTCTCAATCCCTTCGCCCACATCACATCAATGTGGCATGCGAAACGAGTGAAAGTCAGGGTATTACGACACGAATATAAATAAAACAAGACACAAGAAAGCGTGCGATGAAGCTGATACTGCGGATAAATCAGAAAACAGCTTTAATGACATCATTCCAGATAGCAAATGGATTGTTAACGTTCTGCTTGGTCAAATCCAAGTGAACGTCGGCAGGGTGATCTTGCCACTCCTCGGGCTCCTCAGGGTTCCAAATACCGAAACCGAGCCTCCAAGTGAAACCCACAAGAGAGTTGGTGAGGAGGTCGGGAGGTGACAGGGGGTGGCCCTTCAACTTGGTGGACTTGATTTCAGAGTTGATGGTGGCGAAGCTAGTCGACTGTCCTCCAACGGTACCACAGTACTGCTGCTGCACGGTGTTGCGACCACCAAAGACGACGGTCTTAGCGCCCTCCAGTTTGCCCATGGCGATCTGGTCCAACTCGGTCAAAAATACCGCTCGGAAAAACCGCAAGGTACAGAAAAACTTACGGAGAACAAGGAGCAGGAAGATGCGCAACGACCGTTGGTAATGATAGCAACCTTCTTGGGGTCGAACAATGCCTCGGCAGGGGGGTCAAAAGAGAAAGGCTGGCACTCTTGGCCCAACTTCTGACCGAAAAGATCCTCGTGGTCGTTGATAACTTTCCTGACCGGGTCTTTGAGCCAATCGTAGTTCTGCGGGAAGAGTGTGTTGTTGCCAAAGGCCCAGTTGATTGGGTTATACAACAGTTCAAAGTTAGGATCCGCGCCGTTAGCGATGGCGGCGGTGATGGCTCGCGCGAGAGGCTGAGCACGAGTCTCTGTGTAGAGGCCGGCCTGTGGTTCCGTAGTACTCTTGGCTCCGGCGATAATACGATGGAGCCAGTGGGCAATGCAAACGTATCCACCGCCGTTGTTTGTAACGTCAACGATCAGTTGTTTGGCACCGGAAGCCTTGAGGTTCTGCAGACCTGTGAGGAGATTCTGCTGGAAATCGATGAAGGAGGCTGCAGCGAAGCTGCCAAGAGCCAAAACACCGGTCTGAGTCTCGTTCAAGTAGTAGAACTGGGCGACCGAATAGCTTCCTCCCAAAGGTGGCAACGTGGGGACAAGCTCAGGTGGGAGAACAACGTTGGACGGGGGAGTATCGTCGAGGATGACGTTGAGAGGGTGTTTGCGAGCTTCATCATGGGAGATCTTGGGCTGTTGCTGAACACGGGCGGCGCTGTCTTCAACAGCAGAAGAAGCGTAGTAGTCAACGCCGTTGGTACCGGCGGTGGCTTTGCAGTTCCCGGCGCGGAAAGAGGCGCTGTTAGTCCAAGCTATGGCCGACGTAGAAATACGAGAGCTGAATGGGATCTAATAATAGAAGATGTGATGAGCCTGGGTGAATTCCAGAGAAAGCTCAGAGTTGCCTACGGTGAAAGTCTCGGGGAGGAACTTTCCCTCGCGCAAGACCGTCAACTTGACGGAGTCACTCAGGGGGAGTGACTGACTGGCGAACTGTCCCAAAATATAATTCCAGCCAGCCTCGGCACGCTGATAGGACGAGAAGAAGCTAGAAGACCATGTTATTTTTGCACACCGGGCCTCAGTCCGAACATAAACCTACGAGTTCTGACGGGTTCCCAAGCCCTGATAACTACCAGCAATCGCAGCATTCTCATCAACGACCGTGTATGGAAATTTGTCATCGATCAAGAGAACCTTTGCACCGCTAAGCTAAACGGTTTTGTGAGGTGAAAGAAGCAAAAACGTGGTCGTGGTTACGTACCGACTCGAGATTGCCCTTAAGGTCTCCGGGGAGAGCATTCTGCCAGAAATCGATCCTGTCCGAGAACTCTGCCTTAGCAACCTTGAATGCCTCGGGGGCAATGTGGACGTGTTGGAAGCCAAGGTCGTCCGTCAGGTGGACAAGGGGTAAGGGAATGAAATTATTATAAAGACCTTGTAGGGAAATGTATCAGTTATACACGGATAGAGAGCGGACCTAGCGGGGGTCATACCGTCGTAACAGTAGTTGATGTAGACGGCGTGACCGTCGTTCAACCTCTTGAAAGAACGCGAAATGTCGATGTGGAATTCGAGGTCGTTCTTGTACTGGGTCTCGTTAATCCGCCGGAGGTCGAGGATGATATCTTCATGGACGTCGTCAGTGAATGGTTGGGGGGCCTTGATCTGGTAGTTGATGGATGTGTGGAAGTCGAGGATCCTAGTGGAAGCTGTGACAATCTAATAATTGGAGAAGAGGTTCGTACGGAGAGAAGGAGATAAGGAAGGCTATAATTGTCACCCACGTTCGTTTTTTCGGCTGAATCTACCTGGAAGGAGGTAAAGCAAGCGCGAACATCAGACGGAGCGACCCATTTACGGCCGGCGATGGCGGCGCAGGGGTCGGGTGCTCGTGCATCCTTGATGCTGGGCAGTGCGAGGCCCGGGAGAGCAGAGAGAGCAAAGAAAAGAGTGACAAGTGAAGCGAGCGAACGAGTGAACATATCCTGAAGATCCAGAACAAACAGGCCCCAGAGCTGGGGATCTGGCGGGAGCGTTGGAGCCATTCTCCTAATTATATCCCACCGAGGACCAGGTGCGCGAGGATCGTGACTTGTGGGACGAGGTGGTGGATCACTGGCTGTGCGGCCTCTGAACCGATCACCGTATGTTACGGTCTACTTCCGCGCTGATGGGAGGGCGTGTTCTGCTCGTCCACGCGAAATTGTAAGCTGCGGCACTATTGTTGACTGATATCTCGCTACCGTCCTTGTGGTATCCATAAAAGACGCATGCGACAGGACCCTGGCGCGTCTTCTCTCCCCTGACGCACGATTCTGGTATGGTTCAACCGCCGGTGCCGCCACTGGCTCCTGCCATAGACACCGTCCTATTCGGAAGTTCTCCGGTTCATGCCTCTCGGTCGGCCTTCTCTCAAACCGCTTAAATAACCCCTGGTAGTAAAATGTCTGTCCCTCTGTCCTCGCGCTACTCAGTGAGCCATGGTCTTCACCCTCATTTCGTCCCTCCTGGTCTGCCTTGCCGCTCTAGTCGTCGTCGACGCCGCCCCGGTCAAACGCGATGGCAACCTCCCGGATTTCGTCCTCAAATACGCTCCTTTAACATACCTTCATTCAAGCGAACAATACTGGCCGTCAGACATTGCGGCCCATCTACCCAAGGTCATCCCAAAGGTTAATTACAACCCCGTTGGCGGAGCACCCACCCTCCAGTCTCTGTCCACCCTCGGTAACGACGTTTACCTCACTGCCGTCGACGACGTCCTCGCCCATGACACCGAGTTCTTCAAGTCGACCGTTGGTAAACCGACAGATGGTCTCAGCGGTGCACCTGCTACCATCGTCGCCGTAGAGAAACCTGGAGGAATCGTCGATGCCTTTTATTTCTATTTTTTCACCTGGAACTACGGTAATGCGTGAGTGTAATAACCTGGTATTTTCCTTCCGACTCTGCATCTCACCGACTTATCATGGCATCAAGTGTGCTCGGTCTGAGGTTCGGTAATCACGTCGGTGACTGGGAACACACCATGGTTCGATTCATCAACGGCGTTCCTGACACCGTCTACTATTCCGCCCACTCTGGCGGTGCCGCCTACAAATACTCCGCCGTCGAGAAAATTGGCGACCGCCCTGTTTCCTACACTGGGATCGGCACCCACGCTAATTACGCGGTATGTCTCCCCATTTGTCCTGAGGGCCCGAATACCGTCTCATAATTAATCACGGGCGCGCCAAGACATCGGGCGACCATGAGTACAGTTTACCATTCGGCCTTTTGAAGGACCAGACGAACAAGGGACCCATATGGGACGTCACCAAGAACTTCCGAGGTTTCTGGTACACTCCATCAAGCGGTGCGATCTCGGTCGCGCCCGGTGCCGGATCCGGAGGTCTCGTTCAGCCCTCGGAGGGTACCAGTTGGCTCAATTTCGGTGGCCTCTGGGGTGACAAGAAGTGGCCGACCAACAAGCTCGGGCAGTACTGCATCGGCGACGAATGTCATATTTCCGATGGTCCAAGTGGTAAGCACGTCGCTCGCGCCGATGTTACCAATACTCACACGGTTCATCTAACAGGTCCGCTGTCTAAGAACTTGGGACGTACAGCCCCATGTCAAGACGAAAGCTCGTGCACTGTCCAGACCTCTCTGTGATAAATATTTTTCTCTCCACTCTTTTTGATCGGACGGCTGGCGATTGCAGACGCGCGCTTAGCTCTTATAATAACCACCATCACAATAGTTCTACTCTTTTCGATCCGTACAAAATCGATTTGTTCCTCGTTACGACCCTTGAGATGAACTTTTCGCAATTGCTCTCCCGCTTCCTGTATGCCCCCGCGCATCTTCGATCGTCCATCAGAATTGAATCCGGACCCGTCGCGAAAAATCAGCCTCAACGTGCTTTTTCTCCCTTCGAAAGCGTCCCAAGGGCGTTGTCACCTACCGACGGCTGCGATCGAGTATTTCGGCCCCAATCACGCTACCTCTCCGAGATAGCCTAATCCTCGTGCCAGTCGATCTTCCCCACCAGCCTGGTTGGTAGTGGCTGAGGTAATATAGGTCATCACTCTGGGGGCCTCCGGAGCCGCCTAGACAAAGATCGGCGATGGCGGAGGTCGCTGGGAAACATTTTTAGACCCCGTGCACAGACTGCGGATGAGCACAAATAGGTCAAAAGAACAAGAAGTCGGAATCACGATTATCATGAGCATCTCGCCTTCTTCGATCCCCTAGAATACCCGACCGTACAACCTTACAGCTCAATTGCGGTCCCGTCCCTTATCTGCTCTGAGACGTCATGACCGTTATCGTGCCAAACATCGCCGGTACGCACTCTTCGTCAAGATGTTTAGACTCTGGAGCAGGCCTATGTTGACTGGATCGTTGATGCGTTTTCCCCCGACGACAGTGATCCCTTACTGGTTCAAACATCACGTCCTCCGACAGAGGGGAAAACAGACCGGCGGGCACGCAAATCACTACAGCTTCGATACCCCGTTGACTTTGAAGGGTCTCTTACCTCCCGCATACAACGAAGCGACGCACTACCAACGCTCTTTGGCACAACTACGGTCCAAGGACTCACCTCTCGAGAAGTACATTGTAGGTGCTTCGTGGAGAGATGCTTCCAGCCCGAGGAACGAAAACTGATCATGTGATACTATCAAGTTCCTGTCTCAACTCAAGGAAGCAAACGTCCACATTTTCTACAAGCTCTGTGCCGAGCACTTCGCCGAGATTACGCCGGTGATCTATACCCCGACTGTGGGCGATGCGTGTCTTAACTTCTCGCACATCTACAGGCGTCCTGAGGGTTTGGTGGGTCATACAACCTCTGGAAACTTGCGACTGCAAGCTGATCACGTTGCTTAGTATGTCAGCATCAAGGACAAGGGTAGTATCGGAGAGATCCTTCAGCACTGGCCGCACACCGAAGAGGCCCGGATCGCTGTCGTGACCGATGGTAACGCTCGCACCGATAGCCTTGTCCCGTCTCTATCAACTTCTGACGCATGGGCTAAACCGTTCAGGATCAAGGATTTTGGGTCTGGGTGACCTCGGTGTCAACGGGATGCCGATTTCCATCGGGAAATTGTCCCTCTATGTCGCTGGTGCTGGGATTCATCCTTCGTCCACGCTTCCGATCTGCCTTGATTTGGGGACTAACAACGAGAAGTTCCTCGAAGACCCGTTGTACCTCGGTCTGCGTCAGAAGGTCTGTCCTGGGTATGATGCAGAAGTTCAGTGGTGTCTGATATATTGTTCCGTTTTGCTTCCGCCGCAGCGCGTGTCTGATGAGGAGATGACCGAGTTCATGGACGAGTTCATGAGGGGGATGTCGACCCACTTTCCGAAACTGCTCGTCCAATTCGAGGTATATATAGTTGATGATTCATACGATTCAGCCGACTGACCGCGAGGGTTCATGTAACGTTTTTCTCCAGGATTTCTCTACAGACCACGCTTTCAAATACTTGAGTCTCTATCGCAACAAATACCCGACATTCAATGATGACATTCAAGGTTTGCCCCCCGCCCCGGCCCCTCTCGACGCCGTATTTTTGATGACAAGTTTCTGTTACTATAACAAGGTACGGGGGCCGTCGTTCTGTCCGGTTTCATCAACGCGGCGAAACTTTCCGCTGCTGCCTCCGGTCTCCTTCCCAAGGAACAGAGAATCCTCTTCTTCGGAGCTGGGTCTGCCGGTGTTGGGGTAGCCAAGCAGTTGTTGAGCTTCTTCAAGCTCGAGGGTCTCTCGGAGGATGAGGCTCGCAAAAGCATCTGGTTAGTTGATTCTCAGGGTCTTGTGTACGATGAGCGAGGTACCTTGCCTGAGCACAAGAAATGTGGGTGCATTTCGATTATTCTGAACGAACGGAGGCGCTAACCTGTTCTCCTTACCTAGATTTCTCCCGCAAAGACTACACCGGCCCACCGATCAAGAAGCTCATTGATGTGATCAACTATGTGAAGCCCACCGCGCTGTTTGGTCTCTCCACCGTCAAGGTACTCCAGGATGTTGTGATGCTCCGAGACACGGTCCTAATACACGTTCGCATAGGATGCCTTTGACGAAACTGTGGTCGAACGGATGGCCGAGCTGAACCCACGACCGATCATTTTCCCGTTGTCCAACCCTGTCCGGCTGTCCGAGGTTGAATTCAAGAATGCGGTCGAATGGTCAAACGGCAAGGTTATCTTTGCCTCTGGCTCACCATTCGACCCGGTCGAATACAAACAGAAGACATTTCATGCTGGCCAGGGGAACAACATGTACATTTTCCCAGGTTCGTCCGATTTGGTTGACCCAGTGGCTCTCTTTACGTTATTCATGGTGACGTCTATAGGTCTTGGCCTCGGAAGTATCCTTGCAAAGGCATCTTCCGTGACAGACACAATGGTCGAGGCTGCGTCTCTCGGATTGGCCCATTCATTGACCAAGGACGAAGAAGAAGAAGAATTGGTGTATCCCCGTATTGAACGCATTCGGGAGATCAGTACCCAGATCGCGGTTGATGTCATTCGCGCTGCTCAGATGGCTGGGGTTTCTCACAACGCAGTGTTGAAGGACAAGAGCGACGAGAGTCTGAAGGGATGGGTGGTGTCGAAGATGTGGAACGCTTGAACTAAATGGGGAAAACGCAATGCCTGGATTGGGTTTGTATCGTCCAAGCACTAATAGGGCGCTGGTAGAAACTATCGGATCGAAGTTGGCGCGCGTTGTTATCTCACGTTGTGATCATCGGACCCGGGCGGCGAGTTTCGAAAAATAATCCTCGGTTCAAAGCGATGGAAGCGTGGCCCGAGTCGCAAGCGTCGGGAACGCCATGATGCGTTGCGATGATGCGCGATGGTGTTGAAGGGGTGGGAAAACCAGAGAGGGCAGCCACGTGGCTGTGCCACGTTGAACCGTGTTTGGTTAGCCGAGGCGGTGACGAGGAAATGTCCACATCTGTCTCGGCGCCCTATCCGACGCCTTGCCCACCTCTCCACCCCCCCTCCCTCCATCCACATCTATCGGGTCTAGGTCAGAGTCATGGCTAGGAAACAAGTTTCCAACGGCTCTGCTCCTTCGCCCTCCTCTCCAGAACACTCTCCGCGTCCCCTCGGTCCCCTCTCCGTCCTAGCCGACAAGGAAAAGCTCAAGCAGCGAGAGGAAGACGTGACAAAAATCAACAACATGAATGCCTCTGACCTTAAGAACGCCTGCGACGACGCTCTCAAACGTGTAAGTTGTCCTCATTGCCCGACGAGGCCGTCTCGCCTCCGCTCTTTCAGAACAGGATGACCGAAACTTATCTCTCGTAGTTCCTCTCCCACCCCGAACTATTTCGGCCAAATTACATCCATACCGACGTGAGGCTCGCGTTGGGGTGGTCGTCCGTCTTTGTCGCTTTTGGAACGGGGTTGTATGGTTGGAAGATCGATTTCGAAAAATCCAAGCCGGTCGTGTGGGCTGGTGTAATTCTGTACGTCAGAGGCTCCCGTCCCGACGATTCTCCATCTCCGTATACTCATCGGTCCCTTTCCCCCTCCACGCGACCCCTAGGTATGTTATTTTGAGCATCGTGCAAACACTCTATGCGTATTTCATCGAACGGGATATCGTGTTCCTGGGGAAACGTAAAACCTTTGATAAACGGGTGAGTCACCGAGCCTCTTGTGACCCTAGAACGCCTTAGACTTATTCGGCCCCCCTTTCTAGATCGTGACTGAAAGGATAACGATCACATCACAGACAGCACCCCACTTGCCCAAACAATCTAGTGGCAAGCCTTCGCTGTGCCCCTCATACACCTTCACCATATCATACCTTCGCTCAGCGTCCAGCGGAAAGTCCTTACTCGCCAGGGGGAAAGCCTCTAAAACACGACCGTACAACGAACTCTTTGACGAGGACGGACTATTGGATATCTCCATCTTCGAGACGTGGGTGGGACAGGCGGTGGAAGACGTGATGGACGGTGAAGCCAAGTAAACCTTCCAGCGCTCGTTTCTCCCTATCTTCGTACCTCTGTACACCATTGAATGGTTTCAGCTTCAGACGAGATTACACTTCCCTCACCCTCAGTTTTTATTACTTTATCCGCCTTCCCCGAAAGGCACATGGAACACTTTGCACTCTCAACCGCCCCCTCCACGTTACAGTGTAATCTCGACTGAACTACTCCGTCCTTGTTCTATACAGTCCGGAATGCTGACACCGCCGATACCAGCTCCGATTATTTGCACCCTGTTTTCCCCGTAATACTTCAGTGTACCTTTTAGTTTCTCGACCCACCTCAGGTGTCCAGGTTCGAACAATGGTATGCACTCTTTGCACTCAGTCGTCATGGAGTAAACTGGGTCCGGAAGATCGTAGTAATCTCCAAGGTGCTTTCGCAGGTCCTTCAGAAGTACATCGACGTTTGGACCGGCGGATACTGAAGGGTAGGGTCCTCCGGAAATAATACCCATCTTGGTATAGCCGTCAGCGGTGTCTTGTCTGCCCATAGAGACGGTATCGAAGATTGTTCCGAGCATCCCTTGCGAATTCTCTTCCGACTCGTAGCCTCCGGTGGGCCGGGGGATGAGATACCCGAACCCGAGCGGGTGAAGAGGTTTCTCTGAAGGAGGGAAGATGAAATTCGTGACGTGGATGGTCGAGGATTCGGGATTCCGGGCAGAGGTCATTGTGAGGAGGGTGTCATTACGTTCGGCGTTGGCGGCACGTAATGCAGCGTCCAGCTGTTTCACGGGGAGAGCAGAGATGACGTGCGTCGGTGATAGGACCGCCCCGGACATCGTTGTGACCTGGGGGGGAAGTTGGGGAGAGAATCAGCACGAGTTTTTCAAGGAGGTCCCGAACGGGACGCCAACAAACCTTGAAAGGCACGCCGAGGTTTAGCAAGGAGACAGGGTCTCCCGTCCGGATTTCGACGTTATTACGGGATTTCAATGCTTCGACGAGAGCATCCGAAAGAGCAGAAAGACCACTCTTGAAGCTGTACACAGCGGTGTCTTTCATCAGCTCGGGTAGAGAGCTCCCAAGCTCGTAAGAGGACGAATTGTCCACAGGTCTCTTTGGTTTTGGTTTCAGTGCTCCCCATACCACACTCCCGCCGCCATACGCCTCGGCGTTCCATAACATGGGGTAAGCCGCCCGTAAGCTCAACTTCCTCGAGTCCGTCGCGTAGATCCCATGCACCAACGCGCTGGCGAATATCCGAGCAAACTCTGGGCCGAATCTGCGGACGAAGAAGGCATCGACGGATTCGTCTTCCACGTTTGGTCGGTTGTAAGCCGTCCAAAAGTCGCGTTGGAGGCCTTCGAATATCTTTCCGCTGACTGGAGACGTTATCAATGATAACAGGGAGGATGGACTGGGTAGCGGGCTGAGACCGCCTGTGGAGCCACTGATGTGCAGGAAGCGTGTCTGAGCTGCTGGCTCGGAGTTGGCAACGGTCAAGAGTTCTTCCTCTAATCCGAGGAGATTAATCTACCACGCATCCGCTTCAGTCTCAACACACACGCAAGAGGTCGTGGATAGTTACCAGTTCCAAGGCGGATTTCGAAGAAGATCTCAAAGTGCGGGGGCCCTTCTCCAACAAAACTGTGCCACCCCCGACGTCAACCCTGTGAGAATCGAGCCATCCACCGACGTGGCTCGAGCCCTCTATCAAAGTGATTTTCGTCGTGGGATACTTTCGCGCGAGGTGGTACGCAGCGGAGAGCCCGGTTATCCCTCCTCCGAGGACAGCTATATGCGGTTCTTCCCATCTACAGAACCGTTATACCTCTGAACGATTTTCATAAGGAAGCAAAGGACCATACGCACGTATTCCGGTTCGCCGACGACGTCGCCACATTCCTCTGAGAAGAAACGACAGAATAACCTCTGGAAACGCGGGAGATTCGGATCGAGTTGGTCGACCATAAACGTGAGAGCGATTCCATGAGTTTGGTCGAAATCCAATCGAGGCGGCAGAGGGGAGAGCGAAAAACTCGAACGAGCTGTGGTCGAGCGATTTAGGTGACCAGTGGGTCAGGTAAGAGAGGCGGCTTAGAGATATGAGACCATCCGTTTCTTTTGTATCTGGCGTCAGGCGCACTGTGGAGGGAAAATAGGTAAAACATTCGGGGTCTATGATTTTTTGGGAATTTTTGGACAAATCTTAACAAGCCTGTAGACGCCCACTTGAGTTACCTGAGTATTCGGAGCCTGAGGTCGGCTTTTCCAATCACTCCCGACTATTTCACCAGTTTTTCCTGCACAGTGATAGCTTGGAACGTGACGATTGCGTTTTGCACTGATCTGCCTTGCTCGGAGCACGAGGTAGATTACATGTTGTGGGCGTAGGTGTATTCAAATCGATGGGTAAAATACTGAAATCTTCAAACCATCTTACCGGCACCCGTCGGGGTTTCTTCCAGTCTACGTCTACGGCCTTGGGAGTCCTGGTCAATATCGATGCACAGCGCCACCTTTCATGTGATATGCACCCAGCACCAATGGATGCGAGAGAAAGACCAGAGGTAGCCTGTAATAGAGATGTTCTTGCGGGGTCCCTGGTTGCACAGTGCAATCGGGCTGGGCCAGACTCTGCAGTTCAAGGCCCACTAGTACTATCTGGCCTATCCAAGCATGGCCCGAGTCGAGAAAGATAAATCCAGGGGGACCACAGGCATAAGCCGAGGTCGTCGAAGGAGACTGGCAGATTTCGACTAGCCAGAGGGTCTGCTAGCGACCAATTTTCTGCCGGTGATTATACTCCCAGAAGAGAGGAATTTTGATAGTTTAAAGGCTACCTTTAACTCATCAATATAACATACGGATCCATGTCGAGGCCCGGGTTGGTCGGTGAAGGTAAGAAGCGAGGGATGCTGGCGTTATCGTCGAAGTGCGAGTAATTACCTCATTGGGCTAGGAGAGACCGTCTCCCCTGCTTGCACCCCCTGGGTGATCGGATTCGGAGAAGTCGGGAGGTCACCGGTCAAGCTGCAAGCTTCAGGCCACACAGATATTGGGAAAGACGTATCAGACTCTGCCATTAAAAACCCTCATCCTTATAGTACGAAAACAAAGCAGGTAAAAGATTAGATTAGATCTTGCCAATGAGTAGATTTTTGATGATCTCCCGGGCAGTCCACACGGTGGTACGGTACAGGGTCACGTAGTCCAGGGTCGAGGAAAAGGCATCAGCGTAGCCGAACGGCAACATCAACGGGATCCACCCTACGAAAAGAGGGCATGCGTCAGTCGATTAGAAAAAAAAGTGACAATCGGAGTGCGGTCCTACCTCGAGCGTATTCTAGAGCCCAGCACCCCTCGTGCATCTTGTATTGCCTTGCCACTCCTCGTTTCATGAGGTTGACATCACCGGGACCATAGACTCTCTTCGTGAGTTCGCCGGGTTCGAAGACCCACTGTTCGCCATGGAGGATGTGGAAGTAGTCGTCGGCAGTGTGAAGACCGGTATGTCCCTCGGTTCCGAGTGGGGTGCCAAAAATGATCAGGTATTCGGTGACGGACGCATGGATGATGTACATGGCACCCATGGCGCCTCCAGCGTTGTTGAACACCCACTCCGAAGCGTTGGTATTAAGAACGATGGGGGAAGGGGCTTTCTGGAAGGGTACGGTCCACAAAGACGCGGATGGTGAGAGTTGAGGATATTCGGTCGTAAGGTTCGTCACAATATGCTTGATGAGCCCGTCCATGTTGTCGCCGTGGACTGCAACAGCGTCCTTGGCGAGACTGTGGAGGCGCGTCGGATCGAGAACATACCACTGGTCCTACAGGGGCGAGATTTGAGTCATTATAACGCGACTGGCAACGCGACCGACCTTGATTGTGTCGAGCCATTGGCATCCGACGTAAAAAAGGTATAGGAGGACGAGACGGTATCCCCATTTCGTTACAAAGTCGTCTTTAGTGAGTGTGCTGGCCATGACTGAACAGGCGGAGGAGGGGGATAGAAATAAGTTCCCCGTTCCGCATAACCGGCGGAAATACAGCGCGGTGACAGGAAAAGTGGAACGATGAAATCAGACCACTCTGTTCCGGT
>Ga0307515_10001014_pt1 | contig 64189 bp, 79 predicted proteins | sample 17_EM_MG_FD_194513 | JGI IMG/M metagenome (GOLD analysis project Ga0307515, IMG submission 194513) | Populus trichocarpa ectomycorrhiza microbial communities from riparian zone in the Pacific Northwest, United States - 17_EM | ecosystem: Host-associated > Plants > Roots > Unclassified | place... | reverse complement strand
CCCCCCCTTCATCGTCACACCAATTCCAATGTTCAGCGGATTTGCTTCCTTCCTCCCCTGGGCCGGAGCTAAGGAGTCCACCACTGGCTCGGTGGACGTAGACCTAGAAAGAGGAGACCGAAGTCGATCTCGCACCGACGATGATAGACCGTCGAGCGTCGGCTCGTTTCGGGTCGCCGATCCCTATACCTCGAGTATCGCCGAAGTTAATCAAGAGAGAGTCCTTCCGGATGTCCCACAGGACGAGCTCGATACCGATAACGACCTTTCAGCCTCCGGGTGTGGTGTGGATCCATCTTCTGAAGAATCTGTGTCGGCGATCGTTCCAGGGTTCCTCTCGACGATAGGCAGGTCCGCATCCACGCCCCCAGAAATCTTACGTGTGAACCCCCCTCACGACTCCATCCTCCAACAACTCCAAGACCAAGATCTCGCCTACTCCGCGACAAACACTTCTTCCTCCGCTTCCTCCAATCATTCATACACGCGATTCTTCCACCGAACTCGCACCCCGGAGCGCACTCGGAGCACCCGGTCGTTAGGTCCTGGAGGTATACATAACGTCCTGAACATCCTTTCGCCCATTTATGAACCTCCGAATCCGGATTCGAGAGATCTGGGTTCAACACAGAAGGAAGGAGAGGTCGGTGGGTCCTCGACGCCACAGAAGAAGACGGATGCCCCGTCGAACCATTCGACGACTTCTACGATCCAAGAGAAGATAACGTGCATGCAAGGTATGCAAATGAAAAGATCTGATTCGGTTCGGATCCGGGCTGAATTTCGTCTTTTCACTCACCTCTGTGCAATGCCCACCCATTCCGAAACCTCCACCCTTCCTCGTAATCTCCGTATCGGTTGTCTGCTAATGCAAAATAGCGACTCACCCGACCTTCCTCAGACGATCGCTAAAAAGGTCACTCAGTGAAACCTCCTCCAACTCGCTTCATCCCGAAGCCTCTGGCGCACCTCAACTCCCGCCTCTCCATTTCAGGCCTGCGTTCACCGGAATTGCTGTGGGAACCCTCGCTTCTCCGACGTCGACCCCTTCACCGGGGCCACCGAGTAGTTGCAGGACCCCGCACCCACCGATAGTGGTGGTTCCAACGAGAAGTTCACCCTCTACTGCGTCACCACAGCGCTCCCAACCAAACACGCCTCAATCCCTCACGACACGCAGTCACCGGTTCGGGTTCACGGATCATTCCCAAAAGTGTTCGGCCATTTACGAGGATTCCGCTTCCGAGAAGAGTTTTGTGACCGCCTCAAATGGGGAGACAGAACCTGACCCGGGGGTCATCACCAAATACGACATGCCGTCCACCACGGAGTTGGTTATTTATCCTCAGGATCAGGGGCTGGAACACATCGAAGAACGCGATCGGGTTGTTCGGGGACAGCCTTCGACCTCGAACGTAGGGATATCGGTGTTGGAACAGCGTAAGAGCAAGAGGTTCAGCGATTCGGAAACCACCTTCAATGTCGCTCCAGATCCTAGAGGTGGGCCCAGTACGGTCCCTGCCACCGCGCAGAAACCCAGGGGAACAGGGACGGTGAGCGTCATGTCGACCGCATCGACGACGGTCAGGAACGAGTCCGTGGTAGTAGACGATGGAGCTATCGAGGAGACTGCGACCATCGTGGAAGACGACCAATTCATCATGGAGAGATGGATGAAAACCCTCTTCTATTCAGCCTCAGGCGGGAAGGAACTCTTCTCAACGGCGAAGGGAGGAGAGAGGAAACGATATCCAGTATCGTCGACTTGTGTGTTGTTCTGGGTTGGGTTCGTAGCGCCGTGGTGTTGGCTTGTGGGAGGGTGGATGATGCCTCCAACGGATGCCTCATTGCGTGAGAGGGACATGAGGAAGCTGAAGGAGAAGCTCAGCGCAGATGTGGACAACGAGACGGGTTCGCAAGGAGAAGAGGGGGGCGGGTTGAGGAAGTGGATACTCCCAGACCCTTCGTCGAGCTTCAAAGCCACCGCTAGGGCACCGTCAATTTCGAGCACCACTTCAGTGTGCTCAAAGGAGGTTGAGGAGGCCAGGGTAACTGCGGCAGATCCCTGGATCAGACGGTGCAGGATAGCGTCGATCGTAGGGGGAACGATACTGGGATTGGCTCTCATCGCGATGGTTGCCGTTTTGGCGGTGGTTATGAAGTGATTTATTCGATTTTTCACGGTGTATTTGACCTCGAGGGGCTTCTATGTTTGCGCGGGCACACTATGGATTAGACGTATATCAGTATCGTAAGTTTCCACCGTACCCACATATCCAGCGCTTTTGCTTCAATGGTTTTGTTGGAACCCGCGGAAGGTGATGATGTATCCGTTAAGAAAACACGAATATATTCACGGGAGATGATCTTGAACACGGAAGGAATAACAACAGGTGGGGGAAGATTACTGGAAAGGCGACTGGCCAACCTTGGGAGGCGTTATGAGGATCATCGGGACGTATGACGCGATCAGCGCAAAGACGGCAAACCTGGGTGTAAGTTCAGCCAAACGTTCAAGGTATCATAGAAGTGGACGTGGGTGGGTTTGGGAGGGGTGTGCAAAGCGGAAGCTTACCAGAGACCATTTGTGCCGGTGGGGCCATCCTTTGTGCGAAGCGGGTGTTGGTTAACAGCACCTGAGATGGCGAACAAGAGTGCCGGCCACGCCAACAGCCTATTCAGTACCAGAACTAGCCATTAGCTTTGTAGAAGTTAACACAGTGTGCACTTGGACAAACCTGTTCCGGGTGACGAGGATGAGACCTGACAGCATCATGTTGGATGACCCCAATGCATCTGTTGCACACCAAATTACTTGAGTACGCCAGTTCGGGGGATAAATTGCAAGGCTGACCAGCCTCATCTCGACCCCAGGATTTTGGAAAGGTGACCTTGGTTTCCAGAGACGCGTCCCTCGGGTCATTCGGGTTGGACATGATGGAGGTCACTCGGATGTGTTAGAATTGTATCGTAATGCGGCGCGTCTCATACGGCTTCGGGTTTGGGTACGAACGCTGGCCGGCACAGTATGTCTCTGCGGAGTCCTGCGTCGAGGGCGACAACACCCTTTGGTGACGCAGGCCGGGCAAATACAAATCCCATAAGTTATGAAACAGCGGTCGTGACGACTGACTCGACTTAGTTGGATTCCAGCCATCCAACAATCCCATTTCCTCCCATCCATCCTGTCCATCCGCTTCCATATCTACCAGCATTTGGAAGGAAGTCATGAAGTACTTTTCGACTAGAGGCGGTTCTGACCGACTCTCGTTTGAAGATGTACGTTGGACTGCATTCTCCCCTTCGGCTTTAATGACCTTGGATCGTCTCTCTAGACCATCCTCACTGGACTTGCACCAAACGGAGGGTTGTACATCCCAGAAAGTATCCCCTCCCTTCCATCAGATTGGCAGGAAAAATGGAGATCCCACTCGTTTGTTGACCTCTCCGTCGAGATCCTTTCCCTCTACATCTCTGAAGAGGAGATCTCTCGCGACGATCTACGGAAACTGGTCGAGAAATCGTACAGCACATTCCGCCATCCAGACATCACGCCGCTCCAAAAACTCAACGAAAAGTTGTTCGTCCTTGAGCTTTTTCACGGCCCAACATTTGCTTTCAAGGATGTCGCGCTTCAGCTGCTTGGAAATCTATTCGAATTCTTCCTCGCGAGGAGGAACGCAAAGAAGACCAACCGAGAGCCGAGAGAGAAGTTGACCGTAGTTGGAGCGACCAGTGGAGATACCGGAAGGTACGTTGTGGGTTACTCCACGAGAACCTGCTCGCTGAAGACTCTATCAGCGCGGCGATTTACGGCCTTCGAAACAAGGCAAACGTTTCGATTTTCATTCTCCACCCAAAGGGTCGTGTCTCCCCTATCCAGCAGGCTCAGATGACCACGATAACCGATGCAAACGTTCACAACGTCGCTGTAAAAGGGACGTTCGACGATTGTCAGGTGTGTCCTGGAACAGAAGGTGATGCTAGATGATCAACTAAACCGAGACGCAGGATATCGTGAAAACTCTCTTCGGAGACAGGGAATTCAACGCGAAACACCGCCTTGGAGCGGTAAACTCCATTAATTGGGCCAGGATCCTTGCTCAAACGGTGTACTACTTTCTTTCGTACTTCCGCGTTCAGGCCATCTCCCCTGGGGCACGAATCCAATACGTTGTCCCGACAGGTAACTTTGGTGACGTTCTGGCAGGATACTACGCCAAACGCATGGGTCTTCCTATGGATAAGCTTGTGGTCGCAACGAATTCGAATGATATTCTTGCACGGTTTTGGGAGACTGGGAGGTACGAACGCGTCGAGTCGGACACTGAGGCTGCTGCTGCCCCCGCAAACGGCACTTCGGACGGAAGACAGTCCGTTGTCGCCGTGAAGGCGACCCTTAGCCCCGCCATGGACATCCTCGTTTCAAGTAACTTCGAGAGGTTACTATGGTATCTTGCCTACGAGGCCGAAGGAGGAGGAAGTGTGGACGCCGCTTGTGGTGTGGTCGATGGGTGGATGAAGAGCGTCAAGTCCAACGGCCGAGTTGAGGTGCCCCGAACTGTGCTCGAACTCGCCAAACGAGACTTCACTGCTGAGCGGGTTTCCGACGATCAGGTCAGGATATTTCTCATTAGATATTCCATGGGTGTTGAATGAGTGACTTACGCAGACACTCGCCACAATACGGAGGTACTACGAGTCGGACCCCTCTTACATCGCTGATCCTCATACCGCTGTCGGGTTGACGGTTGCCAAAAATATTCCCACGAAATCAACGTATGTTATTCGGATGACAATCCGACATTTATCGGGGAACTGAATTTTTTTTGGACCAGTTCGGATCCTCCACTCATCCAGGTTTCGCTTTCCACTGCACACCCAGCCAAGTTCTCAGAAGCTGTGGCAGAAGCATTGTCGTCTTTCCCCGCATTCGACTTCGACCGCGATGTACTCCCAGAGGAGTTCCAGGGTTTATTACAAAAGGAACAGCGGGTGATTGACGTGGAATCAGCAGACGTGGATTTGGTAAAGAGCGTGATCGAGAGCAAGGTGGGCACGGAGCAATAGGATCAAGTACAGGGAGCGTATAAAGACGGTATAAGAGAAGGATGTGACAATAGGTAAGTACTAAAACCAAGAATATGTATGTTGTATGGGAAAGATCAGCAGGTATATATCCGATAAAAATACTCATGCACAACCCAATCCAAAGGAAAGGAGAATGGGTAAAAATTAAGCCTCGGCCTCTGGCTTGTCTTCCGAGACCACCTGTCCCGTAGCGGTGGATTTCGGGTCAGAGATCTTGGTAGGCGATGCGGGGTTGACAGCGAGAGGTTTGGTATCTTGCTCGGGGGTCTTGATGGCACCCTTTGAGTCATCTATGGGCTCTTGCACAAGTTTGACAGGGACTTTGTCCGCTGTATCACCCTTCACAGGGTCCTGTGATCCCTCCACCTCTGGCGCGCTCCCCTCTCCGGACCGCTGTTCCGGAGTAGAACCCTCCTCGGTGTCAGTCTTGACCTCTTCGTCGGCTTCCGCAGACGTCTCCGTGACGAGCGTAGCAAGCGGCTCGACAACCTCAGAGGGATCTGATACTGGCACGTCAGGCTTCTGATCTAGCTCGATGTCCTTGACGCCAGTAGTGACCTCCTTCACGTCCTCTGGTGGAGGAGACGATCTGGGAGGGTGTGGAGAAGAGGTGATAGGCGAAGAGGTAGGTTCTTCGTCGTCCGAGGCATTCGCGTCTTTTCCCCTCCTTGACTTCTTGGATAAGGAGCCGACGGGGGTATCAATGTCCACATCGACGGAACTTAATCTACGTTTCATTCCAATAGTAGGAGCGGTGGATGTCGCTGTTTGATTTCCAGGTCAGTGGCGCTAGTTGGGGGAAATGAGCGGGAGTAATGGTAGGCGCACCATCGTCAGCCCATGGCCTGTCGTTGCGCAGGAAGACAGAGCTGGAGAGGCGTCGGAGGAGCTTGAACATCGTGGCCTTGATCCAGCACGCGCGGACTGGGGAAGCTGAGGATGAGTTGTTGAATATTTTATTAGCGCGTCACCGTCCTCGTATGTCACGCTCACCCACGCGTCACGATTTTGCCTCGTCACGCCTCGTCACGTCCCGCCGGGGCCGCTTTGCCCTTCGAAGAGCGGAAATGCCGGATATCTCGGTCGGCGCGCAAATATTTGACCTCACTTTCCACCCTACAGAGCCTGTTGTGTATGCTGGGCTACTCACGGGCGAGGTCAAGGCGTTCGGCTACGACGAGCAGGGCCAACACGATCAAAAATTTACACTCAAACCGTCCAAGAGATCGTGTCGTGGGCTGGCCATCGACGAACAGGGAGATCGCATCTGGTCCGTTGGGAAAGGAAAGTCTTTGTGGTGAGTCAACGTACTTTGTGTCGGTCCAATGGCTTAAACAACAAATTTCGCCTGTTGTGGGGAACACAGCACAATCGACACCAGGGCCGCACAAGTAACCAATACTCGACTGGCCGTGCACGAGTGGGTGTCCAGATATCAGAATGCATCCTAGGGGCACTGAGTATGGGAAAGTGCACCAATAAATCGTGTTCGGTACATCTCTCCGTACTTCTTGGCTACTGGAGACGACGATGGAACTGTGAAGGTGCGCCGTCCATGAATTCTATTCATCCACTCTGACCGTTTCCCCCCGTCACTGCAGCTCTGGGACCCCCGGACTCCTGCAGAGATTCGAGCATATAACCACCATTTCGACTTTATCTCCGATCTTTTATGGCTATCGGACAAGAAGCACCTTGTTGTGACAAGGTTCGGCCCCGCCTTCGGGAGCGCCTGGCCCTGGCTGAACGTACTTGAAATTTCGCAGCGGTGATGGGACACTTTCGGTCCTTGATGTCCGGTCGAGCAAGACCACACCATTTGCGCAGTCAGAAGATCAGGAGGACGAATTGTTATCCGCCGTAACTATTAAGGGGTCAGTCAACTTTGTTTACAACGACATATCCGTTCAAACCCGTTTTAGTGGATCAAAAGTCGTCGTCGGAACTCAAATGGGCATCCTGTCGATCTTCAATCGTAAAAGTGGTTGGGGCGATTGTGTTGACCGTGTTCCAGGGTATGCACAGTATTCTCACCCAAGCTGCGTCCATCCTTATCGACCCCAACGCACTTAGACACCCGCACTCAATTGACACCCTGTGTGCACTACCGTCCTCATATCCATCATCCCATTCAACTATCCTGACCGGTTCATCGGATGGTCTCATCCGCGTAGTCCAGCTTCTCCCTACTAAACTTCTTGGAATCGTTACCGACCACGGAGATTACCCAGTCGAGCGCATCGCCATAGATCGTGCTGGGGAAGGACGATGGGTTGGCAGCGCGGGTCATGAAGATGTCCTCAAATTGACGGACCTGAAAGACATCTTTGAGGACGAAGACGAGGATGGTGCAAATATGGAGGGCGGTGAGGATATGGACAGCGAGGATGAGCATCTCGATGTTACTGTTCCCGAACCGGTAGAAGAGGGGAAGGAAAAGGCTGTGGAATCAGATAGCGACGAACCAGAGCCGGAGGAAGATCCCAAGTCCAAGAAGCGGAAGAAAAAGCAGACCAAGGATCCATTGGCTAAAAAGAGGGAGAAGAAAAACAAGAATCAAATCGTCGCCAACCCTTCGTTCTTCTCCGACTTGTAATGAAGCACTTTACCGCTGTATCGGTTTCTTGTTGTATGAGACGGATGGAATCCACTCATTTGAATACTATGCAGTCAGACATTTGTAGTGTGGTGGGTGCAGCGATGGTATGTACATGAATAAATAGGACCAAGATATTCAAGGAAATTGTCCGATGCTCACGCGTCGACGGAGAAATCGACTCCCTGGGCCAACGGGGCGGCATCCGAGAAGTTAATGGTGCAGGCGCTCCAACGGACGTACTGTTTCCAAGCGTCTCCTCCAGACTCACGACCCCATCCAGTGCTCTTGTTTCCACCAAACGCAGCACCGATCTCAGCGCCGCTCGTACCGACATTAACATTGGCGATGCCTGCGTCGGAGCCAGCTGGCCCAATCCACTTCCCGACGTTCCTGATGTCCCTCGTCCACAGGCTACTCGACAGGCCCTGTGGCACACCGTTATTCCATTCGATAGCCTGTTCGAGCTCATCAAAGATCCCGACGTTCAGTACGGGAGCGAAAGTCTCCGTTCGCCAGATTTTGTCTGCGGTGTTGACGGATTTCGGAATAGCAATCGCAGGCTGCACGAAATTTCCTTTGTCCAGGGGCGAGTCCATGTACCTCTCACCGCCAGTAAGAATGTTGGCCCCAATGGAGCGAAGGTGATCGATAGCGGTACCGTATGTCGAAACAGCCTTGGAGGTGTGAAGTGGCCCAAGGAGGGTGCTTGCAGCCAAGGGGTCGCCGACACGAACTGAAGAATAGAGTTTCTGGAGTTTGGTTAGGAACTCGTCGGCGATCGACCTGTGAAGGTATAATCGACGTGTAGAAGTGCAACGTTGACCCGCCGTGCCAACTGCACCAAAGAAAACAGCAGGGAGCGCTAGATTCATATCGGCGTCGGGCATGACGACAGAGGCTACGGTAAACGCATAAGAATGGGAATAACAAGGACTGTTGCGCATGGCGCGTACCATTGTTTCCGCCAAGCTCAAGGAGAACTTTTCCAAAGCGGGATTGAACAGCCTTGCCGACGATGCGGCCAACGTGTTCACTACCGGTGAATGAGACTGGAATCAAGTTGTAGGTTGAAATTTCAGAGCTGTGCGTAGAGGTACTGACCCAAATCCACATCCCTGCTCTCCGTGATAGCCTCTCCAGTGTGCTTGTCACCAGTAACGAGGGCTGATACCGCACCAGGAACACTATTCTTTTCCAGGACCTGAGCAATGATCTTCGTCACTGCTACAGCACATAGGGGGGTAGTTTCCGAAGGCTTCCAAATAGTCGCGTTACCAGCAGCCAAGGACAGCGCAAAATTCCATCCGTAGACGGCGACCGGGAAGTTGAACGCGGTCAGGACCGAGACAACTCCAAGGGGATTTGCGACTTGAAGGAAAATCGGTCCGTGAGCCAATACGTCCCGCAAGTCATTATGAACCACATACCTTCCAAGATCGAGTGACCAGGTCGTTCCGACGCGACGACCCTCCCGTTCATCATTCTCGATAAACCGACACCGTAATCACACTAGTTATATGAAACGTTTCGCAAGTGAGCAAACGTGTCGTGGTATGATAGGGCGGATGTGAAGAGTAACTCACAATGTCAACGAACTCCTGCACTTCACCCTGGCCTTCAGTCCTGATCTTTCCCATCTCCAAAGAAACGAGTGCACCGAGTTCATCTCGCTACGTAGGTTTGGCGAAGGTTGCCGTCAGCAGAGGGTCAAAACGGGGACTGAACGCATATACACAAGTACCTTGGCTGCGAGCGCTTCCCGAACCTGCCTGAGGATCTCGCCTCGCTTCGGCGCGGGGACGCTGCGAATATAGCGATAGGCCTCCCGTGTCTTATCAAGGGCCTCGTGCAACTCTTTGGGAGATGCCTACAGGAGGTGGGCGGTGGTTAGTCTCTGCTCGCCCTTCGGCCCCAAACACCGACCCACCGTCTTTACTCGACCCAGTACTTCGCCAGTGGCGGGGCATTTGCTCTCGAGCAGGTCCCCCGAACCTCCCCAAGCTCCGTCGTAAACTCCTGGAATCTCAGCGTTTGTCGGCAAGTCCAAGGCATTCAGGATGGTGGCCGCCCTGGTAGACAGGTGCCGTGAAGAAGCAGTCCTAGTACGCAAGAGAACTCGGGAGGCGAGCATAGTTCGTTTCTGGCCACTTATTGTGGAAGATGGTGGGTCGTAGCGCGTGAAGAGTCCAGGCGTCACGCGTCAAGTTTCATATGTTCCGTGCGGAGGTTTGATCTGTAGCTCAGCGCCCAGTGACTGGTAATTTTGGCGGATCAGCGGCATCGGGGCGGCGGGTCAAACAAGCCCCTGTGCTGGGGGCAGATGGATTGCGCTAGGGATATACAACAGAGCGAATATATATGCGATACATGGATATAATATTAGAGGTTGTGTTTAAGCCGAAAGCGAAAGCAGAAAAACCCAAGGAAAACACCAAGGAAAACGCAGTGGCACAAGTAAGACAGGTCAGTGCTCGTTCAGGTCAAAATAAGACCTGAACATTGATTCGTGTCGTACAGTGGAAGACTCGACCACACTGTGAACATGCATGAACAGTAGGGGGAAGCGACGCGTGAAGTACGCGAGATATCCCTCGGGCATTGGGTGCAGTTGCTTCCGGAGATTCTCGGGCAGATCCTGATAATGGTGTTTCTGCACAATCCGTTAAAGCCTCCGCACACGAATAATATCACGGTCTGCTTACTTTGTTTCGCAGGGCTCTGAGGAGATCTTGCACCGACTTGCCATCGTACTTCCTGAACTTTCCAAGGTTCTCTTGGAATGACTTGTCCAGTCGTGCCCGCCAGTCCTGGCCAACTACGTTTGAAGCGTTTGCCTCAAGTGCGACGAGATCCTTCTCCCGGGGCTCTCGACACATGATCTCGAACCGGTCGGAAGCGTCTTGTAAAAATGCCAAACGTCGTTCCGCGTCCCAGAAGTAAGGGTGAACTAAGCATGAGGTGGTGTCCGGTCTGGAAATACGGTCAGAATTGTCCTATGAGAATTACCATTCTCCATACCGTAAGGACGCTTGAGCGTTCAGCATTTTATCGATAAGATCCGTTGCCTCGGTACCCTCCTCACCGAAGTGGTCTAGGCCCCCCAAACTCTTTATGTCTTTCATGATGTTGACCTCCCTCTCGAACCGATCGCCGTATGGATGTCTGCCTCCAGTAAGGCAGTAGTAGAAGAGACACCCAAGAGCAAAGATATCCACCGCCTTCGTCAGTTTCGTGGGCTTTGTGCTACTGGACGTGCTGCTACCGTTCAAGGTTGCAACGCTACCCCGCGATGACTGTGATGCGTCCGAGTCATCCAGCCGGACTTCTCCCCGTAGGATTTCAGGAGCCCTCCATCCAACCGTTCCGGCAGCCATCGCTCCAAAAGCCGTCGGCATAAAACTCGTCTGATCAACTTCCAGCCGCTTGCACAAGCCGAAGTCTGATATCAACATCCGATGGTTTTTACCGTTCTTTGCGCCAGAAACCAATATATTCTGTGGTTTGATATCTCGGTGGATGATCTTGAGAGCATGAAGATGTCGGAGACCGGATGTGATCTGGCGTAAAGCGCGTTTGGGATCAAAAGTGACCGCGATGTCCATGAAGTTATCCGGGTGTTCAATAACATCGGCAAGGGACGCGGGGCAGAGTTCAATAGCGATGTAAAGGAAATTTGACTGAGCCTCTTGGTAGAAGTACCGGATGACGTTGGGATGGTCGTCGGATTCCTCGAGGATGCTGACTTCGCGGGTGGCTAAGGTGACAAAGTCCTGGAGGAGACGTTTGACGGCGACAGCACGGCCCTGTAGCGAGCCCTTGAAAACCACAGTTCCGTGGGAACCAAAACCTAGAGAAGTGGTTAGGAGTTAAAGTGGAGCACGTAAATCATAACATACCGAGAACTTCATCGCTGACTGTTAGTACAGGAGACGGAGCGGCCATAGCGACTGGCGTCGGAATGACGAGTTGAAAATTTCCCGGCCCATCCTCAGTGGCGCCAACAGCGCCGTCTGTTTCGGTCTCGCCTTCTGGCTCGTCATTATCGGTAGGAGCAGTGGGGTTTGGGCCTTTCTTCTTCTTCCCCCTACGTCTCCGCAATGGCTTCTTCCTCGTGGGTGTGGAAACAAGGTCTTCTTTCTCCGATTCCCCAGTCTCTTCTACGGGTGCAGATTCCTGAAGGGGCACATTGCTATCGGCGGTGGGACCGTTATTCGCCTCGGGCGTTTCCAAACGATCGGGGGGTTGTCCAGGAACAATGGCATCAATGAGTGGGGTTCGTTCGACGTATTTTGGCTCGAACTCATGGTGAACACCGAAAGGTTGTGCAGGGATCTGGAGTTTGACTGATTTCCACCTCCTACGGCCGATCATAACCCACCCCAGGATGGAGCTCAACAAAACGAGCATCCATAATGGCAGGTTTGACTGTAAGTCTCGCCCGGGTGCTTGACCGTGGGGCCAGGGCGACAGTATATTCACGAGGGATCTGTTATCTCCTAGACCTTCCATGCTGGAAGGTGTGGGGAAGGCATTAGTGGTTGGCTGTGGTGCCTGGGCAACCGGAGCAGCATCGAGCAATCGACTCAATCGGGATCGACTGGAGGATTCCAGTTTTCTAATTCCGGTTAAGCAACGGGGGTCAAAGGCACCCTTATCGCAAAGTTCTCGGAGTTTCCTCGCCTTTGTAATCTCGTGAACGCTTGACTTGGGGATGGCTCCGGTGGGAAGAGGGGTGCCAGGGGGTGGGTCAATCAGTGGATGTATAGAGTTGGGATTGGCGTCGCCAAATGCCACAAGCGGGAAGCGATCCGAACTCATCGCAAAAAGAGAGCCAGTTTCCTCCAAGACTCCTACGTAAGCGGAATCGAGGTTTGGAAGTTGGTGGTTGAGTTTTGCGGTGTCGGAGAGGTCCATGGAAGGGAAAACGTCCTGGAGGCGGGGACTGGGTTGAAGTAATACCATAGGGTTTTGTCGACCGGGGGTTTTGACGACGTCTAGCACAGTGACTCTATGTGATAAATTAGGCGCGTGGATTGTAACGGAAGGACTCGACGAACATGGGCTTCGAAAAGGACATTCCCCACATCCATGTTGTCTGTTTCGGAGATTCGTGTTCGTTCGGTGGGATTTTGAAAGACATGACCATTCCGTTAGAGGAAGGCTGTATATACATGTCGTCTGGGGTCTTGCGGTAGAGCATCTGATAACTGTTGTCCTGGTTGTTTGGGCCGTAAGTTGAGAATGATAGGTGTTGGTCAGGTGGACGAGGTGAAGAACCCGGAGGCTTGCTGGTACGAATGGTGATGTGGTAGTCTGATGTATGTCAGAATCGAGGTAGTAATGAGATGTGGCAGGCTCACCTGTCCGCCCCACGAAAACCTCGATCGGCTTGCGGGGCTTGGGCGGCCTGACATCCTGCTCGTCAAAATCAAGTTCCTCCTCTGCTTCCTTCAGATCCTCAAAGGGGTCCTCGTATTCGTTCCATGGACATTCGGAGCTGATCGTTTGTTTGATTCGACCGGTTTCCAACTCGATCAACAAGAGGGATGTTTCCTTCCTTCCAATGAAGGTTTTGGAATCTCCTTCACCCGAAAGTCTGAATGGGGTCATATCGACGAGGGTAGACATGGAAAACGGGAGTCGTTGCAGTGGTTCCGACTTGGATGACATGACGTATATGTCACCGGATTGTGGTTCTATAACGTAGTATTCTTGCTGGGAGTCTTCGGCTTCGTCATCAAGGACAACCGCCTGTTGTGTGCGCACGAGCGGGGCGAGGGTAGATGGGGAATTGGGGGAGTTGGAGGACATGGACCAGAGGATAGTCCCGGTCGATCGGTTGAGTGCGTGTAAGTTACCGTCTACGGACGCCAATAACACAACGTTAAGGGATTCTAAGTCGTTGGAACCTTGACTGCCATAATGTTGGCTTCCAAGGGGAGGGATGAGAGGGTATTCATCATGGGGGCCCGGGGCGGTGCGTAGTTCCCTTCGAGATAGAGTTGCAAGGGACTGGACAGCGATGGAGATTAAAACAAAGGCTGTTGCGAGAAGGCTATAGACGAACGCCATCTGTCATCGCCCCTTCAGGTGAATGAGGTCGAGACAAAGGTGTGAGGGAGTGTGAGGGTCGGATTTCCGCTGGTAGAGAGCCGGTAGAGAGTCAGCGTTTTTCTCACGATCATCACTACCAGCCATTCTGATGCAATGCTCGAACGAGATACCGCCTTTCACTGCTCGAATCTGCCCGTTCTGAGTGTGGACGTGCATTCTCGATATGGAGACGGCGAGCCCAACGCACGGACCGCGCATCGGTTGCCATCGCCACATGAGCACGACCCTACTATGCTTTGCCACACTGGGATGCATGTTTGATTGAGTTCAGCCGCCAGAGGACGTGTGTGATGTTCCTTGCGAACATATATTATATAGCTTGGTCTCCGGCGGTGCATAGCTTTGATCCCCCTTCCTACTCCCCCCCCCATCCTCCACCACTGCGACTCTCCAGAGGATGTATCCCCCACCGTCCGGGCAGGCCACCGTTTCCTCGCCACCGTTTCCTTCGGAAGTTAAATCCAAGGGTGTTCACTTCCCGGACTCAACAACGCTCACGGCATCTCCGGAATCGTATGAAAACCCTCTTCCATCCGAGGCCAACTCCAGGGTTCTCGGCTTGTCCGCGCTCCCCAACTCCCTTGCCCATCCAGTTCTCGACAGGGTACCCATGATCGATCCGCGACTACAGATGATTAAGCGCCGCTCCCAGTGCGAGACGAGACTTTCCCCGCTTTGTAGCCTCAGGAACACTATGGGGGTGCCATTCCCCGAGAGCAGCCCCTATGCCCCGACAAACTTTACGCCCAAATGGACACCCTCTCCCGTTCGTAACCACACCCTCGGTTCTGGAAGTTGTTTATTGACTGTAGTCAACAGATGGCAGCTGAGCACAGCACAATGCCTCATCGATTCAGCGTGGATCACTTTCATATGCACATGCCGACCTTGGCTCCCGTGGTGCCGAAGTCCCTTCCACCGGTTTCTGGATCCGATGGAATATCCTACGTTCACCCACGATCATACGCTCACATTATGGAGTCGATTCCTGAAGGTAACTCCCCTCGGCATCTCCCCCCGCGAGGCTACTCTGGAATGGAAACCTCGTACAATGCTCCATGTGACGAGTACATTGCTGACATCGAGCTTAAACAAAAGAAGCCTGTTGATCCCATCACCGGGAAGCCACACTCATGGTTTTCCGTCATCAAGTCGAAATTCCTGGGGAAGTCAGACTCATCTCATGCACCGCTACTGCTAGGAAAACAGCCTTCTAGAGCCAAACACACCGCGAAATCGGATGAGGTCGTCCTCCGGCCCAGCGTTCAGGCCACCGAGAGCTGGCGTCTACTCGCACCGTCGGCCTTCCGTCACAAACGAAGGACGTGTATTCTCCCAGCGTACTATCAGCCTACCGGTACCCTTCACATAATCAAGGCTTCAAGGCGAGGCACCTGTGCGAATCGCAAGCACGCGAAGTTCCTCCTTAATGAATGGAAGGTCTTGGAAGTATTGAGGCGAGAGGGGAGGAAGAGGACACCATATCTACAGGGCCCATCAAAGGAAGTAAATCTCTGGGCGTGGAAAGACGAAAAGGCACTTTACCATGTCACGGTACGTGTTCTTTCCCTTGGGATATCTCTTACTCTTTCTCCCTCCGCCTAATCAAATATCGCAGGACTTTTGCGAGATGGGCGACCTCACTGCTTGGGCAACTCATCTAGGAGAGAATAGGATGAAGTTAGTGGCAGTAGAGCTTGTGCGTGCCTCTTCGTGACCGTATTCACCTCCCTCACCCTGTCCAGGCCGTGGGGTTGCGTGCGCTCCATTCACTGGGCATTGTCCACCACGACATCAAGCCGGATAACGTGTTGGTTAGCAACGATGGCCACATTCGAATTAGCGACTTCGGAGGTTCTCAATTTCCCCATACGGGACAGAGGCTCTCCCGTCATCAGCGAGAGCAAGACTTGATTGCTGACATCGAGTACTGTGCGCCAGAGATGTTCATGTACGATGCTCACGGTGTTGCCTATTACGACGAAAGTACGTGCCTTCTTAGCGCAGTGCTGCCGTTTGTTTATTACCTCTGTACAGGCGTAGATTGGTATAGTCTTGGCGCCACACTGTTTTTCCTCTCGACTGGAAAGGTACTTCATGCGCCAGGGTCTGATTCGCGTTCTCTGAATCTCGTTGATTAGCACCTTATGCCCCCTACGCCGGATAGAACCACGGCTGTCCAGATGATTCGCAGGGGCCCTGTTCACGCCTGGAACCGCCTAAATGGCCCCACGGAGTTCCGCAACTTTGTGACAGAGGTAAGACCATGAACCACGACCTGCCGCAGACTTCTGAAACATGTTACCACAGTTGTTATTAACAAATCCCAACAACCGTCTCAACGACCACACCGTCCGCAAACACACTTATTTTGAGGTCTTGTGAGTGGAAGTCACATATCCTCGTCACATATACCTATAGTGCACGCTCCAGCACGATCAGAAGTTGGCACAAGATCGAGAAGGGGCGATTCACAGCTCGTGGGTTTCAATCTACACTCCGATGACAGCAGCGTCTCAGTTGAAATGATTCTAGCATTCGGTGATTGTTCCCGCAAGATCACGAACAAGGGGTACGACGTCTTTGATACCCCAGCTCTGGCACTCTCACATCCTCTGCACGACCCCGATGAAACAATCGACGAGGAAGAAAAGACCCATCAGTCTACTCCTGACGACGCCCAAGAAACTCGCCATGATGCTGAAGATACCGAGTTGGAGGTCGTTCCTGAGCGCGTCCCGCAGGAGGAGGTCAACCACAGCGCTACCTTCAATCCGACTGGGAATTATCGACCATCTCCACCATTCGAGCGCTCTCTCATTGACCTTGGAAGGCTAATGGTAGAAGAAGGTTTTGACCTCTCAACTTACACTCAAGTCCAGGGTTTGCTGAGTGAGGACTGGAAATTCGTCTGAATTTGTATGATGATGGCCACACGACCCGACGGTTATTTTACTATGTCCATAAGATGCGCCTTATTCGATATTTACTGTTGTAACTTTAACACGCGACAATATCCAGACTCAGGCTCGTCGTCCAGTCTTCATCAGCGTGGGTGTCACCAAAATGGCGGAAGGATCACGTGACTGAGACGGGAAACAAGACGCGCCGGGGCAAGATTGGGTTTCCGTCAAACGCGTCCACAAACTCAAGCCTCCACCATCATGTCTGATGTAGAGGTGGCCTCCATTGCGCCACGTCGCTCGCAGAGAGACAAGAAAATAGTCGAGAGATTTGGTTCAGGTGTGCACTCTCCGTCACGTCCCTCACGTAATGGCATCTCAGTGTTAGGGGTCCACTAGACAACACGAAGAAGCGAAAGCGAACTGAGGAGTCTGATAGCGACACTCCTGAACCTGCGTCTGATTCGGATGATCAGAACGCAGAGGGCGGGGATGAGGACGAGGAGCCTCGGAAAGCCAAACCGAAACGCAAGGCAGGATCCACCGCTAAGACCAAGCCCAAGGCAGCCAAATCGAAGGCTCCTCCACAGAAGAAACCACGAATACCTAAGACCACACCTGCGAAGACCGGGCCTAAGGCTACCAAGCGAACGCGTAAACCAAAGGGTGGGGACACCGGAGAGCCGTTCGATGCCGAGAAGTTGGCGAAGGACACACACATTAGCGGAGACAACCCACTCTTCAGTATGTGGCCGTTCTTGTCAACTCGGGTGGTACTGACCTCTGCTACCTAGATGCCATTGCGAACTCATCTGCGAATCTTCAGAGCACGGTCGAAGACTTCCTGGAATCACTCTCACAGTCTCCAGAGCATACACTTGCGGAACTAATCAACTGCATACTACGGTGTTGTGGTTGTAGTGATACCGTGAACTCAGATCAGGTCACGGATTACGACGGGATCGTCGATGTCTTGGAAGATGTAACAGAGGCATTGAAAAACGTGAGCACTTCGAGTTTGAACCTGGATTGGCCTGACCAATTTGTCGTGGGTAGGACGATACCTCGGTGGTGTACCCTATCTCATCCAAATTCCCCATGTTCAAGAAGTTCCGCAAATCCCTCAGAGAGTTTGTCGAACGGCTAATATTCTCATCTGCGGAATCCGACCAATTATACAACACTGAACTGATGCGGTGTATACAATACTGGGTCACTCCCATGTCTTCCTCCCAGATTCGTGGCTTCCGGCATACATCAACGATTATCGCCTTGGAGATCGAGACTGCATTGGCAGATGTTGCCGCCTCTGTTGAGAAAGAAGCTGAAGTTGTTGCACGCCAGCGGAAAGGAGAGCGGAAACGAAAGGGAGGTGCTGGTGGCGGAAATAAGGAGCTAGACGCCAAGGCCAACGCGATACGGGAGAAGCGAACCAAAGTCTCTGAGTACCTGAAAGATTTCGTGGATGGGTACGTGTGTTGAGTTTTCACGTGTTTGTCGCTCACTGGTAATGGCCAGGGTCTTTATGCTGAGGTACCGAGACACCGATTGGGCAATTCGCATGGAATGTGTCCACGCCTTGGGGAACTGGTTCCAGAAGTATCCCAGTCACTTCCTGGACTCCACCTACCTTCGTTATATCGGCTGGGTGTTTTCAGATGAAAACATGCACGTCAGGCTCGAAGCGGTCAGAGCTCTAGAAGATGCCTACGAACAGGAGGACTATATCAGCTCTCTTCAAAGCTTCACGAGCAGGTTCAAGACGCGGATCATCCAAATGGCCACCTCTGATGTTGATGTATCCGTTCGCGTTTCCGTGATCCAGGTTCTGAGGTCAATCGACCGACACGCTTTGCTGGAGGATGACCAGAGGGGAAAACTCTGCTTGCTGATCTTTGATGAGGATCCAAGGATCCGAAAGGGTGTCAGCGGCTTCGTCAGAGGTGTTTGGGAAGATGACGTTTCAGAACGTTTGGCTGGGAAGAAGCTGTCAGACGGGGAGAAGCGACAGGCGGAGGTGAAGTCCCTTGCCTCGTTGTTGGTAAAGTGGGGGAAGGCTTTGGACAAGCTTACGATTCGAGAGGACGGTTCCGAGGACGAAGAGAGCCCTTCCAAGAGGATGGGAGGAGTTGCATCTGTCATGGACCCGGAGAAGAAGGGTAGAACCGCCCTTGCAGTGGAAGCCCTCTGGGACGAGATTGACCCGATCAGCGACTGGGAGGGTCTGCTCGACTTATTACTGCTTGATCATTCTGCTGCCGTTGAGGAGGAGGAAGATGAGGCACCTTCGTCTTCAAGTAATCCTAACGGTAGGACTGTTGTGGACGCCGCATGGCGTCTGAGTGAAGCGGAAGAGGCGATAACCCTCGAACTCTTCATTGGTTCTATTCGAAAAGCAGTTGGGGAAGCTACTGCTGCGAAGAAGGTTCGTTGTCTGCCTGACACTGGAAGTACTTCTGACCCGACCATATCTGCAGGGAGAAGATCAAGTCGTTTCTGACATTACGAGGGCCCTAATCAAAGGTCTCCCCCGTCTCTTCCTCAAACATCAAGGGGATGAGAGTCGCATCGCGGATGTTTTGCTCTTGCCCTCGTTCATGAATCTCGAAACATATTTGGATATGCGAATGATAACGGTACGCGGTCCTCGCTCTCTCGCGAACGACATGTGCCTTACCCCCTTTTCAGGCTTACGAACACCTCTGGGGAGACGTTACAAAGCAACTCCTCACACATTTCTCTCAGACCGTCCTTGTGCCTGCTGTGACGGCCATCCAGAAACTCATGAGCGTAACTTCACTGTCCAACACGAACAACACGAAGATGCTCGAGCTTGAGGAGGAGCTTTCAACTTCATTGAGAGACGCCATTGCCGGAAGGGAAGAGTTGGATATCGCCGCATTTACCGAGGATGAGTCGCTTGCTCTCGGACACATCTGCGCCCGCTTTGCCGTTTTGGCTAAGGTTCGGAACCTCGTCCCATGTCTCGAGGAGGACGAGGGCGGGAAGCAGAGCAGTGCGTATGATATCCTTACTGCACTTGCTGACCGCAGCAAACTTGGTTACAGAGAAGAGGAGACGGTGCGTACATTCGAAATGTGTGTTACATCTACTTATTCGTGATTTTCAGATGGTATCGGAAACGCTGAACCTATTAGCGATGCACATAATCTGGAAAACGAAGACCATCCCTTCCCAAGGAAGCCGCACACAAGATGACAAGAAGGCTGCGCAAACTCTCCTGGAGCAACGCACAGCACTGGTTCAAAAGTTGGTCGAGTTTGCTGTTGGCACCCAATCAAATACCGCCGAAGCGGTGAAGCGAGTGGTAAGTCCTACTCCCGATACCGCCTGTTCGCCCACCATCTGAATGCTTGCATTTGTAGGCCTTCCTGAATTTAATGGATCTTCATATCTTGTTTTCTCAGAAACCAGAAGAGGGCCTGGGGGCTGGCGCCACATCCCTCTCACTACATCTGGATGACGAAGTCCAATTCCGCTGTTCGGAGTTTGTACAGAAGGAGATCACTAAGTTCAAGGATCACCTTCAAGAGTCGTACCCACAGGCGAAGGGGGGCGAAACCGACGGTACTGGTGCGGAAGAGTCGGACGGGGAGCATGCGAAGAAGGGCAAGAGGGCGAAACCCCAGGGTGTGGATATGGATGGGCGCAAACGTGAGTGCTCTCGGAGTCCACAAAACTACCCTCCGTTAATTCCTCCGGTGAAGTACCAAAAACGGCCACCGATCTTCAACGCGAGCATGTCTTCATCCGCGTCATGCTCACCTTCTTGAGAGCAATTCACGCCGGGGCAGTGCATTACAAGCACTGTATCCCTTTCCTGGCCAACTACGCAAGGCTGATAGAACCCTTCGACATATGCTCAAAGACCATCGCTGAGATCCTCCGGAATGAAGCTATTCTTGCGGAACACAGCGAGGAAGCTTGCCAGGTCATAATCGCTGCGCTTCAAGATGTGAGCACTCTCACTTCTCCCTCGTCTCCGTTCTCTGAAAAGTACCGCAGGCGTACAAACTCGTTTTAGAGGGCGAAGAGAGTTCGAAAGAACCGTCTATCGCATTGGCAAAACTTCTCGCTACGTGTTTCATCATCCGTGGCGCTCAGCTGTCCATTGTTGGCAAGATCGATCCCAAAGCCGTCGTGAACGTCCATACCGCACTGCTCAGTTGGATTGGTCAGTTCATCGCGACTTACGAGAAGAATGGGAACAACAAACAACGTAATGTTGCCGCTGGTTTCTTCAAAGTTCTGCTTCCACTGCTCTCTAACATCGAAAGCCGAGACGCTCTGAAAATGTGAGTTAATCAGTCCGCAGGCGTATAACACAGTGCATGACCATTTTGATTCCCAGCAAAGCGCACATGGAGCAAGTGCTAGCACAGGCGAAGGTCAAGATTACCCCGGCGTCAAAGATCTGGGATGCACAGCGCGCGTACGAGAAGCGTTTAACCACTGCGATGTCCAAAGACAAAGGTAATTATTCCTTCCCTCGAGGGTGTGTTCAGTTAGCTGACCTCTTACCAGCATTCGCCCCAGCCAAGGGTCGGAGGGGCAAGCGGAAAGACACTGGAGCCAGCAGCGGGGCCGAAGAGGCGGAAAGCGAGCTGGAGCCTCCAGCGCCCAAGAAACCACGGCCACAGCCCCAGCGCAAGTCCAAACGTCTCGCACACGAACCAGAACCCGTCCCATCCTCCGATCAAGAAGGAATGGAAACCGACGCACTCTCAGATAAACTTACGGATCTGGAAGACGAAGAGGAGAAAGCGGAGGAGGGAGCTGATGACGAAATTGAGCAAGACGAGCCGGAAACACCAAAAGCCACGCGGAAGATCGGACCGTCACGAAACAAGGGAGCTTCACAGGCGACATCCAGTCCTAGCCCGTCGAGGAAGAGGTCTCGAGCGGTAGAGGAGGAGGACGTTGAGATGGAGGATATCGAGCCTGCACCTTCTCCTGCCCCAGAACAGACACAGGAACCTGTTGTAGAGGAGGTGGTGGTTCGACGGAAGCGATTGAGAGCTTGACCCATTCTATCCGGCGGATCATGGTGTATTGCAACTCCTGTATAGCCTTCAGTTTACATGTTTTCTATGTTGTCCGGATCTGCTTTCAATTTATCTATCGCGATGGATACGTTTCTACAACATTCAGACGAGCGACGGGGTGCCCTCCATGTTTGAAGCTGCGTAGATATATTATGTACGTGAATACACATTGAGCGGGCGTATGGCAGATCCATTCGGTTTGACAATTCTTTGATGACCACCTTCGACGACCGCAGGCCGAGGTCATTATCATCACCCTTCCCTCGATGCAGCGTACTGCTCCCGCGAAGGTCAAACATGCACCTACGTATCTCAAGGTTGCGCCTTCCACCACACCCCAGGAAGCGATGGACGCCCGGTAGCGGGCTCACATAAACGAACTCACTGTGCAGCTACGCACCGCGGAGCATACGTCAAAGAAGCTTCTCGAGGAACTTGCTCAGGCTCAGGCCCAGATGAAGGCCGAGAGGGCGAGTTTACAAGACCAGAGACTCGACGAAGGACAGGCTTGAAAGGCGGGACAGAACTCACGAGGGCATCGCATGAGGTCACTCAGGTGCGACTATTGCTCTTATTGGACATGGAGCGGAGAAACATGTTTTCGGGGGAGGACGCTGTGAGGAGAGAGCGGTTGGCGAGGGTCCAGAGGGATTTTAACCTCGTGCTGTTCAAGGAGAACGAGTTGGAGGAGAGGGTTGTCGAGTTGTGAGGGGTGTTGGGGGTGGAACGGGAGGAGTGGCCAAAGGGTACGAGGAGTTGCGCGAGAAGTACGTGGGAGTGCTCGGGAAATATTGCAAGTTGAAGGGCAAGTTCTCGACTTCGTCGGCCAAGAGGGCAGAAATGCATTGTGATTTGGAATAGTCCGGACGAAGGGGATTCGAATAGAGGTGCGTTCCTGGTTACCGTCTTCTGCGGAGGGACTCACAGACGCATTTTCAAAAGGATGATGTCTCACGATCCAAGGAAGAGGTCAAGAACCTCAAAGCGGAGCTGGCCACCCTGAAGCCTCCCTCAAATGTGAGTTTCTGCGGTTCGATGGTGTTAAGAGCGAGAAGGAAGAGCTTGAGAACGCCAACGCCGAACTCAAGCGAACTAACGCGGACCTCAAACGCCAGGTAGACAAGTGGCAGAGTCTGGAGAACAAGGAGGACACGGAAACCGAGAATTTGAGGAAAGAGCGAATCGATCTTGCAATCAAGCTCCCATCTAGGATGCGTATTATAAAGCAACACGATACATAAACAGATGATATGAAAAAGAGCGGAGTTGAGCAGGTGAAAGACTCAATCCGACAGGGTAAGACTAGCCAAGGTGAGTTCCCGCTGAGACGGAGTGTGAGTACGCGCTGGGCGATTTAGGTGAAATACAATAATTCACATCATGCGGAGACAGGATATAGTCCCTATATCGTTGGCTGTATCTCTTCGGGGTCAATGGTTTCACGTCCGAATTCCGTCGCACCAATCCGGATGCCAGGAGTCCATTAGGACGGGGAAACTCAGACATCGACCGTGGACGAGACTTGATTGAGTTGATGTCCGTGAGGTTGATCCCCAGCATTTCGCAGAGTTCTCGTTGTGCTTGATCCATCGCACGCGTTTCGGTGTTCGGCGTCATCTCAGAGTACAGATCGGCTGTCAAAATGCTTGTTAGGCCGGAATGGTCGGGTCCAAAGGAAGTAAACGTACATGGTATAACTTGATCAGGGAGGTTCACCGTCTGGATGAACGGAGGCCGGTGACGGGGGGATTGTCTGGTGTCACTTCCGGGACCTTGCTTGCCGACCACTGACTGCCTCAAACCGGATTTTGAAGCCCTGTTGCTCGACTTCCTGACAGCACTGACACGACTTTCCCTACGGCTGCTGTTTGCACTCGAAGGAATAGAAGTGACACCTTGTTCCAGCTTGGTCGAGAGGTCGTCGAACTCCTGTGCAACGTTTTCGGCCTGCACCCATGCGATATCTCGTTCGGCTTCCAGAGCAGCCACACGCTCCCGAAGGAACTGATTCTCCGCGGCCTGCCTCAGGAAGCTCGTGTTCGACTTCCTCAACGACACGGCCAACGCGCTGCTGGAGTGGACATCCCCCAACCTCTTCAGCTGGGCGATCTGATCCGCGACGGTGTAGAGTTCGTCGTTCAATTCCTCACCAAACTGTGTGACTTCGCCCAGCCCTTCCACAGCCCTCTCGAGACTGTGATGATCCGGCGACCCGGTGCCCGAGGCGTGAGCAGTCAGAGCTTCCAGTAGTTCCATTCTGGTAGCCGCGGCCTCTCGAATCCTCGTCTTCAGATCCGTCGTCAACAATTCCAACCGATGCAGTTCCTCAGGGAGATCCGTATCCAAGGTCTCCAACTTCAACAACCGCACGTAGTACGACTCCGCAGAAGCCGTGATCGCTCTCGACGAAATCTCCTGCAACTGTTGTGAAGTGAATGTCCACCTCGCAACGTCTAAGGTGTACCCCCTCCATTTCACAGGCACTGTCGAGAATCTTGGCCCGGATCTCCCACGGATGCTGGCAGCAGAAAGCTGACTGGAAGTTGGTGGGGTCCCAAACACAACTCCAGGTCGTAGAGAAGAGACTGAGTCTTGTTGTGACCTGCGGGGTCCCGGCGAGGGACCCTTGTTCGGTCTTTGGCTGTCGCTCGGCTTTCTGGGGCCCAATGGTCGGCTCCTCGGCATCCTTGTATCGGAAACTGAACCAGAGCGTCCGCGTACCACACCCTCACTGACGGAGGCGATGTTGGCAGCGAGACGCTGGGCCTGGGTTTGGGGAAGCTGAGCAGGTTGGGCTGGTCGCGGATTGTCACCCTGTCGGTTTGTCGGGGCGTGAACGTAGGAAGGAAGTGACAAGCCCGATCCAGCAGGAAGCTCGTCCCCCCCATTCACAGAAACAGCCTGGTTGAGGATGGCAGTTTGATACGGGGGAGGAGGATGAATGTCGGCTAAATCCGTGTATGACTGGCGCAGGAATGACGCAAACGAAGGGTCATCGAAAGAGTTCGATCGATCATACCGGGCAGGAGAGACGAGAGTCGACGATGGGAGGGCTGGGGATTTACTTTGGACCTGTGATGTCGGAGAGGTGGGGGTGGGATTAAGGCTCGATGGCGGTCGCGCAGAAGACCTTTGAGAGGGGGGAACGGGAGATGGGGTGATGGATACATTGGGGGTTGCGTGCGAAGGCGATGGGTGGGAGGAGGAAAGGTCTGGGGATGGAAGGACATTTACGGGCAGCGACGGCTGCTCGGAGATATTCGACGAACGAATGGAAGAAGCAGCGGAAAACAGAGGGGGTGTGACAACCGGTGCGGTTGTGTCCGCCGGAAAGTCCCTAGTCTTTGGTGTAGCGTCTGTCTTAGAGGAAGGTCTGGCGCCCCGGTGTATTCCTGATGACCCATCAGGTTGTTTAGTGATGGGCCCACTATTCGACGTTAATTCATTGTCAGAGCTGATAACGGGAAGATCCAGGGGTTGAAGGCGCTGTTTGGGACCAGAGCGCCGCACTTGATTATTCGAAGGTGTGGAACTTCGAGCAGAAATCCTTGATGCAGAGCTGATACTGACACTGTCCTGGTCTTTGTCTTGAGGATCGAGGATAGAAAGCCGCCCTTCGCCCTCTACGGCACTCAGACTACGGATGCTCGGGCTGGGACTCTTCTCCAGGGGCGGCAGAGTAGGCCGTTGAGATGAAGTATCTTCCGAAGGCTCGACCTCAAGCTCTTTCACCTTAGGGGTAGAATGAGAAACCTCTTCTAGTAACTCAACTCGACCAACAAGCGTTTCAGGGTCCCTCGAAACATGTCCAGTGGAGTCAGGATTACGTCTCGGGGATGGAGGGACAGGTAGCAAAATCTTCCCGGGAGCGCTGAGGGATGGCGTTGACAAGTTTATGGTAGCCTGCGACTGTTGTTCCTCAAACTTGGAGTCCTTTCGGGCGTCATTAACCTTGCGGACATCTGGAGATTGGGGAGTCCCTGGCGCTGAGGGGATGGGGCTCATCCGGGTCCGGTTTGAGCTGGACAATGTCTTTCTAGTGGACAGACTTGCGGCACATTTGATCGCAGGATTCGAGATACCCCTTCTGAGCCTACCCATTGTGTGGGCAGCGCTTAATGGCGTTCCTGGGGTGCCAATAGACGAAAAAGATAAGGGTGGGACCCCAGATGTACCGATGCTGGCGGAAAGCAAGGGACTGAAAGTCTGGGGAGTCTCGGGGAATGTTTGGCGAAGGGCTTCAACGGTAGTAGAAGATCCGTCCGGGGTGTCTTCAAAGGAGTCCAGGCTCTTACGAACGACCTTGGTGGGATGCGGTCGCGATGGAAATCTAGGGGCAGATGGGATAAACCTGAAATCGAGAATATCAGGAGAAGATATTCCAGACGATTGTGGGTTTGAAGTAGCGGGACTGGCGCCATCTGTTGAGTGACGCGATTCGTTGGACTTTCGCGAAAATGGTGGCGAAGGGACCTGCAGGGAACGCGGGCGGTCGTTACCAATCGGAAGGAGACTAGATCGCGAAGGATCCCCCTGCCTCTGGCCAGGCACATCAGAGTCTGCAGAGACACGTCCCATGTCTAACACGCTGAGCCCTGCAATTAAAGAGTGTCAAGATCGTGGTGTTTCCGACAACACAAAGAGACCTACCGCTCCGGGACGGCTTAGTCGCAGAGTATGGTGTTTGAGGGAAAGTCATGGAACTACTCGTGTGAGTCCTGTGGGACCTCGAGTCACTAGACCACGGAGATAACGGCGGCGTTGACGGGTCCGGAGATTCGTGCAGGTGGACCGGGAAGCTCGATTTCAATGGAGAGACGAATCGATAAGCTGTTAACAACTTGGTGGTATCTTCGCCGGAGGTGGCAGAGCCCACGGTCCTTTCCGTCTGTATGGTGTTGGAACTAGCGCCAGTTCGTTGAGGTTCGTCCTGAGCATCGCTAGGCATCGGGCGAAGTCTCGAACTATCTTCTCCATCCGTCACTGCGGACGGAGAAGAGAGGTTGAGAGAAGGCGGCAGCTGGCTATGGCGAACGCTGACAGGTGCTGGGTCGGGGGAGGTCGCGTTGAGGTTGGAGGAAGTATTACGAGGAGGACTGGATGGATTGCTTAATGAATGATCGGATGAATTATCACGGGGCGATGTAGATTGGCTAGATGGGGGTTGAGGTGGAGGTGGTCTGGAATCACCGCCAGACACAGACATCTGAGTGGGAGCAGGAGTGGAACTATCGGACGGACCAACAATCACACTTGCTAAAGACGACGGCCCGGACTTTTTCGATAGTAGGTTAGATAAGTGGTCTATCCGCAGGGATTGACTTCTGGATGGGGGTTTTCGGGGTCCCTCCGTCGGCATATGACGGGAAAGCGACGAAGCAGAAGACGGACTGGGAGGTATCGGTGGGACCGGAGGAATATGTGGATCGACCCCAGAATCAGGCGAACGCACAGCGTCTTCGCTACTTATCCTCCTATCCCTCCAATACGGTGATATTAAGAGTTCATTTTCGTTAGTTCCCGGCAGGGTCGCTGAATCCTGCCGCGCGAGGTTGCTGCCACTCTTGCACCGGTTCCTACTAGGGTTATCGTTGGATAGAACAAAATAGTTGGCGATCAAAGCTCGGGCGAGGGTAGTTCCCGAAATGGATGACGAGTCATCGTTCAGCGAAACAGCTGAGGACGGATGAGCAGTTCCAGGTTGCAAAGCGTTTGGCGGTTCGTGGGTCGTCGTGGGAAATAGCGCACCGGTTTCCTCAAGGCCAGAATGGTTCGTGGAGGCAGAGCGTTGTATTTGTGCCTTGGATGGATGATTAGGTATTTTAATTGGCGCCGGTGCAGACTTCCGTGACAAAGGTGGAGTGGTGGCCTTGAATGGTGATGGAAGGGTTGGTTAATGCACTAACATTAGCGTGAAACAAAAGATAACATACATCATGTCCTGGCTCGATTGGGGAGGGACTGTCGTTGACCGGGAGCGGAGGTAGGGCCGGACTCGGCGTTGGCTTGGGGGGAGGCTTTGACGGGTTTGGGATAAGCGAGGCGTGGGGAAAGAAATGATGATCCTCACTTGTTCAGGACCAATAACCACAACATCGTCGTACGTAGACGAAGTGCTGTTCTGTGGGATGGGTTGGATGGGGGGGTCGCTGTCGTCCCGGGGAACAAGAATATCTTGTGGGAACCAGTCATTCGAGCCCTGAGAAGGGGTGAAATCAAGGTGAACTTTGGGGGAACTTTGCCTGCGAAGGGCGGAAGAACGAAGATTTGTTGCCGCCGTGGCTGGAGCCTTGGAGGGGGAGACCCATTGGCTCGGCCGGGGGTTCTTCTGATCTGACTGGATCTCCAAGGACGGAGAAGATGGTGCGCGCCTAATAGCAGCGTCGAAGAGAGAGAATTTCTTGACCTTGCGCCGATTGACGAAGGAGGACAACATTGTGGGCCAGGGGAGGAGATGCCGGGGTGAAGGAGATGGTCAAGAAACAAGAAAGAGAGGGAGGACGGGCAGTGGATTGATGACCGGCATTGTGAAGAATAATAGTCACTGGAGATAAGAGCCAGTGGTCGAGGGTGGCTGTTCTGCTGCGATCTTTCCATCATCATCTTGAATCTCCTTCGGTCAGTGCCACACACATCAGCCCTCCCGATCCACCGCATTCTAGTTGAGCTTACGGCTACGGCAATCACTCCCCTTTTCAAGTTCCAATCTACCTGGGTCGAGTGAGACATCCTCAAAGCATTGCTTCAGAAATCGGGCACTCGTATTTTTTGGTGTGACCGGTTGCTACAGACGTCAATTGCCCTGGGTAACACCTGGCGGCTTTTCGCACTCGGCTATCCCAGTGGGATCACCCTCAACACCTAATTTTCATCCGTTTGATTTCTACGCTTCCAGTTTAGGGAATGAACCGATTGTCCTGTCTCCCACTCGTGGCAGATGGTTTCACCACTTCTAAACCGCCGCCCAAACTACCACATACCCGACCCTCCCTGTCAATCACCTTCCAATCGGACTTCCGCTCCCGAAAGTCCTCAGCTTGGCCAGGATTTCTTGCATATCCGGGGTCCACTGCTTCATCCTTTCACAGTCCTGCACGCCCTCTTGGCCTGCGTCGCCCGATCTTGTTTCGTGTGTGATCCGCGAGGTAGTATCAGATAGCGACGGTGACGCCACTAGGGTCGCCTCAGAACCCTCTCTCACAACAGGCGAGTCGGGCAGTTCTTCTCCGCATCTATCCATGGGTCTGAGACTGGCCCCATTAATAAATCGGCTCCAATCATTGCTGTTCCGTTTTCCGTCAGCTTCTCCGAGCGTCCAATGTTGTTTTGCCCAGTCCATGTGGCCGTCTGGCAGAGTGTTAGACCGTTTCAATGAGCACGAACCGCTCTCAAACGTAACGACCGGGGAACACATCGAAGACCCCAGGTCGGGCGTGTGCGCCATGATCGTCGTGATATCTAGATGGAAGCACGCCAGGAAGCACAAAATCAAGTGAGTCACGAAATTCCACATGACGATGCAGGACTCAACTCACCGCGTTCCCAATCAATCCTCCCAGAGTCCCTGAGCGGAACCAGTGATTGCAAGTTCTTAATGACCTGTTGTTGTTCTTCAACTAGACGCTCGACATCAGCTAACCTTGCTATGAGTTCCTTCCGCTCCCTCTCGGTCTCTTCGGCGAACTCCTGAAACCTCATTGCCAGATCGTCCAGTCGCATGCGTTGCGCGCTTGCTTCGACGCGCAACAGAGTTTGATCTCGCTGATCAGTCGTCAACGGGTTCCTACGTTCTCCGCGCTTTCTGGTCTGCTGCTGGAGAATCCCACGCTCATCCTCTTTACGCTCATCCCTTTGTGGCGAACTTGAAGGGGAGGAAACCGTCTTTGACCGGGTCCGAGTTTGAACGAAGATCAAGGAACTCGTTGAGGTTGTGATCGGCAGCTTGTCGGTGAAATGTTCATCAGTGTCGGTTGGGGGCGCCAAGGGTGGGGCAGGAAGTGGAATGGATGGGGGCTGTAGGACCTTCGCGCCCCGACTCTCGGGTAAAAACTCCAAGCCAGGACCATTATGTAACGAAACCTGTGATTTCGAGGCCGTGGAATTGGCTTTACGCAGATTCATTTTTCTCTCCAATGGTCGCATCGTAGGAAGATCCAAGCTCGTGTTCCTTCCAGTATTTCGAACGGTGCCGTCCTCTTTTCTGGGGAATGAAAAGTTGGCGTTAAATTCGGATGATCTGCCGCGCAACAGTGTATCATCGGGAAATGAACTTGATGTAGCGATGTACTCCTGAGGGGGTGGGATTGGGAAACGCAGAGGGCTGCCCGAGGCAGAGGGTGAGAGAAGAGACGCCGGAGAACCATCTTCTGGGGGAGCCGTCAACTGAGGTGGGATAGGTGCTGATCGCGGAGATACAAAAACATCATCGTCCGCTTCGTTGAATGCATTACTCGGCGGAATAGTCACAGTGATCAGGGGTCGGTTAGACTGCGCCTTAACAGGTGAGCCGCGACCGCGGGTGATCCCACCCGAAATAAGATGTTTCCCGCCAAGACTCGTGGGATTGCGAGACGAGAACGGAGACAAAGATGCAGAGAAGTTGAGAGAAGGTGGGGACACATCCAGAGGAGGAAGTTTCGAAGGTAATCTAGTTGGGGTGAGGTCCTGGCCACTGCCGATACCGAACGGGTAAGCACATCACCGCGTCAGTGAATAGCATACACTTGCCTCGTCAACAGACTTTGGACAGTCCTGTAGGGAGAAGCGGATGTTTCTCCGGACTTCCGGAGAAAATTGGCGGAGTCGCCAGATGGCCTTGCAGATTGGGACGGAGACACAGAGCCAGACTTCCTTCGTTTGCCCCAGAGAGCGAGCTTTCTCTTGGGTTTGTTAGAATCAGGAGTAGCGAGAGAGGGAACAGGTGGAATGAGGTGATGATCTTGCGTCTGGGGCCGCGATGTGCTTGACCCGCGATCACGGAAGAGATTGAGCTCCGAGCTTTTGGACCTCAGACCGCGTTGCCCAGGAGACACTCCAGACATCCCTAGGTTAACCGACCAGCACAAGCACCAGAGGTTCAATCAGTACCGAGGATGAGAGGTGTCGCAGAGGACCGTCTGGAAGAGGTAGTTCAGGTTGAACCTGACCCCGGCTTTCGCCGCACGTCCACCTTGACGTCAACCTGCAACCGTGCTTCGATCTTTGAAAACCCGGCTAGGCGTCTATCGCAGACGATCAGCCTCGCCCTTGAGTACGTCGAGGGAAGGTTCTACCAAAATGCTTGCAGACTTTGTGTCTCAGACGAAGAACCGTTACCTCCAAGACGTAAAGGATGGCAAGGGCGGGAACTGGACCGTCGCCATGGGCAATGAAGCTGGTGGTGAGTGACCCGTTGCACGCTTCGCCCGAATCTTTCTTGAACCTCGATTTCAAAGACCTTGATTCCATGGCCAGTGCCATCGCGTACGCCTGGTTCGCAACCGTGGTGAAAAAAACAAACACAGTTCCGTTGATCCAAACACCCCATCCTGATCTCCATCTCCGTCCTGAGAACCTGTATGCATTATCCATGAGTGGTTTTGGGGACGCATCGAACGATCCGGAGAAGGTCGACGTCCTGTGTCTCGACGATCTGCCGAGATCATCGCCATTCCCATCGCACAAATTCTCGCTCGTCGACCACAATCGCCTTGGGTCGCAATTCACCAAAGACAATCCCAATGCCACCGTCGTATCCGTCGTTGACCACCACGAGGACGAACAATTGTACAAGGATACCGCCGACCCCTGTATTATCACCGTACCCACGGGGAGCTGCGCATCTCTCATCGCGGACTTGATCAATTCTCAGTCTCCCACAGAGGTCACTATCATTCCAGAACTGGCGACCCTGCTGATCTGCAGCATCGTGATTGATACAAGTGGCTTGAAACCAGGAGGGAGAGCAGAGGACCCGGATCGGCGAGCAATGGCGTACCTCCTCCCACGTTCTACCTTTGTCCCTGCTTTTCCGACGTCGTTGGTCAACATTGGTCCTGGGACAGATTTCAGCAACATCCTCGTACTGAAGGATCTCACCAAAGATCTAAAAACCAAGAAAGAGGGCGTGTCTCATCTGGGAACCAGGGATTTGTTACGCCGTGATTACAAGGAATACACTCTTACGCCTTCGTGGGCTCAGGATTCGCAGATCCAAGTCGGTCTGGCCTCTGTCCCAATCGGTTTCAAGTCCTGGATACCTCGAGATAAGGAATTTTACGGCGCCATCGAGGGATGGATCAAGGAACGACAGCTCGCTGGATTGGCCATCCTCACGTCCTTCAGCGATGAAAAGGAATCCAAGAAGAAATCTAAGAAGAAAGGCGAGAAAAATTCCAAGGGGAAACACAAGCGCCAGCTCCTTGTCGTCGTCGCGGACAACAAGGACCTCGCCTCGAGGCTATTCCCAGGTCTCGAACGGAACTCTCAACTCCAGTTGGAGGAACGTTCTTTTGAGAAATTCGGCGCGAAGAAGGCTACTGGGGATTTTGGAGGGGTGTTGCAGGCAAAAGTGTATCAGCAGGGCAACGTGAGCGCGACACGCAAGATCGTCGCTCCCGTCATCAAGGAGGTCGTGGAGGGATAGGCAGGTATAAGCCTATGAGTTGAACCAGACAGCGAAGTCTATATCCAGTACAACTGTACACGAATGTATATCTATATCTTGGTTACCGTTTATGTGTATATTCTAGATTTCACTCGTTTGTCTGGGGTATTGGTACAGGAGGGTCAGCGTTTATTGCAAGCGTGCTGCGGCCTATGGATATCTGGATGCCCGGCGATTGGTCGGAGAGGCCATCTCGATCACTGCGAACCTGCGTTCAACGCATACCACAATATTCTTTGACGATCATGACCGGTGGCGACGTTATTCTCGTAACTGGTGGCTCCGGGCTCGTCGGAAAAGCCATCGAACATGTTATCAACACCGAGCCTGAGGGTTCACGATTCGGCAAGAAGCCAGGCGAGACGTGGATCTTCGCCAGTTCCAGAGATGGAGATCTAAAGTCGAGTCTCTCCCTCCCATTACATTTGGTTGCTGTGGACACTCGTACTGACGAGTCGCTCTTAGGGATGTCGAAGCCACTCGCAAATTGTTTGAAAAGTATAAGCCGACTCATGTCATCCATCTTGCCGCCTTAGGTGATCATAAATCTCTGCGATCTGACCGGAGTTATCATACTGATTGTGGCGAGAACAGTCGGTGGCTTGTTCAAGAACATGAAGCACAAGGCGCGCCTGTTTGATCTTTTTGTCGACTTGCGAATTTGACATCTAGTCCGTTTCAGGCCACATTTTTCCGAGACAACCTCGTAATCAACGATAACGTCCTACACACTGCACACCTCCAAAAGACCAAGAAGGTCGTATCTTGTTTGTCGACGTGTGTCTTCCCGGATAAGGTTACATACCCCTTGGATGAGACCAAGATACACCTCGGGTTGCCTCACGAGAGTAACTTTGGCTATGCACACGCAAAGAGGATGGTGGATATCCAAAATCGGTGAGTGCCGATGACTAAGGGCGACCCCGCTGAGCTAAGAAAGCGTCAAGTGCCTACAAGGACGAGTTTGGGGACAACTTCACGTCCGCGATCCCAACGAACGTTTTCGGAAAACACGACAACTTGTGAGCCAAGCTGTATCTTCCCGGCGTGAACCCTGGTGTTGACTCAATCCCCTAGCGACCTCGAAGATTCTCATGTAATTCCGGGTCTCATTCATAAATGCTACCTCGCGAAAAGTGAGCATCAATTATCCTTGCCCCGATGATCATGAGAGTATCTAGGTACTTACGGGGACCGCAGAGAACGGTACGCCTTTCGTGGTTTCCGGAACCGGAAAGCCACTGCGTCAATTCATCTACTCGGAGGATCTTGCCAAACTCTTCATCTGGCAGCTGAGGGAATACGACGATGTCGAGCCAGTCATCCTGAGCGGTATGTCACCTTGACCACCGTCTCCAATCTCGCCCGGACACTAATACCTCATGAAGTCGGCGAAGACGAGGAGGTCAGTATCAAGGAAGTCGCCGACGCGATCGTCAAGGCCGTTGGGTTCGAAGGAGAATATACGGTAAGCTAATTCGTATAGGTCTTCCTTTACTGAGGCTGATCGGGGGCGGGTAGTTTGATACCACTCGTGCCGATGGACAGTTCAGGAAGCCGGCTTCGAATAAGAAGCTGTTGAGCCTTGTTGGCGACTTCAAATTCACCCCATTCGAACAAGGTGAAGGAAAAAAACGCATTCAGCCTCCAGAGACTGACGGGGTTGCCTTTAGCCCTTAAAGAGACTGTCGACTGGTTGCTCAAGAACTATCACAACGCCAGGATAGGGCACGTCAACGCTTAGGGAACCGTGGTTGATCGCATGGCGTTATAGATCAGTCGTAGGCTTTGGGATTAAAATGTATTCATTTCCGATGACCTCCACCCAGAATGACAATTGAAACAAACGCGAGTAGTGAGGAATGTATGACGCGGATAACAACTAGCACACAAGTCCGTCTTTGAGTGGCCGAATGATGACCTAATTTCGATCCTCAACGAGGCTCTTAGCGGCTTGTAGATCGGCGTCAACCATCTCCTTGACGAGAGAGTCGAAGTCGACCTTGCGCTTCCATCCGAGAAGGCGCTCGGCCTTTGCGGGGTCACCCAATAGTAACCTTTGTGTAATCATTAGCACGCTGCCACACAGTTGGTTGGGAAAGAACATACTCGACTTCCGCAGGACGGAAGTATCCTGGGTCAACCTTGACGATGGTCTTTCCGCTCTGAACATCGATACCCTCCTCTTGGACACCAGTGCCTTGCCAGCTGCGAAACAACGTCACAGTTGTTCTAGGGCGAGAAAGGCGGGTGAATCATACCGGATCTTGATTCCAAGGACACCGAAAGACTTTTCGACAAACTCGCGGACGGGGTGGGTTTCGCCAGTGGCAAGGACAAAATCCTCAGGAGCGTCCTGCTGGAGCATCATCCACATGCCCTCGACGTAGTCACGGGCTATCCGAAAATCAAACGGAATTCTCAGATGTATTGCGGTTATGGACTGACCATGGCCCCAATCACGCCTGGCGTCGAGGTTACCGAGGTAGAGGCACTGCTGCTTGCCGAGGGAGATATCTGCCGCAGCCCTGGAAATTTTACGAGTGACGAAGGTCCTTCCTCGTCGAGGGCTCTCGTGGTTAAACAAGATACCGTTGCAGGCATACATGCCATAGGCCTCCCTGTAGTTGACGGTGATCCAGAATGCGTAGAGCTTGGCGACACCGTAGGGGGAGCGAGGGTAGAATGGGGTAGTCTCGGACTGGGGAGTCTCAACAACCTTTCCGTATAACTCGGAGGTGGAGGCCTGGTAGAAACGGACGTGCTTCTCGAGTCCACACGTACGGATGGCATCGAGGAGACGGAGGGTGCCGAGACCGTCGACGTCGCCAGTGTATTCGGCCATCTCGAACGAGACCTTGACGTGCGATTGAGCACCGAGGTTGTAGATCTCTGTCGGATGGACCTGGGCGATAATGTACACAAGGTTGGTGCTGTCACTCAGATCACCATAGTGTAGTTTAAACTTGTTAGGCCCTGGTTATCATCCATTGGTGCCGTGAGCCTGCGCAGAAATGGCTGGATGAAAATGGAAACGCACTCTCATGCTGGTCGGCGTACAGGTGTTGCAACCTGTTGGTGTTAAAACTGGATGAACGGCGGATGATGCCATGGACCTCATAGCCCTTGGAGAGAAGGAATTCGGTCCTGATCAACGATGGTCAGCGACAGTACAGACCAAGAGTGCTATGTAGTCGTGACATACAAGTAAGAGCCGTCCTGGCCGGTGATACCTGAGTGCGGCGCAAAACGTCAGACGACCGGACACGGTCACAAAGTACAGGAATTTCGATGAGCAGATTTTTCATCCGCAATATGACTGACCAGAGATCAACGCGACTTTTCTCTTTCGATATTCCTCTGGCGATGGAAGCTTGATTGAGAGCAAGGGAGAGAAAGAGGGGGCGACATCTATTTGTTGAGAGGACATCGGTGGCAGAGAGGAGGAACGAGTAAACGGGCAACAATCCGATTATATTTTATATTGCTACCTCGAGGCGGCACGGGGAGCTCAAATACTCGCCAGTACGGCATCTTGCTAACCAAAATCTTACAGCTTTCAATGTATTCTACCATCCAATAGCATTGCCTCATAAAGTACAATAAACAAGCACTCAGGCTCGTGGAGTGGGTTTCAGTGTGGACGACGCCCACTCCAGCAAATCGTCCTCAGATTGAGGCGTGGGCGAGCCTTTCGTCCTCTGTTCGTGAGCGCGTTGTAGACGCTCGGTTGCAAGCTCGTCGATCAGCTCAGCATTGACTAGGGGAGCTGTCTGAGACGACGATCCTGCGCCGGCCAGGCGGCGTAAGCTCTGTGGAGACCATTAGTTTCCTGCCCCTCGTTTCGCACATGTACCGCACCAGTTTAACACCGTACCACGCACGAAGGGTGACATCCGTCTGATAGGAGGTGATGGGAGCATCTTCGTCGTCCGTCATATCAACCGCCATGAGGTAAGTTTTGACCGCAAGGGGTATATCACCACTCGCGTACGCGATCTCTGCAAACTCGAGCACATAGAACGGGTTTTGGGGTGCCAGCAGCAACACGTGTGAGAGCGCTTGTAGCGCATAATTGTGCCTGAAACCTGCATGAGCTTTGGAGGAGATCGCGGAGGTGAGAACCGTACTGGTTACACAGGTAATAAATCTCTGCCAGCTCTGCCCAGCCGTCAACCTCGTTGTAGAAAGTGTCCAACAACGTGGTGAGCTCTTCGACTGATTTGTCTAATTTGCCCATGTTTCTGAGGACATAAGCCTTTCGCCTCCATGCTGCCTGTTACACTTATCAGAATGGATGGGTGGCGTAGGTCGTGCTGTACTCACAGAACTTGTGGGATCATTCTCGAGTAGGCCGTTGTAGTATTCAAGTGCAATCTCTGGCTTTTCCGTAGCCTCTATACGAATGCCAGAGAGAACCCCCACACGGGGCGAATCACCAAATTTATCTACGAGGCGTTTGATACACCGCTAGGCATCGTCATCAGAAGGAACACACGAACGGCGGGAGGCAACGTACATCCGAGACGTCATATCGCCCAGAATCCAGAGCAGCGAGTGCAAGGCCCTCTAAGAATTCCCAACCTAAAGTATGCAGATGTATTGAGTCCATTGGGTTCGTCACTGCTGTGAAACGCGTGCTTTACTGTCTGCCCGTCTCTTCCATCCGTCGTTGTCGAGGAGAGGTAGACCGTCTTCGAACGTCTTCTTGTATGTCGGATTCCTGCGTGGCCGATACGACGCCAATTTCTGGAGGGCGATGGTGAAGTCCATTTGAGGAGTCGGTAAGACGCGGACCTCTCAACGGATGTTGACACGACGCCTCGGCTTCCTTTCCCGGCCCCGCCTCCGCCAGCCTCTCCCAAACCCCACAGTTATATGCTCTCTGGGTGAACACGGGTATGGAGTCCCGAGTGTGTTGCGGAGGTCTATTTCTTTCTTATTTCTCGTTTTCGGCTCTCACCCAAACCTCACAGGCATCACAAATTTTATCCACAAATGAGGGTTCCAGATACCATCCGAATCAACGACCTCACCCTTGTTACAAAATTCAAGGACGGGACACAGTGGTCGACACCAAACCTACAACTGGTCAAACTCTCCCTATCGATTGCCCACGATATTCAAACTTCGGGGGAACTTGACGACCTCGGCCACACACTCAACTACGCCTCGCTTGTTAACACCCTCACTGAGTCAAGCGACGCTGGCGCATTCGACTCGCTAGAAGCGTTGACAGACTTTATATTCAACCAATGTTTCGAGTCCTACCCCCAGATTCAGTCCCTCTCCATAAAGGCGACAAAGCCCAAGGCACTGCTACGAGGTAAATCTGTCTCCCTGAGCGTCTCCCGCTCGAGAAACTCTCCGTCCGGTGCCCAAGAGTCCTTCTCGCTTGAGGACATAGAATTTCCGGTTTTGATTGGTGTCAATCCCGAGGAACGTATGGCCAAGCAGATGATCCGAATGAATCTGACATTGTTTGGACGGGCCTCCTCCACCCCCGTTGATTACCGTTTACTTGCAAACCAGATCCACGAAGTGAGCCTCTTGCCGGTCCTGTAATCTCACGATTTCTTCAGCTAAATTTCGACCTCGTTAGCACGGCGATTCCTCATCTTTCCTCACCGTCGAAGCATACGTAACCACATTGGCACGCACCCTTCTCATCAAGAATCAAGAGAGATGGACCTCAGTCAATGTCCGAGTCGCAAAACCGCATGCATTGGCTCTGGCCGATTCCGCAGAAATTGAGATCACGCGTGATCTCACGGACTATTCATCCTTATCGATAGCTGACGCAACAAGGCCAAAGAGGGATTCTCGCTTAACTCGATTAATTTCGGCCATCCAACCTCCAGGTGATGAAAAGCTCCCTTTCCACACGGTGGCCATCGCCTTTGGCTCGAACCTGGGCGATAGGTTTGCAAATATCGAGCTCGCACTGCGGCTGCTGGAATACCCTGGAAAATTCCTGGCCTCTGGTGATGATATCAATCAGAAGGACGCAGAGGTTGCAATAATCGATACAAGCTTTTTGTATGAGACCACACCCATGTACGTAACGGACCAGCCTAGTTTCGTCAATGGTGCCTGTTTGGTGGGTGTTCCTATTCATTCCGTCATGAACAATGGACACTCACCACGCTTTTGTTCTAGGTCGAGACGAATTTGCCGCCGGTTACACTCCTCCAGGTACTCAAGAGGGTCGAAGCCCACGTCGGGAGAGTCCCATCGTACAGAAATGGACCACGAGCCATTGATTTGGATATCATTCTCTACGACGATGAGGTCATTGACACCCGGCCACCAGACTCGCGGACTCATCTTGGAAATCTCGAAAATCAGTTGATCGTCCCTCATCCGAGGGTCTCGGAGAGGGAGTTTGTGCTAAGGCCTCTAAACGAGTTAGTCGCCTTTGATCCCTTACCCCTCGGAGTTGTACCCCCTGACAGTGCCATTCAAAACAGTATGATACCGGAATATGTGATGCCGACGTTCAAACGGCCAATCGAGCAACTACTGGATGGTTTAACCGACACCCCGACGCCAGGAATCGCACCCATGCGAAAGGTGATACCATTCCCGCGGTATCCCCCCTTGGACCGCAGCTCGGGACCGGGAGAATCAGCACCTTCGACAGCCGCATATTGGACATTCACGTCCGCAGGCGAATCTATTGGCAAAACATATATCATGGCCACATTAAACGCGACGCCTGATTCATTCTCTGACGGGTCCACGAACAACGAGCTGTCAGCTGCTCTCAAGTATGCATCCAAATCGATTGCTGCTGGTGCCGACATCGTTGACGTTGGGGGGTATTCTACCCGACCTCACGCAAAACACGTAGAGACTGACGAAGAGATTCGACGCGTCGTCCCTGTCATCAAAGGCATCCGTGGCACGGACAATTCAGCATTGATCAGCATTGATACATTCCGACCAAAAGTGGCGGAGGCAGCGGTCCTTGCTGGCGCAAATTGCATCAACGACGTCTGCGGATTCTCCGGTCCGGGATACCCGCTTACGGAGTCTGGTGCCCAGAGTTTCTTGAAGATGCGGAAGATCGCGAGAGATCTTACGGTACCTGTAATCCTCATGCATTCCCGTGGTGAGGCATCGGCAAACAAAGGCTACGGCAGTGATCCCCACGCAGGCGGGGGTAGGGGTCAAGCTGTTGTGGAAGGAGTCCGGGTTGAGCTTGGGGAGAGAGTGGATGCTGCTGTGCGAGGGCGGGGTGGACTGAGGCGATGGCTCGTCATCGTTGACCCAGGGATCGGGTTCAGCAAGACGGTCGAGGGGAACCTTGCGTTGCTGAAGCGAGCATCGTCACTGACCACGAGGGAGGGGAACAACAGTTTAGCTGGATTCCCCCAGCTGATCGGCGCATCAAAGAAGTCATTCTTGGGGACAATCTTGAGTAGCCGAGTGGACTCTTACCCTGGCAGGTCGACTACTCCGGGGGAGCGTGGGTGGGCGACTGCGGCGGCGGTGTCGTGTGCGGTGCAGCAGCGAGTTGCGGTGGTGCGGGTGCACGATGTACTTGAGATGGGGGACGTTGTGCGGGTAGCGGACTCGCTCAACGGTTTTTAGGTTTTAGGAATTTGATAATTCGCCGGAGCCAGTAGGGACTGTGGGAAAGAAATAAGTCACCGGAGTGAAGGCACGTGCCAGGGCGCCTGGAAGTGGGCTAAGCCATTTTTTCTGTCGATAAATTGGGAGACGATTCACTTCGCCTTCTCCCCCTTCGGTTCGCATCAGCACCTCCGCCCCCGTTTTGTTATCACTCCTCACACTTGCTCCTACAGAGGCACTCTCCCTCTCTCAACTCCTCCACCTCACTTAACAAGCAAGGGCAATAACTGTTCCGAGCTTGGGTCCCCGTGCACCAATTGTAGGATGGAGTCTTCAGAGGATTCAGGACCAACCCAGGAGCACCAGCAACAGCAACAACCAGCCAAGTCATTCAGCCAATCGTACGTCCAGCTCCCAGTGTTCCCCACTCAACTGACGCGTTTGTATAGGAGTCATGTCCGTTCCCGCATCACTGTGGTGTGCGCAGAGGTCCGATGATTCTGCAATTGCAATATCCGAGAAACTCATTGTACTGTTTATTCCAGTGCAAACGGCTGAAGCTTCGCTGCGATAGGCGTGCCCCTTGTGGCTCCTGCTTGAAGCGAGATACCGTAGATCGTTGCAAGTACTCTCAAGCAGCGGCGGAGAAGATGTAAGTTCGTTCACCCCCTCTGATCGCCGCCGCTGTTGCTGAACTATTTGTCAATGTCCCCAGCGACCTGCAGTCTGTTCACAACCGGGTGGTCAGCCTCGAGACCCAGTTTGCCTTGATAAACTCTACAGGTGCCACCCAAAAACCCACCACCCTCCCCGGTGACCGCACCCTGCTGGCAATTGGGAACTCGGGCTCCTCGCTGGCAGTTTCGTTGGACGACGTATCTTCCATCTGGTTATCACATTTGAATCTCATCCCCTCTGCCAAACTAAAACTCGAGACGAGCACAGTGGACGCATCGGATGGAAACCTACCCCTTTCGACAACATTCCCACCCATCGCATTGTTTCTATCTAACTCCTCGGCACTTGAGCCTCCCTCGGTAACCACCCAACTTGTGGCACGGCTACCCAAATCAGCAAACGTACAACAGCAACTTCTCGACTCCGTAGATGACGTCTTAGCTCTCCACCCCTCTTTCAACTTCCAGCACTTCCAGACCCGGATTCATAGCATGTTCTCGTGGTCATTAGAGACAGAGATCTATGAACGTGTTGCGGGTAATAGTACGTTACCACCCACGTCCGCATCCAAGGATGTGACTCTGGCAAGGCCCACCCTGTCATTTTTCGCTGCCGCCTCGGCTGCGTTTGCGCTCGGGTCGCTGGTTCGGAGGACAGATGACAACCAATTAGCCTCCTTCGAAGGTGACAGCACCCCTACTTCCAACCACTATCCCCTCACAGATCAGGACCCAGGCACCTCTCCTGCCGCCCTTTTTGCACTTTCCGAACAGGCCCTCAATGTCTTTGAAAGATCCCATAACTATGACTTGGATTACATGGTGGCGACAATCCTTCAGGTTATATATTTGCTCCACGACGGGAGACCAAGGCTCTCGCACACCATCCTGCCCCTGGTTAGTGCGCCCAAAACCTCCAACACCAATGACAACTTACGTGCATCAGATTGGAAAAATGGTTAACACTGCGCGCACGATGGGTCTCAATTTGGACCCAGATGACTTTCCGGGTACCTACCCCCTGTTCGAAGCCGAAACACGCAGAAGAGTGTGGTGGGATGTATTTTATTATGATCTGTACGTACCCGGCACAGTCCGCCACATGGTTCGATGAGGGCTGACTCAAGGCCGCCAGATTTGTATCCGACTGCATGGGCCATCAACCCTTGATCCAGGATAACTCTTTCACCACCAAGCTACCTCTGGACGTGGATGAAAGTCAATTCAGCCCCTGTTCAACGACCATTCCACGCCCTTCTGACTCGTGTAAGACGGACAACGCCTACTTTGGGCTCAAGTGCAAGTGAGTCTTCGTGTTTCCCCTGAGAGCACCAGACACTGAAGCTATCCCCCGTACCTATCCGAAGACTTGCGCAACTGGTCAAAAACTTGAAGAGGCGCTCCTTCCGCGATCCGCTTGACCCTGAGGTCAATGAGCTTGTACTTGACGAATCCGTGGAACTCGAGGGAAAGATCAACCAATTCATCTCCGACCTCCCCAACGACTACCAAATTGACCTCAACTTTCCTCCCCCGCTCGAGGACGAAGACTCGTATGCGTCTCTCATCCTCACACGATCGTGCGAACTCCAGATCGTCGCCAACCGCACGATCATTTCGCTCTACATCCCATATTTGAGGGCTCACTCGGCGAACCCGCTTCACCAGGCCTCGTTCGCTATCATGAATGCCGCGCACAAGATCATTCAGTGCATGAAGATCTGGCAATCGCGGCGTAATTGTCCCGGGGTCCGGGAGAGAGGAAGGTGGGGTTCCTTCGGGGTCTACTACGAGTACGGCCGGATCCTTTTCGACGCGGCAGTTGTATGTGCCAGTATCACCATAGACGGAACTGGGGGAGCCTTTGCCGCGTGTTTGAAGGGAGACGTCGACTCCGCCCTGGAAGTGTTGAAAGACATGGAGGTATCCAAAGGGCCCGGGCGTTGTGGGGTTGCTGGAGTTGGAATGCCCAATGGCGCTGAGGCCAATGTCAGCGAGCCTGTCGCCATAGTCGAGATCCTCAAGCAGAAGGTCGATGCGAACAAGGTTGCCGGGATCAAGAGGAAGAGACAAGATGGCGAAACAGACGTATTACAACCTGGATTCCGGATTCCATTCGTGGGGGCTGTCGTGTCCGCTTCGATTCTCAATCCCGCAACCCTCGTTCCCCCAGAGTTCACTTCGGACATATCTCCGGTCCCCCCTCGCGACCGGCCAGAGTCGGCCCCCAAGGTCAAGATTGAAGACAAGTCAGATGACCCTATCTCGGACAAAAAGAGGCAGAAGCAGAAAATCGTCAAGGGCGAACGGGAGCTACCCACGGACAAGAGGAAGCCGCTTGCGAAAGCGAAACCCAAGGATAAGGAGAAAGATAAGGAAACAAAGTACCCATCCTACGGCATCCGAATACGCCCTGGTTTGCCTCCCCCTTACACTCGTGGCCGCGGTTCGGCTCCACAAACCTCTAGGACGTCAAAGCCTGCTCTCGCTCCGGCGGATGGTCCCAACGGTCGGCCAAATACCCCCATAATCGAGACACCTTCCACTCTACCTCCAACTTCAAGCGGACCCTCTCCCCTCCTCATCCCCCAACATTTGGAACCACAACTATACGACGGATCGTTCCCTCCAACACCTGTTCATGAACAACCAATGGTTGACGACCATCGGAGATCTTTGACCGCACCATTTGACACTGGCCCTGATGTGCGGATGCAACCCCGGACACGGTACAATAATGCTGGATACCCGTCGACTCCAGTGTTCTTTGACCACCCCTCCTACCCTGCGAGTCAGGCGACTTCACCCACGTCTACGGAGCCCACCCCTCCGTTCTCTGCCTGCACTTTGGCTCAGCCTGGTCCTGGTCAGTTCCCCAGTGCTTCACAGCCACACCAAGACTTCTTCCCCCAGACCTTCCGCGATCCTTCTATAGCATCGAACGGTTTCAACAGCATGCCGTACAACGGCGTTGGACCGTCGTCCCCTTCCTACCCGATGAACTCGATGGAGCAAAGACCTCCATCTGCTGTCACCGATGCCCCGTATATGGTACCCGGCGATAAGGTACCACTCAGCGTTTTCTTGCCCAACGAGGCCCAGATGCTCTCCGGTTCGTCCCAGGCGAGTCCTCAAGATATGCATATGGCCCGGAGGCAGGATTGGCAGCCGCCAACGCAAAACCCTGGGGATCAACGGTATTGGTTTTAATCCTGGGATCTAAGTTATCTGTACAATGGCTGCCGCATTCATCCAGATTGTTTGCTCCTCATCCTCACGTCTGTTCACTTGTTTTCGTTTATTTTTTATTATTTCTTGCATTGATAGTTACGCCCCCTCCCCCGCCTATACGTGTACACCCATCAAGTATTACTGTCCTTGGTCTTTTTCCTCTGTGCTTTGTTATGTGCCGCGGCATTTCTGGTCGTTTTTTGCATCTCGACCCCGTTCGCGTTCTGTCGTGGATTCTCATGATCTTCGTTTCACTACTTTCATTATAATGCCCGGTGTATTTGTAGAACCCACAGGAACATATACAGCGTAAATACCGAGATTTCAATCATCTCTTGCGGATCGCCAGTGACGGTGTGTACGCTACGGTGCGTCATTTCCGCGAATGTAATGTAACGCCGTCCACCTAAGCAGTTCGTCGACGTTCTTCAGCCTCGCAATTGAGAATACCGACTTCTATCCTGGCCCTGGGATAGTCGCGGGTTATATGGGATGGGTTTCGACACCGGGTTAACCTCACTCCCGTTCAGTGAATACCTCGAGACATGACCAGGTTTGCCGAGGAGAGAAATACCGCCTTCATCTATGGAGAAATTTTGTGATTTGGGGCGGTCGCCATCAATCCGTCGGAGCCACGTAAGGTTATAGAACCAGTGGAATAGGCGGGGCGTGAGTTTACACACTTGGACGAACGGAGGGATGGCCACGAAAACAGCGAGGACCTATGGTTAATGCGAATTGAGTGATTTGATTCGACCCTGGCTCGGTTTAAATGAAAGGACGCTCACCTGACCAAAAGTGAGCGTGAACTGGTTTTCGTTGGAGTTGTATACCCCGAGTTCGATGCAGGCGATCCAGTACATGGACGGGATGACGACCAGAGAGACGAAGTGAATGAACGGGAAGTATTCGCCCACGACGGTCCTATTTCCTCACATTTATCAGCGCTGGTTCATGGAAACCCCTTCAAATCCTAAAAAAAAAGAAAGACTCACAAGACCTTCCAGAAGTTCACACGATAACGTTCACCCGGTGGCCAGATGACGTGCCGTTTGAGGAGGATCGCGGTGACCCAGGCTAGGACGATCAAGAAGAATGGTAAGGCTATCACCACCCCTAACCACGGTTTCTCCTTCCTCTCCATGAGACCAACGGATATAGGAGTGATCAAGAAGAAGTTCAGCATCAAGGGCCGCGATTTACACGACGCCTGAGCGAATTGGGAAATATTTCGGTGGACGAAGGAGAAGGTGGTCAGGCCGATCCAGACGACGGCAGCGAACAGGACAAAAAGCCTTTTGACCAAATGACCTTTTCCAAGCACGTTTTCGAGACGGTGCTCGCCGCCCCACATTGCGCGGATAGAGTAGACGATGAAGTAGATTGTCAATGGGGAGGCGACGATGACCGATACGGTCAATGCGTGGAATTTCGTTAGTTCTTGTCGGAAGATCGAGATGCAGGCGGTGAGGAGGAGGGAGTAGATGGTGAGGACCTGTGACCAGAAAGCGTCCTTCACTTTCTTGGGCGAGTAGAAGATAAGAATGGCTGAAGAAACCTCAATCAGTTAGGGTTGAACGTTAGACGATTGCGATCACTGATACAGCCGAGGCGTAGATTGGGCGGAGACTAACAGGTGCACAAGGTTGTAACGTAGGCTGAGGGTCAGGTGAGGATTCTGCATCAAGACCCTTCGTGGGCGTACGTTCGACTTACTGGCGATTCTAACAAGAGGTCCTGGAAGATTCGTCTACATGAGCGGATTTCTAGTCCAAGAGTAGCAGCAATACGACCACGTACCTGCGATATCCGGATTTGGGCAGAACCCAAAGGGACAGCTATCGTCCGATGCGGGCTTCAGGCAGTATGCTGCCATGTAGTTCGTTATCGTCTTCGTGAGGTTGAGGAAGGCCAACATGTCGTCGGTGACTTCACAGTCCCCAGCCAGATAAGCCTCGCCGTCCCATGCCCCACTACCATCCGGGTGGAAACATTCAACACCGGGGGGATAATAGACTTCGGACATCGGGGCAGGGAGTCAGGTTCCCAGACGTCCAACGCCCGGGTCGCCTATAAATACATATCACGTTATGGACTAACGCACCCTAACGTCACTCACTCATGTGGCCCGCGATGAATCGACGCCCATCGCCCGTGGTGATGGAAAGGATGCAGCCAGTAGTGTGTGAAACTGTTCGGCAGGCCAAGACGGGGGCGATGATCCGGGAGCGTCGATACGACGGGCGATGTTTGACAGGCCAGACCCAGGACCTGTAATCCCTTGAGCTCACGTCCAGTGGTCATGAGTCGTGGATCACCCTAAACCCAGGTGCGCTTTCAGGCGCGTGGCGTGCTTATCCGATCCGACGAGGCAGACCAGATTCTCACTACGTATGGGATCTTTCCAATCCATCGACCGCCAAGAAATATCATCGCATCAGCGTCGTCCGGTGCCTTTCATGATGTTCGTGTCTAGGATATTTTCTCAGCAGTCATTTTTGATCGGCCCCTTTGCGACATGATCGGAGGGCAGCGCCCAACAATCCTTGGAGATTACAGAGTTCTCCTATGGTTGACTCGAAACGGTGCAGTCCCCTCACCAAACGCTACTTGACTCTGCTCACTCATATCACTCTTCCCAACTTGTCTCCGTCTCTCCGAGTTTTTTGAACACAACATCTGCAAGTGACTGCTAGAAGACACGGTACAGAAACTTGAGATACTGAACTCCTGTTACTCGAATAATGTGTTCAAACTGGGCACTTTTCAACCTTCATCGTTTTCACCCTCATCCTCTCAACATTCTCGTCGCTCGCTGAGGTGCTGGGGAAAACCAACCCAGTGATATGCTGGTGTAGGTGAGACACTGCATATGGGGTCTTTCCTATCCACCAACCGCCAAGAAATATCATCGCATCGGCGTCATCCTGAGATATTTTTAAGCAGTCATTTTGACCTACGACGTGATCGGAGGGTGCACAGGAGCAGCGCCCAAATCATCGTTGGCCACAGAGCGTAGAAGTTTGCTCAACACACTCATTCGCAGGGCGCATCAATCACGCCCTCTTGCATACAGCGCTGATACAGAATCAAGACCAAGGAACTTTCCATTCGCTAGCCTCCCCGATGTTCCCCTCGGCCTCTCCCTCTTCCTCTTCCACGGCCTCTGCCGCCCCCTCTTCCGTGGGATGGGGGAGGTCCTGGTGTCACCGGCGGCACAGGGGCCGGGTCGTCGATCCGTGCCATGACCGGAGGTGGATCTTTCTCCTTCTTCGCGGGCTCCTCCCGAACCCTACCCTCCGTGCCGGCACCATCCTTCTTTCCCTTTTCCCTCTTCTTGGATTTCACTCCAGCGCCGCTTAAAGCTGCCTCGAATTGTCTGGATGAAACCCCGAGGACTGGGCGAACCCTCCTCGGTGCAGTCGAAGGTTGGCCAGAATGCGATGGTCCAGGGGTAGGTGCTGGGGTGGACGTGCTCCCTTGTGTAGGCGGATCTGACGGTTTGGGGTCCAATTTGGGTTGCGGGGTCTGCTTCTGAGACTCTTGTTTTTGCGGGGGCTGGCGCGGCTCCTTGGGTGGTTTGGGTGGTGGATTCGCCCTGGGCATGATAGTGGGCACGGGTGTGGCCGCATTAGCAGGAGTATTCTTTGGTGTCTGGGATGCTGCTCCCTTGGCCTGCTTCTGAGCGGCTTTCTTTGCCTTCTTACTGGACTCTGCAGGTGGATTGGGTTTCGCGGCCTCCTTTTTCTTAGCGTCGCGTTTTGACGGTGTGATGGCGCTGTTGATCACTGACTGGTCCTTGTAGTGTGCGTGATTGCGGAGAATGGCCTCTTTATCTCGTTGCGCAGCTTTCTCTGCGATGAGTGCCTCGATCAACGGCGTTGTCTTGGGCATGGGTGGAGGTTGGGTAGAAGCAACTAGGATCAAGGGTTTAGTAGACGCCATACACAGTCTCGGTCGAGGCACGGACTTAGATGTTCAAGTGTTTCCTCGTCAAATGGCTTCGGATTGTTATTCTCCAGCGACTTGACGAATGATAGGTAATCTTCATCTGGGTCGCGCTTCTGTAAAAAGTGCGGCGGGGAATACGCATGTTTTGAAGTATACCTTCTTCAATAGTCGCGATCCGATTGTCCGCCTTGCTCTTCTCAGTAGGGACCTTCTGATATGGGGAAAACTCCACAACGACCTGAGTCTCATTCCCTACGCGGAAGGTCAGCATAGCAATAACGCCGTACTAAAGTGTCACGTACCAGCCTTATCCTTGAAGATATGCCCATCAAAGGACCGACCAAACAGAGCGAGTTGTTCCTCAGTTTTGAACGCAAGATACGCCCGAGACGGAATAGTCTCCTTGTTTAACCTGTCGCCACACTCGAGTTAGATCCCAATACCATAGAGCGACCTCCCCCAAGAGCGAAAGCCTACCGCTTCTTCACTTTCCCAGCATGAAACGACTTCCAGGACACGGTCTCATCAGAAACCCATTCGGACACGCTTTGCCAGAAGATTTCCTCGGGGAGGTTTGGGGGCAATCTCCTAATGACAATCTTCAACCTCTCGTTCTGAGACCTTACTTGGGATTTCTTCTCCTTGGATAACTTGGATTTCGATTTCTTGGGGGAGTCGGTTGCCGCCGCGGACATCATCGTTCGGGTGATCGAACCGGCGTCAGTCCATGAGGAGAGGTCAGCTGTTTTTCCCTCAGCCTTCAATTTTCTTCCCATCACCTCCAACTCCTGCCTCTCCTGAGGTCCCGTAAGTCTGAACTCCCTTGTCTCGTCGCCACTTGCCCCAGATTCTCCTATGATGAATAAATCGTCACATTCAAGCTCAACAGTCCAATGGGCGTGCCCAATTGACGACTGCATTCTGCAATCCTGACCCCCATATCCTCGCAAACCCCCATTTTTTCGAATGATTCGCTGACCATTCGTTCTCGTGTAGATCACCCCGTGCAGAATTAGGGTGAAATTAGTCGTACATAGATAAAATACATCGATGTTTCTCTACAAAGCAGTCCCACGCTCGAAACTCGCCCGAATCTCCGTGGTGTATTTGTCGTAAAACCTGGCAATCTGAGCCAAGAAAAGTGAGGTGAGCCCTCCAAAACGGTGGTCTGATGAGTGGCCTACCTTTTTATTGAAGACACGGTTCCGTTCGTTGATGTACGTGATGTCGCCTTCGTCCTCGTTCGCTCTCTTTCTCGAAAACTTACGTTTCTTGTCCACACTGTGAAAAGTTAGCTCAGGGCGGCGCGTAAAAGTACGGGAGGACCTACTCTTGATTAATCTTTGACACCACCTTGTCGATAGCTTCCTCGGAAGGTTTGTTGTCACCATATATGAGAGTGTTGGCGTTTCGGTACAAGTTTTCCGCAGCCAACTGCTGTTCCTGGCTTGTTGGGACGACTGCCGATGAGCCCTCGCCGGCCTTGGTTAATGTACCAGCCGCAAGGCCGAGAGCAACCTCCTTCTGGCGGTTATACGCTTCCAGGTCCGGCTTCAGGTGGTCAAGATCCTTCTTGTATTTCCTCCTGACAGCATCGAAATCGTCTGTGGGAAAAAGGACGACATGAGCCAACTTGGAAACAGTCGAGATGCATATACAAACTCACTGTGGAACTCGAAATCCGCTCTGCGAGCTTTCCTGGCCTGTTTCTTCTCCCACTCATCGTTCTCCTCCAGGGTCCACTCCCAATTCTTTTGCCTTTCAACGTCCTCACCATGTTCCTCCGCGTCTGCTTTCTGGCGCATGATCTCGGCAAGCTTTCGTTGGCGGTCCAACCGTGCCGCATCTCTCACTGATACCTTCGCTTTCGTGCTCTCTTCTATCAGAGATGTTCTGTTTGCTTTGGCAGAGGAACGCTGAAGTATGTGCGTAAGCTGGACCGAACGTTACAAGAGAGTGTTTGGGCGCACCATCCGTGACCGCAGCTGAGCGAGTTTCTGTTGTCTCTGTTCCAAAGTCATCTTCGAACTGCCGGCCTCTGTTTGCGCCTGCTCAATATCCTCGTTCTCGGAAGTATGTTCAGAGATGTCGGTTTCGGGGTCGGTTTTCGCCATCGTGGACACGGTGGAAGAGAGGGCGAGTCGGGATCACGTGTCCGACTGATCTGTCTCGGGCCTCGGCACTGACTTCACCCTTTGCAAACTCTCATGTTCGAAGATGCGGAAAACATAGTCATCCCAGGATTCTCTGGCGTAGAGTTGCGCGCAGAAGACTTTCCGACGAATTTGCCCGAGCCCCAGCCTAGACGTCCACCCACTCCACGTATTACCGTTCACCAATACACCTATGGCTCGCAGCGTAGTTTGAGGTCCAGCCCGTTGGATGTTGGACGCCGAGCCGCAGAGATGGCGACAATCACCTCTGGATGGCGTACCATAAATCCTCCGGTCTTCGAGTGTATGTCCCCTCCCTAACGCACTCCCGATCGGCCCTCCAACGCTAACCGTTCCAACCCAGTAATCTGCAGGGATGACCGTTCTTTTCTCTATGCACCACCGGTCCCAGTTCTATCGTCAGACGGTTCGCCGACCTGCGAAAGAGAGTGGGGAGAACCGCCCTCACCTGATGAAATATTCTCTACAACGGATCTAGACGAATTTGTCAGCGCAGATTTTTCTTGCCTCCGCTTCTTCATTCCGTCGAAACGCCACCCCGAAGTCCACGCGACCTCGCAATATGATCCGTATGCTGAAGTCCAACTCTCCGGAGGACAAACTATACCACATGTCCCATTTACTTTGCTCGATTCTGCCCCACGCAGGGCCGAGGGTGCAGCATCCCTTGGGCCCAGCGTGATTCCAAGTTTCGCCCCCGAGATGTCTTCCATGAATTATGACGTCGATCTTTACGGAGAACCCCGCTCCAAACTGGCCACGGGCTCTCGATTCGAAAGAGATCACCCCTCAGGCAGTTCCTCCAATTCTGATCTCTACGGTTCCGCACCTCACAACTTGAGCCCGCCCCGAGGTTCAGATCACTTGCGGTCTTTCCGGGTGGACGTTCATCACGACCGGCAGCCGATAAGGAAATTCGACACGTCCACGCTCCTGCACGTTATCCCTGAGGTACGTTCGCACCCCACGATCTACGAGTGGTGGCTTGAGACTGAAAATCATGTAGCCTCATTTCCATCCTGCGCCTTCTGCGGATCTCTCTGTAGCTCGCCAGTCGCGCATCCCACCGTTCAGTAAAAGCATTCCCATTCCAATCTCCCCAGGTACCGACACAAGCGTTGAGATTTACCTCGAGACTCCTCACGGCCGGGGTTCGTGGGTTATCCCAGTACGTGGGGTGTTACCGTGGGATGGGTGCACGAGAGCGCGAATTCTCCAGTCGAAACCCGCCTCTGATGCATATCCGCCGAAACAGTCGTTCGAAGGATATACCGACCTTGTTTGGACTCATGCTTCTCTCGTCGCGTTCTGGATTTTCTTGCGCAAGCTGAACAAGCTGGAAACGTTGGGTAACATGGGCATATCGTTTCATGCGGATACCTCATTCAACGATGATACGTATGATAACTTCGCGGAATACGAGCCAACTCCGCCGGACGTTTCCCTTTTCGATACCGAGCCTTCTGATCCACGGGTCTCTTTGTTGCTGGTGGATCACATCAAGATATATTGCGACGTGGAGTTTGCGATGAACATTCGCACAGTACTCGCGTCTTGGCAGTATCAGTGGGACGAGAAGAATGCAGCTGAGGACGCGTTTGATTTCGACCTCTCGGGGTCTCAGGCTTCGGAGATAGCATTGTACGGACAGGAGTCGCAACGGTATCAAGTCCGTAAGATCCAGTTACTGCACGGCGCTAGGATACCGTTTCTTGATCACAGAAATAATGGTCTCTTTGTTTGCTGATCTTGGGCTAGTCGTCGTCACAATGATGTGGTGTATTCCATCCTCCTACTCGATCAAAGATCGTAATGCTTGCTGAATGTTTCCAACTACCGAACATGGACTTAGTAGTACGGAACACAGTGGAAGGACTACTACAACACCGAGGACGCTGGCAAGCCCCTCCCCACCAAAGGTGGTCCCACCCTCCCTGCCCTTCTCACTACCAAGGCTACCGGCCCTGCTGAATGGGCCGCGTGGGGCAAGGCCGCCGGCGAGGCCCGGACCGCCCTCGCCGCCGAAAATGGCGTCGATATGGCCAAGGTCCTCGAGGGCTTGAAGTACCCCGAAGAGCCCACCGACGGTAACTGAGTTGCCTACGCCGGCGAGTGGAACGAGTACGGCAACCAGATCGAGGCGAGGTTCAAGGCTGCTCTGGCTGCCAAGTTCGCCTAGGCACGCCAATATTTACATGAATAGCTTATCCCACCGTGTTTACCAAAGCTTAAGCTTAAGCAGCAACGACCCTTAACAAATGTAAACGAAGGTGTTAATTGATCTCTTTACCTCTCGCGCGGGATTCTGATAGTTGTACATGGCCCAGCTGCGTCACCGAAGAGATAAGATAAGGACACAGGGACAAGCGGATACAGAGCAACTATCAACAGCAATCATGTTGTCACGCGCCTTCCACTCGTCTTATCATGCGACGCTCCCTTTCGCCAACGACCTTTACTAGACCCTCGCGCTCGAGCGCCTTGATGACCTCGTTGAACTCCGCCGTGTCGATCCTGATACTACTCTGCCCTTCCAGTTGTTTGAGCGCGTCCATCCACCGGACCCCCCGATTCCCAGCTGCGTCGAGAATATTGAGCACCTCCTTACCCATGTCTCCCCGAAGTTTTCTTTCCTGTTGGCCGACGCCGCTGTCCAACAGACCCATGTCGATCTTTCCTGTCTTCGGGTCCGTCGCTGAAGTCCTGATCGCGTCCCGCATGAGGCGGTATGCCTCCTTGACGTCATCAAACTCGACAAACGAAGAGAACCGCATGCGAGCGTGGGCTTCAGAGAGGCGGATCATGCTCTCTAGCTGCCGAGTCGTAGCAGTGATCCGCTTTTCGCTCGATCGCGGATCTTCGCCCGCGTTCCTCAGTTCGACGTAGGAGCGAACGAGCTCTTCGGATGCTTCTTCTGTGATCACAGGGTGGATTCTCGAACGCGCAAAGTTGATGTAAGCAGATAACTCATCTACGGGCTATACGGCAGCAGTCAGCACCATTTATCATGAAAGTGCCGTTATTCATACCAATATATCTTGGCCAGCCGTCTCAGGAGTATCTTCCAGATACAAACCGACCAAATGTTGTGCAAGTTTCCGGTCGAGCATCTCGTCAACTTGGTCAAGCACCAGATACAAGAGGTCGAAACGGGAAATCAACGTGGGGGGGAGGTCGATGTTCTTGGTGATAGTCGAATCCACGTCGTATTTGGAACCAACGGGATTCGCCGCAGCCAGAATCGATGTCCGTGCATTTAAAGTCGTGATAATCCCGGCTTTAGCGATCGAAACTGTTTGTTGTTCCTGATGGAGTCGTGATTAAAATCGGATCATCTCCGCTCCCGCAGACGTACCATCACTTCGTGCAGCACACTTCGAGTCGAGTCTGACATCTTGTCGAACTCGTCAATGCAACAAACGCCACCGTCACTCAGGACAAGGGCACCGCTGTGATTGAGTGGTCGGCGATCATCGTCACCCAATGGGACCAGGTGACTAACCTCTCGAGTACCAGCTGCTTTGAATCTGGGTCACGGGTGACGTAGGCGGTCAAACCAACTGCAGATGAGCCCTTCCCAGAGGTGTAGACCCCTCGAGGAGCAATCTTGTGAACATACTAGGGAGCAGAAAACAAATCAACGCCTTTACCGAAAGTGTTTCGTCCAGACCCACCTTGAGTATTTGTGATTTACTGGTACCAGGATCTCCGATAAGGAGGACATTGATGTCTCCCCGATACCTGGGCCCTCCGCCACCGCCACCGCGAGCAATACTTTTGTTCGTACCACCAAACAACTGCAGAAGAATCCCTTTCTTGACATTATCCATTCCCCAAATTGAAGGGGCGAGGGACTGTGCCAGGAGTTCGTAAATATCAGGTCTAATGCTGAGTTCCTTGAGTTTTGATTCCATCACGGCTCTCCTCGTTCTGCGACCTTCTCTTCTGGCTTCTTCGTCCTCTTCCTCTTCGGCTCCGCCTACGCCCCCAACACCAGGGATGCGATCGCCACCTGCAGGCCGGGTAGACTTATCGAACGCAAGGGTTCCACTGGTTCCCATCTTGACGTGCACAACATCGAGGAAAGTTTTGAAGAGGTTCTTGATCGTCCTGGTCTTGGGGTTCACCCGAACTGGGACGCTCCTGAAGATACCCGTAACGATGAGCCTGTCTCCAGGCTTGGTCACGTCCACAAGCTCATCGTACACGCTCAATGAGACGGTGTGGGGCGTCTGACCGTCAGGAACCGCGTCGGGGGTTTCTTGAAGGCGAATCACTTGCCTGTCGGCAAACTCGCAGCGGTTATGCACGAGGATCATGGTGCCAACAGATGCGCAAACGTCCCGAGGACAGCGGCTGGGTTCGTCGATCTTCCCCCGATCTATTTCGACCTGCACGGTATGTTGACAAGTCGAACAGCGGAAGAAGGCGACTTTCATGTCAGGGATGACGGGAGTGGCACGTATAACCAGACCCTTGATACAGACGAGTTTGTCGGTATCTAGTAGTTGGTATGTCAGGGGATGGTAGAAAACAAAAGACGGGTACACTGACCAGTCGGATTCAGTTCTCTCATGTTCACAGCTTCTACGCCAAAGGGTCTGATCTTGTAGACTTTCGTCATTATCTCCGCGATCTCTTCCTCACCCTGAGCACCGGACATCTCATCGAACCCGTCGCTTTGGTCCTGTTCCGCGAGCTCTAACATGAGGTCCTTAAGGACCTGATCCATTGCGGGAACAACTTCCTGAGGGTACTTCGCCAGCTGGATATAAAGCTTCTTGGATGGCGGGTACGCGAGGAGGTTGACCATATCCAAGTTCAAATTGGTCTCGCCCGTCTGACGCATCCTTCGCAGGTATTGTTCGTACAGTACAACCTCGCCTTCTTGCGGGGAACCCAACATCCTGTGTTTACCTCGTTCCCGATCGTGGTTGACCCGGTACTTGATCTTGAACCCTCTCAAGAACTCGCGGAACGATTTCATGGTTTCGCCCAAGTTGACCGTTGTACCCCAGATTGCTCGAATTTCGTCCGGTTCATCTTCGGATGGTGCAACGGGGGCGGAAAACATTGGTCCAGAGGAAACGGGTGGTCGGCCTGGAAGGTCTGAGTTCATGTCATCGCTGAAGAGATGGTCTCTGTCTGTCGTTGGAGGTTGTTTACGGGCGCTGTGCCTTGAGGGGGTCAAACTGAAGGTTGAGTGAATGTCCCCTCGTCTATTCTTTGGGGTCTTTGAAGGACTTCTGTAGTGAATGTCAGTATCAAGACATAGAATGTTGAGGAAGTGTCATACGATGGGAAATCAATAGGATCTGATGAGAAGTCTGCATTGTACGGTCGCCTGTTCGCCCTTGGGGTCTTCTTCGGAGACGAACTCGGAAGGTTCATCGGGGATGAGCTTCCCACTAGCGTAACGATTATCTTCTGCATACGGCGATAATTTCCAACTGCCGTACCTTCAAAAAGGGGAGTTCGCGGAGCAGACTTAGGCGTAGACATCCCCAGCGCGCGCCTAGCCGTGATTCCGGGGGTACTAGGCATCATGCTCTTTCTTGGTGTCCCTCTGGTGGTGGATGGTGTAGCAGGGTCAAACAAAGGGGGAGCATTTGGCATCGATTGTTCAGCCGATCCGTGCTCTTCCATGTCAACATCTGAGTCTGGGAGGTTTATCGGGGAGGACATTGTACTTCTGCACTTCGGTGGTTGACAATGATCGCGGTGATGAGGATAATGAGAGAACGCGTCTGTCACACATTTGTCACGCGTCTTGCAAGCACGACCTTGTCACGACTCGAGCTCGAGATCGGTCCCAGACGTGGGAGGGTGGGCGACGGTCTGACCAAATAATACTGTACATCTCAGTGATTATAGGGAAGCGGAATATCGTGATAAGTCGGGGGGTGGTAGCAAGAAATTTAGTTTCGAGGCTATTTCATCTCTTCGAGCTCCTTTTCAGTGACAACATGTCCGCCCGTCACTTTCGCAACTTCTTCGCCCAAGGCCAAGATACTTGACTTATCGAGACCGGTCAAGGAGACACAAACACCGCGGCCGAAAAAAGGGTATGATCCAATCTGAACGCCGTCGTTTTTTACCCTCTCCTGAAGGGAGGCCAAGAACGGAGCGATGGATGATTCTGGTAGGCTAGATGGGACATCAGCACAAGGAGAGATAAGCTGGGTGTAGCTTCATACTCGGTAAAAATCTGGTGCCTAAACGGCCTTTCATGAGGAGGTGGGAGAGGGAGTAGAGGTACGAGTTCTTGGAGCATCTTCCTGAATAGCATGGGAATACCAGGAAGGACACAGACTTTTCCCTCGAGTCGAACCACGGGCTATTTGGTTCGGTAAGGTCAAGAGGTTGGCATACTGGTGATGGATCCTCACAATCCAGATATCCGGGGAGGCGAAAAGAACTTCGGCCCTGTTGGGAAATAAAGCCATCCGATTTTGGGCCAATATTTGCTCCTTATTCTGGAGCGAAACCCAACCGCGGCTCTTGTTGGTTTGGGTTATTCTGTAGAGAGTTTCCTCGTGGTATTCTAACTCTTGTCCAAATGCCTTTGCCAAAGATTCGTAGGTGATGTCTGTCGTTGGGAGCGGTAGGGATGAGTGAACGTGGTGCTGACCGCTCAATGACGCACCGTCGTGAGTGGGACCGATACCACCGGAAGTGATCACAAAGTCATACTTCCGGACCATGCGACGGGCAGCCTCAATGCTAAATTCATTCGCTAACCAGTTAGTCGTGGGTAAGAGGAGCGGTGTGGATGGCATCACACATTTCCGCTTCGTCGTCGGGGATGACTTCGACCCGTTTTCTGAATCACATGTGTCAATGTATGCTATCCATAATCTGGAAGGGCGTGCATTACAGGTCAATGCCTTGCTGGAAGCAGAAGGTGGCGAAGTACTGAGTATTCTTGTCCAGCACCTTTCCATTAAGGATCTCATCGCTATTTGGATCACTCAGCTCTCTCCGGGAGATTGGGATTTCAGCAATGGCGTACCCAATGATCAGAGCAGCAGCGGTCCTGATGTACTTCCCCTCTCCGAGTGGATTCTTAGGCATCGGGCTGATCGGGAAGCTGAGCTCTGTGAGGCGTGGGACGGTGGTAGCGGCGACCATTATCCTAGGGCTGGCAGAGGAAAAGGCGGCCGTAAGAGGGGGTGTGTTTCTGCGTCCATGAGCCGAGTTTATAAGGGGAGGTGGGATCCTTAAGGTGACCCCTCTGTCCAAGAGTCGCTTCATCCAACAACCCAGTGGATCATTTAGCACTCGATCATCCGTTTTGACCGCGACTTTGTGGGTGACCCGTCGCGCCCCCCCTCCCTGGCCGCCAACGGAACGAATGGCACCTGACCAACGTCTGGACGATCTTTCGCAGGTTTGTTGCATTCGCTCTCCTCTATCGCCGCTGATCCCCGTCCCAGACCACCGTTTGCATCCCTTATTCCGACCCAGGCGCGCACCCCTCGGAGCATTCTCTCGATATCTTTACTGAGGGTTTACTTTAGACGAAGGAGAACCAGAATCAAGTTATTCTCCGTGTCCGGATAGGGATCTCCCCGGTGGTTACGAACTTCGGTTCGAGTTGTACAAACAAGTGTGGATCAAATGCTTGACGCGAATACAGGTACTTCGTGCTCTGGTGGATAGTCGTCCTTGTGTGATACTGAACTACCTCCAGGAAATTTCGCATGCGGTCCACTCTCCACTTGCGTCAAATATAGTAGCCCAGATCCGCGAAGCATACACAAACGTCCTCCCGGGTCTGCCATACGCTGAACTTCCAGTATTTGCCGTCTCGGGTAAGTTTTCCATCCAAAACGTTTGACCCCGATTCGAATTCGAAATACCAATCTAGTGTTCTATTTCCATTCACCTCCTTTGTTGACCCTTCATGTTGATCCACCTGCGCAGGTCAAAGCGGTGACAGTCTTGTTCTGCAAAATGTGGTGGCTCAGCTAGAAAACGAGAACGTGGACGATGATGTCACTCCTGCGAGATTAACCCATCTCTATCCGGCCGTCTGCACAAACATCACGCTCACCATGAAGTCCATGATCCAGGGATTCGTATCCGCCTCTCCGGAAGGTTTGGGTTCGTCCAAAGGACCGCAAGGAACCAACCCTGATGTAGTTACCCGTACTAGGGAGTACCAAACGAAAGGCAATCACATCGTTGGCAGCGTATGACATCGAACTGCTGAAGGCTTGGCACACGCATAATGTCACGGAGAAAGGTAAGCTATACGTACCTAAGTCCCCAGCTGTTGTTAATATCGTCGTGTAGATGGCACGCAACTTGTTGTACTGATGCACGATTTCGAACAATTCGAGCCCAAGGTGGTTCAGGACCTGTTAAATATCTGCAGGTATGCGATCACAGTGTCCCCTCTTCCTACGCTGACAACGAATCCAGCTTGTATATCCCGCAGCTACCGCTCATCTTCGTGTTGGCTCTGTCATCTCCCCCCGAGCCATCGTACCTACACAGTGCATACCCAAGGGCAGCGTTGGCCCTTCTGAGGGTCCACAAGATCACAGTCACCTCGCAAGTGGAAGTTATCGAGCAGCTCCTTTCCAAGGTATGTCCGGTTTTCCAAACATTCCAACTAAATCTGACGGATCAAGACGTTTTTCGACCCTGCGTTCGACCCTGGGATAATGCTTGGGCCTGTTGCTCTCGAATTTTTGCACGACCACTTTACGCGGCACAACAGGTCAATAGATGCAGTGACCACCACCCTCCAGGTAAATTTCTATTCAATTGAAAATGAAGATGGCGGTCGGATTGACCTTATTGTAGTTGGCATTCATGAAACACATCGATGAACCGCTTACCCTCTTCTTGTTTGACAATAACCTCGACTGCCCAGACGAGAAGTCTGCTCTGCGGAAGCTCACTAAACCCGAATCTTTTCCATTTCTCGAAAATCTGTTCATGCGAGTGTTGAGCTCCCAAACCAACCAGCAACGGAGTCGGTGGAAAAGCGACCGAAACGATCTCTCCTCTTTACTGGGCGTCATAACGGACTGCCGAGTGAAGTTCCGCGAGCAATGCCAGAAGTTCAGAATCGGCTTTGGCCTACTCCTACGCGTGCGGAAGTTTGTCCTCGACCTGGGCTACAAGAGCGTAGAGTCTGAACAGGACGGTAAATCTATTTTAGATGTGATGAGCAGGGGTCTGAGAGGAAGACTCACAAGGGATTGGAAATACCTCGGATTGGTGATCAAGTAAGTCGAGTGAATTCGCGTTGTTGGGAACTTCGGAGGACTGATCCTGTTTATAGGAAGCTGGATCTAGACCAGCTCTCTGGACTGCTCGATAACCTCGAATGGTTTTTCGCGGATCTGCCGGACGGTGTTTTTGAAGAAGAAGAAAAGGATAGGAGATGGGTAGAACGTAAGCGGGCCGCCCTGCTCGATCTGGGACAAGCCAGCGACGATCGAGATATACAGGCGTTAAAAACGCTTGCATCCGAGGTGGGGGAATGGTTCGTGGGATATTCTATGTGAGTCGAAGATGATCGCCTCTGATGACCGCCCTCCATTTGCCAAGAGTTTAACCTGTCATCATGTTTTCAAGGGAGAGGCTCACGGGCCGATTGGACGAAACTCGGTTGTGGGATGTGTGGTATACTGGGTCAACCCCTTTCCCATCTGAAGTGAGTACTGACATTCACATTCTTTTTTCATCCCGCTGTTGGTCTACTTGTGTGGGAGCGCGGGTTCTCGGGGCGAGCTGATTCGGAACACTTGTAGCTCGTTAATCCCGCGCCAAGAGCTCATGTCGCTTGTGCGTTGTTACACCCAGAGTCTTATGTCGTTCAATATCCGCACCCCGAGATCGCCAAGGGGGGCGGGAGCGAGTCGGACGCTGATGGTGAGGTACCGGCCGTGTGGGAACTGTCGGACACGAGCATCTTGTTCAAGGGATACTTGGAAGCGGGTAGGATGATCAACGTGTTTGACTGGTACCAAAGTTTTGCTGCCGTTCTCGAGACTCAGCGACAAAAGCGGCTCGAGATCGGGGATCAGGTCGACGACTCTCCCTCCGACGGGGCTGTGCGTGACCTCACGCAGAGCAACAACGACGGTGTCATGGAAGAGCTTGGGAACGAGAAATGGGAGATGGAGGTCCAGGCGAGGTTTATTCGGGGCATCCACGAGTTGGATTTCATGGGATTTTTGAAACACACAGGACGAAAGCCAGACCATGTTACTCGGACGGTGTTTGATGTAAGCGAATAACAGAAATGAATTTGGTATATTTGGCGGCGTCGGTGCCTTGTTCGTTGTGTGCGGCTTGAGCGAGCCGGGGACGGTTATAAAAGGGAACATCACCGCTCGTCGCCTTTTCCCCCGTCGTTCTTTCGTCTCTTCATCTTCGTCTATTTCGTGTCAGCTGTTTCTGCAGCCCCCACCCACTCTCTCTCACTCACACTCTCATTACTCGCCTTTACAATGCGTGTCGCTACTCTCTTATTGGCTTTGACCGCTGCCTTGCCCTCGGTCTTTTCCACCCCCTACGTGAGTTTCCCCCCCTGCTCTTTCGCCGCAGCCAGTCCAATTCATTAACCATGAATGGGGTGTAGACCACTTCCCCAACTGAGTCCACCTCTTGGCAAGCTGGTCAGGAGCAAGTTATCGAGTGGATTGAAGATTCCTCCAATCCTACTCCTTCCTTGAAGGACTATGGTCCCTGCAGGATCTCCGTTTACGTCGGAAACTCTCAACAACAGACCTCCCTTCAGTTGATTTCCCCCTCTACCGATGTCTCCACCGTCAGCGAGTTCAAGTTCACCCCTGACCCTTCCATCGGACCCAACTCCAAGGAATAGTACGTGTCCCAAACCCTCCACTGCCATCATTCTTGGTGATGACCGCAACCTGATCCGATCTTTCTCACCCCATTCAGTTTCATCCGATTTGAGTCGCTCTCTCTCAAGGATTCCAAGCAGCCCCAATTTCCGGCTTTGGCCTTCTCCGCCAAGTTCGAGTTGACCGGAATGAGTGGAAAGTTCTCTCCCGAGATTCAGCAGCAAATTGACGGCGCCAGCTCCCTCCCACTTGGGACCCCACAATCTACCTCTTCCCGCGTTTCCTCTTCCACATCCTCTAGTCCCCCCAAGAGCTCGAGCTCTGGATCCCCTTCCTCAAGCTCTCCTCGTCCTACGGCTTCCTCTGGGGGCGCTCAGGGTAACACTGGTGGCGCCCTTGGTCTTTCTGCAGGCAAGCTCTTGACCGGTATTGTTGCCGCCGTCGTTGGATTGGGCATGTTGTTGTAGGCGAACGAGATCGCATTTTGGACTGGTCACGCGCACGCGCACGCTGTTTCTACCTTACCAAGTGATTCCGAGTTCTTGATTTGTCTCTATTAATCGGTATACCATATACACCTCCTTACGGTTTGGAGCTAAAAATTCCCAGCATCCAAGATTGAGTCCCCCTCGAGTGAATTGAACGAGAGTCAAATCTGATGACGACCATCGCTAAGCAATGGTCGTGGGGCGGAAGCAAACGTCATTGCCCGTGTGAAATCTGAGGAGGGAGAGCGATCCTTGGCATGGATGTAAACCGCTGTTACCACGAGGTATAACAACATTGTATGTATAATACGCATAGGCAAGCGGATGACGTTCTCCAAAGGGTATCGCGAAAACGGGAGTACGAGAGGTTAGTGTTACACTGGGATGAACAAAATTCCACGAGAGGCGAACGGGGGCAAGAGGGTGGATACGGGGTATGTACTTCCACAATGGAAGTTATGGTAGTTCGAATAGAGCGAGCAAGAGCATACAGATGGCGGTGGTGGTCAGCGTTGAACGCCAAGGGAGAACGTCGAGAGCAGAGTTTTGATCGGGTGGTGCGCCTGTCGGAGAGGATGATGGGTTGGGGAATGACGTGCTTGGGGACAGAGTCGCTGATGGTGTTAGTGTCGACAAGGGTGGTGTCAGCAGACTTGAGGGGATCGGTATGGAGGAAATTAACGACGGGACGGGGGAGCCAAGGGACCCGGACATGTTATCGATCCTAAGTGATAAAACAAGGTCAGAAAACAACAAGAGAAGAGAAACTTGGACGCACGTGAAGAAGGAAGAGTATTCATTATATGGGCCGTTGTCCACGGGTTTGACGGAGGTAAAGTTTACATAGCTGGTGGGTGAAATGCATCGTCAGGATGAGCAAGGGTAGCACGTGCGGAAATACACACTATCCACCAGAGTTGGGGCCGGCATTAGGAGAAGGCTATACGGCCGTGAATTAGGCTCGCTGATCAGCGGGTCAATGAAACAAACGCACAGTAAACGTGAACGAGCGCGTGGCGGACACGTCGACTGGGTCTATCTGTTGAACCAGCCTCTGCAATCCCGGTCAGTGGAGTTTCCCGGGATAGGTCGACTTTGCTCACCCTTGCTCCATTGTACAGAGCGACGTAGCAAATTCCGATTATGTCCAGTAAAGGAGCTTCACCGTCGTCCAACCAGGCTATGGTGCATGGCTGGCCGCCGTGACAGACTCTGCGGGTGGGAGGCTCGATGACCTAGAAACCGGTGAGCTCCGAGTCGTGGTGTGGTTCCCGGCAAGCAGAAGGACATACGTATAGGTCCGCGCACACGTGAACGGTGTAGAGGGCCGTGAAGAAGAGGAGGAGGGTGAACATGGCCATTATAAAAACAAGTATAGCCCTTTGCTTCCGGTGGGTCTCGCTTGCCTGCAGGTTGAACGCTGCGTTGAATGCTGTTGCCTTTTTGGGAAAGCGCTACCAGCCTATAAAGCACGGATCAAATTCTTGTCGATCCCCCTCTCCAGGCAAACGCTCACGTCGATCCACATTCCGCCGGAGCTCATCGGCCAGATCACTGGGCACCTCCATAACGACCTAGAGTCTCTCAACGCCTGTGCTCTCACCACCATGGGTTGACTCCTCTGCACTCGCTACCACCGTTTCCGCTGAGTCCATCCGGTTCCATTCCGCGAAGATCCATTCATTTCACCAACTCTCTCACGAGGCACCCGGTCTTCTGCCTTACGTCCAGGAGGCTATCATACGCGACAACTCCGGATACGCCCCCGTTCTCGAAGCAGCTGCTCATGCTTGCTTAACCTTAACCTCGAGCGTATCAAATCCAATAACAGAATTCGCGCTTCTACCCCCAGAGTTGTAACCATTCTCTCCCCCGTTGTCAATAAGATAATGACCCTCGGTCTCTCTGGCGCCGTGGTGTCACCTTTGGCTCTATGGAGGAGACTGCCTTTTTGCCGGTCAATACCTACGAGCACCCCATCAGGACCTTGCCCGTTTCCACCTCACAACGGGGCTTCGTTATCGACCACCTAACCAACCCTCCTTTCCCTCTCCGTTTCCTCAAAAATCTCGAAATTCTTTGCACCAACCCCAACCGAGCCACTTCGGTTCCCCTTGTGGAGTCAATCCATGGGACCGTCAAACAGCTACGTTTTAGCACCATATCGATTCATCGCGCGGACTACGGATGTGGGTCTTTCATTGCGACCAATCATTTCTTTCTGCTTTGTTGCACCGGATTCGAGCCGTTTAGCTTTCCGATTTCAATAGGAATGCCGGACTTCGTCAACAGACTGACCAACTTGGAGACTTTGATCATGGACAAGATCTACGTTCTCTGTTCAGGTGGTGGCCCAATGGAATCCCTCTTGTGGATTCCCCCAGTGCTCAGATGCGTGACCGCTCCTATCCGGAGGATTGGCATCGAGGTGGTGATAAAAAAACATCGACCATCTCGATTCCATGGACTGGCGCAGGTTGATCATATTTAAACCAACCAGGGATCCCTCCGGTGGGTAACCGAGGTCAACGTCGCTGCCGTGTCAATATCTGCGATTCGCGGAATCATCGACACCAAGGCTCTCAAGACACTCGTCGCCCAGAGGTTGCCCATGACCACTTAGCGTGACATCCATCCTTGTACTGTCGGAAAATCCTGGGAAAGCATCATCAGCGGATGCCGACTGCATCAGACATTTAATGTGTGGTGATTACGAGGTGGAAGTAACTATTCATATTCATTACTCATGCTGCATCTGTTTCTCAAGTTTCTGGTGGCGTTGCGTTTGTGAATGCCCTCGTGCATGCGTTCTGATGGCCCCTACTCCCCTTCGTACATAGCAT
>Ga0307515_10001012_pt1 | contig 64221 bp, 59 predicted proteins | sample 17_EM_MG_FD_194513 | JGI IMG/M metagenome (GOLD analysis project Ga0307515, IMG submission 194513) | Populus trichocarpa ectomycorrhiza microbial communities from riparian zone in the Pacific Northwest, United States - 17_EM | ecosystem: Host-associated > Plants > Roots > Unclassified | place... | reverse complement strand
CTCCCCCCCCTTCCCCCCTTCCCCCCCTTCGCCTCCTCCCTACTCACTTCCTTCATCTCCCTTCACAGCCAGTCAGCTCCCCAGCCTTCGCCAACACCTGAGCATCAACTCCTTAGTTTCATCATATGGGAACGATGCTGGATCTTCCTTAAGAGCGAGCAGGTGGTGTCCAAGATTAAAGGCTCCGAACGCACCGCTAGCAAGCTTCAGCACATGTTAATTGGCAAGAACTTGGAAATTACAATTCCGAGATCTTCGTCGTGGGCGGTAAGGAGACAAGTCTCGTCCTAGCACTTAAGGAAGCCGATGATGCCCGTACCCACCGCTCTATTGCCGCCATTGGTCGAGGAGGGTGTTCGCGACCTTTAACACATGTTAGTTAATAACAACCCTATGCATGAACGTGGAACTCACAATTCCGAGAATCTTTCTAGTGAGCATCAAAGAGACAGTCTTATTGTATGGATTAAGGAAGCCGACGATGCCCCGTCCCACTGGAGAGGGCGGAGGAAATCGAGAACATGAGAGTATTGAAGGCCTATGGGGGGGACCAGCCTAGTGTTAAACATAAGTCGACTTGGGACGAGACTGGTGGGGGTACTGGACTGTCCGATCTCTATAGCTTAAGGAAGCCGACGACGCTCAGTGCCCACCACTTTACTTTGGCAGGAGATGCCCGCCTGCAAGAATCTTGCAGGCGGAGGAGGTCTAGAACATGGGGTCTTGACGACCACCTTAGAGCCTGTGGGGGGGGCCGGCATATTGTTGCCCACGAGTCGATTTGAGACGAGACTAGTGAGATTAAAGATAGTTTGTCTCGTTTTCCGTCTCGCAGTCTCGGGACATTGGGAGAGTTTTGCAGCTATAATACTGCGGAGTAGGGGGAGGAAAAGGAGGAAGGGGAGAAGGTGAGGGGAAAGTGGGTGGTGGTGGGTGGTGGTGGATGGTAAGTAGTAGAATGCCGAAGGATGTGTGCATGCAGTTCCAAGGGCTGGCAATCAGAACACTTCCCATGGTCTCTTAAGCCACTGTAATTTTTAAATATCACTGTGGTAAGGCCATTGACAGTCCGTGACTTTGTGACTTGCAATTGTTTGGCGATCTCTCGGCTACCGTACATATTTTGCTTTCCTTCTACACCCGGCCACCAATTCCTCACCACACTCTCGACCGTAATTCTGTTTTCCCATGCAACTTGCGTAGGTCAGAAGATAGGGATGCTTGATAATTCCTGCTGTGTACACCGAACGCTGTCAGATCAGGCCGGTAAATGCGGTTCCGACAACCACTCGGGACCGGATGGGAATCTCGGCCGCAGGACAGTCGGACTTCGACTGTCCCTGGTCACAGCCAGTGGTGCGGGTGCACCGGCGCCAACCACATCGAAAGCCTCACAGAGCAAATCTCCCCCTCAAATACCTTGACTGTCCCTCAGACACGGCAGGTCTGTCCGACACTTGAGTAGGTATTTCGATCGGTTGGCTGGTATGGAGGTCATATTGCCGAATGTACTGAGCACATCATGCACATCGATGGAGTAGTACAGGTGAAGAAGCGTCCCCCGAGAACCAAGAGCCTTCAGTAGCCGAATATGCAGAATGCACTCCAGAGACGGCATGCATTTGAGGCTGCACTGCAGCGCAGGTTTTCTAATTGGTATTTAGGGCTGCGATATATGTCTGCTAATGTTAAAGGAGATCCTAAAATCTGGAATTGCCTTTCATGAAGCTTTGAAGCCGAGATTTTGCGGGAAGTATTACAGTGGTTTTGCCACGGACAAACAAGAAAGAGTAAACTTTGACAATTGCAAAATGCTTGGTACGGTAGTTTTACGCAACTAGAGTTATGGAGCCTCACCTAAGTTGAGTCATATCTTACCCTCGATTCGCTACACCACCAATATCCGTAATAAACACGTGTGATCTGGAGCGCAAGCCAGCAGCCCTGCTGAAATGTCGGTGGCTTTTCTCACATGTACGTACCGTAGTTGCGGCCAGTAATGGATTCAGCTACCTGAGAAGTTGCAACATTGGGTACACACTGATGCTTACTCACTCACCGCCAATATACGATGTCGACGTGTTTGAAATCTAATTGACACGCATTATTGGCAGCCTTAAGTCGTCTGCAATGCGGGTAGAATGTAGTATGGTGAAAGAAGTAGCCTGGCTATAGGCACCCTAATATACTTCTCGCAGTGGAACTAAAAATTCAGTCATAGGGACACACCATCACTGATGTCAACAACGTGCGCAGTTCTTTTTTCTTACACTAACTATACAATTGCTTTTAAATATACCGCTTCAAGCTAACCGCAGACACGGCGGTAATCTCCAGATTCCTCGCATGCATTGTCCAATCGGCGAGTTGTTTGAGGCTCCGTAGATCGACATTAGACACAGAAGACGCGCGGCGGCAATATGTTCTCTTTTAAGCACCGATGCAGACAAATTTGAAACATTAGTTATCACGGGATTTTGAAGGCCTCGTGAAGCCATCAACGTTTTTTGGACGTCAGCTCGAGTGATCAATCATGTTCTCAGCAGACGGAAATCCTGTGCTAGACGGTGACCCCCACTTCAAACGTTGTCCATCAGATAAGGCATGTCTTTGATATCGCGGGCTTCGCTATCGCTCAGTTCACGCCCAAAATGTTTTAGCTTCACAGTCAATGACAACAACAGATTTGGAGAGCAGATAGGTAAGAGCAAAGTGGATGGTTAGACGTTTTCTCCACCACACCGGAGTAGAAGCGCAAATGCTAGGTCATAACTTGTCGGACACCTCCGTGACCGAATGATGCATATGTTAGGGCCGCACCCGTTTGGGAGTCTTGCCGCACGGGGCGCCGGGCTCTGCAATAGATATGGATCTTCCCCCGCCCCTCTCTCCCTCCCTTACATCTTGTATCGAATGCAAGATATCTTTACCACACTTCCATATCAGAGGCCGTATTCCACCGCAGAGAATGGCAAACGCTTCGGTTCCCGAATGGTCTACAGACGTTGGTCATGGTCTAGACTTGAAACAGTCTAATCTCAGTTTCATCAGATAAATATATAACGTCTGCTATATAACCGTTCCAGCAAATCCAAAATGGCCTTTCCATCAACACACTTCGAGCAATTGTGCAAGGACATATATCTGGTCGAATCACAGCGTATTAAAGTCGATGCTAATTACCATAAATCTCCGACAAACTATGTGGATTCATGACCCTGCCAGCAGACCCCATATTCCGGATTTGCCCGTAAGTGCGGGGACTGAGTGCGTGCGCTTGGTTAGTTGGCCAGCCTAGAGAGAGCATCACGAGTTACTCTGTGATGGCAACTAGTAAAACTACTCCGCCCCAAGAGAAAAAACGATACTTTCTGCCTGTCCAATAACATTCATAATGGGTGAAAACTTCAGAATATTAGTAGGCAGTCAAGGAGGTGAGGGTGTGCGCACAGCAGTGTCCATGTGGTGGCATTGAGCACTGTGCGCAACGCCAGGGATAACACCACAAGGCTGGAGGATAAAACAACGAAAACTTTGCACATCGTTTCTTCTGTGCGCAATTGCATATTGAGCACATAAGTCTGTCAGACTGGTGCGCACATCAATTCCTCTTATGACCATTTTCGGCCTGAGGCTCAAAAAAGGCAGCAAGTATGTGCGAACCACCGTGGTATAACGTTCGAGTGCTCCCCCCTCGCAACACATAACATCAAATATTCGCCACACACTCAGAAACTCACTTCAAGAAAATTCGACATTCTTCTTACATACATGACCCATATCTTTCATCACCCAATCAACCCGAAGACACTAATCCACCTCGACCTCCTCAATGAAAGCCCACCACACCACACCCTAACAGCTATGATGAAAATAAAGATGTTGCTTAGTATGAGGTATTCACCTGAACATTCGGATGCACACGCCGAAGAAGGAAATGAATAAGCATAAATACTGATAAAAGAAAGAACCAGGGCAAAACAGCACATCATTCGGTCAAGAAACATAAGGCAAACACAGTATGCAAAGAGAGTCTTCCATAATTCATCCACATCATTACCAACAACACTGCAGAAGAAAAAAAAGTATAAAACCTGAGGTACCAGCCGATCCCGATATCCTTGATCCTCTCTGTAAAATCCACCCGGTCCGATTTTCAATATGGTATTGCCGAAATCAGAATCGTATATATATTTACTGCGAATTTCTTTGCTCTCGAAGTTCAGTCAGTACAAAAGCTAATATCTGAACAGATGTTCCGTCTGTACTGAGGTCTCTCTTACCCTGTCAACAATTAACCATGGCCCGATTGAGAACGCGTACGGGGATCCACGTGGGGACCTATGTGGGGACCTGCGGCGGGACCCGTGTGGCGGATTGTGTACGCAATATTGTCGTAATATCTACTACGACCATCATCATGATACCGACCATCATCGTGATATCGGCCATCATCATGATACCCTCCGGACTGGGTCGGCATCCATCGGTAAGAATTCAGCGCAGTCGCTTTTTCTTCAGACGTGATAATCCTTCGCCTTTCCAGGTATTCCATCAGGTTTTGATCACATCGACTCCCCCCTAACTGGATGTGGCCAAAGGCATGGAAAAATACTTCATTCCAACCCTGCGAATTGTGGCCACAAAATCCGCACTGCAGCAACTCCGGTTGGGTATTCCACTCCTCTTGCGTGAGGTGATCCATGACATGGCAAAGCCATTCGCGCGGGTCATGGCCGAAGGTATCTTCACAGCCCTTGAACCAAAACAAGCACTGCAATTCGGGTATTGTACGAGGTGTAAGGTCATGGTTAATCCCATATCCTTGGCCGATTCTTGCATTAAATTCGTCGGTAGACAGCGTCCTCGCGCTAGAGCTAGATACAGTGGATCCTGATATGTATGTGCGTGGGACCTGGGAGGATGTGCGAGAGGATGTGGATCCATTGTTCTCCGGGAGCAAGCTACTTATATCATCGTTATCCACTAGAAAACCCGCCTGTAAGTCAGTGAATTTCTGTATGCGTGAGAAGTGCTAATTACACTCAGAGTACGGATACACCAGCTCGCCATCAGTCATTTGCTTACCGAGGTAGTTGAAACTCATGGCTTTCTACTACGGGATATCAACTGCTTCGTAATGGAGATTGAAGTTGGAACGAATCGGCAGCACGCTGAATTGAACTGGCAAGGGTGGTTTGGCCATTCCAACTCAAGACAAATTTGGCGATTTATCTTCCTTCATGACATTTGAGCCTCATCAATATATTCGGAGCTTTTGGTGTTGGAAGAAGCCCAGCCGTCTGCGAGCAAGCATTCTTAGCCAATTGACATCATTGGAATAAAGGGTGTGGGGAGGGTCAGTGCAGGACGTGCTTCAACAAACAAACTGCCTGATAGTATCGACTGCAGTGGTTGGATGAAGCCCGTTGGCTTGCAGCTACAGCAGACGGTGATCATGGGTTACGTGTTAGCGCATCCCTAGGCCACACACTGGAACTGAGAGTTTGCGATATCTTACGTTCTATCTTGGAGTTTCTTAGGGCTGACAGCATTATCGGACGATTGTGTCAAGATCGGGTCCCATAGCCATCCATAAGTTGGTACTAGGTTTCAAAAGATATTACCATGTCGGAACATGTGTTTTCTCATCCACCTTTAGAGGACACTTTTGGAGGACAGACTTTGGACTCAAACTAGCCGATATTTCAGTTCGAACAATTGGGAAAAAATTGGCCCAACGGGGTATACCCGTTTGACTTCTTTAGACGTCTACCGCTGAGCCATTCTGGGGAACATGGGTGGTCATATGAACTGCTACAAGTGGCATGTCGAAGAGGTGCAGGAAATAGACTTTTTTGGACAATGGATCAATGCAAGCACGCCAACTTCTTCAGGACGCTGCCGTACGTCGGCGGTTCGGAGCTGTGTTGATATTGCGAAGTCGCACACGCGCATGAGCTGTAAGTAGCTATTCTTCACTGGCCAATCTTTATTTGAAACACGAGGGTTTTCCTTTTACTGACTTTGCATCGGGACATTATTTAGATCTCGGCGCAAGCGTAGTACTATCTGTATGGCTTTACATATAACTTCAAACGGTCCGTGGTATGGAAGGCAAAGACATGTTGAGGCATTTGCACGCAGTTTGCTATGCCCCGGCAGTTCATCCGATGTTGGGGGCAACAGATTGTGATAGATAGTGATTGGACAGAGTGGGCTATCGCTGTATCACAAACGCGGAGTAGTTCGTAGCTACAACCGACATCGAGATGACAAACATACATAAGTTTGCACCGAGAAGCACCCCACATTCGAGACGATGTACTCCACGTAATGCAAACTTACGAACCTGAGTGCGGATCGACTGGAGCCTGGAAGTTGTTTACACAAGAGAGAGATCATGCAAAGACAGCTGGTTGAAAGAGTGGTGGTGTGGTAGGCGAAACCACTTACCATTTACAAGAGTACGCCAACATGCGCCGCAGCAGATTATCATGGTTTGGTGCGCTTTTTGGCGCCTGAGGAATATAAGATAGTACTCACCATATGGAAAGAAACTTATTAACCAACCGCTCTCTGATGGAAAATTCTAGAAGCGCTTATAAGGCTTTGGCTCTTTGGTACATCCCAAATCAGTTGTCTATTGCATGTAAAGCGGGCAAGAGAGTACACTTAAGGCGCTCAGAAGGGTCTTGGGGGACAGGGAACCTTGCTTTTTCTAGGTACTTACATCGGGATGCGTAATGACCAGCATCTGTTGCTGCAAGCACGATGTGTAGGCTCCACCGCCGTCACCACCAAATAGTCAATCAGCGGATTCTGTTTGTAACAGGAGCAGCTACCAGTTGGAAAGACCCCGATCTCCATGACATTTCACGACAACCGGCCGTCCCTTGATATTTCAGCTTGAAATTATACGGCGTGTCCATGCTGCACCTCGTGTTTCTGACGCCACCGCCGTCATTATTCGAATGGTGTATGCCCATTCGAGACACCTGTTTGTTGGGTAGATGGCGGGGGGAAGGACGTCAGTTTAAGTTGTGGGGTACTATTTTCGAGTAAGCTACGGAGTAATGTCTTCGGAACCTACGGCATGCACGAATGTTGTCGGCACACTGTCTGGACTCCGTGTGGTAGAGACTCTTGAGGTTAGTCCTTGGCTGCTGTTTCTACGAGAATGGGCTGCAGATACATCCACGGCCCACGGATAAAAACCCCCACAAACCTTACGGCTTGCTATATTCGAGCTGGATCGGCGACTTAACAAACGAGCAGACAAACACAAACACGCATGCGACCAATCGATGATATAACCTTTGATATCATCCTCCAAACCAGGCCTCAGTGCCCCCAGGGTCGTACAGCGAAATATGCCATCTGCAGGTGTGAGAATCAACCCTGGATGGCCGGGTATCTGACGTGGCTAGACGTACTGTTCGACAGCAAGATCCAGTGCTATTGCTAGGTGAGGTCCAAGGTTGAAACCGAGATCTTTGAGCACTGTTCATGCAGACGTCTGGTGCTACAGCTTCATTTTCTTTTTTTCTGCTCGTCACTGCCGCTGCACACTGCACCCGTGAATCGATAAATATAGGGCTGGACCGGCCGGAATACTGGAATAAGGAAGTTCCGTCGTAGCTAACAACGAAGGTGTTCGCTTTCTTTTTTCGTATTTGATTGAGGGGGGGGCGTGTTTGGCTTTAAACATACTACCAATGAATGGCGTTGCTCCTGGGCCTTGGGCTGATATGCATTAGGAAAATAAACTTGTTTTAATTTATCGAGTTGAAGGTAGGGAAAGAAAATTCTGATATCCGGTGCTTTTGGACTTGATTAGTTTGGATCAATGAAGCGTGATGGTCAGCAGGGTCTGAAGAAGCACAAACAATGTACCACCACCAGTTGCTGCGCGCTGCGCGTTGTGCCTCGAGACAACCTAGACAACTCATGACCTCCAACAATTTTCTGCGCTTGTTTGCTAGTGCTGCTGCATTGTTGGAAAACTTCCATGCGGAAATTTAGGATCTGCTGAGATTATTATTCCGTTGATCAGAGGGCACGTAGGGACACATGTAGGAACACATGCTACTGGAAGAAGCGAACCACAATTAACATTAGGAGCAACGGTGACAGGTGACATCTCTTAATTTATCTCTAGGCAGCAGTCGAACACTTATTGTCGGTGAGCCGGAAAGGGGATGGAAGTGGAAGGGGGGGACAGAAGGTCGATGGAATCAACACTGCAGCATACCTGCGCACATTTGGGCTGTTGTATCCAGCAAGCATTCACAAGCTCCGAGATCGTATAGCAACCATCAGTGCAGGCTTCTCAATCATTTCCCAGGACCTCGATATACCTCTTCAACTGCATCCGAACTACTCGAGTACAAGAGACATACGCACTAGCTACTAAGTACGCACCTAAGAGGTCTCGGTCGCAGTTGAACGGAGAGCGAAAGATCAGGGTTGACATTACAGGTGTGACTGTCAAGCTCTGCATTCACGCAGTTCACAGCACTACATAGTACATTCTCCCTAGCCTCTCACTAACACCCTCAACTTCCCACCATTCCATCCTTCCATCATCCGCACAGTCCCTCCCCGCGCAGCACGGCCACGCTATCGACTACTGCAATCTAGTGTCTTGCGAGCGGACGAAATTACGGGCACCTCAACTCAGTACCGCTCTACAGAACCTGCCAGACCTTGTCAGCGCTTGAGAGAACAGGCAGGCAGCGCCCAAGCTGGCATGAACCGATTTAAGGTGACCTGTGCCTCCAAGACCCATCACACCCTCTCCCTGGAAACACGAAATGCCCGCCTTGAAAACCCAACCAACCGCCCCGCTCCGCCTTGCGGCCCCCGCCCCGCGAGAACGAACTACGTCTCCAGACCTTAGTAAATGTACAGCCGAAGATAAGACGAAGATAATATAGCTATACATGATGGTGTGAGAGCCAGATGCTCGGACACTCTGCACTGAGCCCCTCGAAGAACATCCGCACTGCTACGAAGTCGAGCCTTCCTGATCGGGTTGGGTGACAGTGAGGACAGTCGGTGCTACACAACGCGCTGGATTGTCTATCTTTCGGCCTATATACCCTAGCCGTCTTCTTCTATTGTCTTTGTTTCTTGGAGGTGGTCCGAGCTATAACCTTTGACGTTCAGCCTGCTGGTTGGACTGTAAAGCTTTCGTGCCCGGCCGGATTCCAGTGGTCCGGGTCGGGTCGACTGGTTGATGGAGAAGGCAACAAGGCAGACCAAATGTGCTTTGACTAGATACAGCGTGCTGGGAACTTAGGACTGTTTTTGTATTGAAGACAAATGTCCGCATGGCTTCTCTCGAGCTCATATTTTCCCAGGGTCTTCCAATTTTTTTTGCATTCTACGCTAGCCATAATTTTGAATCGTTGATGAGCGCAAGCTGCTGAAGACAGAAATGATTATTGTAACAAGAGAAATAAGATAGACTTGCAGTGATCACTGATCAGCCACCTGTAATCAATGTGATGACCTGTGATCCAACCTGTGATCCACTCGCACCTACCACCAAATGACCATCCATATCTTCCAGCTAAGACCAGCAACTAGACCTCCAGATTTATTAACATAGAGAGGTAATAGACACAAACACCTCCACACCTTTTGTCGTAGAGCAAATAAACTAGGCAGGAAACCAAGATCTCGTCGCGGGTAATCAATTTTGTATCATACAAGAACGAAAGAAAGAATCCTAATCACGCATAGCGTGATCCTCTTGCCTCGTGAGTGCCCTCATATTGTACCCAGTACAATACTTGAGTTCCCACATCAGTTTTCAGACCCCGGCTTTGTTCTTGAGTCTAGTCGGAGGCTTCTGTAAAACACAGATTAGCCCTCAAGCCTACTCTTGTTACTCACCAACTCCCCCTATCCAAAGGTACAGCCATCGCCCCTAAGGCACCTCCACAGAGAACTTGCAGGGAACCTACAGAGAAAGTGAGGAACGCGAAAATGGACGAAAATGCTAGTGAATAGCAGGGAATACACATCCAGGGAGGTGGGTGCAAATATACGTGCTACGTATACTCTCTCACTACTCACAGTAGTGCTTTTATCGCAAGTATTTCTGGTTCATCTTCAATTACATTTTGACGGCATCTTCTACTATCCCCATTATCGGTATCAGCATGTAATAAATTCTTCAGTAGAGGCCAGTTGACAGAGGATTCAATTTTGACACCCATTTCCGCTATGACAAATGCTGAATGTCTTTATCCCTCTGCCCATTTCTCCTATATAAAGAAAGTTATAAGCAGGAAAAAATTGCACTTGAATCTCAGTCAGGCAAAGGTGGTTCCCCAGGCGTCTTCACCTTGCACCCAAAGATCCCATAGAGTAGCATGCATGTAAAGCTGCTTTCGTCAGTGTTGATATATGCTCCGTACGGTACGCAACCCGTGACAACTCACAACCTGGAGCGTTCTGGATAGCGACCTGGGAATGGGTTACATCTCGAAAGCCCACTTGCTGCCTGGGAAGTTCTTCCTGGTGACCAAGACTAAGAGGCCCGAGTTCAGATGGTTGAAGTCTCCCTATCCATACGCATTCTTTGCAGGTGAGCTAAAGCTTATCCCTTCGTTCGTACAAACTTCCAATCCCAATAAACCCGCTTCGATAACATCTACTTTAAAGCAATAGAATTGTAAAATTACTTCGATCAGATGACCAGAATACGATCAAATGACATGAATACGATCAGATTTTGGCACCTTGTATTGGGGCTCATTTAAACAGCCATACAGAATGGAGATATGACGTTGCCAAGACAGCGAACGAGATCTGAAGCTTTTTGTATGGAGAAGAAACTAGTGTGGTTGCGGATGGGGGACTGTTTGCAAACGCTCGCCTACTAGTGAGATGGTGGGGACGAAGGGGTAGGTGGAAGGCTACAACGTGAACTTTTCCTTTGTTGGATTGGAGTAGCGGGGAAAGAAAGAATATGTATGTCACTCCCACAAGCGGGCGAATACAGAATGATTACAAACAAACAAACCGGTGAGATGGTTCGTAATTTTGCGAGCTGGGCGACCGTAGTTCGCGAACCAAGGGTCGCCCATGGTACGGAACATATATGAAGCATCGATTCACGTGAGAAGAAAATTATCCCCTTCACTGGTGATGGGTGCCGAATGCGTATTCACAAGACTTAGTAAGAGCTATAAAGCTCGGTGTGGAGAAGGTATTGGCCTGTTGATGAAGCACTCGCCAAAGGGTCGCACCACTTTGACTCGCGTATACGTATTCGGTAATTATAACTAGTGAATGGGATACAGGGCATATGCGCATGTTTATAATTACATACTTGAGTATGCAGGATTGCGGACTCGCTACCGCGTGAGATATCATGCAGCAAATTAGCGGTGAGTTTCCGGAAGTCAATTCGTGACTGTCACGCCGGCGCGCGAGAAGCGCAATACCCGCCAGCAACTACGCATGATCAAATTGCACTAAGGATAATGCACAGATAACGGCTTTGATACTTGAGTAATCTTACGTTTTCACTCTCAACACAGATCCCAGGCCCGAGTAGAGAAGAGGCCCAGTGTTCCCGGTGGCCATGCCATGACACATGTTAGATTTGCCAGCTCCTGTATGGTCAGCAGCCGTCAGAGCCCGATATATGCCATACGAAAGCCAAAATATGGGCGAGATTCGGTGTGCTATCGTGTGGTGGCGATAGATGTTATGGGTGGCGTGCATAAACCGGGGAAGATTTTCAACCTCGAAAACAAACCCAACACCTTCTGCCGCTTTTGCGTACGTAATGAGTAATGTTTGGGACGGCGAGATACTGTGGTATATGCACTGATTCTAGTTGACGCATCTTAACTGCACGAATTGACTGTCCGGACACACTCCGCCTCATTAAGCAGATTATAAATCGAGTGCAAAAGCATGATGATCAGTGGCGTGTTTAATTGCTAGGGATATTTAAGATTTGAGGTATTGATGAGATCTCGGAGTTTCAATTTGGTGCGTGTTGATAGCTTCGAATATTCGAGCTGTAAGAATCCCAAAATCCCAAATTCAAACAAAGGCCTCTGCGGTGTATTTTCCAAATTATCACTCAGAGAAGGGCCACTTTCGGCAGTAGTTTTTGAGCTAAAGGAACTCATCACCTTTATTTTTACATCTCTGATCTTTTCCGGCAGGAGAAATATAGCTCTCAAATAGATAACACAACCGAACGCCCTAAGTGCTTTGGGCAATGGAAAAACAAGACGCGGAGGGTATCGGAAACCGTTGAGTGTTGAGTTGCCACAGAAAGCTGTTTCACCACTCACCGTGCACAGCCACACCACATTTGCTTCCAGTTTTATAGAGACGCGTATGCTGCCCCGCCCCAGATGCGCCATTCGGCCTTAGCGATAGAATGTTTCGCAGATCTCTTTCAAGCGATTATCCAATGCCCGCGTGTAATAGATGCGCTCCGGACTTCCAGTGGCGTTATACCGCCAAATCCAATGCACGCACGTACATACTTGTAGAGTATGTCCTTGCCAAACATGGTCTTCCTTCTGCTGGCAGAAATCTCGTCTCTCGTAGAATCTGGTCCCCAAGGGCCGCGAAGAATGTGCATCCTGGCCCTTCCACACCCCGTGCAGCCGTCAAGAGTGTGTCAAAACAATCAATATGAAAAGTGGGTTGCCTTCATCGTTTGATGCTAATACGGATTTCCCCCACGTACTTTAGACTGCAAGTCATTGGTTTGTAAAGCTGGGGGTTCGCCCAAAGACCTGCGGAGGGATTCTGTGATAAAGTCCGTAGGCTGAAGGATGAGTTGAGATGAGAGATGAGTCCGGGGAGAGAAGACGTTCTATCTGGCCAAGACATACCTAACGATAGCTAACCTGAGAGAAACTCGCGATAGCACCATTCACACCTTGGCCTAGGTAAACTACCGGTACCTGCCTGCCGAAAGCTCCTCCTCCTCATTCTCGAAAACCCAACCTTCCTACTACATATCAGACCGATCGATTCCTTCATTCGATTACCATCCCCATCTTATTTCCAACCAAACACCAAGCGGTACCCAACCAGACACCGAGCAGCGGACCCTCAACAAATTCCAAACCCCGCAAGCCCCAGCGTCCAATCCCTCACCGCTCCATCGATACTGCGACCGCGCCAGTATACCCGCGATCGCCAACGTCAAGTCCTTTCACTCCCCGCACCGAGATTGTCCCACACTGCGTCACCACCAACCCAGTCACCGGAATAAAAGAAGCTTTCCCCAAAGCACACGCCCACTGCAAACGTCATTCAAGCCGGACCACTACCTTTTAATGGCGGCGCAACCTCCTGACTCTCTTGTTTCGGATAACCCCCCCGACCTCCAAGTATGGCGAGATCGTCTTTTCCATGTCGTCGAAACAGTCGTCATGACCGAAGAAGAGTCCGCTCCCTCCTTTCTTCCACTCTAGCTGTCCACTACACCTATCGCTGACCGTTCTTTAGATGGAACACGTATTGGCCCCATATTGATAACGTTTGGTCGCACCGTAGCACCCAAGTTTCCAAGAACGGACCCATCAAGACGCACTACTACGATTGCCGTCTCAAAGGGCGCCCGCCAGGAGCCGCACCTTCTCTCAATAATCCGAACCGGAAGAAGAGAAAGAGGGTCGCCCGCGAACGGGACTTGTGTGACATGAAGATTAAAGTTACCGAGGCGGTTGTTGTAAGGTACGTAGGCGATGGTTCGGAGAACCCGGTCCCGGTGACGACGTATACGGTAGAACGAGTGCGAAGGGAAGTTCTGCATCGAGCGACACCTGGAGGAGGGTATATTGTTGAGAAATTGGATCGCGATCAATTGATCGTAGAGCATCAGAAGGTGGTATCTGGGGGTGATGGCCGTGCCTATGATCCACAGCAACAGCAGCAACAGCAGCAACTTGAAGACGGAGTCAATGGTTTGTCGATGGGAGCCCAAAGACCACCACCGCCACCTGTTCCCGCGCCGATCGTCGAGTGGGGTCCCGGCGACATTCGGCCATCAAATGATGATGCTGGTACCTTCGGTAGTTCGGTGACGGTAGATTTGAATTTGGATTCTTACGGTGTTCCGGGATTGCTCGGTGAGGTGCATAGACACACTTTGGCGCATTCTGACAGCATCAAGAAATGCACGGTGCAGCGAGAATTGCTCAAGAAAACTAAGGAATTGAAGAAACAGCAGGTAAGTTAGACTCATTTTCTCTCGTTGACAGTGGGATTCCCGACTGCAATATATGTGATATATATGCCCTGTCTATCTTTGAGACCGTGTCTGCCGATCTCTGCGGTCGGGGATATTGGGAAGCTTGGGTACATATCAAACGTGCTTACAACGTCATACTACTCATGAATCACCAGTAGGCGGTGTATGATTTACGTCCAAGCTTCTAAACGAGGAAAAGAGGGAAGTGGGGAGGAAATTCAAATTGATCATCAAAAGCCTGCGAGCGTCCCCTCAACTGCGAGAAATACTCTGAGTTGTCTTACATCGCCCCCGCTTCCGAACACGTCGCTGGGAACTGTCCCATTATTCACCTTCTACTCTATCTCTATCTTCTGTTCTTTCTACCAATATTATCATCATCATACAATTCAATTTTAATTCTGCTATTCATTTATCCGCTTATTTGAACCATGTCTGACGATTCTTCGTCAAACCCGGCCGCTGCCCCTCGGGCAGACGCTGGAGAAGAGAAACAGAAGTCGTATCACAAGAAAGCCACTGGACAAGCTCTACAGACAGTAAAGAAGCACTCTAAAGACAATGAAATGAAGCTTTTTGGATCGTGTTTCTGGTGAGTTCTGTACCATGATCCCATTCCGTCCTGTCTTTACCAGTATATTATATCCCAGCGAGTGGGTGTACTAATATAAGTCGCACGTCAGTCCTTTTGTGCAGAGAGTATGGATAGCTCTTGAATTTAAGGGCATTGATTACCAATATATTGAGGTCTGTCCGGTCTGCTTCGTCAACTCTAACTCTCTAACTTCTTATCAGGTGGATCCGTACGCAAAGCCGAAACTATTGACTGACATCAACCCACGAGGTCTAGTACCAGCGTTGAAGCACGGAGAGTGGGTTTTGAACCCCGGCACTTTGATGGCCCGTAACTGATGGACGTAATAGCTGGGGATGCTATGAAAGCACCGTATTGCTCGAATACTTGGAAGACCTCGGGATTGAACCCTCTCTTTTCCCCAAAGACCCACGAGAACGAGCATTCACAAGGCTGTGGGCAGATCATGTAGGAAACTCGGCACTAACCCTATGAGCCTATAAAGTAACGGGTCACTTATAGGTCAATCGCAATATCGTTCCTGGTTTTTATCGACTTTTGCAGGCACAGGAACAGTCAAAACAGATTGAGTACGCAGTGGAACTAACTGCTGAGGTGCGTAGCAAGCACATCGTTCCTTATTTCCCGATGCTGGAAGGAGAGGTCTTGAGGTGGTTCGTGCGATTTTTTTCGTTGGGATTTTTCGACGAGATTTGCACAGAGTACAAAGTGCCCCGTGCTATGGAAATCCACCGGCCAAACAGGGTCTGAAGTGGTGACATCCTGTGTTACCCTTGCGGTTGGCACAACTCAAGTTTTTGTACTACGATGGACTGACAATTGCCATGCCGCTTCAGATCGCAAAACTTGTTGATGCATCCCATCCACAGGGCCCTTTATTTTGCGTGAGCGAAATATCCCAACTGGGTAACGCATCCGTGGCTAACGGGCACGACAGGGTTCCACCTTAAGCTATGTCGACGTTTCGGTTGCGCCTTGGTTCTTGCGCCTCTCGAGGGTGCTCCACCCCTATCGTGGGTGGCCACTTGCAGATAAAAATAGCAGGCTTGGGAAATGGCTTGATGCCTTAGAATCGAATGAAGCAACGAAGAATACTATCAGCGACGATGTGCTCTATCTTGACAGCTATGAACGCTATGCTGGTGGGACACATTTGAGGCGTGAACACTTGGAAGCGATAACTGATTTTTTCGTTTGCAGAAAATCGGCCAGATACCAGTCAGGTTGCAAAAGCAGTGAATGCAGGTCGCGAACTACCTTGATGATATTTCGTTCTTTTGTCGGTTGGTGCTGAGCATTTGCTTGGATACCGTTTGCGTTTGATGGGGATACAAATTAATGATGGGTGTTACTCAACTCGAACGTCGTGTTGTCTCGTCTGGTGCGCTTGAGCCAAGATCTCTTCAACGTCACCTAGCACACGAGCACCTGTCGTTGGTGTTTACAACCGGAGAAGCGAGTGATCGTTAGAATATGCGCGCTGTAAATGGCCTTCCTCATGTATGACAATGACGAACGGTCATTTCACGATTAATATTGATTCTGTGGGTCTGCTGCACACGCTACTGACGCATTCCATAGGTTACTTGTTCCAGTTACGTCACCGTCGTCAACACTGAAAACATGGAATTAACAAAGCTACAATTATGCGGCTTGCGTCACAGGGTGCTAGAGTTGAACCCCAACCCTAAGCCTTTATCGAACCTCAAACTATCGAAGAGATCGCTATAAAGAGGAACCAGAATTCCTTCATCCACTATCTAATCGAGTATCTTTAGGTCTTGGTATCCGTTGAATGCTACAAGTTTCGATAGAGGTTGCATTCGTCTTTACGAAGTGGGTCTTCGGAGCTAGCCCACGGGTGTGTAGATGGCGGGAAGGGGTATATTCATTCAGTGATTCGAGATTCAAGAAGGTATAAATGTGTACGGCGGAGTGGTTGAGATCATAGTATATCACACAACTATCCTTTCCCGCCGATGTTCCTCCAGGCCCCGCTTCTGCGCCAAGAACTTATGGATAAAATGTATCAATTATATTTAACTAAGCCCACATGGGCGAATGTCAGCATGGGAATCAACGGGATCGGCAATCTTGACGTTTCTGATTTCTTTGTGCATTTCTTGACTGCGGCTCATCGGGACTAGGCCATTGGCACTCTTCAGATGATCTGCAAATCGGACTTGTGATCCTGTCCAATCAGAGTCACTCGGCTGAGACAGCCGGGGCACCTTTTCGGTACATACATATCAGCCCTGCGTCGCTGAAGTTTTTGCATGATTGCTGTTGTTCCGGGCAAGGCCGATTTCTTTTCATATCTCGATTATTTGAGTGGAGTGCAACCTTCTTTGCGCACTTCTGACAGCATGGAATCAGAGAATATAAAGAAAAAGGAAATATAAATTTCTTACCCACACACACCGCTCGTTTGCGGGGGTTTTGTGCTGCTGTTTGCGTCGGACTTATCGGAAGCGGAATTTTGTTCTGGTGAAGTTGAGATCTCACGATCTCATACATGAATTAGTAAAATAAAGTAGAGTTTTTCAACCCTCTTACGTGGAAAGAAATGGTGAGCATAGCCAAGGAGGGGCCTCAGCCAGATCGGATCTTTTCAAACGTGGGAAACTGAATTTGTCCCTTGCTTCTGGCTACTCAACTACCTACTGCGGGGATAAAAGGCGGGACCCACCCCACAGATTCACTTACTTGCGCTATTGTAAGATTGGATCTGTTAGATCAGTCACAAACGTCAACAAAATGCGACAAAACAACTTCCTTCGCTATGACTGCTGTGTGAAGGGGATAAAGACCCTGCCAAGTAGATCCCGTTACCAGCGGAGAGAAGTTCCAGGGTCTTTGGAGAATGGCTGCCACGGAACATGACGTTGCTAAAGGCTGAACCTCAGATCGGCAGCCAGACCTGCGATCGGCGGAACATGCAGGCAGCGAAAGGTGGTACACCTAGCCAAGGACACGCTCGAAAACGACTGACGAAGAAATAACGTTGTTGATCCTTGAGAAACGTTGGGCGCCATGGCTATTACCCATTGCCCATGGCCCATGCAGAGATTTAGCATGCGAAAGACGAGTGGGCGAAAGGAGACGCAAAAGGCGGGGTGGGCATTTGTCAGCCTTGCGTTGATGAATGGGGAATTCTTTCGCCCTAGGTAAGTGTTGAAGGAGAATTTGGAGGGCCATACGGTAAGGGTCCAATTATCATGACTTTTGCACCGCGGGGTCTCAGGGCTATTACCTATATTTAAGGTTATCGCCCCGTTGCCACCAGATTGGAGTTTCTACTCTGGTCGAATGTCAACATCATCAGTGCTCTGCTTGGTGGCCACCGCGGAGAGCACATGCGCTCGAGCGAATTACCCCCAGGAAACGAGGATATGGATGGTCGCTTTACTAGGAGGGTAAGACACAGAAACTACTTTGAGAAGGGTATGATGAACCCGTCAAAGCTAAGGGTTGGTTCGAGCTGGCCAAGGAGACAGACCTGAAGGTTGCAGGGAGTTGCAGGGAGGAAGGGAGCGAGTAAGTGAGTGATATCAACTAACGATGGATGAACGATGAACGCTGCGTAGTACCTAGTACCAGAAGAGTAGAGCCGGAGCAGTTCTAGTAGTTCCTAGGCAAAAATAACTTCGCAGAACGGTGGAATACCATTGGAGCTAACCATCGCGGACCTCTTATCCACACTCAAGCCCAGCAGCTCCTCTTCCACCCCTCAAACCCCTCCACCCACCCCCAGCACTACGCACCCACCACCCTCCGCCACTGCCCACTGCCCACTACCCACTACTGTCGGCCAGGATGCATGGCCTGCATCAGAGTAGTCTCCTCCTCCGACCCTCGCTCCCGTGGAGCTGCATAGGCATGGCATGGGCATAGGCGGAGAGCAGACGCACACGCACCGCACTTGCTCTTTCTTACTCTTACTCTTATTCTTACCCTCTTACACACACCTAACACTCACACTCGCTGCTCGCACACTACAGTCGTCATTATCAATTGGAACCCACTACTACTTTAGTCAACAGGGCCCACCATCCGTCACCACCACTACCACCATCATCATCACTACTACTTCTTTGCCCTTCCCACTTCACTTCTACCCTTTATCAGGTCGCCTTCCCCTCCCCCTTCTGACCTTCACCTATCTGCATACCCCGTTTGGCCACTGCACTCTCACCTGCACATTCAATTTTCAGCTTCATCATACTTGGGTAATCAACCCGTCCCAGTGCTGCATCGTTTTGCACATCGTCGCCAAACGTCAACGATCGTCCTCTTTCGGTACAATTTCTAAATACCAACGATGGACCACCATTGGGCCGTTACCACTTCGTCCGGACGACGCGTCTCGCTACTATGCGACGAACTGACTGATTATGCCGTCTCTTATGCCGGCTCTAGCTCTTCTCCGACGCCTCCGCCCTCTCCTGATTATTGCAGGCCATATGCTCCATTTCGGACGGATTCAGTCGGATCAGCCTGCTCCTCCACTTCCTCGCTCGCTACCGTCTCCTCCCAGGGGCTCTACTCCCCGCAAACACCACCGAACATGAACCTGCCGCCGCTAGAAAAATTGCTTCCAGTTCCCGAGAGTGTGCTATTCCACAGCAAGTACGCGGCGGAGCTTGGTTCTCCAGTCCTTGCTCCAACAGTAGTGGCTCTACCAGTGGACGGTAGCATCTCCCCAACAACCACCCACGCCACAACTGTTTCTACCCCTCCTTCGCCGAAAACTTCAGCATCAAATCCGGCTATAAAGCGGTCAACCCGGCGCTACGCTTGTCATTGTGGAAAGTCCTTCACTACTTCAGGGCATCTTGCACGTCATACCCGCATTCACACCGGGGAGAAGAACTACGTTTGTCCTGAGGCGGGATGCGCAGCGAGGTTTAGCAGACAGGACAACTGTATGCAGCACTTCCGTACCCATCAAGGCGGTACAGGAACCAAGCGGTCAATGCGGAAGCGAAGAATGTCGGCAGAGGCGGTCCCAACACAACGCACCACCGAGCGAGCGGTATCGGAGACGGTCCCGCAGCAACAATCACCGCTTTCACCACCAGTGGCAGTTTCTCCGACGCCGTCACTGCGCCAGCCACGCCCTCACTGCTACAGCGCCCCTCAAAATTACATGTACCCCAATTATTTTGAGCCACTTGGATCCGACGGCGGACTGGCCGCGCTGGCGAACGTTGCTTGTTCCGAGTACTCTTAAAAGTCGTTAGTTCCTTCCGTCTTGCACATACAGCAGCAGCATGCATATATATATTTTTTGTTGTTTTCGCTGCAGGTACATTGATTTTTCTTGCACATCCTTCATCCTTGCCTACAACAAACATTCCATTCAAACTGTCCATATTTTTGCAGGCAATTTTATCTTTCTCTTAACCTATCTAGGAATGCCATAATGTCTTTTCTCTTCTCGTATATACTTTGGGGGAACGGTGGGGGCGGCCTTTTTGTAACGGGTGCGGTGGGGGGTTGTTTTGGGGACTAAGGGGTGTGGCGTTATTGGGAGTTTTCATGTTTGTTTTTTTTTCTTTTCTTTCCCTTCGGAGGGTTTTGTGTGGTGCTCAAAATGGGTTTTTGTATATGTACACGGACGTGGTATCGTCATTTCTGGGGCTTCCCAACTTATTCTTAATCTTTCAATGCTCTTTTTTCATGCGTGCTTGGTGTCCCTCGGTTTCGACAGTATGTATTTCTCACGGGATTGATGTATACTACGATACTACGGTAATGGAAAGTGGAGTGGGTGCTCCCGTCCAAAAGAAAAAGGTTGATTCATCTGATTCATCTGTCCTTCGTTATCGTGGCAACCAGTGGATATGTGTTGTGTAGTACTACCGGTATCCTCGTAGAGCACGCGGAGGAGAAAAGAACGAATGAAACGTTGACGAAAGCAGCAAAAAAAAATTTTAGCAAGCAGCGACGATCTTCCATTCCAGTGCAGCGGGATTGGCAGAAAAGACCACCTCCAATTCCCAGACGCGTGAACAGAAACATGTCCAGTCATATTCTGACAAGCCTACTTTTTTCGGTCGGCATCGCCGGAAACCTTGAACCGCTAGCTGGGCGACGCGAAATCGAGAGACAGCCCGGAGGGCGCTGGACGATGCGGTAATCGAGAGACAGTGGGCTAGCCGGGGAAAGTGTGGCGGGCGATACGATGGGGTCAACTAACCAAACCCGGAGTGGGCACGCGCTTGCTGCCTTGGGAGGTGGGGTGTGTAGCTGCTGATGCAATGAATGCCATCGGAGGGTTTTGTTGTTGCTGTTGCTACGGGACGAATCGCCACAACTGATATCGCGGCTTTTGCTGGGTGCGGATTGATAAGACGATTGGGGGGATGGAGATGGCCGCGCCACCGCTGCCGTAGGGATCCGTACGCGATATACACGCAGACGGTTCGCCTGGAGATGCAAGTTTTAGGAGGCGACGCCCCATCGGGAAGCGAGATGAGGAACGATCGACAAGCAGAGCAAACAGGCAAAAAAAAGCTGCGCGCGGGGATCCGAATTGCCTGGTAAAGTTTCGATGGTTGTTGCTGTGTGGCTGAACCCGCACACCACACGCAATACGTAATTTGCTCGAGCGGGTTTTGGTGGCTCGGGTTTTTTGCGTCGATGGAACTTGCCGTGACACCCAGCCCAACCCCAACCACAGAAGTCTATCTGGCTGCAGGGTACCGATGGGCGGTGCCGGATGTTTCATCCGTCATGTCAAGGTTTTTTCTGGCAGTAGCATGGTCGCAGGCACAAATGGGAGATATGGCTGGTTCCGACTGCAACTGCACTATGGACCCTGGGTTTGCTGTGCGGCAGGCAGCAGCAGCAGCAGGCACGAAACGTATGGGTGGGAAACTGGCTATGATGTCAGACCCTTCCATGAAACAAAACCGTGACGCGACGTGGTAACGCAGTTTGTTCGGCGTAACTCGAACTTGCTCGAACTTTCTCCAACTTTGTCCAGAGCCGAACACAATAAAAAGGATCGATGTACCCTGCAGAGCGTGATCGTGACGCCCACAGGAACGCAGCGCTAGCATTCCCAGCTGCGCTGCTCGATCAGTGCTGATCTATCTGGGGAACTGTCGGGGAGTTTGTTTTGAGCGCCAACCATCCATCCTGGGCACCGCACCGGTTTTCCCGTGACGACGTCTCCAAGAGGAAAAGGTTATGGCTGGGGATAAGCTCGTGCGGGAATGAATACCCGCGGGCGGGGGGCTGGTACACGAGCTTAGGCTGGGGATCGTCAACATGCATAACGCACGGTGTACCTTCTCCTGCATGTGCTCCAGCCCACCCACCCTGAATGCAAAGTTCTGTAGGTTACCTGCACATTGCATACGGTGTAGGTTCACCACTCTCTGCCTGCCTGCCTGCCTGCCTGCTGCTTGTCAATCCTCCCCCTTCTGGGTGGTAAAGCTTGCTTTTCGACGACGTATCCACGAAACCCATCAGAACGCGGTAGCGTGACCTATCTACCGGGTCACGCGATTACATGCAAACTTTCTTTTCCCCCTCTCCCCTCCCCCGAATACTATATGTGATATGACACGGCCTGGAGATTGGCCTGGAAGTTGGCTCCGTATCTATATCGGTCTACCGCCAGACTTTGTCTTTGCGATTGCGGGTACGCTTGGCTGGTGCCAGTTGGAGGGGGGGTATATATAGTTTCAGCGATCGACAGAGAAACAACTCCACGCTGCGATTCCCACAAATCTATCACGGACCACACAGAAAACTGGCGATCGAGCGCGCCGTTGTGGGAAAGATTGGATTTGTGTATGTGTGTGTGTGTTTCGGTTATCTATCTATCGAGATAGAACGACACACATGTTGGGTTTCGGGTTGCTGGGTTGTGGCGCGATACAGTTGGGGGTGGCTTGCCCAGTGCAGTATCCTGCTATTGGGAGGAGGAGAGGGGGAGTGGGGGAATGGGTACGCTGTTGATGGCCGGTGGTTATCGGAAACGAACGTACGTACCGGCACCGACGCTTTGTTGTTTGATAACCCACTTCAGCCAACCCGCAACGAACCAACGGTTAGAAATCCCAATAGAACCTTCTCTCCCACATTCCACATTCTTCTGCCCCCTCCCCCGTACGCCCCATTCTAATAGGTAGGAGAACAAACAGCTAGCAGGGGGGCACGGAAAGAACATCAGCGATATCGCCGCAATCCTATACCCAGAAAGCTTTCTATACTCTTCTATCAAACAACCTCGATCCCAGCGTCCCGAATCCCGATTAATGCACGCAAACCTTCTCTCTCGAACCATCGAAGAATAAAGAAACATGCAGGGCTGACCATTAATTTCCAAAACCAAAAAAAAAATACCCGGGGCATTGCGTAAACACCCACATACGGAATACCCACATACAGAATGCCCTACCTAGTTGGCCATCCCTCAAAAGATCAGCATAAACCGGCAAAAAGGAATAGCAATACCTGGGTTCGGCATTGTTTACCATACCCTTCATAAGCAGCAACCGAGTACCAGCTGCCGGGTTTCCTTTCTTCCTTCTGCAGTTCTTTCGTTTTCGGTAAGAACATACGGCACCTAAATGCCATGTCAGCCCCTCATACCGAAAGTCCTATATCAAACAAAAAACTTCAGAACCTACCCGGAAACGTACGGAAGCAAAACTCGGAATCCTATCCTGCGTTCGACGGCAGATCCCTAGCAAAAAGCAAAAAAAAAAAAAAAACGTTTATTATACATCAAAAAACACCCAGCCTCAATATGCAAAGACAACAACTTCGCGAATGCAGGATGACCTCAAAAGGTAAGTAAGCCCTCGAGAAGGGACAAAGGGATCAACAAAGGGGAGAGGGGAGAGGGCTCGATCCACTTGTCAATACTCGATGATGTATGGAATCGCCGGGTTGGCTGGTTATGGTGATGGTGGTGGTTTCATAACCATGGATCAACGGTACTCTCAATCATATGAACTGAGGATTGGGGTGAGGGTGTTGATGCTCACTACCATGGATCAGCGTAATTGCATATAACGGATATAGGGATGATCCTTCAGATGATCCGTACATATTTGACATGTCAGCCCCCAATCCCCGTCATCTTCGCTGCAATCTTCGCTGCAATCTTCGCTGCAGATCACTCGGTTAGGTAGGTTACATACTTCTTTGATTCACTGCCATGTGAACCGGTGGTTGATAGGCGTGCCTGCATCGAATCTATATGCGTAAGCAGGGTCCCCGCGGGTTTAGATGTCTGACCGACCGAAACGACAGGCAGAAAAGGCCGCAGTTGGGCAACACCCACGTTTCCCACGTCGCCATACTGTGGTCATAAGGGCTCATGTAAAATGATCAACTCCTGAGGTTTTATAGTGATTGAAGAATTTAGGGAGTGGGGGGGTATATGCCGCCCTCCCACACAGCTCCCAGTGCATTGATAGAACTTGATTTCAATCGAACAGCCTGAAGTCTGCGTTTGAGGAAGGAACGAATACGATTACATGTAACCACCCGGCCAGGGAACATCTCGTCTATTCCCTCCATCTATCTAACCCTCAGTGACCTCAGGATATATAACAGATTACAGCCACTCTACGCCATAACCACCACACCCTTTCCCACGAACCCCTGGATGATTGAGATCTTACATCTCATCTCTACTGTACATCATCTCTACTGTACAGAAGGCATATCGTGCATCTGCCGAGCGCCCTGTCACCGCAAAGAGGGGTTTGCGGAATTCCACTTCCGACCCCAGTCTATCGTTCGGCACAAACGTCTCGGCTAAATCAGACGGGACGTCCCGTGGTGTCACCGGCCGGGACTGCCACTGTCACGGAGGGTCCAGGCTCGTCTAGGGCCCGTCTGGTACCACTTGGCAGTGAGAGATCATCATCATCATCATCATCGCAGGAGAATAGAATGGAGCAGTAGAACACCCTCAGAGGAACAAAAAGAAGCTTTCATTGGATCTCGTGTATCCTACAAGGTGGTTCGTTGCCGCCAAGAGGATCGTCGATCGCTTGTGTTCCGTGCACTGCTTAGATAAGGACTGCTCACACGTGGGCTGACTGCGGCTCAAGGCTTGGCGTTCCTCGTCCAAATCCGGGGGCTTATCTCTGGAAATGCAAGTGAGAGTAAGTACATATGAAGTCCTAGATTCGGTGTTTAGAGTATAGATAATCTCTGGAGGTGGGTGGAGATACCAGATATTCATAATGGATCACTCGACGAACCCCCAAGACTGGGCAGAACCCAGGGATCCCAAGAACGACTGTAAACAAACTCCCCCCTTCTTTCTCTTTGGTACATTCTTAATACCTGTAATTCTTCCGCGAGTTTTAACCCGACGAAAGAAGGCGACGGCACAGCTCCCTACGAATAATTCCACCGCAGATGCTTGGCGGAGACGGCGTTATTGCGGTAATTAGCATCCACATTATTTCGACGGATACTTTCAAAGGTTTCTAGGAGCTCTACTCTAATAGCAGTGCCCAACCACCCACCTCTTGACCGGAATCATCTGCGGCCTCCAGAAGAGAGGGGGGATCCATATGCATACATGGATCATAAAACACAGATATCGATAGATAGGCTTTCATTGATAGGTGTTTTCATCTGTTTCTTTGCATATGCAACCCGAGAATATGTTCCGGTGTTCTCGCTAAAAGAAATGTCCATATTACTCCCAGAGGAAGAAGCGCCAGCTAAAGGGTTCCATCTTATTATCCATGTGGAAGGGAGGGATTTCTTTAATTATGCTTCAGTATAACGGATTGATGCACTCCCGGTATTACTGTAGTCCGGCGTCTCTAGTTCCAATGGCACAATTCCCAATGCGCACAAAACATTGTTCAGTCCCGGGTTCCACGATTGCGGGACCCGTGTCATGTGCAGAAGCAAGCACTACCAATGTATACTGCAGGCTATCAATCGCACCAGTAGCCCAGCAAGAAGCTCCCCGTCCACGTCCCCAGTTCCGAATAGCGGTAAAGTTCCCAACCCAGCGGGGTAGATATGTTATCGCTTTACCCGTGATTGTAGACGCAAGGATCGCCAAACTCTGAGAGACCAACCGTTGGAAGCTGAAGGAAGTCCTGGATCCTTAGATACAATTCGTGATTCGACGCCCCACCCTGTGGCGCAGTGACGATATCTCATTGCCTTTTTAAGGGAACGATATCGCGTAGTACTTCATCCACCGCCACCGATTTGGGGCGCAATTGGTGTTTTCCTACACCACATCCTTCCCGTATCTGAAGGGATAGGTCACATAGACACCCTCTAGCGAGTTTTCGAGCAGCTGACATGCCAGCCGTTATACGTAAGTTCTTGCCGTACCTGGACCCTCCCACGCTACGGGCGTTTTTCTCTGCGTTCGATGGTCTTTTGGAGCTGGAACGAGTTTTTCGTTTCACAGCGTAAGCGTTGCAAGTGTTCGTCCGGAATCAGCTCTAGTATGGGGTAGATGCAAATAGCGGGGTACATATGCAGAGTATATCCAATGGTGCATGCAAACGTCTTTTCATATCTTGCCGAACTCCATCCGAGCAGCGTGGGCTTCAAGCGAGTAGAGGGAAACATAGACATGCAAGGACCCTTTATTTTTATTATTAGTATGTATGTAAAGGTGAGTTGTCTTATATGCAACCAGAAAACGCACCCATTCTGAAGGTTCCTGGGCTTGCAGGAAAGACGTTTTTTGGCTTGCGTGCATATGCACAACCTACTAGTAAGTAGCTAGCGGACCACCATTGGCCAGTTGGTTATATATCGCGGTCCTGGTTGTACAGATATTGCAGCGATTCCCAAGATAAGCTCAACTTTCTCGAGCACGTACTCTAGAGATGGTAAAGTGTCACACCGAGCTGAGCGGTTTAATCAGACCTATAACCGCACCCCGCAGGCAATGGGGATTTGTTGATCCAAGCAAGCCTTTGAGCTGCAGGTGACATCGACGATCAATATCAAAATGTGGTTTAAGGTACTCAAAGAGTATCCCTGAGGTAACATACTCTACTGGAAAAAGAGTTGCGTAGGTATGTGTAGTAGGTACCTGATTCTTGATTGAAAACCTGATGAAAGTGGAGTACGCATGGTAATTCACGGTGACAACATTGCGGCCGTGAATCTTGTACATACGGTACCCTATCCTTCGTCAAAATCATCACTATTAAGTAATAGTTGCCTCCACCGTGCACAACATCATATAAATTCCTATACCTCTTAGCGCATCGCCAGTCAGAATAGGATAATGTGTTTACGTATTATCATTTGCACCCAAATTGAAGGTGCTATCCTGGACAAACGTACATGGTATTCCAAGCCAGACGGGCATTCTCCAACTTTCACGGTCCGAAGGGTTGACGGCATGCAGCCTGAGACATAAATGGTATGGCCAAGGCATCGGTGCGGAAAACTAGTGTAGATGCGGCAGCTTACTGAAGACGGTGTACTCGATGGACCTGGAGCCAGCAAACAAAAGAGGGGGGCAGTAATAGGTAGGGTCAGACAACCATCATCATCATCAGAAAAGTCACCTAGTGCCAGATGAACACGGACTGATCCGAAAGCGCCTCTAGATTCAGGCTGCTCCTTCATACACGTTTCAATCGTACCCCACAGGGTACACCCTGTGTTGAAAGAACTGTATCCATGAATGCTGTAATTGTTCCGGTTGTCGTCGTTGTGATTGGATATACCCTAGATCTCCCTAGTCGGCCGGCTGCGAAACGGTATTCGACGGTTGTTGGGAACCCCGCATTGGAGGACAGAAGCAAAGGGAGGATCTTTGCACTACCTAGGCGAGTGCAAGCTAGTGTACCTACATGCTTTAGTCCAACCGCTAGATACATCAGGGTTGACGTGCTAACCCGCGTAGAGTAAGTACTGCCACTGCATCACCGCAGCCACCCGTGTCAACCGTTTACCTGATGCCGGGCCGCGGAGCATCTCTGGAGTCAAATTTAGACGACTAGATTGAAGTCAAAACGCGGATAAATAGCTAGTACCTTGGGCTGTAAATGCTCATAGCAATTTGATGATGGACAAAATGATGACGTCGAGGTACCATGACCAACACCAGAGACCGTGACCACCGCCAGAATACCGTGACCTGTTCACCCCTCCGCTGCGACATCATAGGTATCACTCGATGTTAATTTGATTGGGATGAGAGCCTAGTAGAATTGGCTTATTAGGTCCATTTTTATTGACATGGTACCGTGACACATCTGGAGGATCCTATTGGAGTGAACAGAAACAGCTGTCGCCATGTCTCAAGTCGGGGTCCAAAGATTCTACTGACCGCCAGATTTGTTATTGTGGGACTGGAGAACGCCTCACCATTGATTCCAGTTATACCAGGCAGAGAAAATCCAAAAACTTGCTGAGGTTTTCCGCGGCAGGAGCTACTTCAGACACTTGAACGGCACCAGCAAATCAGACCATATTTTGATATTGATACACCGTTCTCCCGTCAAATTTAGCCGTGGCTGTGGAAATGAAGGGGAATACAATATCAAGGGCACTAAATGGTCATGAGATTGCCCACAGAGATTAATTGAGAGGGGAGGTGGGTGAAGGAAGCGAGAGAGTGTGGGTGAGAGTGACATACCTGGGAGTGGTATCCTATTGAGATGTAAAGTAGCTAGAGATGAGGACTTGTATGGATTAGATTAAGCAACACTAGTACCTTAGAGGCGCTATCAGAAAAGTTGGCTGTCACCGCAATTTGACCACAATGGGACAGAGACATCACTCGTTGGCAAGGGACATCACTCGATGGCAAGCACATTTCCGAGTGACATATTGTGTCTCACCGGACTAGCGAGAAAAATCTAATCGAAAGCGGTCAGAATTCGAGATAAATGAACATTATTACAACCCAGGAATCAAAACCGACGCCTCCGTACTTGTCCATCATATTCCACCCGCCATCAAATACCCAGCAACAGCAATCCCAACCGAACTGACACCTCAACAAAAACGCCATACCAGCAGAAAAATAAACGCCAAAATGTCAGATATAGATGAGAAAAATACGGTCGCAACCAAAGAAGTCCAACGTTGAGCAACAAGAAGAGAATAAAAGATAGAGATTTCAGCAAGATGAATAGACCAAACAACGGTGCATTCCGACGAAATAACCAAACCCTCACATCCCGAAAATATGAAGCATACATAGATGAGTAGTTTTCTTCCCATGCATCTGGTTCCAATATAAGTGAAAAAGGAAAAGAGGAAGGGATCAACCTTGTTTCCACTATATTACTACGATTAGTACCGTCAACGGCCACTCGAGGCCGAGCTTTCAGACGACGGTGTTCCAGGCTCAATCACTTGACTACGGATATTGAGGATCTGGCGGTAACTAAAGTTAGCCGTCTGGGTCCGACCCATCGAACTGTGCAAGATAAGATACCCAGTCATGCTGTAACAATTCTGCAGCCGATGGACGAGTTCTTGGATCACGCTCAAAACACTTCTTGAGGAAGTCGATACCCAAATCGCTTAACTGATCTGGAGTAGGCATCTGAGGTGGGTGTCCCGCTGCAATGTTCCACATGATTGCCCATTCATTATCAAGGTTCGCCCATGGCCTTCGGCCAGTTGCCATCTCAAGAACCACACAGCCAAGGGACCATATATCAATGCTTCCGTGCCGTCCTTTATTGCTACCGGTGATGACTGCAAAGTATACTAGTTAGAGGGGATCGAGACGGGCAGTGCCGGAGATTGGAAGAGGAACTACCTTCGGGAGACATATACATCGGTGTTCCGGTCATGCTATTTAGATTCGTTCGTGTGGCGGATCCTCCGCCTCCCCGGGTTTTGCCTTGCTTGGCGATGATCTTTGCAGCCCCGAAATCAACGTATTTGATGATTCCGTTATGATCCAATAGCAGATCTGGTCACCATGGTTAGCAGCACTCATCACGCGAGGAGTGGGACTTACTCTCTGGCTTGATATCGCGGTGTACGATGTTATTTTCGTGTAGATAGGCAAGGCCCTCCAACATTTGTAGAGCGTAGATCATAATTACGGTCTCGTCCTCAATTCTTCCGTGTTCCAGCAGTGATGCTAACGATCCACCAGAACAGAACTCCATAAAGAGGTAGACCTTGTCACGGTGCACTTCTATTCCAAAGTATTGCACAATGTTCGGATGATCGAGGAGTTCCAGAACCATCATTTCGTCCCGAATAGCGGTGGCAATCTGGGGAATGACCTGGGGGTCCTGTAGTCGAATCTCCTTAACTGCCATCGGGTAGCCCGAGTCTAAATTCATTGCAATGTACACAGTACCGAAATTACCCCCACCGACAAACTCGCCTTGAGCCCATCGTAAGGAGACATTGGAATATGACGATTTTGAGAGATATGTCAGCGACCGATCTGCCTGATTGCTGTCATCCAAAACGCGTCCCAAGGCTTGCCGTTCACTCTGGATATGTTTCCGGCTCGCTTCAATTTCCTCAAGCTGCCGCAGCCACTCTTGACGAATATGTTCGGAAGCTTCATTGTCCTCCAGTAACATGCTGACATCCATCTTCTTGAGCTGACCTGCTAGGGCTTCCATCTTCCGCTTCTCGGCCTGCGCAGCAAGAGTAGACCGAGCACCCATGATATCAAAATGTGAAATCAAAAGCGACATACACCCAGCCACCTTGGCACGCAGCCTAGAATACTCCTGCTCATTGAATGAGAGTATATTCTGGCCCCGAGTCATCACCATACAGAATTCAAGGGCAGCCACAGCCCAACGGAATGTGAGTCGGTTCGTAGCAGCACAGTCATCACATATAAAGCTGACCCAATCGACGGCAAGTCGTGTGAGCTTGTGATTGTTCAGGGCCTTCCGATTATTGTCCATGTATATCTGGGACCTTTGTCCGAACTCGGTGGCAAATGCAAAACAAGTCTGGATAAGTTCTTGACAACCTAAGCCCGAGGTCTGACGACGGATTTTCTCGACGCTATCCATGATAGTATTGGAAAGGCGATAGGTGGTTTTCTTGATCTTCATCAGTTCTTGATTTACCCGAGGAAGATTGGCACGTCGTTCTAACAAGATGTCGAGATCATGGTTAGTGAAGTTGGCAAACTCAATTCGCGCCGTTTGTAGACGAAGCTCAGACCCATCAGCCACAAGTCGCAGTCTTCCTGGCTTGATATCCACAATTGGCTCTTTCATATCAACGTTCAAGATTCGACCATCCCAGAGCAAGTTTTCTTGGGGGGAAATAATTAGCACGTAAGAGCACATATTATCTTCCCTGAAGACGTCGGCATCCCCATGATAGCATGTCCGTAAGATAGATTGTATCTGGTGGGGACGATCATAAAGCGAGGGATCTGCGACAAGGTAGACACCTTCATGTTCAACGCTGGCAGTGTACACTAAAAAGTGGCCTGATGCGATTAAGCATGTCACTAGCGCCCGCAACTTTGTTCTCTCTACGCCGTACTCAGTCGCATTCTCAAACCGTTGGCTCAAGAGTCTTCGAAAGTCAGTTGACTGGTGGAAGACGAAGGGCGAATTCTAACGACTAACCGTGCAAATCGAAACAGCTTTCTCTGACGAACACGGACAGAGTCGAGGATTGACTTATACCGTCTACTGAGCTCGTCACCTTTCTTCTCTGGTGTTTTTTGAAGCTCTTTTTCGAAATGAGCCATCAAACGACTCAGGAGTTTGCTCGTCAATGAGCTGAAATATGGTAAGTACAAAGATGCCTCAGATGAATATCCACAAACCTGAAGTGCTCAGCTACTTCGATGTCACCCCCTTCAATGTAGCGGCCAATTTCGTTCGAAAAATTCCACTCAGTCTCTAAAATTTCTGCCTCCTTGAATGTATTCCTGTTTGAACCGATTCTCCATCCGATGAGTTTGAAGTAGTACTTCAAACCTTGTAGCACAACTTGCTCAAAGTTCTCGTCCATACATGGAGGCAGATCCCACCCGGGCTCGGGTTCCGAGATATGGGTATATTCCTGCTTTATTTTTACGGCCAGCTGTAAGACGGATTGAAACTGCGATATCAATTGGTCTGTCATCATTGAAACAGGCTCTCGCATTCGCTCTGCATACTGCAAACGCATCCCGATAACTTCCTCGATGAGACGAGTCGGAAATCCAATCAACACCAGTAATTCTTCGACGTACGGCGGAAGGTGGCGCTTCTCAAAAGCTTCCGCGTACTCGATCAGCGTCGTCTTAGCTTTTGCAATCACCGATTTAAGTCCGCTTAACATGTTGCTCTCTCCGGTTAAAGATTTCAAGTTGTCGTCCTTCAATATGCGGTCCAAAAACGAAGCCTCACGGTCGATCCCCGCAGCCTCATTATTAGCGGCTATCGTGGTACGCTGGAAATCCAAATCCTCGTTGCCAACCCAATTCTGCAAGATTTTGAGTTCAGTATTGATCAGTTCGGTAGTGTTATTCCAGGCTACGAGAGCATCCCAGCTTGCGTTGAAAGCTGCAGAAGCACTATTTGGCTTCGCCTCCATCATAGCCCCCCTGGTTGGCCAGAGCTGTTCACACCGTTCCCATCTCAGGAGAATATCTTGCACTTGTTCTCGAGGAGTTTTGGACGTTTTATCTTTGCCTTGAATTTCAAAGTGTATAATCTCATCAATCAACCTATCGGTTTTCGACTGGCCATCATCGACCATCCGCCGTTGTGCAGCAATTGAGCGGCCGCACACCCGTGCGCGGATCCCCAGAAAAAGTTCTGTCTTCATTGTCGCAATCTCTTTCCCCTCAGTGGGCCCGGTCAGCCTTTTCTTCTCCTGTTTAACCACGTCACCCATCAATACCGAAGCCAGCATAGAATGCCATTCCAGCCGTTCCCGGTTTTCGGGATTCTTCAGTTCTTCAGCGGATGGCTCCATGTCATCTTGGCCATAGAGGAAGTTATCGTTATCATATAGATCATTATTATCGAAATGGCCGTCCGTCGACGGCGACTCATCCTCCAATTCCGACTCTTGGTAGAATGAGTTCGAGGTGGAATTGAAATAGTCCCCGTCCGTACCCTGACGAAGCCGTCGGACATATGCCCCCTCCTGCGATCTATAAAGAGCACTGGGATCTCGTCTTGTAGGGCGAGACGTTGAGGGATCGCGGGGCCGACTGGAAATGGGATGTCGCACAGGTGCATAAGTACTAGATGGCGTTCGCACAGGAGGGGCGGGGCGCTGCAGACGGGGTATGGTCTGAACACCTTCCGGGGAGAGCCTCCCTGAGGTTTCTATCGCTGTAGGATAGGAAGAGCCACTTCCCTTTCGCGGCCTTGTGGAATTAGAGTTCCACGAAGAAAAGGTGTTGTTTCCCCGCAATTCCAATACACCACTGCCATTGGTGATGCTTCTATCGATATCTTCTTCGTCTTCTTCCACATCCCCATCGGCTATTTCCGGGTCGTCATCATGGTCTCCCAGTGCACCGCTATTGAGCATATGAGTTTCATCGGCGCTGTTGGTTCTCGCCCGCACTCCATTTGAAGCTTGAACACTGGAAATGTTGGGATCGGACATTCTTGGGTAGTTGGAAGGGGCGAAGTGAACACCGCGTTGTGGTACCGATTCGTCTTCCATAACGACGGTAGTGACTGCTTAGTCGAATCGAGGATGATGGAGTGTGCTTATGACTTTGGTACTTAGTAGGTAAGAGTTCAGCCGACTGGTAGAGTTGAGTGCACGGATCCACCCGTGCTGATGGGAGATGTGTGTAGTAGTTCTCGATGCAAGAACCGGCTGAGGTTCCTGTTGCCAAGCACAGCAGATCACCACTACCATGCGGTGCTCAGTGTACTACTGTAGCTACCCAAGTGGCTCAGCAATTGCCGACATGTGTCGTCGGCTACCTTTCTGTTCCTCTTCACACTGATACTCTATCTATTGCGTTTGTAGCACACTTTAGCCGGCAGCGGTGGGGTAGAACCCCCGTTGTAGAATAAAACGATTCCGAGTTATTGATTGGTCCGTGCCCTCTGAGGCGGCGCTAGTGGAAACTTTGTGGATACACGAGATGCTTCGAAGTCGAGTAGGAATATAGGGAATAAAAATTCCCGGAAAGCAGAAACCCCGAGGCAAAGCAAAAGCCATAGAGCTGCTAGAGCCCCGATAATAATCGCGTACAGAACGGTTGCATCTATCGTTGGGTTACTATGGTTTACTTCGCAAGAATTCTGGTACTTATATGTGTAGATGGGATCGCGAAACCGGTTCATGAACTCGAATAATAGCCCTTAAGTGTTTGTATAACCCAACAACCACACAGTCATCAACACAAATCGAAGCACTATGAGCGAAAACTCCGGGGTTCAACGTCGCCATTGTGTGGAAGCAAATTGACATCAACCTGTCAGTAGTAGAGGGTGTTGCTGTGATGTGAATTTTTTTGGTTACAGTGTAGAGCTGCAGATTTCACCAGCTTCCCATCTTTGCTGCAGCATATAGCAGCAAGTGTTGGAATTGGGATGATGGGTTTGTCACTTTTAGGATCTACTTTCATCTCCAGATTACATTCCCACTGCTCCCATAATTTTTATGTGTAATACATGGGTGCAAGGCATGCAGCTGGTGTATATGGTGGTGATTATTATGATGGTGATGGTGATGGTGATGGTGGTGAGAGTGGTGGATGTCAATGGCAGAGTCTGCTGCGGCGATGGCTGCTACGGTGATGGCTGCTACGGCGATGGCTACTGCTACGGCGATGGCTGCCGCAGCGGCCATCTCTTGACAATCTGACAAACCTGACAGGCTGACATGAAGGCCGTTAGGCTGTCACTCAAATACACCTGTAAGGCTTGCAATGGACTGCAAGGTCAACAACTGTGATAGCCAAAAATACCTAACAGCCTAGGAGTGAGGAAAACATGTCAAACTAGGTTGTCGAAGATGATAGCCCCATGTGAGGTTCACGTCATGCTTACCTATTTAATCAACCCCCCATAAAGTATGTTTTCTAGGTACATACCTAAGGTGCTGAGACTAAAGCAGGCAGTTGTATGCACGATTAACCTTAGCAGTATTCCGTAGGGGCTATCAGTCCCCGTGGGGTTCTGCACCCCAGTGAGCATGGCTATTAAAGGAGCCTCAATTTCAGCGCTTCCTATGGGTAACGCTATTCTGTAGGGGTCATTAGTCCGCGGGTTTGGACCCCGCGGATTGTTGCACTGTTCGGACTGTAGATTTCCAAGGTATCACTATTCTGCGCGGATCATTCTGCCAGGGAGTATGGGTTCTTAGGCTCCCGAGCACGCCTATGTTAGAAACTATGTTCTCATAATGGTCCTAGGGCAACTTATCCCCCTCGCCACTGGACACCCTGGACACCTCGCCGCTTCTTCGCATTGTACATTCAGTCTATCTCTCTGCTATTGAGTCGCTCCAGATCGAATAGGCCATTTCGGTTGGTTAGAGGGATTGGATCTGAGAGAACCAATATGGGATCTCTCAATTCATACTGCTGTCCTCCAGCTCCACTATACCACCCTATAACCTCCTCTTGTTCCTCCACTTCCTTCTCGTCACCCTTCTGATTCTTCTTTTTTCTTGCGACGCTTGCTGCCACACCATCATCCTTACTCGTCATCGCCGTAAAGTGTACGGAGCCTTACGACTCTTTCTTCTCTCCTTTCCTTCCTCACGACATTGAAATCTTTTGGAAACAGTCTCTGTACTCGTGATCTTAAGCTGCTCAACTAAGTTATTATATTTCCCAGACTGTATCACTGCCTTCAATTGAATATCCTCGTCACAATTCTTGAAGAACACAGCGAGTTCCGCGACCGAGTAAAATTGGGGAAGCTTAAGGATAGGATCTTGGACGCTTTGGCTGCGTAGGTAGCGGAGGGATGACTGTACTGAGAGTGATTTGGTAGCGTATCTGTGCGAGAAACTAGATCGTAACTGTGGCCGATCGACTACGTTAAAATAACTTGGCTTGGGAGCTTTAACGGAGGAAGAGGATGATTTGGAGTTTGATGGGGACAGTGGAAGCTATTCTTCGTCGTGCTTGTGGTTGAACAGCTCTTTTCCTGGCTTCTTGGGCTGCAGCAGTCATCATAGCTCCTCATGTCAAGAAGCAGATCTCGGTTTTCACCTAGCCGGCCCATTCGGAGGGGGAGGGGACCACGGGCACTGTCATACTCTAGTTAGAGTGATACAGCATGATTAAACAGCAGCAGATCTCTGTACAACAGCAAATTAAATATCTTACCTCCCATTCCGACTGCTTCCTGCCGTCGGAGCTTTTCTGGTGGTACTTTCAAACATTGTTCTTCGCCATAGACTTTGGGAGCGCTTTGTGGCGCGTTTAGAGACGTTGCAAATTCGAAGACGAAGAAGTTTAGAGGTAAGGGCATTGTGAATACTAGAAGCGGATTAATGAGGCTTAGCATTTGGCACACAGCCTTGGCGCGAAACTGACTGAACGATCGTGAGTGATGTTGATGTTGGTGGCTCCGAGTGATCCGGTGATAAGGTCGCTTGCCGTTGCGTCCTCTTCTTGTTTAGTGGCAGAGCAATGGCAGATAGCCTCTTGGTATCTGGGAGGCCGTCCCTTTCCCTTTCCCTCTCCCTCTCCCTCCCTCTTGCCGCTTCTTCTTCGTTCTCTACTTATCTGCGTGGCAGTGCCATCGGTAGGTGAAGATAAGTAGAAGAGAGGAACCGTTTTGTTGTGCTAAGGGCCTGAAACAGAGCTCAACACCGTTAGGTAGAGTAGAGTACGACAAGTGTTTTTTGCTTGCCTGAATGTCTGGGCCCAACATCGACTTGAAAGAGTAACTGCTTAGCACCCTACGGTACAGCAGACTAATGCCATACCTATTACTGGACCTCTGCTCTTACTGGACCTTGCATTGAGGATCGACGGTACTTTTTGGGGCACTTTTTTTAGGCTGCACTTCTTTCCGGACCTGTAGATATTCCTTAGAGATAAAACAACAAATCATAGAAACCTCGGAGCTTTTTTACTCGGAAGAGGCTTCTAGACGGCTTCAGAGTGCTTCCGGAAGGCTTCAGGAAGAGTTGCGAATGGTAGCCATCATCAACTCGGAGCGAGCCATGGACTGTCCAATTCTTAGGTGATGCTGGCAGAATACTTGGGGGCGAAGACCAGTAGGCTTGCTCCGGCCTTATGATGACTATCTGGGCTATGACCTGGACTCCGTGGCGGGATGTTTATGATTCGCGAAAACTGAAAACCTTCACTCGGTGAGGCCACAAGCATATACTAAGAGATATAGATAGGAATGTCAAGGTCAAGGGAGGAATGAACGAACGAAAGAACCTGGACGACATATCTGGATAAATAAATAAACTGTCAGAGGAGGTATCTACTTGCCGCGTTGTCTTACGAGCTAAAAGTGACAGGTTGCGTATTACGGAAATTGAGCATGATGGATGAAGCATCACCAGGATTCTGAGGGTCGGGGGTTGCTATGCGTTTCAGCCAATTGCCCAGCATCGGGCCTTCTTATCTCGAGACTTATTGTTCCACAGAATCATCCTATCAAAAGAATAATCCCCTCCCAAATAGGGAATTAGCGACGATAACCTTTCGGAATTGCTACTTGTGTAATCTAGGTGAGGAAAAAGCGCGTTCGCTCGTGTTCGCTGCAGCGCTTGCAGCAGTAGGGGCAGTGCCCGCCTATTCCAAGGCTTGTCGAACATCAACCGATGCGATTGAGTGGAGAGAGTAACTGCGGGCTGTTTAAATATATATTAAATTATATTATAAGCATAGAGCACATGAAGTACGAGGGGGTTTTTGCGACCGACATCCTGCGCTACCTCCTGCTCCTGCTTCTGCTCGTGCGTATATTGTCTCTATCTTCGGGCTTGGGGGTTTTTCAAAGCAATCTGTCTCCTAAGCCCAACATCGCCGACGTAAGAAACCAAGCGAAACTCCAGCCCACTATGGTAGGAGGTAGGTTCTCAGGAAACACCAAGCATAGAAGTCTCCTGTTGGTAGAATTCCGAAAACGACCAAGGTGATTGAGAAAGGAGCAACAGAAGCATTCCAAAGCAAGCGGTCGTCGAGCCTTGTCGCATTCTACAATGACCCAAGCAAATAATTCCGCTAGGTAATCACCCCTCACCCCCCATCATGCTCCAATGCCCCCCCTCAATCGCGTGCATATGATCCCACCCACGCCGACCCATCACTCAGGATTCTGTTTTAATAGCGCGTGGGTCCGGGAGTCTGCATCTACTCTATCCAACCCTCCTATATACATACACCCTTCCGGAGCCAGTGATCGGGAGCCAGTACATCCGTCGTTCATTACTTAGCAACCATCGTCGCCCTCCATCCGAACGATACTTTGCTACTCTACTACAGCACCTAAATCGTTCACGAACGACGGGCAACATGGATACTTTAAACGAGACGTTACAATATGTCCCACTCAAGCATGAGTTTGATGGCTCCAACTCGCGCACGGGAGGAGACTCCTTGACGGAAGATCTGAATATTTGGTATGAGGTATGTATGCGCGCGCGCACTCTTTTCACTTGGTGTGGAGATTGGCGAAGAATTTATGGTGACAATCGATCGGCGTATGAATATAGACCGGTAATGTCGCCTGGGTCATAGTAGCGACAGCACTCGTACTCCTGATGATTCCAGGAGTTGGATTTTTTTACTCAGGCCTTGCAAGAAGAAAGTCTGCACTTTCGCTGATATGGCTATCGATGATGTCGACAGCCGTCGTTAGTTTTCAGGTTCGTGGAGAGCCGCACCTAAAATCAAATAATTATCTCGTAAGGGAAATTGTCATGATGTTCAGGGCTGATTCTTGGCGCACCCCCTACACAGTGGTTTTTCTGGGGGTACAGTCTTGCGTTCAGCCACACTGCCGGCAAGTTCTTGGGCGACCTTGAAAATATAGGCTTTCGGAATGTCCTCGGTTACCCCTCCGTCGGGAATCCCAAGATCCCAGACCTTCTGTTCGCTATTTATCAGGGCATGTTCTCTGCTATCACGTATGTCTAGTACCTCCCGATGTGATTCAATCGTGTGGCAGTCCTGACGGAGTGAAATGTGCAGCGTAGCACTCGCCATTGGAGCTGCAGCCGAGCGTGGGCGTATGCTACCTTGTGTAGTTTTCATGTTCGTGTGGGCTACACTTATCTATGACCCAATTGCATGTTGGACTTGGAATCCTCATGGATGGAGCTTCGTCATGGGAGGTCTGGATTTTGCTGGTGGAACGCCTGTCCATATTTCTTCCGGATGCGCCGCTCTTGCTTACTCCCTCATGTTGGGAAAGCGCCGTGGCCACGGTACCCATGAACTGAATTATCGCCCTCACAACGTTACCCACATCGTCCTTGGAACCGTGTTCCTCTGGGTTGGTTGGTTCGGCTTCAACGGAGGAAGTGCCTTGTCCGCCAACCTGCGTGCTGTTATGGCTTGTGTCGTGACTAACTTGTCTGCTTCCGTCGGTGGTATCACCTGGTGCCTGCTCGACTACCGATTGGAACACAAGTGGTCAACAGTTGGTTTCTGTTCCGGTGTAATCGCTGGTCTCGTCGCAATTACTCCCGGATCTGGTTATGTAAGTATCCCCCGCTTGTGTTAGTGACACGATCCCTAACGTTGCAGGTACCGGCATGGGCTGCCGTGGTTTACGGTGTTGTAGGCGGCGCTGCTTGCAATTACGCCACTAAGCTCAAGTTCGTTATTGGAGTTGACGATGCCCTCGATATATTTGCTGAGCACGGTGTTGGTGGAATTGTCGGTAACATTCTTACCGCATTCTTTGCCGCGTAAGTACTCTAAAAGGTGGGAATTTGACAATTAACTAACAACCTTGCAGTGATTACATTGCGCATCTGGACGGATCTACCGTAATCAGCGGTGGCTGGTTGAACCAGCATTGGGTTCAGATTGGGTACCAGATTGCCGACTCCGTTGCTGGCTTTGCCTACGCTTTCGGAGGAACATGTATCATCCTATTCGTCATGAACCTGATTCCCGGATTGAGCCTACGTGCTAGCGAGGATGCTGAGATCCTTGGAATTGATGATGCTGAGCTTGGCGAGTTTGCTGTAAGTTATTCTACGTAGCTGATTGAATCTGTTTACTGACCATTCAAAAAGTACGATTACGTCGAGCTCACTCGGGAGGTTATTTCTGAGGATGATTCGGTACCAAAGTTCTCTACCGATAATGGCTCTCGTATGATGGGCCAACCGGTAGAAAAGCAATAGGCTCGCAGTCGGAGCTTGTTTGTTTGTGTAGTTCGGTAATGTCGTGTATGTGACTGGGATTCAAGGGCTTTGTTTTTTTGTTTTTTGATTTAAGTGTCATTATATTTCCTGGTTTCTCCGACTATGTCATTCACTTCACTTCGCATTTCTTTTCTTTTTCTCGTCTTTGGTGGTAGTTGTTGCTGCATTGCATGGTACGCTTGTCGCCAGTTGTGGCTGCTCATTTTCTTTGTTCTCGGATATAATTCTCAAGTTGTATTTCTGTATGCGGGGCTTAATTTCGGATGGGAATTAGAATCAAAACATGTCCGTACTCTACATGTTTCTTGTGATGTTTCGGGGTCCTCTCGGGACTGGGGGGCATGCGGAGGTTTCACACAGTACATGAATCAAGGCCGGGTAAAGTTCCTTCCAATAACCTTCCCAGCTCGCGTTCACTTTCACGGTAACCAATCCACCGCTCCCCCATCTCCACGATGTCTCACTCTCCGTCTGCCCCACTACTACCGAACGGCGACGAAAACTCTCCGGGAGGATTTCCTACAGTAATTGAACGGTTTGGAGACGATCCTCGGATTTCCTGGTCACGTCTCGACAACAAATGGGTGCTTGAATCGGACGACGGCGCAGAATACCATTTCGACGATGCCCTCAAGAGATGGATTCCTGTAGTAAGTGTTTTGCTTCCATTGCTGTATTTTCTTTTATTTTTGCCGCAAGTTCACTCTCCAACTTAGGGCCCCAGTTAGATGAATCTTTGGCCGAGCAACAGCAAGCCATCTACGCCGTCGCCGGAGTCAACGAGAGCGAACCCGCGGTTCCCGTTAAGACTAAGCGGAAGAAGGTCTACATGTCGAATGAAGGTGCGGAGGATGTGAGTGCACTCTACCCGTGTGTGTGTGGCCGGATGACTGACCAGTGTAGGAACCTCAAGCCAAGAAGAAACTGCACTCCGGCGACAAGAACGGCAAGAAGGAGCCCAGAAAGAACGCGGCCGTCTACGTCACCAACCTACCACTCGACACATCCGAGAGCGAGATCATAGAGGTATTTTCGAAGTACGGCGTAATCTCGGAGGAGATCGACACGGGGAAGCCGAGGATCAAGTTATACCGCAACGAAGACGGCACGCCGAAGGGGGACGCGCTGGTCATATACTTCCGACCCGAGAGTGTCAACCTGGCCATCAACATGCTCGACGATAGTCCGTTCCGCATAGGATCAGGCACGCAGGGAATGATCAAAGTACAAGCCGCGGATTTTAGCTACAAGGCGCAACAGGACGCTCCAGCTAAGACATCCAAGAAGGAGAAGCGCAAGATCATCGCGAAAACACAGAAATTGAATAAGTAAGTCGCCGGCCGATGCGGTTTAATTTCCGAACTGGAACAACAGCTGACAGGTAACCTTCTAGCAAGCTTGTAGATTGGGACGACGATCCATCGGCGATCATTGAGACTAGTACAAAATGGGATAAACTCGTGGTATTGAAGCATATGTTCACCTTGCCCAAGTTGGAGGTCAGTAGATCCTACCCCACAGTGGTTTGTGTAGTTGTGGCTGACAGTTCATAGGAGGATCCAACAATGATCTTGGATTTGAAGGAAGATATCCGGGAGGAGTGTGAGAAGCTGGGTGAAGTTACAAATGTGGTGCTGTATGACCAAGAGGAAGACGGTGTTGCTACTGTGAGGTTTAAAGATATTGAGGGTGCGCAGGCATGTGTGCAGGTAAGTAATACTCTACATTGTCAATCTGTTGTACGGCAAGACTGATCACTACCTCCTTGTAGCTTATGGATGGTCGCTTCTTTGCAGGCCAGAAGGTCATGGCATACATTGCGGATAGCAGCGAAAAGTTCAAGAAGCACAACACAAAGAACACCGATACAGAGGCAGAGGAGGCGGAGCGATTGGAGAAATTTGGCTCATGGCTAGAATCCGAACAACTGGCAGAGACATAGGTGGGAACATCGCAGAACTCTCCGCCGCTTTCAAAGATCGCGCGAATTTCAGAAAGCACCGTGAATTTTCCAGCTTTTCTCCGCTTTCGCAGCGTGTCTCCTTCAGAGCCTTTAGCGGCATCTCTCCTGTCGCAGCATTTCGCAGCGTCTCTCCATTGCCAAGCCGGTCTCCTTTTGTACCGTATAATGAAATGGATCTCGTTTCAAATCTGTTGCGTGAACAGCAGTATGGCATTCTCTATCTATCTATCTATCGACAGCGACTCTACTACACTTGGAGAAGGTGCTCGGGTACACTTGGAGATAGTACTCAGGAGACATACTTGGGTGCACTTTGAGATGGGTTCGAAAGCTGGGTAAAGACGGCTAATCTGGGCTGGTCGAGAGCATGCTGGAGACGGTAGAGATGGGCTGACCGGGGACTGTACGGGAACAGGCTAGAGACAGCAGAGATGGACTTGGCGGGAGCTGGCGTAAGCTTGAGATGGTTGATGTATGCTGCGGTGCAAACGCTCATTTAAGGTTCCGTTAGATAGTTTCCAGTGACTAGTCTCGGAGTATATATCTGCGTTCCATTAGTAGGTACGTATATATATGGCACTAAATCCTCCTTCACGGAGCGACAATCTCCAGCCAGCTCTCGTCTCTAAGTGCGCCTGAGCACCGTCTCCAAGTGCACCTGAGTACTATAGCCAGCTCCCGGTGAACCCAGAGTTGCTGTTGGTAAATAGATAGATAAATAGGACAATTGAAATCACGCAGAGTACACTCCCAAAGCTTGCTGCGTACCAATAGCTTCCTACGTCAAGATCGAAAGTGGTGAACATAATGCTGATCTGCAGCCTTGCCCACTGGAAAGCTGGAAAATATCACTGGAAGTCCTCGGGAAAACTGGAAATATCCCAACGCTTTCAAAGTGGCCCCGAAGATATCAACCCTAAGCTTCTCGGAAATTCGCGAAGAGTGGAGAGCACCTGTCAAGAGAAGAGAAGCTTGGGTCTTCGCTCATGACATATACAATGACGACATTATTATTTTAATACAAGTATCGGCTGGTGCCATTTCTTCAAATTAATCGCTGATAGCACCGTCGTCTAATGCATCATCTTGCTCCTCCGTATCCTCTCGCTCGTCAAGTTCATTCTCGAGCTCATCACCAAACGTTGCCCCAGCCTCGTTGCCTTCCGCCTCGTTGTCTTCCACCTCGTCGTCCGAGACCACAACCTCATCCTCGCTACCCGCCACATCATCCGCATCTGCCTCGTCCTCTGAATCGTCATTGTCCTGAGCAGCGGATGGTGGTGGTAGTTCGGGCGTTGTAGCAGCAGCAGTAACCCGCGGCTTCTTAGTTATTGGTGTTCCATCCCCGTCGTCTTCTGCAGCCTCCTTCAACTCCCCATCCTCTACCTCCTTCCGCTTCCCCTTCCCTTTCCCTTCCTTCTTCTCCTTCTCAATCTGTGTAAACACTATCGCCATTAGCCTCCTCTCCCCTCCCCTCCAGAGAAAACTCACACTCCAACTCCCTCTCAATCCTCGGTACAAATTCCTCAAACTCGCACTGCTTCAACGCATTGATCACATCGTTCGTGTTTATTCCCTTCCGACCCTCACTGCGCGCAATCTCATTCGCCCTGGTTTCCGCTCGTCAGCCCAGGGATATGTATATTGGGCGCGGGGGAGGTACGTAGAAGAGAGGTAATTGACGAATACCGACCCACCCTGCGACAGCGCGGTCAATGCCGCCTTCTGGATCGCAGCTCCCGGCGGGAGAACACTCTTTGCCAGACGCGTTACGATTGTCCGGGGGAGGGCGAGGTCCTACGGAGCTAATTAGCTGTGCGGAAGCACAGCGGGGATGGGACGGACATCGATGGAGGTTACTTCTGGCTTCTTCGGTTTGGGGTTCTTAGCGGGTTTCGTTGCGGCGGAGGCGGCGGGGGTGGGTGGTGGTGAAGGCATGTACAGATTCGTCTGGGTTGGGTTTCGGATGGTGAGTTAGACGACGCGCCGAGCTTGATAGCGCGACAAACGTGTGGAGATGGCGTGGGGGTTTAGTGTGGGGAAACTGATAAGCACCTCGCATTCCCCGGAATATAATGAGTCCTACGAACCAATCCACATTCGAGTAGGCTCTTTCTTTACTGCCATTTCCGCTCCTTCCCTCTCAGCCTGCCACCCCATAATTTGCTGCCCCTGTACTCGACATGACGCGCTTGTGCCCCCCGCCATGAGACATGCCCGCCTCAAACAGACCAAGCCACGCCTGTGGTGCGGTGAAGCCCCCCGCCAATATACGCCAGGACAATGAGTTTCCAACACATCTTTGCACATCTTTTTTTATCGATGAGAGGAGTGGTCACGATGCAGAGCAAAAAGTGACGTGAGGGTGAAGGTGATTGCGCATTCAGAAGGCAGCCAGAGAGTAGAGAATTTCTCCGATTGGTTTTACAGCGTTTGCAGATGGGAGGGAAGAAAGGCTAAGGCTTGAGAGTACAGCTGCGATACAATCTAGAGGGTACTGTGCCACCGGTGAACATGAGCTATCGTGTCCATTGACATAGGTACCAGTACATACACGGAAAACTCGGATGATACAACAATGGAACCATGAACTTTTCGACTTGCCAGAAATGGAGACGTTGCGAGCTTTAGATGGGATTACCGGTACAGGCGCGTACTGCCGTATTCTAACGCCGCGTGACGAACTGTCAGCAACCTCGAAAACAAGGCGATGTTTGAGCTGAAAGTACCGCCGCAAGGCAAGAGAAACACGACCACGGCGCCCCTGGATCTACCGGTATGCAAGTGGAAATGACAGCATGGAAGCATTATGTACTATACTAGTACAGTCGTGCATGCCATAAAGTCCCAAGGAATGCTATGGTACCGCCGCTAGACTTTGCCTTACCGCCCAGGCTTTAAGATTAATGGGTCTAGATGGACTCTTTAACTAATCAGGAAGTGTCGGACGAGACAAGGCCACTCTCGTCCCGTATCTTCTGGGTGGTTTTGCAGCTTACATATCCAACTTCAAGTTAAAGCCGTGGCATCCAGCAAGCCAGAAAACTGTCAAATAACAGCAGGGCTATCTATCCTGCACATACTACAAAAAAAGATAGTATCCATCCAGATAACACGGTAAACGTCTCGTCCGAAATAATGCTGCATCTATAGATGGGGTTCTAAGTTTGGATAAAGGAGGGGGGGGGAGGGAGAAGAGAGGACAGATTAAATTGTCATCAAAGAATATACAACATCCTTACTCCGTTTAAAGCTCGACCGTTTTACCGTCTCAAATGCATCTCCGCCTCATGCTCGCTAGCCTTCTAGAAAACGCCTCCCGCCTCACCAATATCCCAAGTAAAATTAGAGTATGATATAACAACCATATGTATTCGAACAGCAGAGAAACATTACAGCCAAACGGAACTAATTCCGCCACCTAACGCCCCTCCATTTAGATATGCGTAGATAAGGGCCGGTGCCAAACATGAGGTCGGAATCGCCATTTCCGGACACTAAATACTTGAATCCATCCTTGCAGCAGCTGAACGCGATCCCATTCGTATAACTCGATACAGCAGTATAATAGCCATACAGTGGTAGTAGATTAGCCACCATATAAATATCTCGAGTTATGTACCACGAACAAAAAAAGAAAGCATATCAAACCGTACCCCACGTTATGTACAGTACTTAGAAAGTGTGTGCAGGTTCCCGTCGCACGCGGTTTCCATGGGAACAAATCACAGCAAAAAAAGAAAACGTCAAGCTGAAATGAAAAGGAAAAAGGAACCCGTTGAAACGGATGTGGGAATTTGAATGTATGCATGCGGAGTGGCCGAACGAACCTCCCTATGCACTACTTGTTTGTTTTGCGCATCCGGATGCAAAGAAGTTTGAATGCCCACATGACGATGGGGAACACTGCACGCGACACGGGCCTGCTTGATCAGCGGTGAAACAAATGTTGGGCCGATTAGGTGTGCGCAGGGGCCACATTTCTGGTTTTTGGTTCTTGGGAATATGATCGGGGCATCACTAATGAGATCTGATTTAGATTTGTATCGTAATGGGTGGCCGCGGTTCATTCTGTGATATAGCTAGTGAAACAGGATGAACGGCTGATCTGCTTCTACGATACCCACCACCCTCCTTACTGCCACAAAATCTGTAGGTGGCAGGAAAGGTTGGCAGTTTCGGCGGGAACCGAACCGTCTGTAAAGCAAGTTCACTGACATATGGTCTTGGGTTCCAACAGCCTCCCTCAAGCCACCGCCCGGTTAAATTATTACTATAGAACCGAGTTGGAACATTTCATCTCTCCTGTAGGAGGCATCATGCAGGTCATGCAGATACTCCAAACACCTCCGCGACCAATTCGTCAAAAGCCGTGTACACAATCGAAGTGCTAGTAACAGAGTTAGCTTGTGTGTAATACCCAGTACGAAATACATACTTCAATCTCTGGTTGTTGCAGACAGCAGATAGTCTCCTGCTGGCCAACTTCGCATTCGCCCGACCAACTACGCTCGCCGAGAGTTCTACAGTTCAGCCGTCAATTAGCATGCCTCACTCATGTTTCGCGACGATGGAACACACCAGGAATCAAGCTCGCTAGCATAACCGTTGCCTCTGTTCGGGTCTTCGATTTCTCCTTCGGTGTCCTCGGAACGGAATTTCTGACCAGCACACCGTCGGGCCAAACCGCATCACTGAGTCGTTGTATATATCCCAACAGCGATTCTTCATCCAAAATGGCCTTCGTCTGATCCCGGATTTTTCTGCCCAACTGCTATCAGTATATCCCTAAGCCCCGTCTGGTATGAGCGAACCTCTCAACAGTGCCTCCCAAGAGCTGGTGTAGTACTACTACTACAGCTCTTCCTCTCAGCCAATTACTCTTCCGGTTCAACTCGAACACCTCTAGAAACAAATCACAGATCGGCTTGACAAACGGTTCCACCTCCTTGTCCTCAAATGCATTGAGCTCAGCCTCAGCTTCCGCAATTGCGTTCACGTCCAAGCCATCACTCATAGACTTGGCAGGTGCTTGCAGCTGGTTTGTGGCCGCGGCAATGATGTTTGCGCTGGCGAGGGAAAGTTGGTCTAGGATGGGGAGATTTCCAAGGACATCTTCCATTCCGTCTGCGATCGAGTTGTAAAGACGCGACATGAGGTCTCTGCGGCCTTCATCGGCGTCTTGTTCCCCTTGAGTGGGTTCGATGCTTTGCTGGGAGAGGAAGGCACGGAATTCGCGGCTTCGACAGACTTCGGGGATTACTAGTAATAACTAGGATCAAAATAGTCAGTACTTACTCAATGATGGCTCCTACCATGACGGACTAGCCTTGAGGTATCTTTCCAAAGCAATACGTCTTTTCTCCACAAAATCCTTCTGCAGTTTCAAAACTACCCGTCTGCGAGGAAATTCAAGATCTCGGACGGAATCAAATCTCTTGAGCTGCTGGTGAAGTTGTAAGAACTCGCTATAACGTCTGGCAACAGCCCATTGTGCAGCAGGTAGCTGTTCGCCACCTTCCCTTTGCACCTCAACAATGTCTATATTTAGTCAGTTGTAATTCTTTTCTGGACTATAAAAGCACGTACACAGTGCGTATTCTTGGCCGTTTTCATTCCCGATCATTGTCGACTTGATTCGCACCTCCGATCTCCCCTAAACAACTTGAGTATTCTCCCAAACATAGGATGTCGATGATGAGCCTACGTAAAGACTATTGTCGCTCTCCTGTACAATGTATTGCTGTCTCTGAAGTTCCTTTCTCCGTATCTCCCGTTGCAAGCTCGATTTACTCTTCCTCAAGATTCTGATCTCGACAGTATTATTGGTAAGTTCGGCTTTTCTATACAAGCTATCGATGATTGCCTCCTGAGAGCATAATTTCTCAATATCGTAGGTCAGTGCAACAATAGCCTCCGCTAGTCCCAAGTCTCCCGGTGCAGCTTGGTGTATCTCCTCTTCACTGTCGTACTTAAGCTTTGCATCAACCTCCATGTATTTGTCGTCTAGTGCTTCGGCGACATCTTGGTTTTCTTCGGGAAACAAGTCTTCCTTGAACACGCTACCGCTGGGATTCCCACTAACCAGCCCCAACGATGCAAGACTGGGTGGGCCCGACTTGGGACCTTTCTGTACAGCCTTACTAGGCTTATCGTCGGTGTTACTGACTCGTTCTTGAGCAGAATCTAGAGAGCTTCGGGGAGAAGGATCTACTCCGAGGAAAGACCCAGTACCAAATAAAGGCGAACTTCTACCGCCTTCTAAGGCACTAGGGCGGTCTTCAATGATATCGTTTAACGCTGCCTCCATTGCCTCCACAATGTTGCTCTCCGGTGTATGAATCCCGGGTATATCGGGTTCAAGCGATGGTGCTGAAAATAAGGTTGCATCTTGGGGGTTCCAGTCATCATTATTCCCTCCGATATTGTGAGCAGAAGCAGACAAAGGGTCGGCATCCAAGTCATCTGAAGCATCAACGTTTGGCCGTCCGTCGAATGAGTGTCTACCTGATCCTCGTCGTGGGGGAGGGGGAGTTGGTGATTTAGCGTGCTCCTCCTCTAGGGTTTCTTGATTGAAGCCAGCTGCTCCAACTGTGGCACTAGTACGCTCTCCTGATACCAAGAATTTATACCAGAGATCCGAAGCCTTGAACCCAGGGAAGTCGTTCTTATTCATATCATTGTAGACTGCCGTTTGTGCTCGCAGAATTGCAAACCTTGCTCTGACATATTGCGTCTGCGATGCCCTGTCTCCGTACTTAAGGAATTCCTTGATAGCACGTCTCGGTCTATCTGATATACGAAGATCTCCTTTCGATAAATATGCGTCGTGGATCTGTGCAACATCGTTACGATCCGATGCAGTCCAAGGCGGGAAGTTTGCGGCGGCGGCAGCCACATTATCCTCCTCGCCTGATGAAGGTATATCATCTTCGAGCGGATTACGCAGCCCGCTGACTACAAGCCAAAACTGCACCAACGCCAATCGTTGCTTGCGGTCCATGTATTCCTAAGGCAAGTCAGTAACAATGTGGAGCCAGTCCATCAAGCGTCAAGCTAACCATAAAACAAGAAAGTCCGGCAGAATCTTGCATAACTTCTTCGAGGGTAGCAGATTCAAGTCTAGACGTAGGATTCTTTATCGGGGGCACACTCTCGCTCTGGGAACGGGTCATGACTCGGTCCACAGGGTTTCCATGACGGTGACCGGGGGCCGCAGAAAGGTGAGCCACCCTCTGTTCTATTAGTCGCTTTCCGGTTTCCAGTCGCCTCAGATACACCCCATAGCCATCGACGCCTTCCAACTTTGCGTCACGTTTGAGCTGTGCTGTAATATCGTTTCTCAGTCTTCTCGCATCTGAAAGATTATTGCACAGTCTAATAGAGCGAATAAAACGTTCAAAGTTTCGTTCATCGTCTTTGGGAGTGAGCTTTATAAATTGATGATGGTGAGGATCACCGCCACTTTGTATGCGCGAGTGACGGTGTGTGTCTGGCGAATGAGGAGTTGCATGTTGATCGAGCGCTGCTCGAAGCTTGCGTACAGTCTTGCGGTCCTGAAGTGTGGATCTAGCCTGAACAACAAGCACGAGTCAGCGGGAACATCGTCGCTCGGATCCGGGAAACATACTATCACCTCGATGATCCGATTCCAAGAATCGGGGTCACTCAGCATCGCCAACGCAGGAAACAAGACACCGCAAGCAATAATCTCCCTTGCAATGATACAGACTGCCCTGCTCTTTATTTCGTTCGCCGGCAAAATCAAAGGCAAAACCTTATCGACCAGCTTTCTCAGATGATCCTGCTGAGCTTGCTTCATATCCGAAAACCCCAAGCCCGCGGCAGCGTGTAGCTTCCCATTCCTGTACTTCGAGGCAATGGCCAGATCCAGCTCTTCCGATTCAGTTAGTTTGATATTAAGGTGTTTCCCACGCACTGCCCTCTCAGCAGCAGAGAAGTCATGTAGATGAGTTGTAAGAAGTGGCGTAATCTTGCCCACCAATACTTCTGTAACGTCGACGGCTTGTACCCTCCCAAAGACCTGAATGATGGTGTGTCGGACCAGGTTCTCAACTTGTAACGAGAAGGACGGATCCGGCGAAACTTTTGTATACCATGAATTGATAAAGTCACGGTTCACATGCTCCAGAAGTCCGTCCAAGGCCTGCGATATTGAAAATGATGGCGGATATAATGGTATCCGTTCAAAAGCATCCTCCTGGAGACTTGCCCTTACTTCTCTATCCCATGTGGCAGACGTGGTGAGCGCAAAAGGCTTTACATTCCGCAACGGGCCATCATCTGCAGCTTTGGAATAGGTGTTGCTTGTCAACAGCACTGCAGCGGCAAGCAACACGAACATCATGGCGCAACCCGTGAAGAAAGCCCATATGATGAGGCGAAGGGAAGGAAGCCATGTTGTCGCAATTGTGTTGAGCAGTGCGAGCAGCCCCAGGAATGCAAGAAAAAGATATTGTCGCTGTTGCATCTGTGTTGAACATCAGAGCAACTGCAAGATGACGGAGGTTCAGGGACACGCAAGCAACCCTAATCAATCCTGACATTTACCCTGCCAGCTTTCGAGATTAGAATTCAACTGATATCAACACGAACATGTCTTCATTTACATTAGCATGCGTGGTGCATCGGCCATTCACCTATGTGCCCAACTACCTAATCAGAAAGAGACAGCCCAGTCATATCACAATGATAACGTACAACCCATCCCAAGTCAACTGTGGCCGCAACCTATTCCCCCTCACCGTGATGACTCGACATTATACTTCTCACTCCAAACTACCTCCTGATTCATTGCCATCTCCAGGATCCAGTCTGACTTATAGATCGCCGATTCCTTACCCGCAGCTTGTGCCATTCCTTGAAACTTGGGCCATAGCTTCTTATCGTTCGGTCCATCACCACTCAGCAGTACTAATATCTCACTGTCTGGTACGTTGGCGAGTTTCTTCTGTGATTTAAACATGACACAGACACCGCCGTTCGCCTCCACGATCTTTCGACACACTTCATATCCTCCGTGCACTCCCGCTGCGCTAAACACAGCCTGGCCTTCCAGAAGCTTCCCGTTGTTTTCCTTTGCTCGTGCTAATGATCTCGCAAGATTTACTTTGAGTCGCTTCTCACCGTCAAGGTCTTTGAGAAGGTATTGCGCGGTATCGACAAGTCGTTCTTCACGAATGCTGGTTTCGACCCATTTGGTCGACACAATCACAGGTGCTCGTGCCAATGCGCAACAAAACTTTTCTGTTCGCACCAACTGTGGTGCTGCGAGATGCGTGCATTGTGCTGGGTCGTCTACACATTTGATCCCAAGTTCGGCCAATATTTTCTGTTTATACGGTCAGTTCTATCCAAGCTAATTCTCCCACTATAACCAACAAACCTTTTCCTCATCCTCCTTATGTGGTTTGTCCAGCCAGCCCGTATACGCAGTAATCAGTAAGAAGATCGTTGGCTTTGGTGGTCGCTTTCTGCTCTTTTTGGTGGTCTTCTCATCTCCGTTAATATCTGTCGACTTAGAACGTTTGCTGGCTCGCGACCTCTCCTCCAAACTACTTGTACTTCCAGCCCTGTTCCTACCGCCCAAGACACCCCCCTTTCTTTTGAGTTCTTTCTGATAAAGTGCGACATCCGGCATTATCGTGTCATGCAATAGGGCGCTAGCTTTTTCCTTTGCTTTCCGGCCAGTGCTGGGCGGCGCTGGAGATTCCTCCTCTTCCTGAACTCTACGTCGTTTCGCTGGCACAGGTGTACTTGCGGCGGTAGCGGCAGCGGCAGTGAGATGTGCAGTTACCGACTTCGCAGCACCATTCATAGCTGTGCTAGTAACATCATACTCGGTAAGACTAGCTGGTCCAGTAGACACGTCGGTTTCTGATTCGTAAAACGGTGCAATTGCGGCGGAATCGATTCGGGTTTGGCCTACAACCTCCTGCAGATTGGTGCGCCTCGGGAAATGTGTGTATCTCGGGTTCGTCAAGGTCATTACTTTCCATTTTGCATAGGTATCCTCGAGCCAGAGATGATTAACCATGTGGATATTCCATTCTTTTGCCGCTGTGCACTTTTCACTATGCGCCCTGTTCTTGAAGGATTAGAGATTAAACTTGCATGCGGCATTGGGTAGGTGTATATACCTTGCAGTGATCAGATGAGTGTTGTCAGCCTTCATAGACTTCGTAAATTTCGCTCCACATGCTTCAATCAAATTTTCGAGGAACAATCTAGCATCTCCACCGTAGTTGGACACCGTTATCACCTGCGATACCGTAAGCCATGAGAGTACATCAGCGCATAAGCTCCTACCTTGCCTCTCATTTCAGGAATTCCTCCTTTAACGATCGGATAATGCAAGAGTCTGTTCGTCGGATTTGTCCATTCGCCATGAGCAAACATCCAGTATAACCACGTCAAATTCCCAACATGCGCATGTCGCCGACTTGCGGTCACGTAGTCATCCCCTTCCCGGAAATGACCAACATAAACATCCGCCTCACCCACGTTCGACACTGGCTTTCCCTTGCTCTGCTTGATAATTCCAACAAGAACGTTGTGTAGCCGTTCCGATAACCGTAGATCTGGGCTAAGCATAATACGCTTCCCATCGAAGATGTTAAAGTCTTCTCTCGGAGGTTTTGGTGGGTCCTCCTTCATGGGTCCACCCTCATGAGCATGCGTGTACGAAAGGTCGGGACCTGGAGGCAGACTGAGATGTGCAGTGCTATCGACGTATTCAATCTCAGGGTCGGGGAGTAGATATGGGCCTTCGTCGATCCGCCGTCTAAGTTTGAGACAGTCGTCGAACCAATGCGGGAGTACAATCTTGACTCTGAGCTTCTTGGTCACAACATGTTGGCATTTATCCTATCCGCCATTAGCTATTGGCTACATGTGCACAATCTCGAGTCTACCGCGACACATACATTGTCCATAGTCAGTGCCACTACGTGGGTTGTGAGCTTTGTGAGGTTGTTCGAGAATTGACCTCCCATTGCAATGATACCACCACATATCGCCTCCTTGTCGCCCGTCGGTAGCTCTGACGAGGTCGCTATAACATTAGAGAAGAAAAGTCGTGGATCCGGAGTAAAAGGACGAATGTGTGCCAGCTTGTTCTTATGCAATGAAAATCGAACCCACTCGGGAGTAACCACGGAGATCATCACCCTCTGAGAGTCCGAATAACCAGGGAAATCTGAAGTGGCAGCAATTATGTGAGTAACTTCCTCCAGGTCGATGTTGACGCGAGATGTCGCAGCTGCTCTCCGAGGGGGTGCTTCCGTTGCGCCGTTCGAAAGAAGGAGATTTCGTGTCTGAGGTGCAATGAGTAAAAAGCGCCAGCGTGGTTGCAGGTGTGAAAGATTAACGTACTTCGGTGAGTGTTGTGTGAGGGAGCTTTTCGCTGGGAATGATATGAAACACAACTTCGTGAAAGAGACCTGGCTGCTGACCATCGATTGACATTTCCGTGTCCATCTTTTCCGGAGACAGTAGTAGGTCCACGATTGAGGACAGCGCACTTGGGCGGGTAGAAACAGCAAAGAAAGAACGAAATTTGGAAGTGGAGGAATGAAAGTTGAGTCGGAAAGAATTTCGAATTTGTTGTGTTGAAATAGAGCGCGTTGCTGGTACGCGGATCCATCACCGACAGGGGCAGATGGGGCTCCACAAGCGCATCTTCAGCCACTACCAGCCACCACATGCTGCACCCTGTTCTGTAGGTCCACGACCGAGATCTTGCTGCGATCCTCGGTTCAGCCGGCAACACTCTGTAGCTCTCCGGACGACGAGCAATCATTGTCTGTCGCTTGCAAGGTGCTGCTCGTGCCCAGACTTTTCGCCAGCTCGCTCGGGTGAACCCGGAAAGTCTGCTGTGCAAGAGCATCTAGCACTCTTCTAGAATACGTTGAGATAGATTCCAGCATACTTCTTAGTTATTGCCATTCCCGTACAGACGCAACATGTCTCGCTTCGACGTCATCTCCCACATAACCTCAGCCTCTCACATTCGCGAATTCCCTCGCGCAACCACCTCCGGCTTCATCAGCGTCCCCGCCCTCAAGCTCGCAGTCAACCAATACGTGCCTCGTGGCTACATTGCCTCTCCCGGCGATCTCAGCATAATCTTCTGCCACGCCAATGGCTTCCACAAGGTTGCCCTCTCTCTCGCCCCTCCGCGCGCCTTCATTAACACGCGGCACCACAGGAACTTTATGAGCCCTTCTTCGATGATCTTCTCTTGCAGCTCCAATCCCTCGGCGTCCGCGTCCGCGGCATATGGGCGCTCGATGCAGCTAATCAAGGCGCATCGGGCGTCCTAAACGAAGCAGTAATTGGTGACCAGCCATGCTGGAACGACTATCCGCGCGACGTCCTCCATTTCATAAACACGTTTGCAGCACAGCTTCCTCCGCCGATAGTTGGCATGGGACATAGCTACGGTGGGCACGCAATGTCAGCCCCCTCAGTCCTCGTTGTGGGCGTATCTGACAATATCCAGAGTCCGCACTTCACTTATGCACCCATCCCTCTTCACCGCTGTGGTCCAGATCGACCCCGTTATCGAAGATTCAAGTTTCCCTATAGGTTACTTACCTGCAAAAGCTTCTGTCCGGCGTCTCGATATCTGGCCCACCCATGCTGACGCGGAACGCTATTTCCGCTCACGGGCGTTCTACAAGTCGTGGGACCCGCGGTGTCTAGACCTCCAAATTGTACAGCCCCTTCTCTCTATTCATCCAGCAGAGCTAGTGCTCACAACATACGCTAGAAACACGGGCTCCGCAACCTCCCTACAGCCACATACCCCGACAAAACCGGCGTAACCCTAACAACGACAAAGCACCAAGAAGTGTACATGTTCCTACGTTGTGTGGGTCCCCCGGGCAAAGAAAAGATCGACACCCACTTCGCATCAGCAGATACCCACAGCAAGCTGAAGGAAGTTGTGCCACCCGTGCTATACATCATGGGGGGGGATTCCTATATTTCCACACCGACTTCGAATAAACTGAAGGTGGAAAACACGCCGATTGCAGAGCTTTTTATTGTTCCGGGCACGGGTCATCTCGTAACCTTTGAGAAGCCGACCGAGACGGGTAAGTTCTACAGCAGCCCCAATATTACAACGAGTGATTACTGATGCTGGAGTCAAAAGCGATTATTGCGGCTCCATACTTGAAGAAGCAGGTGGAAAAGTGGAAGGGTGACGCGGAGCAAGATCAGAAGGTGCCCAGATCGCGACAGTTGCCGCGGTCGTTCGTTGAGGAGTTGGCCAAACTATGATTTGCAATTGAGTGATACTCAGTGAATAGAATATATTGGTTGTGCTTTAGAAATAAACAAGCTTCGGTACGGGAACAAGTATGATATGAGTCAAGACGAACGAACTTCGTATTAGTCCAGAGCCACAGAAGATGGTACAGATTAGAAATACACTAATACTCACTTCTATAGGCAGAAAGTTCATTACTGTGTCATCTCTATCCTAGAAGTATGGCATAATCCAACCGTCGTTACATCCAAAAGACAACAACCTCAACTATATTGATGCAAATGAAACAACGGTACTCCCAATTTCATACAAAGAATCCACCATTAAGTAGCAGCCCCACCCTTTCAACTTCTGTCTGGTATTCCGCCTTGATGTCGGCCAGTGTCAATACTTGACGCTGGTGGGTTGACGACCGGGTGCCTTCGAGCTTAGCTCTCTTGGTGCTCCTGTCGGTAGTACCATCACTCCCATCCACCCTCGTGTCTGATAATATCCACGCCTGACCCTCTTCGACGCACGACAAGACATTGATCAACGCAAGGTATGCATCTGCCACTGTCCGAGAATTGGGATCAGTAGAACCCACATTGGCGGTCCGTAATCGCTGCAGTTCCTCGTATAGTATATAGGCCGCTTAAGAAATCATTAGTACCTAAAAATACCCTACTGGTTGATGTCACATACCTCCACGATAATCACCCCGCTGAATGCGCCATGCAGCGAGCACCTTGTGGAAACGTGGGCCCGTAGAAACATCGAGTATCTGTCGACACTTGAATTCTAGCGCATCATCGACTTCGTCTTGCAATCCAATCCAAGGATACGAACAGAGTCGTGCACCTTGGTTCTGCTCTACCAGTGCTGTAATCAAATCCCGTACCCCAGTACGTCGGCTGTTAGAAAGCAGTTAGCTGGATAGCACTGGAAATTTTACGGAAGGGTATAGCAGCATACAGTGCTCCGTCGGTATAACGAGCCAGAGCCATATACGCTTCATCGAATAGTGATACTTTTAGTGCTGCTTTAAAGTATCTAACTAAGATGTCCGACATCAAATCTTGACCAATCTATGCATTATTAGCAAACGATCTGCCATCACATGATGTGTCAAACAAAACTCACCTGCGCATCCGCTGCTAATATGGCGGCATTGCAGGAATCGACAACATATTCTGCCGCATCCTCGTCCTCAAATAGAGCCGCAACGTGAAGATGATACCTAGCTAGACCACACCCAACTGCCCCCGATTCGGCTGAGAAAACGTTGGTCGCTGAGAAGGATGAACGGTCATAGGTGGCTGCACAATGCTATCAGCGCGCAGCACCCACAGGGAAAATTCAATCATCAACATACACATTCCATAAGCCGCTCTGTTAAAATGTGTTGACGCTATAGCATAACTCCGAGCTTTCAGGTGAACTCTGGCTTTCATATATGTACCCCACGGCGTTGAGGGCAAGAATTTTGAAAATTCGGTTGCCGGTCCAGAGGCGTTAGCATGGAGCAAGGCCGCAGCCACATTCGTAACTCCATTACCTCGTGTATGATCCCACAAATCCAGACTGGCCATGAATTTTCGTATGCAAACCGAGAGAGAAAGAGAAGCTGTACGACCAGGTACAGGTGGCGATGGACCGAAGTTACCTGGCAATACCAATTGAAGAACAGAAGCTCGTTGTCCCTGACGGACAATTTCACCGTCTCCGGAAACCCGAAGATCTGTCAATGCCTTGGATATACCGTCATCTGAATCAACAGGTGATGCTGATAACTGTGTCGACGTTGCCGCCATCCAGCTAAGTACTTCGTGCTCTCTGAAGTATTGAAGAAGCTGCATATAGATTGTCTCGTGCTGTGTTATTCTAGAAAATCGCCGGTTGTCGTCTGCAAAAGTCACGTAAACTAGCAAGAAAACTAGCTGAGACAATAATTCGTAGTTCACATGGATAACTTCTTGAGTTCCCCCAACAAGCACCTTTGCGCCAAATGCCGTTAATCTTGAAGCTTCAGTGTGTGTGTAAGAATGGTTGAACAGGCTCGACGTCATCGAACTAAATGCTACCTCTGGATCATGAAGGCTATTGAAGAAGTCTTCAATTTTCTCGTGCGTCTCTTGGGGCACTTCTTGTTCCAGATACTTCTCATAGAATATCCACATCATATCTGTGACCGAATGCATGGGATCTTTCACAACCAACTCCTGTAGCCGCATCATACAAGTGTCGAATGCAGTCTCCGACAGCGATTCACTCAGCTCTGTGGCCGCAGACATAAGCACCATTGCGTCAGCCAGGTGTTCCCCTTCCAATCCAGCACCTAGCCTTTTGTCTGTCCGGTTGGATAAAGTCTTAAGGTTGCTTTTGTACGCAGCAAAGTTGTGTCGAATGATCTCAGTTTCGGTGCATTCCCTGAGAGCAGTAATTCCGTCCACATTCACAGTCCACACAAATCCAGAAACAGGATCTGAAACTAGTGATAGCGCCTCCCTTCGTTGTTTATCCAGTTCTGTACACAACCGGGAGAACCGATCCCATTGTAAATCAGTCTCGTTACGATATTTATCGTAGTCGATATCTCCCGTCGAAGTCTTCCCCACCTGCACTGCAGCGCCTATTATTCTAGCGACTTTGCCACGTATTGTTTCAGTTGATGAACTCGCTCCACTTGGTACTAGGAAATTGTTTTCGTATATGCGCAGTGCCGATTCGAGTACAGTATCTGGAAACCGACCAGGGTAGAAAATCCACTTCATCCAATGTTCTGATACATCTTCAACAGTTTCGTAGGAGGTTTCTTGCCTTGGAGGACTGTGTAGGGTATCGGAGGTTGCAGTTGTCCATTCTCCCCATGTGCCCCTTACATCCGCAACGTTGAAACGTACATTTTGGACTTGAAAGTTTGTATCACTCTTCCAAAGGACCCAAAGATCATACCAACCCTTATCATCCCCAGCTACTGGAGTAACCCTAAATTCGGATATTATCCAAGGGGCAGTGGCACTCGGCGGCATAGCGTTAAATGTGTCCTCGGGATACAAATCAACAAGATCTTTAAATTGTTCTTCAGATGGTCCATGTTCGTAGTGTGTCGCCGCCCAGAATTTAAATTTGCCGGTTGCCGCAGAAGAAAATGACACAAGATAAAAGCTGTGATCTGTCGATTCTAGTGGTCGGTCGATGATTGCTAGCAGATGAGACGGCGATGGATCAAGCCATGTTTTCATCTTTACCGGAGCGGTTTGCGGTTCGTTGAGGAGGTCGGTCGCACGGACAAGACATTCCTGCTCCAACGACCAGACCTTGAGCGAGTGATCCACAGATACAGTGAACAGGAGTGGTTTTGCATCGGGCCGATCACCCGGTGGGCTGTATGCGATTGCAGACACAACTGTCGTGTGTGTCACACTACTCTGTCCGTATTGTATCGTGCTAGCTCCAACCCATGGCATCTTATTTTTGAGGAATCCGAAGTAGCCAGTGTCGCTGAATGTCTTCTCGGTGTAGCTAGCAATCGAGGGATCAGGAACTAAAACTGTAAGCTGAGGCGCACAACAGTCAGGCCTGCGACAGCACTCACATTCCATTATAGATCTATGATTTCTATCCAACTTGAGGATGTTGCCATCCTGAAGAGGGATGACCAAGGATTCATGACTTATCGGCAGGAGGAAGTGAGCTGAGTGGAGGGTGAATGCCGACGGGCAGTATGTTGTGCAGTAATCACTAGACTGCGCACCCCGTTTAAGAAACGAATTGCGCAGGAGAAAGTCTGGCGTCAGACTGAGAGTATATAACACGCCGTCGCGCGTCAACGCATACACCACCAACTCATCACGCCCCGGCGCATCCGCAAAGCCTACGGTACCCGGTTGTATCGGTTCGGGAAAGACAAATCGAAAGGTCGTTTCGAGCTCCGCGTGTGAGTCTGGTTTGGTGAAATCTACAGCTGCCACAGAGAGCACATGCGAATCCTCCACAACCCTCCACAAGATGCAACGCGGGAACCGTGCAGCGGGTCTGTAATAAATCGACGCGGTACTAGCATGATGAGCAAGCTTAAACTTCTCTTCAGTGTCGGGGTGTTCCTGGAGTTTGGCTCTTTTTCTAATGCTTGAGCTCCGGTTTGACCGTCCAGCGTGGCACGGAAGTGGAACATCGATAGTAGAGGTATGGCTGTTCTCCGTCCAGTCAAGGTTAACGCGCGTCTGTTTAAACAGATGACAGGCTGATCGGTCAGTCATCGTTTCGTTGAGAAAAGGTTGCGCAGTTATCGCAAAGAGCACAGATTGTGATGATGCTTTGTAGCGGGAGACGTGAGTAGAGAAGGTATTCGCAGATCACGGGATTGGCCTTACACGCTTTCCAGGGCTATTCCCAAAACGGAATTCCATTATATCAACCAATATTGGTACAGCAGTACTAGCAGCAGTCTGAAAGGTAATCAACCAAAATTACATGCTGAAGAGAATTCATAACACCGGTTGTTTCGTAAATACATCGTATACATGCGAAATATGGTACCCTCCATTTCTCCTCCCCCATAGACCCATTACGCCCACCAGCCAATCGATACGCCTTCATTAACACCTGTCTATAACTTGTAAGGAAATAAATTAGTGCCGGACAGCACCCTGGTACAACCGCAGTAAGGCCCATTTCCCCAGGATAACTCTCAAACCATTACCAGAATCAATCATCACCGATCACTCAGTCCAATGCATTACTTATCATCTTTATCCATTTTCTTTAATTCACTTTCGTGCTCGATACCGAAAGAGTGGTCCTTACGGCTAAATATGCCACTTCGTGGTCGAGATCCGTCTTTGGGAGCTTCCTTAGACCCATGATCCCCGCCAAATCTCGAAAAGATACCGAGTTTCTTGGGCCGCGGATCATCCAGTTTTACCTCCTCAAACCCGTCGTCATCCGGCTCCTCAACAACCTTTACTGCTGGTAGTATCTGAGGCGATCGTTGGTCGAAGCTCGCCCGCGTTGGTCGAGAGTCCAGGCTCATTCGTGGACGAGCATCCAAGCTCATCCTCGACGTCGATGAGCGGGCATCCAAACTAACTCTTTCCCCGTATGGACGCGCATCAAAGCTAGTCCTTCCTGGGGCGATATCGCTGATTGGGGATCGAGCTGATATATCCTAGTATAGTCGTCAGCACAAGAGTTTAATATCTGTAGAACAAGACCAATAACAAATGATCGCCGGTATGAATCAAACGATTCTCTCGAAATGGTAAACTGCTCATCTGGTGGAATTATAGGGGGCCGATTCTTTGCCGAGGAAGAAGAATTCTCTCGTTTCCAAAAGCTTTTCTTCTCTTGTGGCGATGGCTGTAAATTTCCAGTGTCAATCCCTTGTACAGTGAGGGGCTGGAGATGTTCAACTTGCCGGAAGATATACACCGCTATCATTAACCACTGTTTGTACTCTATCAGTATGACTTTGGGAATGGGAAATGAATTAAGCTTAAATAAAGCATGAACAAAGGGGTTGTGCTGCAAGGTCCCGTCCTCCCAAAAGGGCAGAGTTACACACCACTCATCTTGTACGAGTTCTTCTCGTCGTCATTCTTCACGATACTAATTGCGCTAGTGGACTTGGAAGCACTGTCCCGGAGCGCACCAGGAATATCCCCACTGGAGGAGGAGGGGCTGAACTGTTCGATAATAGAAGACGAACTCGTACTGCGGAGAGCTGGTGGAGGAGGATGCGCGTTCTTGCGAAAAGGATTGCGAATTACAGGCATACTGAAGAGAGTGAATTAAAGCGACGACAAAGGACAAACGAGAGAACGAATTTGGGTCTCAGTGAGAGAGAGCTGCGGATCCACACGAAGCCGAGAAGTCCAGGATCAGAGATGCCTTTATCCTTGGCATAAGTCCGCTATCCTCTCATGAGAACACAGGGTCTCAGCTTACAGTACATCTATTGTCGGATACCGCGATGCGTACCTCCGGGGAGAATGACCACCATCAACAGCAAAATTTAACTGCTCGGCTCGCCACCTTCGTCATGTGCAGAAATCCGCGGTATGACAATTACCCGGTGGATTCGACCTTAAAATTTCGGCCAGGAAGTTACACCGAATGGGAATTTGGTACTTGGGCTGTAGTTACTGCATGGAATGACCTGCCCTAAAAGATCCATTATTGGACTCTCACGCATAAATAAGCGACAGATGCATGCCAGTGAAAACTATCTAACAACTTATAACAAAAGCATAGTCTGTTGCAAGTGGGTCACGATGGGATGGAACAGAAGGGTTTTTTCTGTACTTTATATTAAGTGAAAACCACTAGCATTTTGCACCCGAGAAGATCTGCACCAAGATCGATGGCGCAAGCCCGCTAGAAGCGACCCGTGCACGCGAGATGAGGTACGTGCACCATGCACAGTCTTCTTAACCATGTTCTCAGAGTAAAATTTCCAGTCATAATAAAGGTAATTTTCTGATCTCGGCCAACAGTCTTGATAACTGAATGTAGTAGGCAAGAGAGGACGATGGTTCGAGCAGCCTGGAAGAAAGTAGTATTTATTAGACGACTGTTTATCTCCAATTGTACTGAACCCTGATCTCGCTTGTGATAGGTTGGATAGGGCAGTTTCCTGCCGTACTCGGATCAATGTCTTTTTTAAAGCCCTGCCTATGCTATTAGGAATAAATACATTATAGTAACTAGTTTGACTCAAGCTTTCTTCTCCGAATATTCCTGATCACTTTCAGAGAGGGCTTCCATCTCAGTCTGAAAGCTATCCTTCTCGGGGCCAAGTGGACAATGGCTGTTCTAGATAGTTTGGCGCCTGGTATAAAACTATAATATATCATGATGGTCACACTGTATCTCATGCATGCATCGGCAAAAGTGCAAATTGACTATAGGCTGCGCTATGCGCACACGCGCAGCTCATAGCAAGCTCCCGTGGACCCCTGCGCGACGCGCAGCCTATAGTCCTCTATAGTCAATTCATAGAGATGTGCGCGTGGGCCTATGGAACTATATACAACTGGAGGCCAGAGATGGACCTATACCTGTCTTTACTACCTGCAGTCTTCGCTGTTATACCGGTACAATCGATGCGAGTCCGCTTGAGAGCCCGCTGGCGCTTGAGAGCCTGTTTGAGAGCCTGCTTGAGAGAGCCGCCCTTGAGAGAGCCACGCTTGAGAGAGCCGCGCTTCGGAAGGAGTAGAGTTTTCCACAGGAAGCTTTTCGCCGTATGAAAACTCTGAGTTTGTGGAAGCTTTAGCCAATAGAAGACTTGAAGTCTATAGAAGCTTTGACGTTGACATTGACATAGCCAACCTACTTGACTAAGTGCTTTCGGTACCATCACCATCACCATCACCATCACCATCACCATCATTACCATCAGCCCCGGACCGAATGCGCACACATACGCCCAAAATCGATGGGAAACTGGCTGCAGATTCCGCTGAGAAAACTGAGTCGGAGATCTGCTCTCCCCAAGATCCAATTGTCTACCTTTCCTGCAGAATCTAAGGCTGCAATTGTCAACACCATGACCGTAAGGCATCGTGAGATCTTGTCGTGGTGGCCGCGCTAAAGATAGGGTTCAGACTACCATATCAACCGATGTCATGATTTCGGCCAACATACGCCGCCTGCCACCTGCCACACACCACACGCCGCCCGCCGTCCGCCAAACACTGCCCGCCATACGCCACCAGCCTCACACCTCCCGGTGCCTGGCGCCTGCAACTCAGCAAGTCTCAGGATCGAGCACGCAGGAGCATACATGGGAGCATATAGTCAAGTGAGATTGGGAGTGTCTTCCCTCTTGAGAGTGTATTCGGGAGCGTAGAGCCAAGTAGGCTAGGAGTGTACCATCGAGTGCAATTGGGAATTGGGAGCGTACTTGAGAGCGTGCTCGGAAGTGTACTTGAGAGCATACTTGAGAGTGTACTTGAGAGCGACTCGGAGGTGTACTTGGGAGCGTACTTGGAGGTGTACTTGGGAGTGTCTTGAGAGCATACTTGGGAGCGTACAGTCAAGCAGGCTAGGAGTGTGCCATCGAGTGCAATCGGGACCGTACTTGACAGCATGCTCGGGAGTGTAATTGAGAGCATACTCAGAGGTGTACTTGGGAGCATACTCGGTGTACTTGGGAGCGTACTCGGAGTATACTTGGGAGCGTACTGGGAGGTGTACTTGGGAGTGTCTTGAGAGCTTACTTGGGAGCGTACAGTCAAGCTGGCTGGGAGTGTGCAATCGAGTGCAATCAGGAGTGTACTTCAGAGCGTACTTTAGTGCAATGAAGTGTATTTGGCAGCTTAGGTTCAAGTTTGTTGTATGCAGCGTGATGTATAGTATCAAGCGCACATAATCGCATGCGTACCATAGTAATCTAGTCACTGCGCAGGTCCATAGGACCGCATAGTGCCACGTGTCAAATATGCTATGGATTACCGTCCCAGAAACAGCTTCTCTATAAGCTGCACGTCGCGCATGGTCATTTTTCCCGGTGTGGGGGTTGATCATGGCTGGGTCCAGACCAATTTCCACCTTATAAATTATATGGTTGACTAGGGCCAAATCCACCGGGGCAAACATTACAGAGAGTACATCTTTACCCATAGACTGAAGGTGTGACTGTGAGTACCTTCCTGTCCATCTTGAGGAGGGAAAGCGATTTGGGGTGTTGGCTCTGCTGCTGGAAGCAGAGAAATAGTCCCACTAAGAATACTAAATCTCCACCAAAAACCTGCTGGGCTTGCATCCAATGTGGCCAGCCACTGTGTCTCAATGATGAAAGGAATTTTTTTGTTGAGTTCTATCAGTTGTAAAGGGGTGGGGTGGGGTGGGGTGGGTGGTGGTGTAGGGAGAAGGGGTGG